>Ga0210059_1005112_pt1 | contig 21094 bp, 15 predicted proteins | sample Ectturendosymbi2_FD_188042 | JGI IMG/M metagenome (GOLD analysis project Ga0210059, IMG submission 188042) | Ecteinascidia turbinata endosymbiont from Florida, USA - Sample 2 (SPAdes) (version 2) | ecosystem: Host-associated > Tunicates > Ascidians > Unclassified | place: Key West, Florida...
TTCCCTTATCAGGTTTACAAATAACAATAGAGGTATCCTGGCTAAGAGCACGAAGAGTTTCTTTTTCTTTTCTAGTGAGTACCATTTCGTCTTCCTTCTTTTTATAGAAAAAACTAGACTTAAGTTTTCTGTGCTGATTGATCAGAAGTCTCTTAAGTTCAATCCTGTGCTGTTGTTGCAGGAACGGGCGACATTCCTGGTAAAACTTTTCAAGATTCGCGCGTACTTGTAAAAAATTGAACTTTCCAGGCAGAATTCCAAAACCTAATCCCTTATAAGCAAGTGTATTTCATTATTAACAAGTTTTTTACTTGAAAGATTGGTGACAACGCTGAGGTTATTTTCAACATTCTGCCAATTTAAGCCTAAACGACAGAGTTTCTGCTTGTGTTTACTTGTTGCTTGGTCGAACTCATCTTTTTCACAGGCGCGAAGAAACCTTCTTACGTAGAATTTTGAAATTAGACCAAGATCTTGTTCAAAATCTTCCCTTTTCTGCAGATAGGTTGCTTCTATCTGACAAATATTTCTACGGTGTTGTTTAATTTCACGCATGAGAAGATTTTGGCGTAAAGACTTAACTCTTTGCAGTCCTTGCAAGTCAGTTCAGTGCAACTTGAACCTTAAGAAAAACTGGCGTTAGATGGTTTATCACGCATTTCTTCAAGAACTCTAGAGCAGCTGTCTTTTTTCCTTTCTTGCGAAGAAGTCTCTCAAGCTGTCTTAGAGTTGCTAAGCTGGTTCTCCCGTAGTGGCTCTCGATAAACTTTGGAGCATAAAACTGGGATAGGCTTAACAGTTTCATCCACACTAAATGTACTTTCAGCGATTTTGACGTGGCTGGCTGTCTTGGGTTTGCGTTTGACGTCTTTTGCGTCACAGCATTGTCTTTTCTTGCGTCACAAAGCCTTATGGTTTTGAATTGCTGGCATTGCCAAGTGTTGCTTTATTTTTTGACTGAAGATGGATTAAGAATAATCCGAAACGTCTCAAAATAAAACATGTATAGTTTTTTGAAGGCTTTTTTAGTGTTGATGAAAATGTCACGAGTACTTTCTAAAATACTGTGCATTTGCTCCCGAAAAACTCAGGTTCGAACATGGGGGCGCCTAACTTGCTTCTTGCCCCGGGTGCCATCTAACCTCGTTACGCCCCCTGGTCTACACAAACGTGCAGGACAAATGATTCTATGGAACAAAGTGGAAGGCCCTGGCAGTCAAAGATGTAGTAGTGTTTTGGTGGTAAGGGTATATTACGTTTCCAAAATTAACAGTCTGCCCGGAAACCGAAAAACAGCGGTTGTCGTGTCAGGTGCCCTTAGAAAAACCAACACATAGTGAATGACAACATGTAAAAAGGATAGGCCTACAAGCGATGTAGTTACAGGTTGTTTGCAGGATGATCCACACACTTGAGCAGGCCGTGCTGAGTCACAACCATTTTCACTCTTGGGTAGAAAAAGACCTTTTGCAGACAACGTATCCATGTCTCGAGAGCTACCAGAATCCACAGTGGAGGTGGAGTAGCAGTAGTAACTTCATCTGCTGCTCGGATATGTGGATGGAAACGTGCCGAATAATAGCAAAAAAGTTATTTATTGGTGGAACCAAGAGGTGAAAGATGACATTCAAGCAAAGAAAGTAGCTTGCAAAGCATGGCTTCAGAAAAAAAAGATTTTTCTTCACATTTGCGGTATGCTGAGGCGCGAACCTCTGCAGCCAGTGGCGTAATTAGACGTTTGAGTCAGGGAGAGGAAACTTAGCTGAAAAAGGCTCACTGGTCAATATAGGGACCCAACACTCAGAAAAAGTTGAGATGTGATAGTGAATCTGGATGTGTATATACCAGCTATGTCCAACCCAAATGGCTTACAGAGCCAAAAATTATGTCGCTATCTTAACCAGGACCGCACATTGCATGACATATTAATGAGGGCCGCACATTGAATGGCTTACTTTGACCTTAGCAAACTGAAATTAGTTTAAGCCTTAAGCTAATCTACCGAAGCGTCCGAATTCTTACTGCAATGGTAACAGACGTAATAATGTGGCACTGTGGACCACCTGCATCAAAAATGTCAAATTCAAGATTATCAAAATAACGACAGGTTGCGAGTATGTAGGATACTTTTACCACAGCTAAAACCTAACCGGGCCGCACAAAAGCTTAGACTGGGCCACATGTGGGCCGCGGGTTGGACATAGCTGGCCTATACAAAAACCTGAAATAACAGAAAAACGCAAAAAAACAACAGCCTAGTCTACTAAAAATCAAAAGGATACTAAATACTGAAATATGACCTTAGTGGGGGCCAAGGCTTAATCTTAAACTTCACCTGGAGGCGGTTCGCTCTCCCGTCCCTTGTCACACTACGGCGGCGCAGCCATCACAGTGAAAAAGTCCAGAATGCACTCTTTGGCGAAATTCGAATATAAACTGAATTCCAATTACTGGCCAGTTAAAGTGTTCTGTCAAACTATCTGGCCCCTTCGTAGTTAGATATTTCATACTGCTAAATCCATCAACGTTGGACATAGTTTAAAAGATTTGGATCCCTCTCAGAAAAATCTTCGCTTCCCCTAGTGTCCCAAGCTGGTTACGGGCCTGTCCATCAAAGACCAAGACGGCGTATTTCTCAGCAATGAGGTGGACATCCTTGACAGATGGAGAGAGTATTTAAAAAATCTTTTACAAACCCAGTCACACCACTGGACACATAGGAGGTACATTTCGAGCTGGAAAATACCATTAATGCAACCAGAGCCGACGCCAGAAAGTCTTTAATAGGGGGCTTTACGTTCGTGCAGGGGGGTTTGACATTGATTATTTTATAAAAACTCCATTGATCTATGGTGTTTAATATATATTTCAATTTGGGGGGCTTGGTGCTTTGTTTGGGGGGATAAGCCCACCAAATACCCCCCGTAGCGACAGCGACTGCCGCCCGAGCCTTCCTAGCTATCAAAACACTGAATGCAGCGATGATATTCCTGTCCGGAAGTTTGTTTCCGTGTCAGCGGAGTTAAATCACCCCGTTCACCGTGAGTGTGGGACTCCAACAAAGATGTGGGCTGTCACCACTCCTCTCTATAATCTAATTTAATTGGATAGACAGTACCAACCGAGTCAACGAGCGCGTCACTGTTGGAAGCTGTAGGGTTAACCCAGAGTTTTTTAAGGTGTTTTAGGGACCCGATTCGGGTTTCTAGAACTGAAAATCGGGTCCCTAAAATCAGATAAAATTATCATCGGGCCCCTAGAATCAGATGATTCGGGTCCCTACAGGTCCATACCAGGTACCTAAAATTTTCCTTGAAAAAACCCTGGGTTAACCGTTAACTTTTTGCAAACAATTTTGTAGTGCTTGCATTTTACATGCGCTTGATCGTTTTTTTTGTTGCTTGCGACCAAGCAGGAAAGAAAATCAACACTAGACGATCTTGGTACTGTATCATGTTTCTCCAGAAAACCAAGTCAGTCTACGCTGTGAGCGGCAATAAACTGCTGGAGGTGAAGTTCAAGTACCTTGGGGTGTTATTCGAGAGAGTCAGATCAAGGAGCTTGATTCCCGGCTTGGCAAAGCAAATGTAGTTCTGCGTGACGTTTATTGTTCTGTGGTGATAAAACGGGAGTACTGAAACACCGCAAAGTTGTCAATTTTTAAATCGATTTTTGTTGCTATCAGTGGTGTAGGAGGCGGGGGGTGCAAGCGCACCCTCTAAGGTTTTGATTTTTTGTTGAGAATCTGGGCAAAATCTATGAAATGTTCGCGAAATACCTGAAAATCTGGACAAACTACCTGAAATTACGGGCAAAAATGGCGCCCAACGTTATTCGATTTTAAAAAATTGGCGCCCAACGTGTGCAGAATCACATGTAGACCTTTTCTTGGAGCTCAAAAAAAGGTGTTCGTGATCTGTGTGGGAGGAAATATTCGCACAAAGAGTTGCCCGAAAATTTTTCGGGCAAGTTTGGAGAAATTCGGGAAAAAATTTTTCGCACCCCCAAAAATTGCCTGCTCCTACACCGATGACTGCTATCCCACCTATGATAATGATTCGCTTTGAAATGTTCTCACAGCGATCATCCACTCTGGTAAAGGTTCTGTTGCTCCACACATTGTTGCAGATGGATGTTGAACTCATAGAGAAAGCACATTTACATGCGTGCATACCAAAACAATGCAAATGGCTAATGTTCGAGCAGTTTGGTTTGGGAGTTTTGTACGAGGTCACATATTTCAACTGCGAGCGGCGATAGCGCAATGGTAGAGTGTCCGCCTCTGAAGGCTGTTTGTTCCACCCAGGGCCACTGAGTGAATCACCGTAGCGCTCCCCTGGCAAGTGCGTTCACCTCAACCGCTACGGCAAAGCAAATTTCCGGCTTCTGTCTGCCGCCAGTTGCCATCACCTAAATCAAATAAACAAAATGGAAGCAGTTTTGCTTGATTTCTTCTTGACTTCTTAAGGGCCTTGCTTTGCCCATAAAATTTCAGAATCTGCCCACCGTTTGTCTGATTTTGACAGTTTTTCCAGCGGAACCAGTCTCGCACGCATGTACAGTACCGTCCGAATTAATTGACTCAGCATGATTTTTTAACCTCCCTAATGTTTGAAGACATATAATTTCAATCTTAAACTTAACAACTAAATCACCAAAATGCTGCAGCATTGCTGAATAGCATTGTAGTTCAGATTCAATGAGGAAAATTAAAATCAAGACGTCATAATTCTTGTTATGACGTCATAATTTCATTGCATTTGTCTGACGGCAACTTGCTAAAATTCGTTATTTTGACTATCAGAAGGTGTATCACTGAAATTATGGCTGACACAACCCCCAAAACGCGTGAAAGTATTCCTACTCTATATAGGCACTGTCGGAACACATCAAGGGAGATTGCAGGTATGGTTGGGGTGAGTCAGTCCACACTTTGTAGAATTATTTGACGCTTTAAGGAAACTGGGACAACCTCTCCAAGATGCAAAGGGAAATGTGGCCGAAAATGTAAAACGTCTGCTACTGCTAGGGATGATAAAATGCTACATCACTCAGTGTTGCTAATCCCAGTAGTGATGTCCAAAGAGACACGGTGGCTGATTAAATTCATTTAAGCAACACTTTAATAAAAAGACGTCTCAATAAAGCTGGAAGAGTTGCTCGAAGACCTTTGACAAAGCAGCTGCTAACCAAAAAATGAAGAGTAAAAGATTTGCTTAGGTTAAAGAATATAAAAACTGGACTTTGGCTGATTAGAAAAGGATAATGTTTTCAGTTGAAACTGATTTTTTCATCAGAGGCAAGCATTCTCGCTTTGTGAGGAGTGTAGGAGAAAGGGCAAAACATCCTCCCCAAAAATGTTTTGGGGATGTTTTAGCTACAAAGGCGTTGGATTGCTCTTTCCTGTCCAGGTAATGATGAAAAGTGACCAGTATATCGAAGTTCTCCAATGAAGATTGATTCCAGACATGCAAAAGGCTTTTTCTAGTGGTGAGGGTATTTTTCAACAAAATTTAGCACCCTGTCATTGTTAAAAAAAATGAAGAAATTTTTAATCTGACAGTAAAATTGTAGTGTTACAATGACCTGGTAACTCATCTGACCTAAATCCGATTGAGAACCTGTGGGCTATAATAATACAAGAACTATATAAATATGACTGCACCACTACAACCAAGCTGATTGGGGCTATACTTTCTACATGGTACATGGGGGACAAATCACCAAAACGGGTGAAAAATTGGTGGAATCTATGCCTACGCGAATCAGACAAGTCATCAAGAACAAAGGAAGCCACATCAACTACTTTTTTCAAAGTTGTGCTATTGAAATAAAATCATAAAAACTGAAAAATTGCTTGTTTTTTTGTTTGAGTCAATTAATTCCGACGGTACTGTATGTGGAGTCGCTATATTGCTTATCTCCTGTCGTACCCTCACGTTGTGTTGTGCTTTCTGTTCTGTGGTTGCAGTTCTTCAAACAGTGGGAAAATATACTGCATTTCTTTCATCACGTAATCTCTTACGCATTCTTCCATAATCTCTTACGCATTCTTCCATATATCTCTTACGCATCACGTAATCTCTTAGCATTCTTCCATAAGAAACTACTCACGAGACCAATATAAACATGTTTGATACGAAGGGGAAATGGCGATGGATGAACATTTTGTCTAGCTTAACAGTTGAAAATGACCAACAACTGCTCAAATTAAAAAAAGAGATTGATATTCATTTACCTTGAAGCACTCTTTATAGCAAATCACTCACGTGCAAGGATGGAGGTTAAGGCTTACAACCATAAAGTTTGCGAGATTGTTTTATATCACGTTCAATGCACATTTGCAACCAACTTCCTGGTAGGACAACGACGATTAAGTTTTGACTGAGCTTTTCAGTCGGTTTGCCAATGAAAAACAGATAACGAATAAATTTTTGCAAGTGCGGACGACGAACCACAGGAAAACAGACGAGCGATGCGTTGCCCAGCAACAGTGCGAATCTCTAGTATTGTCGGCGAAACAATGTACGCGATAGAGCGACGCCGTCAGTCACCAAACACAAGTTACCCAACACCTATTATTCCAATGAAGAACAATGGTTGCAGTTGCGCAAAACGGAGTTACGAGAGAACGTGGGCATTTTTGCTTGCTAGTTTAAGCAGCACCAAAGCATATGCGTACAACTAACTCAGCGACACGGTATAGCGGCCTGAACTGCAATTGCAACTCGCTTTACGCCAAACTGAAACGCAAGTGACGCATATTGGGTCATTTCCTGGTTTGGGCGAAAAACAAACCCACGTAAACTGTGCCAAGGTCGACCTTGCTGGGGCTGCATCAGCACCGGCGATTACGCTGCAGCCCGCACACAAACTGATTGTGACGTCACACAAAATCAATTGCCACGAAGCTTGCGAAAAAAACGACCAAGGCGAAGCCGCATCCTGGCAAGAGTGTGGTGAATTTCAAATGGTGGTGGTGGCACCTTTTGAAATTGCTGAAAAGACACGAATATTACCTAAATCTTACACGAAGCAAACAGTTATTCCAATACCGAAAGGATTTAATTTGTTGTACCTCAAAACAAAGCAACTTTTGACATGTGTGGCAGCTTGATGCATGTTTTCGCTCTCTTGTCTGCGGAATCGCAGAAAACAGATCGCGTGAGAATTATCCAGAAACCATGGTAACGCCCAAACAGATTTTCGGCTACGATCAGTGGCTCTGGAGCTGATAACTAGCCTCCCCGACTCACTGATCTTAACGCAGTGTGTAACATAAAGAAAATCAAAGCGAAGTGGTCATCGGCAGGTGGTACTGAACAAAATTTATGGAGTTTTCCACACTCTTGTGACTGGTGAGATAAACACATGACGAAGCAGGAGCATGGCGTCGCCAACTTCTACTTGCGAGCTGCCAGTGCACGACGACAACACGGCACTCTTTGGCAATATGCTCGAAAATAAACAAGGAAATTTTAGTAGCAAGCAGGAAAAGAATCATCGCAAAGAAGCAAAAAAGAGATCAATAATTTGCAACAACAGAATCGAGTTACTTGGAATGATAAAGAGCAAGAAATAGGTTTTCAATCTGAAGCACTCGCTTCTCATCATTTCCAGCGCAAACCTATGCTTCGCAGAAGTGCAGATCACACCGTAGGGGAACACCACTGCCCCAACACTGTTTCTATGGAGATGAGGTATTGTTGTAGGGATCCGCGACACCAAGCTATTGCTATCCACCGACGCTGCCATGTTCAGGGTAAGCGATCATCAGGTGAGTGTTTCAACCATCAGACATGACATCAGCTTCTGCGAAGTCTTCCTGCTCCTGGTGACATCTGGCGTTACGACGAGCGCACTTAGGACACTTGTCCAGGTTCGGAAGACACATCTGAAAAAATGACTTGTCATTTTGCTCATTATTATCATCGCTGCTGCTGTTATTAACCGCACGTCGCGAGAGACGGGTCTAGTCACAATGTTCCTGGATCGTGGTCTTGCGTACCACAGAGTTGACTTTCAAAACAGTGTTTGCCAGGCATATAGTTGCTTGGTGTAATCCTGTCTGCAATAATTTGGTTACGCTTTGCAATGTGTTAACTTCAAAACATGGGCGTCGGAAGGATTTTTTCCAGGGAGTGGCCAATAGTGGATTTTCCAGGGGTAGTCAAAATTTGCACGGGGGTCCCGAAAGTGGCAAAATTTCATTTTAACCAATAACCACTGAAAGTAAGGCAACCTTTTTTGCAAAAAATTGGATGGGAAAATATCAAATTTCAAATTCCAGGAGAGTTTTGGCACCCCTGCTTCAAAACATATCAAAAATTAAAATACCTGAACGAGAATTCGTCAGGAATTTGTTAACAATCATTGAATATGTTTTGTTCGAAATAAACTTTGTCAGCTGCACGGCAACGCAGCAAAACATAGGTTGGGAAGCACGGCAGAAACATTTGCTTTTTCCAAAAACATTGTATAAATAGATGCGTGAATTGCCAACCAGGAAAAGATAAAGCTTTTCCCACAGAAAGTAACTCAACGCAATCACAAAACCATTTCGTTGGCGAACGACAACACTACGGTTGTGCTTCACGTGCGACAGTAAATCAACATCTGACGGCATCTGCATGAGGTGATGACTTTGACATGTTATCGAAAACAAACTAATATACTATTCATACCTTGTGATAAACACTTTTGCAATCTTCACATTGGTTTGTTCCGTCGTCAAATGCAAAGATTATCTACGAGGAAAGAAGAAAAAGAAACATTGACACCTTTTTCACCATCGTTATCACAGATTAGGCACCATTCACAGAACAGGGTGCTGGAGAGCGGAGATTCACAGATCCGCACTCCACTGCGTGTTGGTAAAAACCAAACGCTTCCGCTTGCTTCAATAGATGTACGGTGACACGTCAGCAAAACAAGCACCAAGGAATTTAATGGCGAATGCCGATTTAGTTATTTGGCCAATACCGCCACTTTTTAACAACTGGCTATAAACAAAAAATGCAGACGTTAATCTGTAATGCGCCCGCACCCACACTTGGCAAATAAAGGCTGATTTTCCACTGGGGCGCGGCTCGGCACAGTGGCGCACATTTTTTGTTCGTTCTATTGTAATTTTGAATATGTGCTGAAGCGTGCTCCAGCGCGGGTGTGCTGTGCCGTGCCACTTTTCGAAGGCCGTGCGAGAGAAAATGAGATAGCTCCGGAGGCATTTTCGTGCCGGTGTGTGCGCACGACTTCTCACGTGACCTGGTGTTGCTGCTTCGGAAAAGGCGACGTCCAGATCTTGTTGTTTGTGTGGAATGGGTTCCCGCAGTTCTTGAGGAGAGACTGGTAGAAAACTATGAGTTGCCATGAGGATCACTAACATTTCGATTGATTGTACTCAAGCATATAGTCAACGTTAGCTGGCACAAGATTTCATGGAGTGGACATGGAGAAGTTTAGGTTAGGTAGGCTAGTGGCATAAAATTACCATTCACAGCCTTCACCAGCTGCATTTGCGGTGCAAAACTAAAGATAGTAAAAGCCTTCACTAATTCCAGTGTAGCCTAAACGCAGGAAAACCATTGAAAAACACGCTTTTATGCACGGGATGATCTAGGCTAAGGTTTAGTAGTTTTCAAATTAGTTCTACTTCCAGTAGGCTAGGCCTAGGCCATTGTCAGTTTGTTTGTACCAGTAGGCCCAGCTTTGTAACCAAGCAGTAGGCTCCAGTGTAGTGTGATGCATCAGTTGGACAATTTGCTTTTTCCATGAATGTAATGTTCAGCGATGCATATATTCATTAATCACTTTGTTTTTTTAATCAAATCATAAATTGACACACTGGCTGACCTATAGCAACTTAGTAGCAGCCAAAAAGTTGTAATCAAAGTAAACAATAGTACTGTGGAAATAATCAACCATCTTAAATCCAATATCAATGCTTTTTGTTTGCCATCATATCTTACAAACGTTGTTACTGATTGTGGAAACCCAAAATTGTACACAATTTTAATCCCATTGGGTGTTCTTATGTTACTTTTGGATGTTTCTAAACTTGTAGGTCATAAACAGTTACTCTAGTTAAAAGAGTTATGGTTGAAACTTGCTAGGAAAGGTCTTTTTTTCTAGCATGTTGGAGATAAAATTGTAAGAGAATTAGCATAGATTCTTTGCCAAATTGGGAATGTAAGTTGTTGATGTTTAACAATAACTTATTGATAATTGCCAATATTATTTGTGGTCACATCTTTGCCAAATTTTTTAGATTTTTTGGGGAAAGAGGATGTAGTGATACAGTAACAATTCATAAGTGATACAGTAATGGAAAGTTTTCAATTTGTTTCTTACTATTTACTGTGTAGGTTGTTTTAAGTTAAGCTAAAAATTAGATGGATATTGATAACATCGAGAATGAGTTCAGCAGCATGTGCACCAAGTTCCTCACATTTCAAATGTGAAAAGACTCGTAAACAATTAATGCTTGCTGTTCAACGTTACCTGTGGTTATGGGATACTTCCATAGATTCATACCACATCGTTGGAGCAAAACAAGATGCATGGGAGGAAGTGGCAAAACAGTGTGGTTGTTAAGGTGAGTCTGTATGACATGGTAGCTTGGTGGACATCTGATAAGCACTGACTGCGAAATGAAATACCTTTTTCCGTACGCAATTGTGCTGTACACAAAGAAAAAAACTGTGGAGCCAATCATGGGACTATGGCCCACCCAGGCCTCCCGTAGAACCGCCACTGCCTCCGATTAGGCAACCCTGTTTTAACTCAGAGTGTACAGTTTTACACGAATGCATCTCATATAAAAAAGTGAAATAATAATAACCTTAACGTTTTCAGAAAAAGAGGCAACTGTGAACGTTGTGATCTTCGGCTGTCTGAAATAAGTGAGACCCACCGAAGAAGCTACATCACTCCCAGGTGAAACGAATCTTGCAGTTTCCATTGTAGCTTTCACCTGTGCTTTAGACTCACCTGCTGTTTTTATGCTATGCAGCATTGCGCAGCAGGGAAAAAAGCAGAAAGCAGTCTGAAGATTCGATGAAGTCAAGGATGCTTATGGATGTTATGAAGGAATTACGTGAGGAAGGTACATATCAGCATTAGCTGTTTATGTGCAATTATCGTAAACACACCAAAATCTTGCGTATTTTTCATTTTGCATTGGCTGCTCAATTTAATTTTTACATTTTATTTAACAACCGCATATGTTATTCAACAATTTAAAATCATAGGCGTAGCCAGGGGGGCCAAAGGGGCTATGCCCCCCGCAAATTTTTAGAAAATATAGTCATTTTGTGCTGTGAGAGGCGTTTTTCTAAGCAAAATAGTGTTATTCGCTTAAAATCAAACTTTTTGACCCCACAAAATTTTGGGATGGCTACGCCACTGTTTAAATTGTTATATCCTTTCTTAACAGCTTGCCCGACACGCCCGCATCTTTTTCAAAAGCGTTGCTGAAGACGTAATAAAACTGCCGGCAGTGCAGGTGTACCACATACCAGTATTTTTGTTTGTTTGAAATTAAGTAAACCCAGAAGGAATTTTGCGTATTTTTAATTTTTTTATGTTCATGATAATAGGCCATTCAATTACTTTCCCTGTACCTTTTTCGTTCACTAACATTTTTCTTTTTGCATTGGTTGTCCAACCACTGCATTTGTCGTTCCACGAATTACAATGTTATATCTTTTTTTAACAGCTTGTCTGACACGGTTGTTTTTTAGAAGCATTGCTGAGGACGTAAGAAAATTGCCGACAGTGCATCGAATGCAGATTCAGTGAAGAGTGATGAAGATTCTGCAAGTGTTCGAATGCAAGGACGGGGAACAGTTTTTTAATTCTACAGTATGTGGAAAATAAACTTGTGACATTTGTTTCATCATTTTTTCGACTGTAATGTTATTAAGCAGATAGTTTTGGTAAGCACGTTACTGCACAAATCCTTTTACTTTATTAACGCAAGAAGCATAAGCGTTGCACAATACAACGTAATCTTCACATTTAAGAACGATAGGTGAATGCACGCCAACAAAAAACAGCCTAAATGTAATTTACTCCGTCCGTGTAACTTGAGCATCTTGCCAAGAAGCAGATCCGACATCGCTGCAGAAGTATTTCGTGAATGCATCTCGAATAGCGCATGCGTTTGTTGGTGAACGTCTTTTACTGCGTACCAGCGATTGTAAATTGGTAGTTCCAACACAACCACCGGCATGGGCGACCGGAGAGGAGAGGGGCAAAACGGGCATTTGCCCCCCTCCTGGAAATTTGGGTTAAGAACCAAAATTTTAATCTAGAAGACCTGAAGTCAGATGATTAATTCCGATAAATTGATTTAAATGTTGCATTGGGACTTTATTTGCCGATATGACACTCGCACTGCACAAGAGCCAGGTTCACTGTACCGGTGTCATGCAGTGATGAGCTTGCAGTTCACTCGTGTCCGCTCTTTTTCCTGCAGAGGCAGTTTGTGAAACTGGCAAGCGGATTATTTTATCGTTGGTCTTTATTGCGTAACAATAATATGGCAACAAATCTTGAAAGGTTCAGTTCAAATTACGGTAGTTACTAGCTAGTAGGCGCTTCGCCGCATGTGACTGTTGAACGCAGACATCTTGGCAGATAGTGCAGCGAGACGGTTACTGGTGATAGCCGAAAGGCACATAATTTATACTGTGTGATAAAAAGCATAGGTAAATCTGCAGCAATGCTTCCACAAGTTAGAAAAATCCTTTGTTGGTGTGAGACAGCGATTGCGAATGATGTCCCTTAACTGAGTGCATAGCTTAATCTAGCATGGTCCAACTACTTTTGACCTTCGGGCAATGTTACAAAAACGTGACAACTTGAGGGCCACTTCCAATAAAATGATCTATAAAACAACATGTTCACAACATTTAAAATTAAAAAGGGAAAATAAGTGAGTGCGCCATTGAAATTGCTACACAATAGCAAATAGCAATTTCGTGCAAATCTCTATTAGTGGGATGCTTGTGGTAGAGACTTCTCTGACATCATTCCATTATCAATACCAGTGCTAGCAGTCGGAGACTATCATCCAGTGTTATCCAGTGTTTCCTGCCATTCTATTTTATATTTTACTTGCTTGATAGCAGGTTTTTTTAAAGGTGTTTTGGGGACCCGATTCGGGTCCCTGGAATCAGAGAAAATCGGGTCCCTATAATCAGAGAAATCGGGTCCCTACAGATCCATACCGGGTACCTTGGAATCAGAGAAAATCGGGTCCCTATAATCAGAGAAATCGGGTCCCTACAGATCCATACCGGGTACCTAACATTTTCCTTAAAAAAACCTTGTTGATAGTATAGAAAATGTGTTCTCCCGCACATGTGTGCTTCCAAAAATTGAGTGCATTTTCAGAGCGAAATCTTGCAGTTTGGGAAATCTATCTTTGCTGACTAATTTCCAGAAGCTCTCTACAGTTTGCAGGTATGGGCAATTAATTTGGCTGGGGGGCCAGTTTGAGAAGGTCGCGGTTAGCGGATAGATAGACGGGCTCATTTACAGGCGCTTGAAAAGCAGAAATATGCTCAAACGCAACAGTGATCTGCTTTTTCCACACACAGCCATTGTACAGTACTTGTTTTTCAGCAAAAACTCAAATGGTTGATAGCCTACATCATGTCACAAGCTCGTGTCAAGTCAATGCAGAATTTCGTTGCCATGCATCCTTCACGCAAGAACGAGCACACTGTGCCACGCAAAGCAAGCTGTGCCTGAATGGAAACAGTCTCTCTTCGTGTGCGTGCCGAGCCGTGCCCCAGTGGTAATCAGCCATAACGCTGCATCAGCACATCTACTCCCGACTAAATCAAGACAACATTGAAGTTTTGCGAAATGCGCAGTAAATACATAGCGAAGCCACATGCAAGTTTAACGAACTCACTAAGGTCATACCGCGGTTTTCCGGAAGGCCGCCCAGGGCCGTTAACAGGAAAATAGGCACATTGGGAAAATAAGACGTGAACCAAATAACCGCCCGGGCTGTTATACGGCAGTTGCATATCGCCTGTGTCTGATTCGTTTTGTTCATTCGTTTTGTTCTAGTGGTTTCAAATGTAGTGGGTCTTCAACAGCTATTGAAGAGGTGATCTGGGCCGCGATAAAAAAGTTTGCCGACCACTGGTGTAAGGTGACATCTACAAATAGTAGTCAAACTCAGTATAACGTTGGACGTACCGTGTAAGGGAACAGGTACAAATAGTACTCAACTGAAATCTTAGCACCATATAAACGCCCACCTAAAATAAGCGCCCATGGGCGGACGAAAGACTGGGCGGCCTTCCGGAAAACCCGGTATAAGCTGCATTGCTTGAAAAAAAGCGAAATCAAAATGCATGCGTGCGTCAGTGAAAACATGGGTGCTTTCCCGTGATGCGTTGTATGTTTTGCGGAGATGCAGCGACTGCTTTAAAATGAATCTACTCAAATTCTGAAATCGTGAGCATTTGCGAGCGAGTAGCATTTCAAAAAAGACACGTAAAAAATTCTGGCGAAACTGGTTACCTCGACATGAAAATGAGTTGGTTTTCTGAAACACTTAACCCATAGCTCAAAAATTACAAATCAGGATGAACATTTAACGTTTCGAAACTGTAGAAGTTTCCGACTTAAACTTGGCTTGACGTTTGAAATAAACTTTTGTTTCAAGAAACACATCGGCCGAGATGTCTTGAAACAAGACACTAACACTGACTCTGCAAACAATTGTTCGTCACACAGATAAAAATCAGAAACTGGCAAACTGCAATTTTACGCACGCAGGCCCACTTCCGCTTGAAGGGACTCGGAATTCAAGCTATTCTTGCAAAAGTAGCCTTTAACTTTTAAATTAGTTCAGTGCTTTCATCTTACACTTTAACCAGCCTGCCCACAGCTTATAAACCCATGCCACAAAATTTACCTGGTCTTTGCGGCAAATCTCGCAGAGAAAACCTTTCGCAGAGCAAAGGTCACACGACCGCACGTGTTGAACGCCGAACGTCAGGATTTTCTCAACAGCTTCGCTCAAGGCTCCAGCCTGAGCTTGCTGGAGGTCGTGGGCTGAGTAGGTGTGAGGATTGGATAACATGTAGCTGTGACCTTGAAATCTGCCAAGTGATTGCGGCGAAATTCAACAAAAAGCAATTAATTATAATTCCAGCGGGGATCGGAGAGGTGATATTGATGACGAGAACTGGATGTTAAGAGGTTTCGATTTTACCCGAATGACTTGCTTGGTCGTCATAAACGTCGCAGGTGAAAAACAGTGAGCTCCCTGCCACACTTCAGCCTTCACGGTTTAGTCAGGCAATCACAAGCAAGGAAAAAGTAGAACAGTTCTTAGCACGAATTAATGCAGGTGCTATCGCTTCCAACTGCTTAAAATCGGAATGGCAGTTGCTTTCCGTGCCAGGTGAGGTTTTCGAATCAAGCAAAACCCGTATTTGACAGTGAAACAAAAAAGTTGCTCCACAAACCAGAGGTATTTTTGACTGAAATCTGCAAGGAAGTTGAAACAATGTTTTGACAAGGCCACATCTTAAGTTAGCTGTGGTATGCATTATCCATCCAAAACGCTTTTCCAGCTTTAGTTTAAATAATGATTTGAATAAGAGCTGGCGATGCCTACCTAGTAGGCAAAATATATACTCTGCAAAATCTTTGTGTCTCATTCTTTGCTGGGAATGGATTTCTATCGATAAGACAGTTTTCTACAAGGTTTCACATCTAACCCAACAATGGTTTTCGGCAACAGCGAACTTTTGAAGAAAATTTTCAATTCGTCTGTTAGATACGCATCACCTGCTCTCTCAGCCAAATGATATTTTCGCTCGCAAGCCACTTACAAAAGTGCAAAGTTAAAAGTTTAACAGCCACTTTGCATGTGAACCCGACTAGACGTCACATGATTCATCTATATTCATACAAGACAGACCGCAGTTCACTTCGCACCTCGCATTCATCTGCGCCGGGGTTAACTTTCTGCAAGTCAGCAGATAGGGTTGCAACGCTGTCAGTTTGTGCCGCATCGGAAGCATCCGCTTCATCTGCGCGAGGAAACGGTATGCACCAGGGTTGGCCTTGTCCATCTCAATGCAAGGGTTGCGCCAGATCTGGGTCAGGAACCGCTTTGACCTGTTGCCACGGCAACTCACGCATTAGAGAAAGTTCATCAAGCATGGGAAAAAAAGTTTCTTTCAATTGCACTTGGCACGCGATCGTTTACATTGGTGGCTTACGCTATCTTTTTACGATTTGCAGGTCACCGCATTTGCGAGAGTTTAGTATGCAATGCGTTTGCATGTCCAACATTACAAACAAGTACGACATAATTCATGCTTTGCAAGTCGAAAATATTTGTTTCGTTAGGTTGATCTAGACCAGGTGTCACCAACATGGTGCCTGCGGGCACCAAGTCGCCCGTACGAACCATGTGGGTCGCCCGCGGTCTTTTTCTGACAACAGCATAAACATGATCAGTGTCTTCACATTGATGAATATCTCCTTTTTTTATTAATGATAACATAATTGAAGACAAATTGAGCAAATTTTTATTTCAGAAGTGTGTGCATCAAACCGGTAGTCTTTCGCATGAATCTGTACCAAGAAGTAGCTCTCAGTTTCAAAAAGGTTGGTGACCCCTGATCTAGACTGGCAGTTCAGTTACTTTCAAAAGCAAACTGCGCGCGGGAATTAAATCGCCAGGTAAGCCTGATTTGAAAATTGAGTGTATAGTGTGAAACAGACAGATTGTAGAATTCTGCACCGGCGCTCTATCTTTGATACAGCACAAGGTTACATTTCTACCTACACTCAAAATACTCAAATTTTGTCTGAGTTTTTATCGACAAACAGCTGACATCGGTTTCGGTCCAGCTGAAGCTAAACGCAAAAAAACGCTAAGAACAAGCCAAATTAAAGATTTTAAAAGAAAACGAAAGAAAATCAAGAAAACCCGGCAATGCGATTGGAGGTCAATGCTACATGCACAAACGGGAGCGAATCAGGTTTCATAACTCTAGTCGAGTCTCAAACCAAGCGACTTTCTGTCACTGACGCTCGAATTCGAACCCAAAACATCACGGATCGCACACTTTGATATCTTTGTTTAAAATTAAAGCCAGTCAAAGGAAATGTCTGCTAAGTCCAGAGATAAAGAGTTCGTCAGCTGCGTTGCGACTTCCCTATTGTGACGATTGTGATTGGCTGACAAATGTAACATAGAGTTAGTTTGTGTCCAACGAGACATGTCGCCCTTGTTAAGAACGTAAAAAGATATACGAACTATCCACCAAGATATGCAAGATATCTATACAAAGTATCCATCCACCAAGATATGGATGCACCTTTTCGATACTTTATGTTTTCTAAAATCCCAGTTGTGGATCATCCGTGCAGGAATCACGTGTTCATCGTTGTCATGGCACTGAGGACAGTAGTACTGACCGGTGAAAGCGCACAAGCGAGGAACGCCGTAAATAACACCTGCGTGCAAAAATAACACTTGCGCAATTGCACACAACAACACACTAATCATCATCACTGCGTCACCGAATAAGAACAGCAAAAAAAGATGGAACTGATGGAAACGTGATTGCCCCTGAGCAGCTCTGCTCATAAAATAAACAAAGTTTTTAATTACGAATGCTCGCACATGTTCGGAGCCAAACAGATTCAAGCAGCGGGCCACAGGCGCAGCCGGGGCGCCATGCTACTAAATTTCTGGCATATCTTAACATTTTGTGCAAGCATTCGACACGCGGTGTCCCAAACCAAATACTGTTGCTCGCTTGAATTCAAAATATTTGACCCTTCCCAAAATTTTGGACTGGCTACGCCACTGCAGAGGGCCCGTTTTTTCTGGCTTTCTCAGGTTTCAGAGAAACACCATGCAGAAAAGCTAACAGGTGCAGACTTATGCTAGTACTTCGCAAGGATTTCATAGACAGAAAGGTCTACGGAAGCTTACCTATTGGTGAAGCACAGTCTGCGCACTGGTAGTTTTGTGAGTCCAAGCCTTGCTCATTGGCTATTCTCGTCATGTGATTCATCATTGAACCGTGCCAGCTTCCGCTTACGTCATCGCCTAAAAGATGAGGCGCTGGGAAAAAATGAACATCAAAATTCGGTTCAGAAAAGATGCAGAGATAACGTCTGAAGGCGACAATCGCTATCATTTGTCAAAACTTGAAAACTACTTCCTATTACTTGTTTTCAAAAGCACCAACACGTTCTGATCTCTGGCGTGTTCATCCTACAAGATAAAATAGATACTAAGACATGGAAATCGGCACTACAGTACATCCAGACTGAATACAACGATAAACCAAACCTCCGAACACTATTTTTACCAGCATAAAGTTAGCAACAATCTGAGAAGAAAAACAACTGCGCAATGCCGACTTGTCCGCGTGCAATAACTAAAAACGTTTTAGCAAGTTTACAGATTGCGATCTGTAGCTGAACAAAAATCTGCGGTAAGCGTGAATTGTTACCTTCTTCTATTATTTCAAAACCGTTGTGATCGTTGGATAAAGGCGATTTCCGCATGAGCTTCTTGTGAAGCTGCTGCAAATCTTTGAGCCAATCACGAAGAAGGGTTTGGTTGTCCGCTGCCAGATCGTGATGAAAACCGTCTTTCATGACCAAGCTGCACGCAGAAAACAGGAATGATATCTGCGCCCTGGCAATAGCTTTAATTCAGGGCTTGTCATTGAACACGGCAGTCGCCTTCACTCACGGTTTTGGCGAAACGCAATGGAACCGCATGAGAAATTCAGCATATTCAATTAATGAGGTTAGTAGAGTTGATAGAATTTTAAATGATATTTATCGAAACACAGAGTCATCATACATCCGACATTCCTACGGCATCTGATGGTCTTGGAAACTGGTATACTCACCGAATACTCTTGCTTTTCTCGATGTCATCGTCCTGTACGTGTTGCACAGCGGAAAGATTTATCGAACCTAGGAGTTTTTCCATGTCCTTGTCTGTAAACAACAGAGCGCGTGATGTTTGTGCAATCACACTTTGACACTTACGTGCACGTCTGCACGCAACATTTTGTCACACGTGCGTGCCACGCCAATATAATAACATAGGACGGCCCTGTGTCGTGACATCACAGTGTGAAGGACAAATTCACAACGTTCGCCACTTGCCTTTGTAGTAAGAGAGAACTTCCTCCTCCAACACAAACCACCTTGTTGGCCAAAAGAACAAAACCTCGCCCTTTTTCTGCAGGTAACCTTCGCGATATCTAGAAGAAACAAAAACTAGATAAGGAACCATGTGGAACAAGAACATCATATTAGATTTTCACACGAAAACCGATTTTTTCACTCCCAATGAGTTTAAACCAGCTTGCGCAACGTTATAGACTCTCTTTAGGTGACTTAACTAACATGTATTAACACTTGCCGAGACCTATTATTGCTATTTCACGTTTTCTCCTATCTTTGGCACGCACGAGAGTTTTTTTCGCTGTTTCGGCTTCCCTTCATAAGCGAATCTCGCTTACGTCAGCACGGGGTGTTGACCCACGTGGCGATTGGAAAAGCTTGCAGTTTTGAAGTAGCTCAAATAAGTTGGCGTGTAGTAAAACAATAAATCGCTTGCGCGTTTTAACCACGGTTTTATTTTAACTGCAGTTCGTCTTAATTTGTGCGCTTTTATGAAAATGCTTTGTCTCCAGCGCTGAAATAATGATTTCGCGAACGAGAACAATGCACAAAATGGATGACGTCAGTGTACACTCAAATATTTTTTAGAATTGCTAAGGATAATTTTCATGGATTTGAAATTAAAAAACGACTTTATCAAACTAACAAAGAATCGACTAAATAATGTTTTTTGAGCTTTTTTTGATAATAAAACGAACCGTCAATCAACGACGTGGGAAAAATCCTCAACACAGCATAATATGCTCGTGTCTATGCCTATACACAAGCACCCGAATCTACAATCCAAAGTACATTCATCAGATACAAGAATTAAAAAAATCATTTGAGTTTTTGCATTTTTGTCTTTGGAGTTTTGGTCTTTGGTTAAGAGAGTTTTCACAGCATGGAAAAAACTTCATTCTGCAGAAGCGGTGTGCGCTGGCAATGTTGAAACAAACAGAAATGCTTGCTCGTTCCACGTGCATTTTTTGGACAGATCAATTTTTTTGCATTTTTAAAAAATGACGTCAATGCTGCAAGTGCCTTCTCAGAAGTAAGGTCTTGGATTGCTTGCACCGTGTCTATCTGGTGCATGCGGCACTTGGCAGAGTTTTTTTAAGCCCAACCATACATTCGTATTTGTCTTTAATTTTGAGAAGTTGAACAGCTGAACCAAGTGCTTGCCAGCTGATTGTGCGCTTGAGTAACGAATATCCCAGACCCTTCAAAACTTTCCACAATCGCTTTCACTTCATGCCATTTGTTTGCGCTCCCTGGGCAGGTGCATCGTGATCGTTGAGCTTCGAATCATTGATAACATCATAACGGAAACGTGAGTAACGTGTTGAGCTGGAAGCATAATTAAAACGGGAGTGATTGTTGAACCTCCTTGTCGCAATTATTCGATTCTCACGCAGGCGCACATAGTTTTGTCTGACGTCGTTTGAATATTGCACCACAATCACTTGACACAGGGTACCTATCTATACCAAAAAGAAACGGCAAAGACTGCAAATGGAACCAAGAAGTCAATCAAACGCTCCAGGTTTGCTGCGAGCTTTCGAGGAATCGTTGCCTGTGCTCTACTTTTATTGCTTTACGGTGATTCGGACTTGCGCGTATCTGCGTTCAAGTGATCAGTCGCCACAAACGTGATGCAGTCGAATCAAATCAGCAAATTTTAACTCTACGCTTGCTCAGTCCTGGAATGCGGAAGCAAATGCTTGCGGGTGGAATTGCGAAGCGCTCAAGCAAGGGTGGAGAGAGCAAGCAAACGCAAGTCTACAAATATAAAAAAATATCTTCTGCCACGCCAAGCGAATTCTATCTTTTTATCACCAACCACTCCTGAAGAAATACTTACACTAATTAACGGATTGGACTCTAAAAAATCATGTGGTCACGATGA
>Ga0210059_1005113_pt1 | contig 21092 bp, 12 predicted proteins | sample Ectturendosymbi2_FD_188042 | JGI IMG/M metagenome (GOLD analysis project Ga0210059, IMG submission 188042) | Ecteinascidia turbinata endosymbiont from Florida, USA - Sample 2 (SPAdes) (version 2) | ecosystem: Host-associated > Tunicates > Ascidians > Unclassified | place: Key West, Florida...
CGTAAGCTTGGAATCCTGTGAGAAAAGATGATGGTAAGTCTCTTGAGAACAAAATAATAACGTAGTCTCTAAAACAGTTGTCTTTGAAAGGAATTTTGCTTATTGGCAGTGCAGGGCAAATTCTCAGATTCTTTGCTCAGAAAAGGTTCTACAAAACTCTAGTTCATTGGACTCAATTTTTAAACAAGGGGGTCTCAAACACGCGGGCCGCATGTGGCTTTGTGCGGCCCTTGACGCGTTTTGGAAATTTTCAAATAATTTAACGTTAACGTTTCCAAGCGCCTTGAAAAAGGCCGTAGCACTACAGACCAAATTTCACTCTCCAGCAAATTTGTGAGAAATGTTAGGAGTATGCCAAATACGTCCACGTATGCTTTGTCGACCTCGAGAAAGTATAAGACCGGGTTCCTCATGAAAAGCTTCGGGACGTGTTGCGGGAGTGCGGTGTTGACGGCCGTCTATTACTGGCCGTGAAGTCACTGTATTCCTGCACACAAATTCATGTCCATGTCGGGAGAGTTAAATCACGACCGTTCACCGTTAGTGTTGGACTCCGACAAGGGTGCGTGCTGTCGCCTGCCACCGCTCCTTTTCATTGTCTACACTACATGAATTGGTTAGTTAGTCACAGCCGAGTCGACGAGGGTGTCACAGTTGGGAGCTGCAAGATTAACCGTTTACTTTTTACAAACAATTTGGTATTGTTGTAGCATCTTCTCAACAGAGTATTCAGCACGCACTCGATCGGTTTTCTGCTCCGTGCGACCGAGCCAAAATGATATAATCAGCACTAAAAACACCGAGGTATTATGTCTCCCTACAAAACCAAGGCAATGTATGCTGCAAGTTAACGGCAATAAACTGCAGCAGTTAGAGAAGTTAAGTACCTAGGGATGGTAGCCTAGTTACCAGTGCCGGAAGGTGGAGTGAGAACTAACGCATAGTCTGCGTGAGCTCTATCGCTCTGTGGTCACAAAACGGGAGCTTTCAAACACCGCAAAGCTGTCAGTTTTTAAATCAGTCTTTGTTCCGATTCTTACCTATGGTCATGAATCTTGGGTAATGACCGAATGAATGTTAACTCAGTTGCAAGCGCCAGAGATGGGATTTTAGCGAAGACTTCACGGTGTGACACAGAGACGCACCGAGGTTAGATGGCGGCTGGGAAAAGAAACAAATTTTGGCGCCCCATTTTCGAACCCAAAATATTTTGGGAGTAAATGCACCGTATTGAAAAAAAAAACTTGCGACACTGTTGGGACTTTTCGGCGCCCAGCAGTGAATCGGTGCCGGGGTATTGTGCCCCCTTGCCCTCCTCGTTACACCCCTGGTGTGGCACTTCGCGACAAAGTGCGCAGCTGTGAAATTTTCAGAGCCCTGAACGTGGAACCACTTCTCCGAATTGAGATATCACAGCTACTTTAATTCCGCCACATATCCAGAATGCCCCACGAAATACTGGCGAGACAAGTCCTGCTGGTTAAGCCCACGGCAAAGCGAGTCAGAGGTCGTCCAAGGCCCAGATGGAGTGACTTGCATCTCCAACCCTGCTTGGTCCCGTCTTGGTGTGGAGCCAGCAGAACTATCAGAGATTGCTGTTGATCGTGAGGTATTTCGGGTCCTCCTAGGTCTGCTGCTCCTGCGACTCTTCCCAAACGAAAACCTGGGACGAAAATGAGTAAATGAATATGAGTGTGTAGGCCTACATTGAACCTTTTTATTTATGAAATTGTCTTTAGTTTGTTTGCCAAAAGTGAATGTCGTATTCAAATAATTATTCAGTTTTTTTTAAGGTGTGTTAGGGACCCGATTCGAGTCCCTAGACTTGAAAATCGGGTCCCTAAAATCAGAGAAAATTGTCAAGGGAAATATCTACAAAATTTAATCGGACATTTTTCGGGTCTCTACAGGTCCATTCCTGGTACCTAACATTTTCCTTAAAAAAAAACTTAATTAAGCATATCTGGACATAAACTGGCATTTTTATGAAAATGAGTTATAAGTATCAGACATAGAAGGGAAAATGGTGTTGACACCCTAAAGCTCCACCACGACAACGTTTTAAAAAACTAAAAAAGAACACTGCATGAACTACTTAAGAACAAATCGAACGCTAGCAGCTAAACGCGTACTGCGCAACAGCAATCATCACTCCCTGGAGTTTTGAACTACCGCTCTAATCGGTTCATCTGCAAATCTATTGGGAGTTCGCGACTTTGCGTTGCTGACATACGACGCGGGGCGATAACTTTAGCAAAGGGCTAACGCAGAACACGCCTGGCGTGATGTGGAATGGAAGTTGGGATAGCAGGGGAATTTCAGTATGGAATTATTGAAGTATGGAACGGTATGGAAGATTTCATGTATAGAATGGAGAGAATCTTCCGTACGTCCATACATTTTCCACACTTGTTCATTTTCACGTTGCTTTCATGATCGCTGACTCGTCTTCTTAGCCACAGACTGACAAAGAGCAAGCCATTGCGACGATGTGTTATCTAAGTGTGAAAAATTTACACCCACTGCGAATCTGCGATCTTGACCAAAGGAGGGCTCAAAACATCACAGTCATTACCAAGGGCGTAGGCAAGGGGGTTTGGGGTTAACCCCCCCTCTTGAGCTTGATATTTTACAAAAACTTTATTATAAGGGGAGTGTATAGGGCGTGATTTTACTAAAATCAGGCGAGTGCGTGTAGAAGAATATACCTATTATGTCACCAAACTTCGCTTGAAAACATGATATGACGTCAAATTGTGACGTCACAAAAAGTGCACACCAAATACAAATGACCCCCATATGCCACTGAATGAACCCCCCATGAAAATTTTCTGCGTACGACACTGGTCATTACTGCAATTAGTTTCTGCCGCTTTTCCACATGGTAGATGACAGCGACAGGTTTAAAAGCTTGGCATTCTATTTGATGTTAATTAGTCGTGGGTGTGTTGGGGCATGACGCCGGATGAGAGAAATGTGTCCAGCATGTTAACAGTTAACGGTATATCGACAAATGCGCCGCCTTGCCAAACTGTTGTCTTTGCTCCGGGCAGGGCTGGGCTAACTAACGATGGCTTTCGCAGTACTTTCCGAACGCACGTTCCTATAGTTTCGCGGCTGGACCCAGACAGCAATGTTTCCAGTGCAGAAGGGTAAAATACACGGGTAGAAATGCGTTTCTTGATATTTTGATGAATGAAATATCATTTTCCATGCTAGAGAACATCTATTTCCATGCTAGAGAAAATCTAAGAGAACATACCAAACATTTTTGAGGAATTTAATCTGGTAGTTTCTTACAAGCAGCGCTCTTACCATGAGGAAATCAGCGAAAAAACAACAATCACAGGTTCAGACGATGCAGAGAACAGTTAAAGCAGAAACGTAACTCAAGATAACAGTGATATAAACAATTTCTGGAAAGGCAGTCGCTGGTTTTGCCGTCAATGCCTGAGGACCTTTTGTTATTTCTTACGACCAGAATCAAGAAAATGGCCGTTTGGAAAACTACATTTGTGTCCGAGCATTTAAACACAGACCAGTGCCAATTGACGGAAGTGTTTTGCACTCGTTGCATGCTTTGCCAGTTGCGGTCTTGGCGATTCCAGCTTACAGCGCTGCGCGCGCAAACCATGCAAAGAGCGCAAAACACATAGTCGACTCTTATGTGATCTTTCAAACACGCACACATTTGCATTAACACAAAAGCGAAGATGCGTTTGAAAGACCTTTGTTCAAAGAAATAGTATGATTTCTAGCAAGAAATTCACATTGAACTTTTTATAAAAAGCTGAAAACCTCAGATTTCTTATCTCTTGCACTCATAATATGCTGTGATGAATCGCAAAGTAAAGCACAATTTAACCTGCCAAGCTTAGGAGAAAATAAGACTGGTTACCGTGCTGAAAACAGAATTTTTCCACAGATGAAAACTTCAAGAAAAGTTCACATTTGTTTGCATTGATTTTTATACCCTCCTGATAATATACTGCTGTGCAACGCAACGCTAGTTCGCTACCTCATTTATAGCTTTCACGTTATGCTATTGCTTGTAAGCGTAATGTTTCCTAGTGAACTTTGCCAGTAATCTAGTAAACCTTGCTGGCAAGCCTAATGGTTTCTAATAAAAATTCCTGCTTTACAATGGCGAGCCGTGCATTTCACGCTTAAATCTGCAATGGCATCATATCTTAATCATACTCCATGCTAACAGCATGACTACACAGCTACAAAAGCTATGGATATTTTGTTATACATCTACCCATTATAGCCCTATTTTCAGATCGCTGCACTAATACAGACCCGGTTTGATCATTCTGACTAGAAAGTAGGATGTTGTGGTAGTTAACGTTTTTCATACTTCTACAACAATGGTTCTCAACCATTTTGCTGAAGGGAGTCAAATCCAGACATACGATTTTGTCAGAGAGCCGCACACAAATTTTACCACAAGTCAACTGACACGTTTTGTTTTATTGCACTAAAACGGAGTGTATTACGCAAAATATTAGAGGTGTTACTGAAACTGCCTATCGAAAGGAATCCTTTCCCAGTAAAGAATCAGACACCAAGCTCTTATAGAGTATATATTTCGCCTATGAAGTAGGCATCATCAGCTCTTGTTCAGATAGAATCTGTTACTGAAAGATTGCTAAACGCCGCACAAAGGATGCTTGGGAGCTGCATGCGACTCCTAGAACAGCGTTTGAAAACCATTGTTCAACAAGTAACACCACGCCTGTCAGTTACGATGTCACAGCCTTACGATTATTGAAACCAGCGCTTTTCAAACTTTATTTAGTTACGGCACACTATAATAAATACTAGCCTTGGCCGCGGCACACCTACTTTATAAAAACCTACTCTTCACAAACTTTGCAATGGAAGTGATGCAACATACAGAAGGTTTTGTCAAAACATAAAACATTCGCGGCGCACTTCAGCCTCATCAGCTGCACACTTCAGCCTCTTCAGCTGCACACCAGTGTGTCGCGGCACACAGTTTGGGAAACACTGATTTAAACCAAAGAAACATCAAAGGCTTACAGATCCATCGTTGCAGTCTGGCATCGCAACTCGTAACAATCGCGGTTAGTGTGCTATAAAGAGCACACGTAAGTCTATTTGGCAAAACCGTTAGTATATCTAGAATGAGAACCCGGAGCTGGAGCTACCTCTCAAATGACCATAACTCCGACTCCGGTCCTAAATATTAAACTGAGCTCCGGCTCCTGATTTTTAATTTGAGCTCCGGCTCCAGGTAAAATGCCCAGCTCCGGCTCCGTAGCACTGGATTATTTTCACAAGAATTCTGAACGTAATATTAGCGTTGTAAAACAATTGCTTAGCTCATCTTTTTAATTGCTTGATTCAGCTATTTAATACTTTTATTAAAAATCCCACAAAATTCTTTAAATTTACTACCTTGTGTTTGATTTATCAGGCTTAGGGGGCGAAAACGACGTGTCGAGAGTGAAACGGGGGCGATGTAATAAAAAAGTTTGAGAAACACTGTTGTAGATGAAGCCAATTTTCTTGCAAAGATGACAGCATTAGCGGCATTTATTTTGAAGAAACAATCTTTCCAATGTTCATGCCAGTGGTTCTCAATGTTTTTTCATATTGCTGCCTTACAAAGCTAAACACTGTCAATTTCTCCCCAACAAAAATCACGAAGATGGTGATTATAAAAATTTCACACTACCTACTGTGAAGAAACAATAGACAATTATGAACTAAACAGGCTCTTTTATAACGTCAGTCACTGCAGTTAAAGAAGCTTGTCCTTGTGTGCTGTGGACATTCGCATCTAAACCAACCTCGTTGTGCAGTGTTTTCATGTGTTGCATAAACAAATAATAAAAACTTGAGTTTTTTTCATCCACAGCTTTTCCTCCCCGATTCTCCCTGAAACAAATTTCCTCCCAGGAATTAAAAATTCCTCCCTTAGTGAGCCAAGTGACACCCGTTTGAGAACCTCTGGATCATACTTTCAGCTGCAGAATCTTTTGAAAAGGTCACTGCAATGTTATTGCAGGGATCGAAATCGGGTTTTCCACTGTAGTATGCCGCAGTGACGTCACACACGCGCAAAAATAACATCATAAGATGTGCCCCGTCCGTAGTACACTTTCCAACATTGTCTGCAATTTTGGTGTAGCTCCTCCGGGTTTGTGATTTGTGACCAAAAAGGTGATACTAAGCAACTATTTTCCCTAAATGTCTGTCGCAAAGGGCCCCTGCGTTATGCCAATACATTGCTTCAAGCTGATGGCAACGCGGCCTTTTTCATATGTTACTCAATTTGTCATGTCTCTCAGCGATAACTTATGTTGTATGTCATGCAAGCGAACAACAACGCTTCAACGTGGTCAAATGAAGAACGTGGTGGTGATTTTAGCAAATCTTTGGGTCATGTCTCCTCAAAAGACGTCATCACTGTTGACGCGCCTCATCATAAATCTCAATCGCGAGACTTTGGCGGTAGAGTTGTGGAAATGAGTTGATCAGACTCGTATGCCAGAAAGTGTAGATGGAAGTCGCCGGTGTATTGTCACCCGTGTTCTGATGCTGCCTGCAGACAGTGCAGAGGCTTTTGAAAGCAAACAAAAATCGTTTAACCTTGTTGCGCATTCACTGAAGAGTTGCAGGGCTGCAAGTGTAATCAGCCGATACTGTATGTATACATGCTGTAGTTACTTCGGTCTCACCCAAAGTTTGTTTAGGACCAATCAAAAATCATAGTTTATAGCTTGAGTAATGCAACTAGTTTTCGAAATTTATGTGAATTTTTGCTATCCCCTAAAACATGCATTTTTGTAATGGGCTTGTAGAAAATACCTCATAAAATCAGGCTTAGACTGAACGTGATATACTGTACGTAACTTTGCAGGCAAATGCAACAGTGCTTAATCATGCGATGAATCAGAAGGCATGATTTTTGCAATACAGTAGATTTCCGCTGCATAGATCCACGGATGATAAATCCAACGGCACATTAAATCCCATTTACCTTGGGAGGAATATTTGCATTAAAATTGCCGATTAAATTCAGGAAGCCACTTTAAGAATCATTCAATCAAAAATGTGATTTTTTATCTTCACAACATCAAGTGTTTTCAAACTTATTGTGCAGGCTTTTGCCCGTTACGTCGCACAAACAATCGTCGTACAAGCAATTGTCTTGTTTCTGTGCTAAAAAACTTTTCAAACATTTTCGTTTAGGTCAGCGGTCCCGAAACTTTTTGGGTGGTGGGCCAAATTTGCGATCTTATCAGCGTCCGCGGGCCGGACTATTTTGCGTATCGAAAAAACACGCATAACATTGGTAACGTTAGTCTATTTCTATTTATTTTCTTTGCTCGGTAAAATGTTTGCAGTGTGACTCATGAAAGTGCTTCTTCTTTTGCATAATAGTTGTAATGTTCGGTTCCATGCCTGATGTTGCAGTAACGAGAGTATCGCGCGAATCTGCATCTGAAATTCTTTTTACAACTGCCAGATAGCGCTTACCCTTCAAACTTCAAATGCCTACTACAATTTACAAATTTCGCAGAACTGATGCAAGCTAATGTACGGTAGAGTCGACAGTAGTTTAAGCGCAGAGGCCAAGCACATGTATAATACAGGGTTGCCAGCTCCTGATGGACCAAAAATGCCAAATCACTCATCAAAATATGCCAAATAACTTCAGAAACATGCCAAACAAACCCAAACAGGCCGGCGGCTGTCAGTTTTGATTTACAAGGATGAGTAATGGCAAAAATGTGATGTTGCTATGGAACCAAGGCTTGAATGATTGAATATAAACATTGTTATTCTCCAAAGTGCCGTCTACTCTTACAGAAAATTCTTAATATGAAAAACCAAGAGATATTTTCAAAAATAAAATACAGGCTGTGAGAATACAAACATGTACCATGCCACAGTTTTCAATTATTTCGAATCTCATACACAAGTAATTGGTATGTTATATATGTCAGTGTCACAGTGCTACAAAATATCTACAATATTACAAAACGCAGTAATAGAGAACCCACAGAAAACATATCAGGCTTTCCAGGTTGACATTAACCTAATTCGTTTGCACGACTCTTTCCAAGGAAATTCCTTACTTATGAAATGCATGAAAATTGAAAATTATGTACCTGTAAACATTTCGAGGCACCATCATACGTCAAGCTGTCCTCCCACATTTGACAACAAAATTGCGCCCATGCCAATTTGGCATTATAAATGCCAACCTGGCAGCCCTGGTACAATGTTAGGGTACAAAGCAGCTATGACGTAACAATTTTCTGTGTTTACGTTAACTTGTCTGTGTTGTTCGCAAAAGTATAACACTACAAATGAAGTTCTAAGTAAATCACTTTTATTTCACATATTGCAAGTAAACTCCAAAACTTTCATAGTTGAGCTTTGATCGAAGCAGAAAACTTGGTTTCTTTTGGTTTCTAAGACCATCGTGATGCAATTCTCAATTACAGAAAATGGGTAAAATGGGTTTTGCGTTTTGTGTAATTTAAATCTCACATTAATTTATCTACATGAAATCGTAACGATACTAAACATTCCTAGGAAAGGTGACGGGCCTGATTGGAACCTGTCGTGGACCGTATCTGGCAAGCGGGCCGGACTTTCAAGTCATCGCAAGAAAAACTTGCAGTTGCATTTGCACTCGCTCATTTAAGGGAGCCGCTTAGTAACTCCGCCGTTCATTAAATTCAACATTGGCTGGGATCGAGATAGATTTATAAAGCGAAGTCTATTGCAATAGAAAACTGAACTCGCGCAAAGGTCATCTGCTGTTTGCCACTTAGGCCACAGATTTAGAAAATCGGATGAAATCAGAAGTTTTCACTGATCACGTGTCTAAATACCTTTCAGCCTTACTTATCCAACATTATCACGCATCACCTTTAGTGAAAAATGAAAACGTTAGTAAAGTTATATAGAGTAAAGATCAAGCAACGTATAGCACCTTAGGACAGCACTTATGGCGTTTGGTTAAACAACACATGAACGGTTTTCTAAAACCTATGTCGCTGTGCGTGCAGGAAAAAGTTAAAGATATCAACCGAAGTTACAACTGAGAAATGCAAACCTTACCGCAAAGTAGCGCAAAATACACACTGATACGTCAAGACTAAATCAACTTTATCTGCACCAGTCAAGGAAAGAAACAATATAGTTTTCTGTATGAAACATACAATCTCGGCATAATGTGCAGCACTTGGAAGAAATCAAGAAACGTTTTCACTAAAGTTAAATTTTCCCAGTTGGTAGTACAGTATACTGAACGTAAAAAAACGCTTTCAGCACCTTTAGAACAGGAAGCTTTCGCAGTGAATCACTGGTGGCGGTGCCTCACTGGTTTCGAGTCAATGGCAGCACTGCGCTTCAACTGCACCATTGCACCCACCTATCAACGCCGAGCACGAGGCTGGACAATCCGCAAGTATCGTTTTTCAAGTCTTCGGTATGATCCGACCGGGAATCGAACCAAGCGTTGGTGGCGCGTGGTCGCGTGCTCAACCAACGGAACCACTAAACTTGTACTTGCAATGTCAAATGACTTTGCTTTTAAAGAGTGCCAACAAGCAATGCAATAAATTACTCTCATTTTCGCAAATATGAGTTAAAGTTTGCATCAAAAAGAATAAAGTGCCGTTTCAAAGAAAGATTTTGTTTTTCTAATCCAACCATGAGCATATATGACTCTTCTTAACTTAAAATTAAAATATTTTAAAACTTTCAATGTCTCAAATTAATAAAATACTAAATTTAACGCTGAAAAACGTGTTAAGTGGCACACAGAAAAAGATAAGATAATGTTGGCCTCTCCCGATGGTGCAACTACTTAATACCTGCTTGTTGGCATGAGGATGTAAATAAAGTTCTACCTTGATTTGGAAAACTGAAAAAGTCTCTTCCATCCCCAATCAAGAGTGTATTATCAGTATCCTTAGGCTTTCAAGTGTAGTTCGTGCCACATAAAGGCATTTAAAGCGTTACGTATGTCGTGGACGATTATCAAAAACTTACATGAGAGGAATAAATGATTGCCTGTATATTAAAAGAGGAAAGCTTGTCAAAGTTGTGTTTTCGGTTTTGAACCAGTTGCTCATGTTGAATGTCGCACCTTAGATACCCACATTACGTGCAACTAGTGGCCATGGCTTAGATAGGAAAAACGATATGGCCAGTTTTCCACCAATACCTTTATCGCATCGGCTATGACAGTATCAGTATCATTCTCACAAAAACATAAAACTGAGAATTTTAGAAAATACGTTGGCCTTTTTTATTTCTTTCATTATTTGCTGCTTTCCTCCCCGTACTTCTCAACAGACTTATTAATACGCTTCATTGCTAAGTTCATTACGTCATACTTTATGTTTGTCTAACCATTTCACGTTTAGGCAAATGCTGACATGGTCAAGGAACGTAACGACTGGAGACTCCACTCTGATCCGGTTTGCTTAGAAAAATGACTCGACTGACTGGACTAAAACAGGATTTCACACAGGTTGTGAATAAAAGTACTTAATATGCAAGCCCTTGCACATGTTGCTTTTGATGCGCAATATCAGGTGTGAATTGCGTCATGCTCTGGAATTAAGTCGACTGAAGGTAGTAGGTTTAGATTTGACATGCAATTTCACGACTGGCGTTCTTCATTATGTGACTCAACAGGTAGAGGGGTAGAACCTTACTGAGGCGTAACTTTTCTGAATAGCGTGACGTGCATTACCTTTTTTTGTTGTTTGATTAATTTATACACTACTTTGCAACCATATTAGTAACGGTAACTTTGCTTTGAAAATTTGCTTGTTTCTGAAAACGTGAAGAACAGATAAACAATCCAAGCCCATGTGACGGAAACAAGTCAATAGGTATAAAAATAGATGTTTCGCAAATGTACACTAATTACTAGACACTGAAGCAGGTATGATTAATTTCGGTGAATAAAAACCAATTTTTGCTTCATTTGTAAAATTGTGCACAACATAAGAAACGAAATAAAACTTCTTTTTTAGTTTGTTCTTCAATATGTCATCTAGAAATACGAAATGCTTCATGTACAGTTTCAAAAAGTGACAATTTCCTCTTAATCGCAGCAGGATTCAGTCGCAAATTCTGCAGAGGTCACTTTGAGTAAATGATGGCAATCTGTTTTACTGATATTTGCACGCAAAGACTTCGTCAGCTGGCTACTTGTAACCTGCAAGGGAGGGGGGGTTAGTGGCGGCAATACTCGCACGAACTTACTTTCGCTCAAAGCAGAAGTGATCGTGGAGCCGGACGACCGGTGTGAACTCCGGCAGGAGACTGCATTTTTTATCGGAGCCGCAGAAGGACTCGAAGTCGGAGTCAAATTTCCAACATGTAGACAAGTTCAGAGCAAACTCTATATCCTGCTCAGGACCAGAGGGGAACACTAACACTATTGGAACCACAGAACCATAGGAATTTTCCCCATCACCACCGAGGCTTACTGAAACGTGTTAGGGGCACAGCGGGTTTTTCACCAACACAGCAATTATTCTCAAGCTCATCTGACACGAAAAAACGAACTTGTTGAATTTCGAAAAATTCTTATTTTGTAACAACAAACATAATTTTCCCCAAAAATGTGGTGAAGTACCTGTGCTAAAGACACCAAAAAGGCAGGAAAAATGTAAACATTCCAAAAAACAAAAATTCAAACGGTAGGTTGAAAATCAAAAGCGTCTTCTGCTTGAAGCTTGGGATTCTACATGCATTAGAAGCATATGAGGTTCAGACATGAAAATATGTAATTTTCAAGGATCTTTTTGCACTTTTTAGCCACATACAGTCACATAAGGTCCTGTATGGCCAAAATGGCCAAATGATTTCTCACACAAACAAGTTAAAATGTTGCGCAATACTAGTGCTTACCGCGCTATTACATGCGCAATTGTCACACGTCATGTAGGCCTAACCCATGCTCAAATTCATATAGGCTATCCTTATTTTACTTGACAGGCAACCATTGGCCAAATTGAGCACGTATTCCTTTTGTTACACGACAGTTACCCAAGACCAAGTCGGGCAAATCCTTTTGTTGCACGTCCAAGTACACAAGACCAGCTTGGCCAATTACCCCTCCCTTACCCGATAAATAGAAAACGTGTGTAGATTTCGATGGGACCGCTCGACGAAGCGGATAAAAATGTAGCTACTGAAATAATAAACTTTAAACGTTAATTCTAAGTATTTCTAAAATTAAGTTGAAAACTGCTTTAGGCCACATTGGCCACGTTTTCCTGATCAGTGTCAACACCTCAGGGTTAACACCTCCGGAGGACAACACCTCCGTTCAGTCACGTGACTCAATATTCAAAGGTCGCTGACTTGTTTACCGACTTTAGGAAATGGAATACTCAAGCGAACGACTTTGTTGTTGCCGTTATCAAATCCCAACTGATGCAGTTTTTTCAATGTTTTGGTAAATCGATTAGCTTCAGGGGTTAGGTTTACTTTAGGATCAAGCTTAGGGGTGAGTCTAGTTTAGGTGTCATGTAGGCGTAGGTGTCATGTATTGATGGGATGAAACAGGTTTTGCTGCCAATCCTGATAAGTAGATGCTTAAAATTACCAAGACTGGTACTTTCAAAATATGTAAACCTACGAAATACATGCTATGAAAGTATAACTGCTTTGTATTACCTTTGTTAAGCAAAAACAACTTTTCTGCACCTACAAAATTGAAAAATGCATTCAAGGAGATGCTTTATATATTGCAGAACCAGCCAACAGGATAACAACAATAAAATCCGTTGCTCAACGTTTGCAAAATTTTGAAGACGATTCCAACGCAGGCCCATAGCCAGATTTTAAGGATTGGGGGATCAAATGCATTTTTACGGGCAAGATTTTTTGTTTTTATTATATTTTTAAAAGAAACTTTTCTAAGTACAACAAAATTTGGAAAGGCAGAAATTTTTGGGAGGGCGCTGTTCTCGAATGCCCCCCGTGGCTACGGGCCTACTCCGACGTTTCAGCCAACTAATAGTAGGCTTTCATCAGAGCGAATGGCAAGAACAGAAAAGCTATAGAAATCACTGAACGCACGTGATTACACGAGGTAAGGAAAACAGTGTGAATGACAATGAACAGGCAAGGGAGATAACTGAGAATAGGGTGTGAAACAAAGAAAGGTACGAGCGATAAAAATAAACTGTAAACTGAACAAGAAATGAAGGAAAAGTATGCAATCCACTATTTTCACTCTATGCAATCAAGTATGGCTAAACCCTGTTTTGCATACTTGTGGAAAAATATCTGTACATCATTCGTTTATGATGCTGGCTGTCGAATTGATGAAAAACGATTCGGTAAATAGTCGTTTTTTAAAACCCTTCTCAAATGCAACAATCTGAATTTGCGACCAGTTCATGCGGTGTCCCAATTCCAGTGCGTGTTTTGCAAGATTGCTTTTGTCAGGATGAAAATTTTTCATATAGCTAATGTGTTTTTTATAGCTGTTAAAAAATTTTTCTTTATAGTCATGACAAAAAATGCTATTTTTTCAACTAGATTGTTGCTCAAAATCTCAGTGTGGTTGGTTTAGCCATTTTTTACTTACTCCTAGTATGTTTGCACTTCACCATTTTTTACTTTGCTACAACGCTGAGAGGTATAGGTGTTACGGATTGCGTAGTACATTACCTTCATGAAAATCAATACGTCTAGGTTCCAGGTGGTATCTGTTGCTGTTACTGGTAGCAACATAGCATTTAGATTAAAATGCACTGCTGTGTCAGATTGGGAGGAATGGCGTTGCTGTTTTGAAGAGGCCATGTCAAATAGCTGGAATATTTCAAGAACATACCCCGATAAACTCCGCTACAAATTTAGAAAGCATTACCCTTGCCATCACAACAACATTCGTGGTAAAGATAGGGTTGCTAAAGCTGAGACAAACTTAGTAAAGACTTTTCTTTGTTCTGAAAAAAACCTTGTGCACTTGTTAAATATTTTTTGGCATTTAGTAGCAGTCATTGAAATGGCTTGTTAGTTCTCTCCAAAACATCGCTGCACCCAACTTAAGATTTTTTAGCATACTTTTAGTCCACCTTCTCAAACGTTTCGTAAGGAGCCTTGTCAGGTTGAATGCGACAGCTTCTTCGTGGTGAACCTTACTGTGACATTCCCATCACCTGGTTTACTGTCTGATTGTGTACAGCTTGCAGAAAGCCGAGGAAAACGCTCAAAAAGCTGGAGATATACAGTACAACAAACTATAAACTGCAGCTAAATAAATTGCATGATACCTCAAAGAGCGTTTTCAATACCGTATTGCTTAGGTAGTGGGATAACATGAAAGGGGAACCTGTGTCATTACCAATGCAGAATTTGTTGCAAACCGCTCTTTAACAGCCTTCACTTTTTAACACTTGCTTCTAACTACTATTCCAACCTTACTGACAGGTCTGTAATAAACAAAGGCATGCAGCTCACACGTCAGCAGTAAACAAACGGGACCTTTGGGTACTGAGTCACGTGACTGAACGGGCTAATCGAAGGCTGATAAATAGAGATTGCTCTGAACTTGCCTACAATACATTTTGAAAATTCGCGCCCCGGAGCTGGAGCAGGAGTGAAATTTGCTTTTTTCTGGAGCTGGATAAAGGCTCTTATCAATTTCAAATTTGCTCTGACATGCTAGTTGTTAGATTAATGTCATGAGCCCTTTATATTGGTTTTGCCGGTTTGTGAACGATTCAGTAGAGACAGACTGGCGGGCTCTGTTCTGGCTCAGTGAGAGTTGTCAACTACGGTATCGTAAGAATAATTTTCTTCAATCTTCATTTAGACAAGTTGAAGAGGTAGCAGAACAAGATGGACATGGTAGGAAATGGATAGAACATAAACGCTGATGTAAAAATCTGAGCAGTGTCTTTTTTTCTATGTTACTCTAATAATTTTACTTTCAGCTCTAGGGCCGTGAGTGAAGTCGAGCAAGGCAAAATAATGAGTCGAGTATATCAGACTAAGCTACTTCTGCAACCTCTCTGTGGGCGTGGCTTTGGATGTGCAATTTACCACGAATGGGATGTACACGAAGAATAGCACCCAAGGCCGGATTTAGGGGTGGCAAAGTGGGCACCTGCCCATGGTCCTCCACAAACTGGGGTCCTCTACAGTCATGAGCCATGAGCCCCCTGGTTAAGGCTGGTTTAACATATTCAGTGTGAATGATCATAAAAATGGTTAATAACAACAGTATTTGTAAACAAACAAAAGTTTATATTTATTGAGATTTTCGTCAGGTTTTCTTTTTTTACTGACAGATAACTACAACCAACAGAACGAAAGCAATATTTAGGAGAAAGTGAACTTTACGGGTCACTAAAGATAAAGGCTATGTTTTTTTAACTTTTTCTAGAATCTTGCGTTCATCAAACTATGCAATCTTTTAACTAAATTTAATGTACAACTTTACTTATGATTACATATATACAGCTAACGGTGATAGTATTTCCTTGACCTTAAATTTCCTTGAGGTACTGCAGCCCTTCAACAAAGGCTGCCCTGGGGTCTCCACATGCCTAAATCCGGAACTGTTAGTTAGCACCCACATATAAGTGGCGCAAACAAGCAATAACAGAGTGACCACAGCGCATGATCTCTATTGTTGCTTGCTGCCACAGTGTGAGGCTTTGCGCACTTGCCGCTTGGGCTTTCCGACCGCTTCACTACAGTAGGCTAGCAGTTATTTGTTTATTGTGCAGCCAATTTTGCTTTTGTTATTATTTTTTGTGAGAATATTGGTAGAAACGTGGTTGAAACTTTGAGACCGAGACTTCATCAAATATTCCGAGACCAAAGACTGAGACCTGAAAGTTGGAGATCGAGACTCGAGACTTGAGAAGTTGCAGATCTGCCGAAATTTTTCTAGAAACTTTCAAAAAATGTCATCTCTATTTCTAAGCTGTAATTTTGTAGAATTGCTTGCATTTTGTCTATCTGTTTTGGTTTTTCCGTTCCTGCAGAGACGACAAACAGTGAATACGTGGAACAATGGAAGCTTTACTAAGCAATATCGCCCAAGTATATTCTCGAGACAGTAGGCTAGAAAGCCTGATTTGTAGGGTATTTATTTTCAATCATAGGCGTAGCTAGGGAGGGGCCAAACCCCTCAAAAAAATTTTTGGAAAATATAGTAATTTTGTGTTTTGAGAGGCGTTTTTCCAAACAAAATAGTGCTATTCGCCTAAAATGAAACATTTTGGCTCCTCACAAATTTTTGGGCTGGCTACGCCACTGTTTTCAAGTTTGTTTTTTTAACTGGGAAAATTTATTGATTGAATAAATGTGTTTGCCCAGTTTTGCGTTTCGCTTGCCGTGCAAATATGTTTGCTATGGTTGCATGATTGCCTGAATAAAAAGAGTATGATGAAACTTAGTTAAGTTGATAAAACTTTATGATTCTGAAGTTTTTCTTCTTAGTTTTATGTTTGCGGAGTGAAAACGCAGTCGGAGGCAAATTTTAAATGTGTTTCGGATAAGGAACTGGTGTCCAAACAGCGTGACTGCGATCACCTCTGGCTCGCAGAAGCCTGCAGTTAAAATGCAGAATAAACCAGCTTCAACAGCGAGTTTTCAAAGTATTCAAGATTTGGCGTTTTACTAAGGTAAGCGCCGAGATGTCTATTTCTAAAATTTTAAACCCCAGCACAGGATTTCACTGCCACTTCAAAATTTCTGCACATAACTACTTCACTAGCTCAACCCATTAACTTTTCGAAGCAACCGTATTACAATTTAATTTAAACTTTTGTTCTATATGCTTGCTGCCTGTAATAAACTCTGCATGACCTTTGAAGAGCTAAGTCATTCGCGGGATCACAAAGGCCTTTGTTTGCTGCAGTATTTATCGCAACGAAAATATCGTAAACTCTCGCCACAATTGCATATACGCATCTACCTACTTGTGAGGCGAAGGTTTCCTCGACTAAATAGATCGCTTTGATATGAGCCAAAAACTGAATTTCACAACCAGCACGTACCTGTGCAAGACCTCTCGTACTGCAGAACACCACGTTAATGGAGAGAAGGTTCTTGACACTGTAGTGCGAAAAAAGGTGATCTTGAATTTGTGAAAACAAGTGAGCACGTGCCCGACCCAACGTGCCCACTTCGGGGCATGACTTGCGAACAGAGGCAGAACAGCAAAGAACGCTAAGTAACGATTAACTGATTGACAGGCTAAAGGTTTCCTACGCCACCACACATCCTGTAAACGAGGTGCAAGCAATCTGGAGTGACTCTAGAAACATGAAACCAACCGTCGGTGCTTTTCAATGTGAACACTGTACAGGGTTGCAACCAGCTGATATTTTTGTGGGGGAAAATTATTGTATCTTGTTGTTACACCCAACAACTAATCATTTATTTGAAAATTTCGGGGGTAGATTGCCAGGTTGCCCCCGTAGTTGCAGAGTTGCGGGCCTCACTGATTACTACGTTTGTGAAATAAACTAACATTAGTTGAATAAGGGCGAAGTGACTTCTTTCTTAATGCACTATTATAGTTACTTTTTCAAATTACCAAAACCTAATGTTGCTCACAAGTAAGTCAGGGAACGTAACAATATTTTTTGTATTTAGTCATTTATGCGTTTTTCGTTCAGATTCAAGGTAATTTACATAGGGCTTGCATGGTACCACTACACGTACGTAAGAGGTCAAAAAGCACTTGGTCATTACACAGTGTGCAGAAGACCTTATTTGATAGGCGTAGTCAATGCTTAAAAGGTGCAAAAACTGAAACAAATCACCAAAACTGCTGCAATCTCTCACGGACAGAAGCGTTTCAAAATGGAGAAATGAAAAAAGCATCAAATATTTGAAGTGAGAGGATGAAAGTTTAGATGAGGATTAACACCCTTAAAGAAATGCATACAAACTGTTTCTAATCAGTGCATCACATTTCTCGACGTGGTGTACGAGCCGGGGGTGCACGCGCAACCCCAAAAATTTTGATTTGTCAAAAACCCGGGCAAAATCCTTTTCGGGCAGAGAAAATTCGGGCACAGATGTTTCGAGATTTTTGTTATCATTGTGTGATCAATGAGAGTGTCTGTCAAAACACTTCTGAATCTGACTTTTTTTCTTTTTTTGGGAGTCACACCATAAAAAGATTTTGAGTGACCTCCAAACAAAAAAAGATCTTCATCGTTTTTGAGATCCACTTTTTCGGGGAAATTTGAGGAGATCCGGGAAAAAACCATCGCACCACAAAAATTTGCCAGCCCCTACACCTGCCTTTCAAAATGGGTAATCTGATGCTGACAAGCACCTACATCCTTGAAAACGCAATGCAACACTGGATTGGAGTTTTTTCAGCCTATGCACAGGAGATTAATTCCATACTCTACGCACATGACCCGAGTTGCTAAGTATGCGATGCATTGTCATGCAACATGCACGAGATGAAATAAGCTGTTTCAAAGCGCAATTAAGCGCTAAGCAATGGCCCTCTGAGCCTCTTCCCTGCACAGTAAGGTCATTTCATTGGTGTCTGTGATTGCCATTTTTCAACGAGGCACGGAGCGCAGTACGTACGCCGACCAAAATATTTGGCTTGTTCAGGAAACTCAACATGCAAACCCACGGGCATTTGGATCTTCCAGTTTTTTATGCTTTCTGGGGAAACAATACCGCAACTGTAGTTTTGCAGGTAAAAACAAGTTCATGTCCAGCCACATAAGTCACATCAATGTAGTTTGCTGTCGGTTTAGATTTGTGATTTTAGCGGCATGTTTTAAAAATTTTGCAGACTCGCTGACCTAAAGAATGAAACCTCTCAGTTTCTGAGGTTGGAGAGTTAAAAGTTGGTTTGTACCGAAGACGTTTTCTGTGTGGACCTGCTGGCATCTCGGCTGGTGCTCAATGTTGCGTCTTAGTTGTGCGCTCACACCGTGACTGGGACGTAACATGTGTAAAATTCAAACCTCACACCAGTAACCGTCAACTCCGTTTACTACAAGTCGGAATAATAGCCGACACACAACACAATGGGTACGGTCCGGTGCGGTGCGATTTTAAATAGTTACAGAACCGCGTGCAAATGGTTAACGCCACACTCTTCAGAACACTGGCAACAAAAAAATCGAGTCGAGTCGAGACTACTTGCAGAAGCTGTTAAAGCAAAGTAACATAAGGCAATCATCGCAAGCGTGGAATGCGGGATTGACCAATCAAGCAAACGATCCTTCAGCAGGCAACGCAAGAATTTGCGATGTAACATACCTTCCGCAATGTACGAACCGGGAGAGGACATTAGCAAATAACAATTACATCGCAATCAATTTACACAAATGCTAGGTGCGATTTCCAGTTGGTTAAATGCAATTTCAAATTAAACCTGCAACGTTACCCAGACAACAACGTATCGATCAGTGAAATTAGACTGTGAAAAACAGAATTATTTGGCAATGCAACCCAAACGATTTGCGTTTATCGTTAATGCAGCAGCGTCATTGTCAATCGGAAATAGTGGCCACTGATATAGAAGCCGTAATTTTTTCATCGCCACGACAAACAAGACGAAGTTTTGCGATGGGCCGTCTGAAAGCTCCGTTAGCAGTTTTTACTTCCACTTGTCGAACAATAATTCGACTGTCGGGAAAAACGCGTAAGACGCGTCCCATCTGCCAATTGCTTCTCGAATGTCCATCGCCCGCGATAAGAGCAACATCGCCGAGCTGAATATTGTTTCGTTTGGTTGTCCATTTCTGTCGTGGAAGAAGAGTAGGCAAATACTCGAGACCAGTGTCACCAGAACTGATCTGCCATTCACTGTATTTGCCGCCAACGTCCACGAACATAACAGTCGTCCTTTCCGAAAACACCTGGTGCTGGAGTCGTGGAACCAGTTTGAAGCAAAGATGGTTTGGAGTAAGAGGCTCGTTATCGTTGGGGTCGAAGGTGACCGGCGTGAGAGGGCGAGAGTTGAGGATCGCTTCCACCTCGACCATTAACGTCGCCAGTCCTTCGTCGGTGAGGGTCTGTCCTGATACCAATGCTGACAGGATTTTCCGTGCGGATCGTATGAGTCGCTCCCAGACCCCACCCATGTGACTGGCGGTTGGAGGCTTGAACTTCCCAGCGATGCCTCGTTGCCGCAGTTCACCGTGAATAGATTGAGTTAAAACGTTGCAGTTCTTCTCTAAAGACACGTTCTGCTCCTACGAAATTGGTACCATTATCGCTGCATACGCTTTTCGGCTTACCCCTTCTACCAATGAAGCGTCGAAGTGCATCGATGAAGGAATCGGTCGATAAGGTATGCGCCACCGACGTGGACAGCTCTAGGTCGCAGGCAAGTAAAAATACACCCAAATCGTTTTACCATACTGCGCCCTTGCTTCACAAGGAACGGGCCGAAGTGGTCCACCCAATCGCTGGGAACGGTGGTTTATTCGGTTGCAGTCGAACTTGCGGTAGTTCTGCCATAATCTGTTGACCGAGAACAAGCGTTTCTCTTCCTGCAGAATACGCAATTACCAATGACTTTACGGACGGCTGCACCGCCTTTGATTATCCATAACTTCTGGCGTAATGAGGTCCATGTGTACCCCATGCCAGAATGGCCAACTTGGTGGTGGTGTTGAACAATCATCAGATCGGTAAAATGGTGGTTTTTGGGCAAGATGATTGGATGTTTCGCATCGTATCATTTTGAAGCCTTGCTTGGTCTTACACCAACTCTCGAAACGCCATCATCTAAAATTGGACAAAGCTTGTTCATTGCGGATTTATCAGAGCACAAATCACGACCTCTAGACAGTTGAGAAAACTTGGAAAGGTACTCCGTTGAACATACCGAATCAGTTGGATTTCGGCTTGTTGAAGCTCTGCAATATAATTGTGTGTATTGTGTAACGTCTTCACTCCCACACGCAAAGCGCTAGGTTTTTAACATGCATCGCAGTAAAGAGAAAAGAAAACGCAAGTACACGAAAGAAGACCAGGATGTATACATGGCGGTAGTATAGAGTATACGCTTGATGGCGCTAATGCAGTTACTGTACTTTGATGAAATACAAGCTTTTTCA
>Ga0210059_1005114_pt1 | contig 21092 bp, 14 predicted proteins | sample Ectturendosymbi2_FD_188042 | JGI IMG/M metagenome (GOLD analysis project Ga0210059, IMG submission 188042) | Ecteinascidia turbinata endosymbiont from Florida, USA - Sample 2 (SPAdes) (version 2) | ecosystem: Host-associated > Tunicates > Ascidians > Unclassified | place: Key West, Florida...
GGGCGGGGGGCCTCGGGCGTCGGGCGGCACTTTCAGCGGGACGGAACTTCGCTGACAAAAAAATTAATTTTTGAAAGGACTTTAAAAGTTAAGTTTTTTGTTATTATTTTATATACATTTTTTACCGCTTTCCAATTTTCACGTTTAGAAGCTCTAGATTGGTAGGCTAGCCTAAAAGAACACGACATGTGGCTTTGGAGTGAGTGAATTGATAAAATGTTTGAGGGGCGAAGAGTTTCCTGATAAGGGCCCAAAATTTTTAAACTACATCCAAAGCAAATTTCCAAAAAGGGCGAATAATTTTCCTGCGCCCTTATTTACGGGCATGCTTACTTGGGGGCGAATTGTGCCCCAGTCCCTACACCTTCCTCGCCAGACAAAGCTATTTCAGCCATCTCAGTCAAAAGTTCTTTGCACAAAGGAAAGAGATGACATTCGACCACAGACTAAAAACGTTAGCGCTCCAGTTGTTTTCGGTTTATATTGCCCCTCCTCAAAATCTGATAAAAAAACTTTTGCATGAAATCATCGGAAATAGTCAAGGCTAGCTTAATCCTTTTTCTCGTATCGTTGGTTTCTCAGTAACGCCCCAACTGCACATAACATTCTCCTGACACCTAAGCATTGGCGACGAAGATTTCGCTGAGGCGGAGATAGCCCAGTGGTAAAGTGTCAGCCTCTCAATTGGAAGGTTGTGTGAACAATTCACAGACACCGAGTGACTCGCCGTGATGATCCTTGGGCAAGATTGCTAGCCTAAACCTCCCCGGTAAGAAGGATATTTCAGTCGCTGGCATGCCGCTAATTGCCGTCGCCAAAATTATTAAAAAAAACAACATTTCTTGGCACATCTCATGCTATTTTTGATGTTCAGTGTGATATTTTCAATAACTGCCACAAGCGGTAGCCCAGTCATTAGGTGGACCTATTAACAACTTTTGGTGGTTGAAGTGAAGAACTTTGCAAAGATAACTTTTCTCAGTTTCAATACAACTGCTGTTTTCTGCATGACGTAATGGTGCCGGAAAATGACGTTCTTGAAGCGGGGTAGTGCAGTTGGTACATTTTCGTGGGTAACTTTGAGCTCAGATTGTACGTTTCAACTGCAAGTAGAGTGAATAAGAGCCAGCCGATAGGCAACGTGGTTTTCGTGAAGTCGCCTTTGTTCAACGGTGCACTTTAAACATTGGCAGTCATAGAAAAACGTATTTCAACAAGAAAAGCTTAAAAAAAGTGTTGCTCTCATTTTGATGAATTTGAGGCAAGAACCTCAGTCTGAAAACCTAACGAAAGAGTAAACGATATGTTCAGATATGATTGTGGTTAACGCTTTTATTAAAAAGAGCGTTAGTCGAAATGGTTGTACAGCTTGGCATAGTCTTAGCCAGGGGGCAAAGGAGCCATGCCCCCCAAATTCTTATAAAATATAGTCATTTTGTGCTTTGAGAAGCGTTTTTCTAAACAAAATAGTGTTATTCGTCTAAAATCAAACTTTTGGCCCCCCAAAATTTTTGGGCTGGCTACGCCACAGTAGCTTGGCAATAGTCGCACTGAATGAAGTTGTTCTTCACAATAACCGTCGAACGTAAGACGTTGTAATCACTGTTGAGCATCCAAAAGGCCTATATGTCACAGCTGGCATGGTTTGGTAATACAGTTTTCGAAATAAACGTCTGTTGGTGTAACCAGTCCCGTCGCCACGGTGACTTTGTTGGGCTTAGCCCCCTCAAAAAGCTACAATTCCCCAAAAATTGAAATTAGACACACTATAAATCAGTGGATTTTTTTGTCAAATTTTAGAATGTCAGTCTCCCTGCACAAACGCAGTCTCCGATTGAAGACCTTCTGTTGATGATTCTGTTGGTAACGAACAATGGCGAGGAATAACACTATGCACGTGTAATTGGAAGAGGTCCAACAGAATAGCTAGACCAACTGCGCAGGTCACGATGAAGACTGCAAACAAGTGCTTCTCAACCACAGCCTCTGTCAAACCTGTTTAAAATATTTTTCCAAAATGGATCCCTGCACCTATAGAGGGCTCAGCGTAAATGCCCACAGAGTTAACGTTAGAAGTCTGCTACATATTCTAAGAGGATTATACCACAACTGAAACATGAAGTGAACAATGAAACTTTCTTTACATCACTGAGATCATATTGTCAGATTGATTATATATCCTGCTATACGCAGTATACATGCTATTTTTAGTTAAAGACATAAAAAAAATTATGGGCGTAAAGAACTTCTTTTGTATAAAGGAAATGCGGCCGGTCCTAGAGACCCGAGGGATACTACACGAAATTTTAACATACATAAATGTTTACATTTGTAAAGTAGGTATGCCGTCGTCACATCCCTTAATTTTTCCGTGTGATCCCCTGAAACGACAAAACTATTAAAATGTCATGCGGTGAGCTTACCGGAGATTTAAAAACCAATAGGGAGGGAAGTTTGACTAAACATGTGGGGTTCGTGTATGCCTATGCAAAGAATGCAAAAATTGAAAAATTAATGATGAGAAAGGTGGCGACAAGCAGAAAAAGCAAGAATCATAATCGACAATCAAAACTAAGACACATTTCAGTTTGTTAGTGTTTGATTGCAATTTTGAAGGTGCTTTATTAATTCTTATATCTTTAAATAAGCACGAAACATGAACTTTCATTTAAAATGTCTGTAAGCACATTTGAGGGGTTGACAGGGCGTCACTTTTACGGTCGGCCCCGGGCGGTACTTAGCCTCGTTACGCTACGCCGCTGGTTAGTGGTTCCCAAGTTATGGCGAAAACGGTGGTTAGTTAATTAAATCCAATTAGGGGATTAACTGGACATAGAATTGCGTGAAATTGGCTTCCTATTGAAAAAGTTTGCTGATAGACTCGACTGCGTCGCTTTTATGTGTATTAGTGGCAATATGACAATTCGTTTGTTTCTACGCATTGGCATAATTGTCACTAAGAATGACTTTTCAACATTGTTACATCTTCTATTCATGCACAAATACATGAATGCCTGAAATGAGTCGCACGAACGTTTAAATAACTGCTGATATTTACGTTTGACTGACCACGCAAAATGCGTTTTGTCAGAAAGCAGAAACTTTTTTTCAAACAATGATTTTTAAGATAGATAGGTCTTCATGCAATTGAAATAAAATCATAATCAACTGTGTTTTGTGTTTCTTGGGTTTGAAAGGAATTTACCAGAAATTTTCAAGATTTGTATTTTAAGTGAATTATGTAATGTGCATGAAAAATTCTGCTTCATTATAAAAAAACAAGAAACTTCTTCATTTACATAATTTGCTGAAAACAAGCTCCACCAAGAATCAACGCCATTTCATTACAAGCATGTGAGGGATGCCAGAAGTAAAAATATCTGTATTCAATGCTGCACGTGGTTCCAAATTGCATTTTTAACCCTGGATTACTATCGCAGGTCCTAGAGACCCGAGTCAAATGCGGTGACCTCGTGAAACCTACGTCAGCACGCGTCGGAGCGCTTTCCACGCTTCAGTAGCTTAATTTTTTGTGTGACTTGTAAATAAGTGCGCGTGCGGTCGTCCCCGCTCTTTTCGATTTTGCAGTGTTGGTGAAAAGTTGTGATTTCGGGTCCAGCAGACCCGACGTTATGGTTAGTGTGATTGACCTTACGCTGTATTGACCATAAAGCGCCAGGTGCCTGTAAAGAGCTGAAACTCACTCGCCTTATGCTTCTACGGTCGTGTTAGCAGTATACAAAAGAAGTTCTTTCGCCCATAATTTTTTTATGAGTAATTCAGTTCAGTCATATATGAAACCTTAAAAACAGCGAAGATCTTTTTTTACCGCTGAAAAGTTTGTCATCTTTAGGCCAGGTGCTACTTGCTTATGGGCACTCAATTGCAAGGCACTTTTTAACTAACAACATGCAACTTGATTTGAAAATTTTCTGAAACAAGTTATTTTTAAGTGAAATTGACATTGTAAAGGAATCTTTAAACTTTTTTTTTCAGATGAACGGTTTTTCGAATTCCTATTGGGGTTGGGGAGGAGAGGACGATGACATGAACCAGCGAATTAAGAAAAAAGGCTTTCGCGTAATACGCCCTTTTCTCGTCACATGCAGGTTTGGGTAGCATTTTGGTTGGCATTGCTATAAACTTCGAGATGCTGTGAGCTGCGCTACTTTCACGTAATAGCTATAAAGTTCCATCGAAACACCCCGATCCTGTTAAGATCTGCCTTATTTCAAAATAAACAACAATGAAGGCTACGTGATAGATCACAAAAGCCTAAAAATAACATCCGTAGAGCCACTTTAACAATAACCGTATTCATCTCGAATTTTAAAGACGTAAATTTCGGTGAGGGACTCTAGCTTTTTGTGACGTATGAAATCTTACTCCAGAAACCAGGCACTTTTTTTCCTTACTTTAGGACAGAGGTGGACAACCTGCGCCTGTGCGCCCATATCCGGTCTTCCATAAAAATTTGTGCGGCCGTGCACATGAAACTTGAAATATAAATTATAGGGACCGTGCACTCATAACAAAATCTCTTTTTCTACTGCATGAGGATACTCAGCAGAAAGACAACCAAACAGATGCGTGCAAGCAGGGTAGGCTGAGTGTGTAGAAGCGGGACAGATGCAATTCAAAAAATAAAAATATCTTGAACTCACTGACGGCCGTGGTTCATAGATATAAAGGAAATGCGGCCGGTAATAGCAAAAGGGTTGTGCACCCCTGAATTACAGTTTGTGACGAAACCTGCTTTGAAACATTTTACTACGCTTGACTGGACAGCCATGACGTACATGTTTACTAGATGCTTCAGTTAATTTTGTGCCTTGTGAGGTCGTCAGAATCTTTTGTCGTATGATCGAATCTTGTTTTGTTTTTTTTTTCGCTTTAAATCTAACAAAAGTTTACCACATGAGTTCGGTAGAATGAAACCATGCTGTGGTGATCTTTAATAGGATAGTTAACTTTTCATGTTTTTTTTTGTTCAAGAAACAGAGCAAGTTAGTGCAAAAACGTTACTTCAATGCTGCTTTCTTCCAATTCGGTGCTGGTTTTTATCGACTTACTGTTTTTTTAATTTCGTTTGAACAGATACACTATGATTCCTCACGAACGAGACAAGATGAACCCTTACAACAAAACAAGCGTTGATTCAAAGGTTGGCAACTTCAGTAAAGACTTCGCTGTCGATGGACTCAATAATCTACGGACAAATGTGGTTTCTGTTCAAAAATTCCCTCCTTTCATAAAAATGTTTGTTGACGTTGGTCACCGTTGACCGCCAACGCAATTGTGCAAAATTTTCCGGTGCCTCAAGCCATGAAAGGGCAATAAGTGTATTTTTAAACCAAAATAAGGAGTAAAATCTTTTAAAAACTGCTCTGTAATTGTATATTGTCAAAAAAGTGTGAATTTCATTTGGAGATGAGCTGAAGTCACGACAAACAATTTCAGACTGAAACTGAAATTATAATATCAACTACAAAACATTTGCAAAGCAAACACATGAGCAAGCTTACAGTAGGGTTATTATTTCTGAAGAGACAAAATTCCTGACAGTCTGAACGGTGACTTTACGCGGCAACAAACTAGCGCTATTACATTTTCCAGTATGTTTTTACAACTAGCAATGAACCGCAAAAGTTGAAGTTCTGATTTTCAAAGCACGAGCACATGCAAATTGTTTTCAGTTAAACATTTACTAACTGTCGAAAATCCGGCCATTAGACTATTCTTTAAAATTATTTCCGGGCACAAATTTTAACATTGAAATTCCGGACATGTCCGGGGAATTCCGGAGGTATGGCATCCTCAGCTTACAGGTATCCTATCACGAAACTCCGATTTGCGAAGACTGGCATGACGAAATGTTGCAGTGCAGTTTTGACAAACAGCGAATGGCTCCGAAGATGACTTGGTACATGGATGTTAATTTCTCCTTTTGTTTGACTTTCCAGGCACGCGTAAGAGTTCCGCACAATGCCACAAAAGGTTTCGTAAAAACGTTTTCAATGACTGTTGTGGTGCAACATATTTTAAGAAAAAGGGAAATTTTATCCTGGGGATGAGATTGAAGTCTTACCAGAAACTTAAGACTGAAACTATACATAAAACTGGCATTTGCGTATATTTGCATAACGAAGTCAACAGAATGTTATGGTGCAGTACCTAACGGAAAAGAGAGGGTATTGATCGAGATGGCTTGCCACAAATAGGCTTCGCTTTTTGCTTGACCTTTCGAGGCAGATTTGCGAGCTTTGCACCACGCTGTAGGTGTCGGAAAATTTCCACCTGGACAACTTCCAACCAGACCTCAACAAACCGAATGGATGGAAATAAAAACCTTAAATGAACAACAATTTGAAATAAACCGGATGTATTATTTCATAAAGTACAAAAGTTGCTTTGTAAGTACATTTGGATCATCTTTTCTTTGAAATTGAGACGAAAGTATCATCAAGAGCAAAACGTTTGAACTGTTGACAAGATCAGCACAACAAAGCCTATTTTCAGAAAGTTGTCACATCATTAGACACATATTTTTTTGAAAGCTACTGTAGCAAGTGATACTGGGGCCGCAGTATTGACATATTGGATCGACAAGTTTGTTTTCATATGCGGCATCTAGCTTTGTTCATCTTAATTAGCGTTAATCTTCTTTACCAAGGGCCTCCAAACTTTTTGTCAGTGGACCACATAAACCATTACACAATAGTTCGAGGGCCGGACATCATATGTGATGTGATTGTCAAGTTCTACCATATCAAACAAATTTTTCGTAAATATATTATTTTTCCATTATTTACAAAATGTCTCTGCGGCCAGGTGAAATGTCTTCGCGGGCCTGATGAAAGGGCTTGGCGGGCCGGATTTGACCCGCGGGTCATAGTTTGGAGACCCTGTCCTATACGGAAGTTCACCTCCAAGTAGCAGCAGTCGCTTTGGAAATTGTCCTAGAACGCTTTAATCACGTTCATTGCTTGTCGTTTCCAACTTCCAAACAACCGTGTATGTGCAACGTGCAACCAAGTGAAAAACATGTGGAGCGGTAAATGCAAACGCTTTGTTTCCGTAACGACATTAAAAGACTTCTATACTTTACGTCATCAGAAATGGTGGATCCATGTGTATGAATGCCGTGTACAATTGTTTGGGTGCGTGGATCTTAGCGCGTCACGGCGAAACAGGCTACACGTAAGCATTTGGGGCTAAACTCAGCTTCCTGTCACAGTGGTCAAAAAGAGCGACATTTTCAATCTTATTTTGTGAGAGAAATCTCGTTTTTGGTGCATATGGGTTATGAAATATTTGGCGTCCAATCATATTGAGCACAGGATTTTTTCACTGCTGGGTTGAAAAAAAAACTGGGGCTGCCTGCGAAAGCAAACCGAAAGATTCATCTCGTGCAATGTGCAGAGTCATGGGCGTCGGAAGCGGGTGGCAGGGGGGGGCTTGGCTCCCCCTGTATTTTGAAAATTTCAGCAAAAAAGGTTGTTTTTTTAATTTCGAGTGATAAAATCCAAATTTCACCACTTTTGGCCCCCCCCTGGAAAAATTTTGAAAAAATCCACTAGTAGCCCCCTCTTGGAAAAAATCCTTCCGACGCCCATGTGCAGAGTCATCACTTTTAAGGCAATCTGCAGCGTCGCCACTTTAACACCATTTCGGCTGGTTGTATTTCTGCGTAGTTGACAACAGAGAAATTACTTTAAAAATCAAAATGTGGTGTGAATACCAAGTTCAAGTGAAAAAACATTTGTAATACATGGATGTGAAGACTCTAGGTTTGCTCTTAGCTCTCAAGAAATCCGCCTGTCGTGCTCTGTTTTCATAACTTTGCGATGTTTCGGACTTGAACAAATCCAAGTTCCAGCAACAAGTCTCCGAAAAGCGACGCAGTTGAGTCAATCTGCAAATTGTTTTAACCGGTGTCAAGCGAATTTTCTGACCTATTATTGTTTGTATGCTAAATTGCTTCTCAGAGCAAAGGAATAAAGTTTGGCGATTACTGTTTTGATGTGTGCCGCGTAAATGAAAACCTTTTCGTTAGATGTCCGACACCCACAACAAGCTACAGTACGGGAATAACTATATAGCTACTGAAAAATTTTGGACTTAGTCTTAGACCTCAACTATTTTTCTTTTTCTAACCTCAACAGAAACTCTAACCCGACACATTTACCTAAACACCAAGCCCTAAGCCCTAATCATCAGTTTTTTCAGCGTATTTGATATGGAGAATATCTCTCTGTGCATGCGCACATGGCGTGAAGTCAGAAGTTTCGCAAGTCAAAAATTTCGCTTGACACCGGAAATCAATTTCACATCTCACGCATCCTCAGTCCTGAAAACTGCTAGCAATGGGTAAAGAGTGAAACGACGAATAACGAAAGTAAGATTAAGAGAAAGCACGCGTACTGTAGTTTCAAACACAAGCCCTGGCCTTAGAGCTGCTGACCTCACGCGAAAGCGGTAAAGCAAAACTGACGCCAGTTACCGAACGGCTAGCTTCGTGCAAGCTGATTATCAAATTGTGTTTCTGTTGGTGCGGTGAAATTCCGGTCTACCGCACATCCAGTCAAAATTATGATGGTTTGTAGTTGTGGAACACACCCAGGTAAGCAACACCATGGGCGCAATTAGGTAGGGGACACGGGAAACGCGTCCCCCCTTTTTTCGGTCAGAGGGAATATAATATGCCATGTTCCCCACATTTTTCTCTTTAGGTTCCGTAGTATATTGGTTCGCACCAAGCTGTCCCCCCACATTTTACAACAAAATTGCGCCCATGAGCAACACCATCACTGGTCTCCAATTTCTTTGCAATGAAAGTGCTTTGGTGAATGCTGCTCATATTGTATTAACCAATCCAACTGATCTGATTTAAAAAATACCACAAACAAGTAGTGGCCATAGAAATTGAAAACGTTGGGTTGGATTTTCTTCAGGGTCATGTCAGTGGCTTTATTTACGATGCGATTCTTTGAAATATTCCCAAATAATGGAGCTGTTGGAGAAGTCCATAAGTTTACTAATAAAAATTTCAACGAATTGAAAACTACTTTTCTGGTAGATTCAAGTAAAAACCCTTTTCAAGCGGTTCTCTTTCAGAGTATCACTGGTTCAACCCTACCACAAAAATATAATCCAACGGTAAACTTATCGTAAAGCTAAGTGTGGCGAAACAACGTTTAATATCAAGAGAAGACGTGGCATTATTTTGAAATTCAACGTGCACGACTTTTTGGAAGAACATAAATGACGTTCTTTTTGCTACTCGTCGTTATTTTGTAGCGTTTGCCACCAGGTTTCAAATCAAGCAGATAAGTTATTTCTGGCGATGTTTATTATTAGCCGACGTTTCGCCCACCTATTCAAGTGGGCTTCCTCAGGGCAATGTTTTTTAACCACGTATAACATGCAACTTTCTGATAACAAGAGGCAACGATGAAAGGTTAAATGACACTTGTGGTTAGACATGCATTCCCCTGCTTTTAAGTACTTACGTATACATGCAAGTACTTCCGATCCATGCAGATCTTTTATTCTTCGAAAAATGCTGTTCTTTTTGCTACTCATGTTGTTATTTCGTTGCGTTTGTCACCAGGTTTCAAATCAAGCAGATAAGTTAGTTCTTCTGGAATCTTCACCCGACAAAGAAAAGTTGAGTCCAAGTGGTTCATTTGTGTTGAGTTTTGCGACGACATAGACATGACTTTATTGGTGCAAGTCCTCAGTTTTTTCGAGCAACGTTCCGACCGCCTGGACACGCAAAAAATTGTTGACAACTCGAAAATTCATAAGTTGGTTAATTGTTTTGTCAGTATTTGAAAGTATGGGCGAATTATTCATGGAAAGTAGGGCTTCGATCATCCCTTGTTGCTCCTAGGCCTAGCTAGCGCAGCAAACGCTAGTTTACCGTTAAACGCCACGTCTGTTGTTTTTCTTTAGGCTAATATTGACCTAGTGACAAGATACTGCGACAAAACATTATTTGATGTCTTGTTGAGTGATACTACAGTATGTAGCCTATAACAAACATCGCACAAAGCAAATAAAAACCTGCAGGATCTTAAGTATCTGTAACTGAGGAAAGTAGCACTTTTGTGTACTCCAAACTCTAACGGTAGTACATGACTGTGTAGCATAGAGAAGCACTTTGTTTCAATGATAAATTAAGGTATACATTAGCAATATGCTTCTTAATCAAATTAGACCTAATGGCATTTATGCAGCGTAAAACTAAGTGGCAACCTTGCGCAAGCGATTTGTCGTTTCCCACGCAAAATCGTTTCAAACCATGCACGTAACGCACAAAATTGAAGCCTTGCACGCCCAAGTTCTTGCCGATATCTGCCATGCAAAATGATGTATAGTCAGCGCTACCATACCGTTCTTATTTCTAAGATATGTCCTTTTTTTGCAGTACTACGTCTTAAAAATGTAACTGTCCTTATTTCTAAGAAATGTCCTTATTTGAGACTTGCGTCCTTATTTTTCCTTATTTTCTGTAGCATGCCAATTTTGAATAAGCAATATCTGATATACATACAGATCATTTTTATCTCATCGTAAACATTTTGTAATCAAAGCTTTTTTTGATGTCATGAAAGTAGTATAATCTTGCAGCACAGAGACACAACGCACTATCAGGTATTGTTAGCACTGTAAGCTGTCTACTCTGGTTAGGATTCTTAGGAAAGCTGGTTCTGTAGTGAAGGTTTAACATTTAATTGATTCAAGAAATAAGTTAGCGAAAAAAACATTTTCCGTGACCATTACAAGAAGGAAGTCGAGTATAAAACATTGCTGAAGCAAGTGGTTCCTGAAGATAAATAGGCAAAGATATCATCTGACGTTGATCGTGCAGACAGAAACAATATTTTTCTTTTTAGGTAATATAATCTAATTTTCCTCAGCCGTCCTTATTTATGTTTCTAGATCGATGGTAACCCTGGGTATAGTGTATTTATAAGCCTTGGAAAGGCCAATGGTATAATTGGAGTTTATATAAGCAAACGTCTACTTTGATAAATTTCTACGGTCTTGGCCCAGCTAAAGGCAACAAGGCAAAACTTGATCGCAGTTGCAAAAGGAAACAGCTGCGCTGAGAAACGTGACTGGGCATTCGTTGTCTATTCTCTGCAGTAACAGCACACGAAAAATGAGCTCGATTCACAGGAAACAATGATCGTGAGATTGCGCACGAAGCCAGTGAGGTGTTGACCTGTTTCGTGTTGAAGCAAAGAATATTTGAAGTAAGCTTATTGTAGTGGTGCTTTAGACTCTAAGGCAGCATTATGGCGCGGAACAAAATTACCTACTGCTTTGTGGCATGAGTCTATCTTCATGAAGATTGGCAGTATAGTGTCGTAAATCATATCAGATATTACTCTTTATGCCGTTCACCTAGGTTGCAAAATGGCTGCCACAATTTTGTACTGTTTTGAAATTCAGGTGCATTTGTTCGGAGGGTCAGTTTAAGACCAAAGTGGTCTACTGTATATTGCGGTGCGTTGCAATATGGGTGCTGGTGCTTTTCTTTCATACTCCGTGTGTAGTTTGTGTACCGTGTTTGGTTACTTTGTGACTGATTAATCCTAAGACAGTTGACTGTTGCCCTTTCACGCCTTGTGGAAGTGTACCATGTGCAAGAAGGCTAAGGTTGTGAAATGCGCTTTGCAATCAGGATACGTATAAAACATATTTTTGCAATTCCTGACTGACTCAAGTATATCTGCTTTGAATAGAATTTAGAACCATTGAAGTTACTCTTTTGTGTTACTGGTGAAAAATTGTGAAATCTTGTTTAAAGCTGCATATTTTCCTGTTGTAATTAAAAAGCATGTTTTCCAACTGTATTCAAATATTTTGAGCAACATACTGCGCATGTTACTGTTTGACATTAACCAAAAGTAATACGAAAAATAAGATTGCTGAAACTGAAGTGTATTCTGGTTGTTTATTTAGTTAATGCCATATGTAATCTATCTTCTGGACGGGCGTCAACTACACGATTAAGTTTGGAGTTTGTCATTTATTTAGTAGAAACTGTTCTTGTAAGTGCAATTTACATAAAAGGTGGCACTCCAGCAAAAACAGGAAAAAAGAGAGAAAACAGCAAATGACACTGTCAGAAGCATCCTCAATGGAAATTGCTGCAACAAAGCAAGTAATTTGCAACAGGGAAAATGGACAGGGTGTGAACGGATGGAGCGAACCTGAGTATCAGTTCATATAATAAACACTGGGGATAAAGGTTATATTAAGTTTGGCAACAAACGCCATCAATTGAAAGTGTTTGTAAAATTAGGTGTAACTAGTGCAGTTTTCTTGCATTCTGAAGACTCAACCTTTTCCGTATTGCCTGATATTTGATGCAGGGCCTCAACCACCGGAAATTTTCGCAGGGGGGAGGGCAAAATAATTCTAACTTGTTGTGTCTAACAACCAAAAACGTTCTTGGCGATTTCACAATGTTTTCGAAGATTTTGAGGGGGAATTGTCCGGTTGCCTTCATCTGGTTGCAGGCCTGATTTGATAATTTTTTGCTGGCGCTGTGTACCAAGTTTTCCTTACGAACTGAATTTATTTAAAGTAGTAAATCGACATTTTGTCTTTCATCTAACTAGGATTTTCATTATCTTGAGAAACTAGCAAACTAAAAAATGTATAAAGTGGGAGTACTGCTTTAGAATTTGTGACCAGAGTCAATTTAAGCTAGTGATTCAAACAGTTCACTGGCTTTGCTTCTAAGTTTAATACAAAATTATGGTTCGGAATTTTGCAAAAGTATATTTAGTGTTGCCTGATGCAATCCGAAAAGTTTTGGCTTTTCGTTGACATTGGTGATTGAACACGTGCGTTGTTTAGGATTTTGATGTAGCGATCTTAGATGCTTGCTGCTAGTCAAAAGTGTTTGTATATTTCAAAGGCATTTCTGCAGGGTCTAACCGCATAAATGCAAATTCAAACTTAAACAAGAAGATCTCTTTTGCTAGTTAACACAACCAAGTTTATTCTTGTGACTTGTGATCTACTGCTTGTTAATTTCCTAGAACAGCAGAAGCACCAGTCGTCAAATTTATGTTATGCACAAGAAACACTTGCAACCAAGCTGGCAGAGCTTGCTGCGGAATCGAACTAAGGGCCTTAATTCTATGTAAATTTTGTCAAAGCATGGCGTTCAATATTGTGGTTTGCCCACCGTCAGTAGCATGCAAGATATAGTTACTTGCTGGTGTTATACTTCCAGTGGCATAAGCCACAGTTTGCTGATTTATCAACAACCGACAAATTTCGATCGCCCAGGAAAATGTTTTAGACGTTGCCAAACACCAGGATGCAGCCATTAACATGTTCAAGCCGTGGCCTGACCCAGTTCGCAGTTATAACAACAATTAAGCCAAGTGCTTTTGTTGCGTGGTCGATCTCATTTCTCACACCCACTAGTTGGCTTGAGTACTTACACTGACATCTAAATCTTTACTTTTCATCACATTCTGCAAACTATTCTGTTCTCATCGCAAGCGTATGACTTTTATTATTGCAGTTGTTTACCCAATACTGGACAGGCATACGTAGAATGTCAGGATCAAATATATCTATTAGATTCTATTGTAAAATCGCGATTGGCTGGCAGCCTGGTGGCAGGTTTCACGTGTATCGCAATAGCCGTTTTAGAAGAAAATGTTTTGATGAATTTGCAAGGACGCGTGAAGTTTTCCGTTGGTGGCAGCTGTTCTTCAAAAACCAAAATTGTCCCCTTTAATCTGACCACGGTGCATTTATGGTGAGATTGCACATGAACTACACACTTGTTTTAAGCGCTTTTGATTTTAATTAAAGAAAGAAGCAGTAAACTGAGTGTACGCAATCTGCGACATAGCCTACACAGTTAGTAGCGATAACGGAAAGAAAAATGACGGAAAACGTGCGTAGAGAAGACAATTTTAGTTAACAAATTATTTGCATTGTATCTGTACACACGGGGCACATAGAAACATGACTTAATTTATGCGTGCTGCTGTTTTGTTTGTGCCTGATTCCGCTCTAGATCAGTGTTTCTCAAATATTTTGTTCCATCACTTTCTTTTCACTCTCGACACATCGTTGTCGCCCCACAAGCCTGGTAAAGCAAAGAAGAGGGAGTATTTTTGAAGAATTTCATTTAAAGAAATCTAAACATACCGTGGACCCCAGTTCAGTGTGGTGGATGTGCTTGGCGGCCTTTACAAAGCTTCGGAATGTTGGGAGACATTTTAGTGAGGTACAGTCGTAGATCAATTCGCTTACGAATCAACAAGCGGTTTCTTTGCTGTGAGAGCATTACGGTCACGGCCGAAGTTAATTCAATGATCGTTAACTGAAGTAAACTCAATGATCGATTAGTGGTGGTGGTTGAGCGTTTTTGTCCTCTTGTGTTGTTTTGCCCCCCTATCGCCCACTTTGTTTTGTTCGCCCCTTTGCCCCCTCAAAATCGCCTCAAAGGGGGCGATTCCGATAACTTTGAGAACCACTGCCCAACACTTTCATCATATTTCAATGAAAACGCAACTCTAGCGCTAGTCTCGCTACGATTTTGTCTGCTGCCAGCGATTGCTCAGCTGCATTCTACCAACGTTGCTCTTGGTTTCGTGAGCAATCACTAGCTAATGCAGATTAGGTTCGTTTTTACGAAGCCTCACAATAATCGTGAAAGTTTTGCAAAAGTGCAGAATGTGGAACCATTCAGACTGCGATTCTTTTGGTGGAAATAACTACAGTTCCGATAAGCCAGTGATTATATCAGACGCAAAATCATGAATAGTTTTTCTCAATCTCCCATAGCGGTGCTCAAGCGGATTTAAAACAACGTATCGCTTTTCAGAATGTTGGTAAGAATTGTTCCGCAAAAACACATTCAAACACCGACTGTGGTAAAATGTAGGACGCAAAACAATCGTTTACAAGATTTACCACTGCAACATCTGTGTTTCAAATTGCCTAGAGATAATGTTCATTGCGTGGGAGTTTTCGATGACAATGGTTGACAAAAGAATAAGCGCTGCTTGCGGTAAAGATCTTCCCAATTTAGCATTTTCTTCCTGAATGAAAAGACTGCAACAATAAGGTGGTCAGAGACCGATAATCAAGAACAGCAAGAATTCAACGTATTAAGTATTATAATGTATACGGTTTTCACTCCCACGCGCAACACAGTAGACACAAAGCATACACTGCAGTAACAAGGAACACGCAGATACATTAAAGAACAGTAGCATAGATATACTTTATGTGGTACTAGTAAAGAGTACACGCATGGATGACGCCAGCACGGTTGCTATCACCGCTGCATAGTGCTGTGCTACGTTCTGAGACAATTAGTCCGATTTATTGAATTTTATGTGGGAGGTGGAGGCTGCGAACAACCAGGGCCATTTGGGCTGCATACCTCCCGAGAGCAAATCTGCTTGAAGGTTGAAAGGATCATTTGATTAATATAAGTAAAGGCATTTTGCTTTAAGTGTGGAAACATAATGCGATGCTGGCAAGTTGAAGCCGCCCGAAGAAAATGACTTAACTTTCCTGCATGAAACTTTTGCGGTTTTTACGTATCTTGTGAATATGCTTGATAGCTAAGAGAAGAAAATGCGTCACGACAGTTTTGGACTAGCAATGTCAGTCGATATAATAACTCACGCATGTAAACAGAAATTCATTCACTGCTCGCTTGCAACGCGATTGGAGATGTCACTACTTCATGCGAGAGCCTAATGCGAAGAAATTTAGTGAACGCAACAAAAAACCTTAAAGCAGGTTTTTTAAGGAATTTGTTAGGTTCTCGGTATGGACCTGTAGGGACCCGATTTCTGAATCTGTGTTGCGTGTTGCAGCGCGACGTTTATTGGAGAAATCTTGTGCAAGCCAAAAAGTCGCGCAAATAAAATAAAGACGGCGGATGTCGGTTAAAGGGTTTGTCGCGTAAGTAACTTAAACAAACGCTAACATTTTTTCACGCGGATGTCGCTTATCGTCTCGCGACAATCTCTTTCTTTGTTCTTCATCTCGGGAGCCGTCCGAGTTGCTTTTCTTGTCAGAAACTGGCATCTGATTGTTTCAAACGATTTCCTTGCTGCGATGTTGCAGTTTCACCGAACCGTTGCTGCGGGTAACGATGTTAATGCGATATTGGGATGTTACAGGTTTCCAGTAAAGTTCATTCGGAAGTTCAAAGACCAGTTTGTGTTTCGGTCCGAAATGCTATGAATTGACTGTAACGTAACAGCGACCATCTGCGTCTCAGCAATATGTAGCAGATTGTGCTATATTAGCCTGCAAAAATTTGTCAAACACAGTTCATTTGTTATTTCGTAAGGAATTTTCGAACTGACTTCTTTTGCACTGCACATCAGAAATTTTCGCACCTGTGTTTCAACGTGCTTTTGGTAATGCAAACTGCCAAATTTTAATTCGTCTCATATTGTACGTATTAACAACTGTGATTGGTAAAAAATAATTGGTAAATGTAGCCTGTAGCGTGACAGTTAGTGTATTTATACATCAATTTGCTCACTTCAAGACTATGAAGATCTTTTAGTTGAAGAATTTTCTGCGCTTTGTAAACGGCTGCAACGTTATTGAAAAAGCCAATGAAGAAGTACGTAGCTTTTATTCTCTTGCTAGCTTGCTTGTCGTTGGGATTAACTGCTCTGCATCTGGCGCATATCATAAACAAAGCACAAGTGCATGCGAGCTTACGAACTTTGAAAAATGACCAAACATTCCGTAATGCAAATAATTCAATTGTGAAAAGCAAACTTCATCAAGAACGTTCTTGCAACGCACAAGATTTTTCACTGAAAGGACCTGTGGAAATTGACTTCAGCAAAATGGAAGAAGCTTTTGATGCAATGAATTCTACTCAAAGCGGCTCGCTTGGCCAGTTTGGAAAAAGTGTGTTCGAACCAACAAAATGCAAAGCAACTTTATCTATTGCGATTATTGTTCCTTTTCGAGACCGTGACCAACATCTTCGTCGACTTCTCGGGCATTTACATCCAATCCTTACGCGCCAAAATCTAAGGTATGCATTAATAACTGGCTATTGTCTTGAAATAGTCGAACTTTATTTCATTGAACACGGTAGAATTATTTTATTTTCTTTACTTCAACCTCAAGCGTTTCTTTAAATGTCTAAATTGCATAGTACATTATCACCAAACAAATAAAACATCTCCACTAAAAATCCATTGGACGACATTCTTTCAAAATTTAATGTCTCATCAGTTGAGTGGAAAGTTCAGCAGCATAGTTTATACTCAGAAATGTGGCCACCGCCACCCCCGCAAAGTGGTGTTAGAACTTGTTTTTATTTAAGTTCATAAAGGTCTTTATCTCTCGGTGAGAGTGACCGAAGTGTAGAGGCAGCTGATGACAGGACACGTATTTTAGCAGAGTGTTAAACGGATGGGTAGAAGGTGTTTCGTTAGTCAGGTGATGCGTATATCTAGAAATATATTATTTGTAGAGTAAATAGTGACATTGCACATCACACCTATTGAAGAATACCTTCGGAAAAACTAGTGCGTTTGTCAGAATGCATTTTCGCTTATTTCTCGGAATGTCCTGAATTTTTGTATAAAATGAAAAGTTTATGTTCTTCAAAAATGAATTTGAGATTCCTTCCTTCTGAACTATGGGTCTCTCAAGGAACGAAAACAAACTTGTTGAAGTTTTTTCATAGTTAAAGGCCACAAAGATGGAGGCAGGTAAATCAATCACAGTTTATTGACGGGGAAACAAGTTTCGCGTTTTCCAACGTATCATCAGTCCTGTAAATGTAAGACAAATCTGTTTTCCGCAAATGTTGACATTTACTGAAAGAACTATGAGATAGGAAAGGAAGAATTGACGAACTGTCCCACCATCAAAGAAGTTGTGTTTGGAACAAGGAATAACTAAAAATTAGCTTCACTGCCCGCTTCCAATGTACGTTGAAAGACTCGGCCTTTCTTGATTTTTCGTGAACTGTTACGCTCTGTTTATCGCGTGGCTTCTCTCTGGCATTCGTCATCGCGCACGTGTGTTATCTCCAGAGGAAAACAGTAAGCAAACTTTAGCCTTGCAGTGTCTTTGTTAGACCGCTGCCAAACGCAGATTTTCTTAGCAGTGACTGGTTTATGAGACTCTGGGAAGGTCAGCCTTTTAGCGTCGAAAAAAGTTTAGTAATGTCGTTGTTACTAGCCACAGTTCGTGTGTTTTTCTTTACTTGTTTTCAAGTGCCAACATTTCGTCTGTGAGATTTGTCTTATATTTACAGGACTGATGATGCGTTGGAAAACGCGAAACTAGTTTCCCCGTCAATAAACTGTGACTGATTTACTTGCCGCCATCTTTGTGGCCTTTAACTATGAAATACAGATACGCTTGCAAGTTTTAATCGTCGCAGAAGAATGAAAGCAGTAAGCAGGCAGATTCCTCAGAAGCTTGCTGCAAGGCTAAAGTTTTCTTACTGTTGTTGAAGTTTGTATCACCTCGGCGTTGTTGTTAGCTCCAGGAAAAGGCAATAATGCTCCTTGTTTCATGTTTTTGGCAAACAACTTGAACCTTTGAAAAAAACGTGAGCTGTTTGTTTTTGTGTTCATGAATTTTGATGACCCGTTTTTTCGACTCAGGTACCAAATTTTTGTTGTTGAGCAACTTGGAAATGATACCTTCAACAAAGGACGACTTATGAATACTGGATACAAACATGCCAGCAAAATCAGCCAAATTGAATTCGACTGTTACATATTCCATGACGTCGATTTGCTGTCAGAGAACGACAGAAATATTTACAGGTAAATTAACTCTATTATATTTGCCAACCAGCTTGCAAAAACATTGACGTGGAATGGTGATTAGAAGCACCTTGCAATTCTGCTTATTCAGTTTGGACGATCGTTAGATATGGTCTTTTATAGTTCGTTTAATTTGGTGTAGTTTGATCTTTCAATTTTCCCTTATTTCGCTTAAGATTCGCTCCTTACATGGTCCGCTTAATCTTTGAAATGAAAAAAATGTAAACTTGATATAAGCGCAGCTTGCACCATCACCGATTTCCGTCTGGTGACATGGATTGTTTTTCAAAAAAAAAAAAAATTATTCAAAATCTCTGTTTTGATCGGCGTCGTTCCGTTTTGATATCACTCTACATATTTTCAGTTCTGAGAAGATGTGCGGGAAAAATGTATTCCTGAGTTTTCTAATCAATCAAAGTTGGCCCTATAACCAGATAAGGTTAATGAGATATAAGTTCACGAACAATTATTTTTGTTCCAGTTATCAGAAAATAATTGCTGTTTAACAAATGACTGAGAAAAGCAGGGATCAGGTTTGGAAACCACGTTGTGCTGATTTGGATAAAAATTTAATGGCTAAATTTTAAAAAGATAAGTAATCACCCAACCATTTTGGTTTTACAACTGGGCACATTTTTGAAAAATATTTTCAACTAAATAATTTTATTGCCAAATCACTGGTGCACTGGATATTAAAACAACTTGTCTTGTACTTAAAGATGTTTCCCAGACACCAACTTCATCCTCCATTTATCCTGTGCAATAGACAAGTTTCGTTACCACCCGCTCTGTTGTGGAATGACAGTGGGAGGTGTTCTGTCTTTTTCAACAAAACAATTTCAGCAGGTTTGTGCTTTCTGACGAGGTTATTAAAGTTGTTTCTCAATTCGGAACACGTTCAAGATAAACGCAGTTTAAATCCCACTATTTTTTGAAAACTATAATCTCTAAGATAATGAGCCGGTGAAACATATGTGGAGCTGTCTACTGATAATTCAAGTGGCTGTTGTTGATCCCGGTCTCACGGACCCCAGCGGCAATTATTCTGGTGACCACTTCGCCATTGTCGCTCCATTAAATTTCATAAAACCCAGTGGTCAAAGAAAAACTGTTACGTTTCGCAAAAACGCATCAATAAACCTCACTGATTTCAGAACAGACATACGGACGGCACTAAAGGCTTGCCTACCCCATGACGACACTGCATCGCTTGTCGAATTATATACACGCGCGTGTAGTGATACCATCGACTTGCATGCCCCGCTCATCACCAAAGTCGTAACCATTCGGCCAGACACAGCACGGTATACAAAAGAACTGTGGCTTGCGAAAACCCTTCGTAGAAAGCTTGAACGGTGTTGGCGAAAGACCGGATTAGCTGTACATCTGGCTGTGTACAAGGATCAGTGCGGAGTTGTGGGACGCCTCATCAGGGACACGAAGAAAAATTATTATGAAAGAGTGCTGAATGAACTTCCAAGTGATCAAAGTAAACTTTTCAATTTTTCTCGTAGATTATTTGGATTAAACAATCACGAATGTGCCAATCACAATCTTTCAGTGAATGCGAATGTTTTTCTGAAGCATTCAGTAAATTTTTCAGTGATAAGGTTAACAACGTGAGGACAACACTAAAAAGGATTAATCAGGCTTCTAACGCAATTGATCCATTGTATTGTGACAAACCTTTCCCTGGACTTCCGCTCATGGAATTCCTTTCTGCGACAATAGATGAGGTCGAAGCTATCATCCGCCGATCATCAGCGAAATCATGCGACTTGGATCCTCTGCCAACGGCACTGCTGAAGCTGCGTCTACCTGAATTGTCTACCACCTTGCTGTCCATCATCAACCACTCCTTGAACACAGGTGCAGTACCTTCTCACGTCAAAAAGGCACCAGTTACACCAGTGCCAAAATCGCGTGCGACCTCATATGATGATGTAAGCAACTATCGACCTATCTGACAGTTACCGTTTATCTCGAATGTGCTTGAACGAGTGGTCACGAACGGTATTCATCCTCACCTCGAAGAATACTACCTCTTCGACAAATGCCAGCCGGCTTACCGTGCGGCCCGCTCCACCAAAACAGCCCTCCTTCGTGTACACCACGATATAACGTCAGCCTAGCTAAGGGCTCCACTGTGGCGTTGGTGATGTTGGCCCAATCTGCTGCCTTCGATGTGATTGATCATGATATACTCCTGCAGCGCCTTGAATTTGCCTTCGGTATTTCAGGCCGAGCTCTTAAATGGTTTGGCTC
>Ga0210059_1005115_pt1 | contig 21092 bp, 13 predicted proteins | sample Ectturendosymbi2_FD_188042 | JGI IMG/M metagenome (GOLD analysis project Ga0210059, IMG submission 188042) | Ecteinascidia turbinata endosymbiont from Florida, USA - Sample 2 (SPAdes) (version 2) | ecosystem: Host-associated > Tunicates > Ascidians > Unclassified | place: Key West, Florida...
TCACGTTTCTATTTCCGCTGATTCCTGTTCAAAGTTTTTGTTCACAAGAACTTTTTTTTCTTCTCGAACGGAAATTTCCTTACACAGTGTGTTTTACCAAACTCGCGGTTTAGTGAGTCGATCGCAAGTCATTATCAACAAGGTCATAACGTCGGCCAATGCCCCGCTGACAGCATTTCAACCACTCTCTCAACCGCAAAGTTCCTGGTTTCTAGGAAAACTGGGTTTCGGGCTACGGTTTGTAAACAAACGAAAGATGTGTTAGTTTAAAAAAAACCGCAGCTGCATTAGCTAAAGTGATGCACGCACCATAGATCGGTTCTCCAATGATTGGCGGACCAACGATTTGCGATTCGTTCAAGGACTGATGATGCGTTGGAAAACGCGAAATTAGTTTACCCGTCAATAAACTGTGACTGACTTACTTGGCGCAATCTTTGTGGCCTTTAACTATGAAAAATAGATACGTTTGCAAGTTTTAATCGTCGCAGAAGAATGAAAGCAGAAAGCAGGCAGATTCCTCAGAAGCTTACCGAAGGCTAAAGTTTGTTTATTGTCGTTCAATAAAAGTTGCTGACGCGGATAACAGTTCTTTTTGAAACGTTCCATTTACATCATTGGTTCAATCGTAGAAACCTGATTAGCATGCGTTTGTTTACATTTATAGAAAAATTTTAGCAAAGGGAATCTGATAACCACGTGCGAATTTATGTAAAACTCAGTGGGTGCATTTCTATGAGTGAAATGCGTTTCTCTTACTTGGAGGAACTCGAACAGATACAATCCGGGCGTGCGAGAGGAAAATCACTGTCGCCAGAATAATGGCAAGCAGCGAGATTCTCACAACAACTTCCATTCTCCTTCTCCAAAGTTGTAGACGTTGGAACGTTCGTTGAAACCAGCACAGCAACAATGTAACAAACGTTAGTTAAACGATTCGGGTAAGACCTGCAATAGATACAACTCGACTATAGACAGCATCGTTGCTCATTACGAACGGTTAAAACAATCAAAAGTAAACGTTGCGTCGCGCAACACGGAGTTGCTGTGCGAAAATTTACGAACAGATACAAAAACGAATACTATGGTTTAGCAAACCACGGAAAACATTTTATGAGATAGACCAGCGGCAACCTTTCTCAACCCGTTCACGCCTCTCCGAAAAGCTGCCATTACCGACCACTCGTGTTTTACGATGCATTTTTTCGAATGCTTTTGCATTTAGCGGGTCTGTTTATGTTGTGTTTTTATCACACGTCGGTTCCACGAAAGCTCGTCTGCCGACGTTCCACCTCACGCTTATCTTTTTTGATTGGAATGGCTATTGTAAAAACGACTGTGCAGCGGCAACCTGCAGGCAATTTCGTCGCAATCAAAATGCGAATAATTAAATTACAAAAAATTTTTAAATCCATGCCTACTTGCAAGTATAAATGAAACGAAACGATGAAATCAAGAGGTAGAGGTGAACATCTGATAGAAAGAAAGATTTTAAAAGCTGTAAAAATGAAACATAATGATGGAAACGTCTGGAGCTGCAATACCTATAAGCATTGCCTTCTTTCGTATTCCTAAGATAGTTCTATTAACGAAAACGTGACTAGTTTCAGCGAAGTTGAAGTCATCAAAGTACTATAGTGCAAAGGTCAGTGGCATGCCCCACCAAAAATATTAAAACATACCCACCGAAATAGTTGTACCGTACACGAACAGCACAAAGTGCTTGCTGAAATGTTTCTGGAAGTTTCTAGTTCTACACAGTCAAGCGCTACAACGTTCAAATGTCTAGTCTTTGCGTTGTGAGGATAAATCTGTCGTAAAAATGCGATTTCGTGACTGCCTTATACGGAAATTCAATGTTTATACAAAGTTGCTTAAAGCTGAAAATAGTGATTCCGTTTTACGCTTAAAATTCAACTTTTGTTGCAAGCGACCAACCAAATTGTTTGGTAGACTTTGACCAATGACCTCAGTGCAAAACCGCAGGAACTTAAATTACGGCGCGAACCTGGAATTAGCGTTCTGACAACCTGGCCGTTATGAGCAAAAGAGGACCATCCAGCAGATACTGCATGGCTATTTTAAGTTCGGCTGCTCATGGGCGCCCCAGCGTTTACAATCCTAAAAACCAACCCTTATTTCGCGACAATTTCGCTGTGACATCACTGAGCGGGAACGCGAAGCCTCAGGTGCTTTGAGCACTTCGCGAAAATCCAAGCACAAACGTTTGCCTAAGTTTTTTCAAGCTGGAAATTGAAATAGGTTTGCGTTTGCGAAGGACAAAGAATGCCTCATGCACTATCCACCGTACTGAAAGCCTGCTCAGGGTTGTGAAACAAATCACGGCAAAAAGTTAACCAGTTGCAGCAGATAATAAGCCTGTGCAATATATCTGACAATTTTCAACACTTCAAGTAGGCATCTTATCTTTCAATTGCAACTCATGCTCCTGCTCTGATTTGAATTTCAGATTTCAGCGTACACGCTTCCTGCAACCACGGCTTGTGTCGCAACACAAGATAAAGCGATATCACACAGGCGCTACTTCCAGCTTGACATCCGACACACGACCATTGCAGCTGTACTCACCGTTTGTATTGTCTTTTGGAAGAATACTAGAGCCCAGAGCAAATAGTCGTGGGTAGCTTTACAAGCAAGAAAGGGGCAAGCGCGATGCGAAACATGTGTTCACTTAACGCCAGGACTCGGACTTTGTCAAAGCAAATATATGAAAACGCATTGGCTGTCGTGTAAAAATGTTTACTAAACAATATATGAAACGTATTAAGAAGTATATCAAAATTTTATAAAAAGATAATAAATTTAACGAGACGATCGTGGCTGTAGAATTTCCTATTGATAACAATGTTGCAGCTTTCCGATTTGTTCACATCACCCTTCCAAGGCAATAAATGGAATCAGATTTATGGGCAAACCACTACACATTCAGCAAGTCGCCTCTAGTTACACTGCAAGCACCAACCAAGGCAAGCACAGTGTTGCCATGCTTATCCTTTCGCGCCAACGGCTTTAAACTTGTCCATTGAGCAGTGACTAGACCCGGCGGCCTGTAACAGAAACGACGGACAGTACGTGACGGGACCATCCTTTTCTACCTCGGCGAAATGTATATGGATCCGCCGACAGGAAGGTGCGCTGAGTTCAGACAGAGAAAGGTTTCACGACGTCACCCCAGTGAATGCTACCACTGGATTATATCTTCTTCCGGCGTACACAAACCAGAGAACAGTTTAACATGTCGTCACATCCAGTCAACGGAATCTCATTTCATTTTCCGTCGCTTCGCCATTTGTCCAGGTCGTTGCCTTTAAGTATTGGTCGGACAAAAAAGTTTGATGTCCCTTCGGAAGTCGCAAAGCAGCTCATCAGCAGTATCAAGCAGTAAACACAACTCAACCGGGTGGGAATAGAAATTTTTGAGAATAAGCAGGGTTGTTTGGAAAGAATCGAAATTGACCAGATTGCAACTTTTGTATACGATTCAGGCTTATTAGTCAAAACCTCCCCGAAAAAAGTGAATCGCTCTTAGTCTGGTAACTTGAAGCCCGTCTACGTAATTGTCAAAATTATAAATTCAGCAACCAGAGCAAAGTGAAATACCAACAGGAAGCCGACAGCTAGCTTATGTTGTCCAATGGTTGGACATGGTTACATGTCTCCGAAATGGTTTACTTGCTTTCGTCAGACCCAGGTGCAAGTTGACGCACGTCTCCACAAAAACTTAGTAACGTTTTAGCATCTTCTGACATCTCGAAATTCTATTAAGTTTTGTTTATTTATTCGTTTTCTATATACAGAAGCCCTCAGATTAAAAAATGTACAACCTTAGAGGTAAACAGACGTTGTTTTCCTGAAATGCTATCTTCCTGTGTTCGTCTCAGTTGAACTTTCGCGTGAGGCAGCGATCACCAATCAACTGGTGTGACCTGCATGGCCACACCGACAGGTCAGCGCTGCATCAGAAAGGAGACACTTCTACCCCGAAGTCAATAGCTACCACGGCGTGTAAGCGACAAGAAGGTGCTAAGCTACAGAAACCGCACTGCAAAGTCATACTCCTAATTTTGTTCAGTCGCGCGCTTTATAATTCCGTCTGTGTTGAAATCTCACATGTATTGATTGCGAATTTCCTTTCGTATAAAGTTCGCCAGCACCACTGCTTGTGAAACTGTAGCCCAACACCAAAATCGTGGAGTATATATACTATCTAAATATAAAGATTGGAAAGAAGACACAATCCAATATAAACAAGAGGTACATCTCACCAACAATGCCAAAGAAACTTTAAAATAATTGCTGTAAACTACTTGCAAATGACATGTTCTTTCCATAAGCAACACTGGTGGTGACACAAAGTTTTTTGCCGACGCAAAAATGTATAGGCTACACAGCAACGAGAAATTTTCCGCAACATGTGATTTTTGTTTCACAGCAAACTATCAACCTCAAACACAAAGTTGTTTTGCCAGAAAACTAATGTTCTTGTTAAAACTTGTTTGATCCCGTTGAGATTGCGAATAAGCACATCAGAAAAATTATCTACACGCATTTATACTGTTCCAATTAAAATTCTCTTAAGTCTTAAACCATCGTTTCAGGCTTTTCTGCAACTCCACGTTTTTAGTGCGCTTCAGAACGTGGTTTAACCGCACACAGCCAACGGTAAATAGACGAAACGCATAAATTTGCTTCAAACGTACTACAAACGCCGCGAATAAAGCGTCCAAGACTGCTATCAGCACGACACTCTAAAAGTGATTAGAATAGTTAACGCAGCAACAGCGTTTATTAAACAGTGTTGTCATCGAACTTATACACCCAAAACTCGGTAACTACCACACAATCCCTGAGACATTTTAACTTAAATCAAAAGAGTGTGCTTCAGTGTTTCGTGCTCAAACATTTTTACAATCTGCTGAGGCAAATGGGTCAATCGACGTTTTCAACTACTTCACACTTCACACAATTTCCAATTCAATATTAAAAAACTTTATTCGGTAGAGAAGCGCAATACCTCGAGTGGGTAGAATGGTCAAAGTTTTCTCCAACAACACTATCACCACTCACAGACTACAATGTAAAGACTGATTTTCATGTCGTACAAAATAACGAGATTTATCATTTTTATGGCATTCGAAGGATTCGGTATTAAACGAACAGACATCAAAAAATGAAAGTGTTTAAATCTTATGTACCATTCCAGAAAACAACTGTAACGTTGTCTTGAAGTTGAAAGTGCCCAATTAGGCTACGAACGATTGCCCTGTTCGCAGTCATGACTGACCCGGCAAACACAAGGTGGAAACGCTGATGTCAACGTGTTTTTTAAAACGCAATGAACTGACCTTCATAGCAGTGCCACACACTTTGAAATTGCACCTGGCTGACCTCATCTAACTGCTGTAGCTAACTCTGCTTGTCAACAGCAGTTCGCCGTCTCTGCCAAGATCAATTCCGCTTTGCACCGACTGCTCACGAACCCGTTCCGCTAACATGAACCTTGCTTTACCCAGTCAAGTCGCACGCGGACGATGGGAACGAATGGAGTGCGGTGCTTGATAAAATCAGCGGCGTTTCTTCACCCGCAGAGAGCAGCGGGCATTTAAACGGTTAGGTGTCGACGACGCCCAGTTTGGATGCGATCGGATGGCTTTCGCCGCGGTGTCTGGCTGAAAACAAAGAAAGGTGAAAATGCCGAGGTGTACTTACAGTCTCGGTTAGAAAATACGCCAGCCAAAGCGTTGACGATTCTTTAGATCAGGGGCAGGCAACCTTTTTCGGTCTGCGTGCCGAAATCGGCTAAATCAATGACAAAATTCTTCCGCGTGCCAACCAAAATTTGTGGTGAGGGGTCTGAATTTTGGGCCCCTATGGCAGCGTGCTTCCCCAACTGGGGGTATGGAGTGCGGCTGATACGGCTCTGTTTGTAGCCATATGGCAACAAAAGCACATAAGGTTAAATTAAATAGCGGATTGTTAACAAACGAAAACGAAGAAACGGACACCGAGTTTCATCGGATAACACTGCGACTTGTAAGTTATTAACTTTTTCATATGAAGAGGGGAGAAATCTCATTTCCGAGGCCTCGCTCACGTGCCGGATAGAAGTGCTTGCGTGCCAAGTTCGGCACGCGTGCCAGGTGATGCCCAACCCTGCTTTAGATCATTCCCGAAGCATTTTGTGTGAATGTGTGCAGGTCACTGAAGTTTCGACGCAAAATATTTTTAATGGTTTGAATATACTGTTACTGTAACTTGAAAGCAACCAAAACCTTATTTATTTTATGTAATTGCGTGTTTGATTCAGACTCATGGTCCATATCACAATGGTAATCGAACAATACAAAAACGCAACATGGTTAGCCACGACAGATGATAAAGCATATCTTCAGGTTTTGAATTTCTACCCGTAGTTTCACAACAAATACAGTATCAGCATCTTTTTAGTTGCACATTTTCAGCTGAATTATACTTCTCTCGTCTTTTAGGTTGTGCTATATTTCACGCAAGTATTTCTTAGGTGGTTCGTTGTTAGGAGAAAATCACGGAACTGTTTCAAGGAACATAATTAATCATCTGTTTTGTTTTAAATGATTTTGACCTTACCTGCGGTAAAATAAAAGTCTGCTGCGAGAAAGCTAACCTAGCTACCCACGGCAATGTACAAATTGCACACGAAGTGTCACCACGTATTCCAAAAGCTTCTCAAAATAGTATTTTCTTACAAGTGTATGGTCACTGTCAAGGTTTTTCTTAAAAAACATAAGCCTGCTGTCTTGGTCTGAATGGTGGAAATGCGTTTGGAATACTTGACAACACTGCAAAACATCCACCCAACTAAAACCGTTAAACTGTTGTCTCGGATTTTTTATAACCAAAGATATTTCATCTCAATACACTCCACAGGAGTTAAGGAGAAATAACTCCTGAAAACAGGAATTACAAATTTTCAAATTCAGTGCATCGCCATGGCAATAGTATAAGGTCATGGAAATGTGGTTGCACAAAACAATATAGGTTTTAGTAAACTCGTACGCAGATTCCGAAATGTTGGAGACCCAACACAGTCTTATTTAAATCTGCTGACTGAACCCTACTATTGCGGTCGCTGTGCTGTCATGTCATGACCTTTTGAACACAAGCGAAACATAGTGACGTAACTACTACGCAGACTACTATAGTTTGTACGCGAAGTTTCACCTTTTGCACCTATGCGTTATTCGCTTTCCGCCCCGGACACCGCACTGTAGTGTTTGAGCCGGGAGACCGAATGAAATAGTGATGGTTGTTTTTACTTTTGAACTGAAAACAACTTTTGAGCTCCCACTTTTATCAAGATAACAAGGCTCGATCGACAGGCTGCTGTGTAAGTCAGCAAAATCGATGTTCTCGCTGCTGTTTGACACTCATCCGGCGTTACTCGGCTGACATACATTGAATACGAACAAGCTGCCTTTCAGAAATGTGCGCGGTTACCACCGACCATGCTCACGGGGTAGGCAAACATACAACTGCCAATCTGCACTCTGGAAAGTGAAGTAATTCACGACAGACTGTCGTTGGTTCGAACAAGGTGACCGTTGTTGTTGCATACTACGACCCAAGCTTGTCGTTCAAGGCTGTGGTTGCAACTATTTTCGGGTCTGCTTGTAGTGCTGCTCAAGTTCGATTCAAGCGTGGTTTGCTTACGTCCATTCTGGTAGGTACGTAACGTCAATGCGTATTCAAGTCTGCACGCCAAATTAGCTCTCTTTAACCTTTGCCTAATTCTTTGGAGCCAATGTTTCTGCAGAAGTTAGCAGGACTTATTCCGGAAACGACGTAAGTGAAGCGACGTTCGCACACAAAGATCAGAACGAATGACCGCCAGGTGCTGTTAAATCGTTCACGTGGGTTTCAAATGAACTGATTACAGTTTTTCGATGACGAGACTTACAAATTATTTCGTCTTCCGTTCAAGCAAACTTTGAAATGGTTGCAACGATGTACAGCAGACGTTATGCGAATGCATCTTTCAAAACCATTAGGGCTGTTTTAAAATTGTTAAACCTTTGCAATTCTTCAGCTTCGACAGTTTTTTTCCACTAGGTCAGGGGCGTGCAACCTTTTGCTATTGCCGGCCGCATTACTTTTATTTATATGAAGTACGGCCGCCAATGAGCTCGAGTAATATTTATGAGATACGTTTAATTCAAATAATAGGTTACAGCCAAGTGCCAACCAACACAGAAAACATTCAAAAATAAATTGCGTATTCATTCTATAACTCTTTGTGACATCACCATCAAGATTGTTACACATCCTGTCTACTAATTTTCTTGCCTTGCGTTTGTTTTGCTTCAACATACGCCAGCACGGCCATCAAATCTTATACTTTAACTTACATGTGAACGGCCGCAAATTTCATTATCGAAGGCCGCAGGTTGTGCACTGTTGCACTAGGTAATGTACCTCTGACTTAGTACCTAGCAACGGTTCTCTGTTACCGTATAACCAGGTGGAGCACCGAAGTTGAGGGTTGGAAAAGCACCTGACGTGGAGAAAAGTAAAGAGCAGGCTGCATTCCTCTCAGCCGAGTTCACAAACTATTTTGAGCCACTGGCGACCATGCTAACAAACTTCGCTCAACAACGACGTTTTGAAATTTTGTTACGAACGCGTAGGCAACGGTTGATTAAGCGATTCTAAGCAAGAAAAAACGTACTTTCCACCTGGTCCAAATCGATAAAGAGCACTTTCGAACGCTTTAAAACATGCTTCGTTTCAAAATGAACGTAAGCATACTACTGTAGTTTTCCTTTACATATCGACTCTTTTCGTATTGATCATTAGTCGATCTTTAACTTCACGGGCGTATAGATCAAACGTATGGAAATGGCCGACTGCGCACTGCCGTGTAAAACACTGCGACGGTAATGCATTAGCTTAGCGATTCAAATATATTGCATTTGTATGTAGCTGCAACTCCTATATTGGCTATAGGCTATAGCAAGGGCATTGGAAGAGACTAGGCATTTTGCTTGATATACAGGAAATGGGTACCACACAGCATGTTAAGCGTAAGAAACACGATCACATGAGACGCCGATCCAGTCCATGCTTGAGAGGAGACTTGTATTCGTTGATGAAGTGAAACGCACTCCCTCGCACTTCGTTGGTCCCGGTTGGTAGTCGGAAAGGCCAGCAAAGTCAAGCATATTTCTCTACCGACTGTCTCACTCGTCGCCGTCATGATACTGACGTTCTGCAGGTATGGCAAGTTTTCCCCACAGGATTCGTACAACGTCCAAAGAACAGCGACGGGAAAGATCAACGATTTGAATGAAAACAGGTGCGAAAATTGGGAAAACAACTCTTTTCATCAACAAAGACTGGTTCTTTTAAAAAAAGGCTTGTTAATCACGCTGACCATGAAGATAGGTGAGTTGGAAAAGCCATAACATGATTTTATGAAAAATCACTAATTTTTATCTTTTTATATCTTACACGAATTGCACGACTGCGAATTTTACCCCATTCCTACACCAATTTTCATTATTGGCAAGCCAAGCTAAGCTAATTGAAATTCTCGACCTGTGGCATACCTGATAATACATATGGTTTCAAAACATTGTTTTATAATTTGGGAGTTATGAAAAGTTTTTCTTTCACCATACCAATCGAGTTATATAATACTGTACAATGAGTTTCCTCAGATAAGGGCAAGCAGAGGGGAGACAAAGTGGTCCAGCGCTTTCTGAACAAACTTCAAGAATTTTAGTGCTGTGTTGATCAATATTATCAATTCATTTTGTTGATCATATCAAGCAAACTAGGTTTGCTAATTTTTGATACTGAAATATTGTTAAGACAACGCTAATTTTCTGCAGTAATGAAATAGTTAAAACAAACCTGAAGAACATTTCTTGCTTGTCATAGTTGTTTTGAAGTATTGAACTGTTGTAAGTAGACTTCAATATCAGGAAAGTTCTTCCCACTCTTCCGGTAATTGGAGCATGGTTCATCAATTTCTAACATAATTGTATTAATGAAAACAAGTTGTGTGACCTATATTGTTAAACGTCACAAGGCCTTTCAGGTGTTTTCTGAATTAAAAGCACAAAACAAGCATTTGTCTTGGGATTTTCTATATTCGGTAATCAAGACCAAGGCTTTTGGTTAAGTCAATATGATGGTAGGAACTAGCAGACCATCGTTTTATGCAGGTTGCTTGGTACTTAATGCAGTATATGGACAAAGCAAATCTTTTCAACATCGGTATGGCAAGAATGCGACGACTAAAAGAGCCGGTGACGATCAAATATTTAATGTACATCTTTATTGCGCAGGTATGTCGAAATTTAAATACTTGTTGTACCAAGCGTTAATCAGTAATGCAATTTTCACAGTTGCGTGAATGCAGCAACAGAACCAGCCACACCTTGTCTACAAAAGTGCGGCACCCGTGTAAACGTTAGCAGCCAAGAACAATTTGTTTGTTTACGAAAAGGGTGATGATTGATAACCAAAAACAGAAACAAAGCCCCTACAAGTACATGCGTATTGCACGAAATTTAAGTTATTGCTTCTGCTGCCACAATTTTTGATCAGTAAAACTACGTTTCGAATTGCTTATCGGCTAAACAATATTTTAACATAACAATGAAAAGTCATGAGTGTGCATGACAACAATCTGCCCAATACTGAACTTCTCGGCCCTTCTGAACTGAAAGTAAAAACTGGAATTACAACGTTTCTGTCCCAAATCAACTTGCGCAGACCAAAACCAATGGCTCAGGATCCCTATTTTGCTATGCGCGTCAGTGAAATTAGGGTATAATGCTCCCCATAATTTGCATACATCTTCCTGGGACACGTGACATCCGTTATTTCTATAGACCAAACTATTTTTACTTTCGTATGTGCATTGTTAATCACTTTCGCAACATAATTGTATCTGCCCAGCGGAACGTACATATCATACAAATTTTATGGTGTTGGAAGAGTCTTCACATATAAGGTACTGGTGGTCATATCTGGCCAAACAGATTTTGCACTTGGAATTGCATTGAAATGTTAACTAAGAAAGGTGTCCAAAATTTGTTACACATCTGGTAACCCTGGACTGCCGTTTTTTTCGGTCGTTTTCCGGTCATAGACCGAAACGTTTTTCAAATGACCGAAAATATTAAGTCATTTCGGTCAGAATGTTTGTAAAATATAAGCTAAAAACACTTCTATGGCGAGTTTAAATACATACAACTGTAAAGCAAATGACCGAAATGCTGCAGTGACAAAAATGTCCCAGGAAAAGTGTCCGAAATGTTTCAGCGAAAAAAACTGGCCCTGGGTAGTACAGTACCCATACATCCTATACATAGGCTTTCGGGGACAGTTTTGTCTCTGAAAATTAGAAAAAGTAGTGGAAGCACAGATTTCTAACATTTTTCTAAGTATGTGAAATTAACAAAAGAAATGCCTCTAGGTAGTGGACTACCCATGATTCCTAAGCAGGGTTTTAACTAAAATGTCTTCACCACAAACTGCTCTTTCTTCTATAATTTATTGTATAGATTTCATTGCAACTTATCATTGGAAAGATAGAATCTCTAACCCAAAATCATCGTAGCAGTTTTTTACAGGATGGGCTTTCCTAAATCATGATTAAACTACAAATCGGAAGCTGGTGGCTGCCCAAATTGCAGCATTGTGGAAGCTGTAGCAGCGTTTGCAATATATTTACTTATTTGTATATCTTGGATTCACGTACCACACTACACGGGCTAGTAATAGCAAGCAATAAATTGGGGAAGCGTTTAAATCACCGCAGATGAGACTTTAATAGATTTACACGCCGACAAAATTGGTAAAGAGCAAATATGGAAAAACGCTCAAACGACTACAGTAATCTTTCATCATCAAACAAAAATATTGCATAAGAATTAAAAATAACGACATGTAAAACGCAGATGTCATCAGCCATCATCAGGAACATAAATAAAATAAAACAGTGAAAGATAAAAATAAAAATGCGGTTTGAAGGCATTGGTGTCGTATTACGTCATAGAGTTCATTGTGTATTATATAGCAATAAGGGAATAGACGAAAAATCGGTGTTGAGGTCTGGATGGTGTTCCTGTACTGCATTGTATTCAGCTGTAGCCTGCAGTATAAAACATTTTAAATGCACAGAAACCTTAACAAAAATAAACATGGGGCTGGGACACCGAAAAATCCGAAGGTTATCTTGATAAGGTGTCCCTAAAGTTGTGTAAAGTACTTTAGTGGCCATTACGACTACAACCAGTAGTATGTGGGTATTATTTATAACCAAATAATCACAACAAAAAAAAGAGTAATCGATATACTGTACCAAATACAGTAGACCCCGCTTATTAAGCCCACGGTTAATAAGCCCATCCGCTTATTAAGCCCAAATTTGTTAGGTCCGGAATTACTCCATTTATTTCTGTAATACAAAAAAATGCTTGTAAGCCCAAACCCCGCTTAATAAGCCCAATTTTCGAACACATTTGGTTAAAATTGGGTGAAAGAGCGTCGAAACTCACACTTCTTTGTCTTGCTTTCGACGGTTACACACTTCGTTATGCTGCTGACTTAATTCTTAATTTAACTGTTTTGTCACAGATCGTTTATTTGTGCCATAATCAATAGGCGAGGCAACTGGTGCTCTGTAAAATTTATTTTCAAAATGGCGAAGAGACGTGCAAATGAAATGAATATTGTGTTGTAATAACCAAAGAAAATTGCTCGTTACTTCAACTACTGTACACCGTGTTAATAGATTTAGCTATTTTTAGCGATAGTAAAACAGGCCATACTGATTTATGCGCATGAGAGCGACGAAAATTTGTTCCACAGTTGGCAAGACCGCCTGCTTACAAAACCCAGAAACGTCCAACCCCCCCAGGTGGGCGTAATAAGCGGGACTCCTGTAACAGGAAACTGCAACAGCAAATTCTATCTCATATACAGTTCGTTTACTTGAAGACATAGTACAAAAAAGAGACGTTGGAGTACAGGTAAGATTTAGGCATCAATATTGAGCAAAATAAATATCAGCAAGAAAACATAAAAGACAAATAATGAATAATTTATTTGATATAAATAAGTATCATGTAACTGATGAGAATAAATTGTCATAGTCAAATAAAAAATAAGGTTTATTACAATAAGTCAAGCTTGTTACTTAGTATAGAGCGCGATAAGAAACCTTTAATAACTTATAGAGAATCTACTATAAGAAAAAATTGTAACTCCTGCGGTATGCAGGACCATGCCACTGCTCCTTGATATGCCAGATTTCTTTTATCCAGAGAAGAGCCAACTCTAGGGAAAAAGCGATTTTGGTTTGCAGTGAGTTTCTAAATTTTTTAAATAAGCTATTATATGATTGTGGTAATGTATTGTTATGAAATTTATGCATTAATTTAGATAGCTCTAATTGATCTATATCTTTTACTTTTAGAAAACCCAGTTGTTTGTGCAAAGGAGTTATGCGACATTGAAAATTACTAAATGTGAGGGCGCGCGATACTTTATTGTTGATTAGATATTATTAAGCGGTTGAAGCACAAAATCGCAAGCTGTTGCATATGATACAATGCAAAATTGCAGATGACTACACACGAAACAGTAGTCGATTTTTCTTAAAGCATTAATTGGCACAAAGTTTCGAATTTTATATATCATACTTGAACCAAATGATAGCTTATATTTGAAGTATATGGAAGATCCAATTCAGACATTTATCTAACAAAATGCCTTAATATTTCACAGACGTTTTCCGATGTAACACAACATTATTAATGTGAATTTTGAAATTCTTTTTCTTTTCCTTCAGCTTTATTAAATGATTTAACTGTGAGAAAATACATGGATTTCACATAATTTATAGATAATTATTGAGGCGCATCTGTTCATCTACTTTTTATTAATTGTGGTAAAAGAGACTCGAGTAGAAGTTTCTTTTGATCGACGATGCTTCCCAGTATGTCTTGCAGTTAAATCAGCGCGTGGGATTGGTCAACAATTGTTTGCATACTTCAAAGCATTAATCAAATTTGTGTTCGTTGCATGGGCGTCCGCAGAGGGGAAGGGGAATTTGCCCTCCCCTGAAAATTGGGACTAAGAAGCAAATGTTTCTAGAAAACTTGAAATCAGCAGTTTAATTCGGATTAATTCAGTTAACCCTTGCAATGACGGTTTATTTCCGGTATGACAATCACACTGCACAAGAGGCAAGTTCACATTTCTGCGGTATCATGCAGTGATTGGCTTGCAGTTCACAAATTCCGCTCCTTTACCTGCAAAGGCAGGTCGCGAAACTTGGAGGGTATTTTTCTACTATTGGTCGTTGTTGTGTAACAATGTCATGGCAACAAATCTTCAAAGGTTCATTTCAAGTTTCGGCAGTACGGTTTTGACACATGTAACTGTTGAAACGTTGGGCAAACGTAAGTGAATGCTTCCATACCTGGACGTAAAAGCTTAGTACTACAAAAGCAGTGTTGGCAGCAGAACTGTCGTCAAAAAATTTTGAGTAAGGGGGATTTACGTTTTGCAAGGGGAAATGACATCCTAAAATTGACAAAAATTCCACTGATTTGTAGTGTTTCTTATTTCAACTAAGCCCACCAAGTCGCCAAACTGGTTGGCAGTCATCGACCTCAACAACAAGGAAGATACACGTGAGCTGAAAATCAACCACAACAACAAAACCCTACCCCTTTCCTCTGAGCCCACATACTTCGGAGCAGGGGTGCAGTGCCAAAAAAAGAGGTGTGGGAACGCCCTTGCCACGAATTCCCACCCCACTGCACCATTGATTTAGGTTAAAGCCGAACTCTGATACTAAATATCGCTCAGATGCCCTTACACCCAAAACGCTCCTTTGGTTCTCGCAGTCCACTCAGGCAAACTAGTTTCCTGTAACCTACTCCGCAACGGCCTTAAAACTTCAAGATTAATTACTCCGCTGAAACTAAGACAGCAGAGAAGGGCCGGATTTACCAATAGGCTATGTAGGCTTAAACCTAGGGCCTCAAGGTCCAAGGGGGCCTCCAGCAACCTGTGGTCCCAATAGAGTCAATTGCCGGTATGATCAGTTCGATAAATATTCGTCAAAGTTTCGTATTAATCATTCATCAATTTTAGTTTTATTCACCTAATTCAGCTATGTCCAACCCGCAGCCAGCATGTGGCCAATTCGAAGTTTTTTTGCGGCCCAGTTTAGGTTTTCGCTGTGGTAAAAGTATCTTACATTCTCACAACCTGTCCTTATTTTGATAATCTTGAATTTGACATTTTTGGTGCTGGTGGTCCTCAGTGCCACTTTATTACGTCTTTTACCATGGCAGTTAGGATTCGGACACTTTCAGTACATTAGCTTGTGCTAAATTCAGTTAGCTAAGATCAAAGTAAGCCATTCAATGCGCGGCTCTCAGAAATATGTCATTCAATGTGCGGCACTGGTTAAGCAGTGAAATAATTTTTGGCTCAGTAAGCCACTTGGGTTGGACAGAGCTGACCTAATCAGATCGCGTGTTGATAACGCCGTGGTCTTCCAACGAGCTTTTTTCAAAGTAGTGTCGGTCAAGATAAATTTTGCGATTTTCAACTGATGCTTGTATTTGCATCTTCCCAAAATTTGCAATCCCACCATTTACTTGTACTCAACTACCAAACGTTTGAAGATGGCTAGTAAGGTAATGATTTTAGCGCTTGTTGCTGTTGGATTTGGTAAGAAAACAAAAGCAACACAAATCTGCGATGCATAAATTTTGAAATCCACGCAAGAATTAAGAGCGGAACTTACTACGTAAATAATGGTTTTACTAAATCAATTGTGCTTTCACAAAGTTAAATGAAACTGCGGGTATGTTTTATGTTGTTGCCTGGAAAGGTCATTGACAACAGCACTTTTTGACATTTTTAGATATGATCATATGCACCGCTTTCTCCAAAGAATGGAGAATGCCAATTAAGTTGTGCTGTAACTCGGTTTGGTCAGTTCTATTCATGGTTGCGATGATGGCATGCCAGGCTTGAAAACAAGCCTTTATTAACATATAGCAATCAATTATTGTAATACGGCTTGTAATAACTCATACAGACAACTTGGTTACGTCGTAGCATTTTCAGGCCACTTCGTCAACTTTAAAAAGAAAACAAAAAAGGTGAGTTTATTTTGTAAGACTCTGGGAAAGTTTAATATTACGGAGAAAAACTGTAGAACAAAATTGTTTATTCTAGCAATAGCTGGATATTCTTGCAAAGGTGTTTATCATAGAGACATATCTTATCAAAACTTCATTTTTGTCTAAGAAGTAGTGAAAATTAAGCATGCGTTTAATCTAAGAAATAAACCAACAACTTTTCCAAAACGCAAAAGGTTTAGATTAGGTGTTGAAAAAATATATCAACTACCTGTGTAATATTTTGCAAAATTTTGAATATCAGAAAATGTTGCTGAACGAAAAGCAATCACTTTAATAAGATTGATGAAATCTTTTTTATTAGAGTTGATTTTCTCTCAAGGTAAAGGCAATATCAAAATATCTGTGGACAAGTATTACCAAAAAGTTTGAAGTGGAATAATTTACAATTACGCAAAACCACGTTTTTTCAACGTCCCAAGAAGTTTCAAAATAGAACATTTTTTTTGTGCGGTGATGAAACATTATAGACCTGTAAAACATAAAAAAATTATAAGTCTTTCATTCCAAACTAACAAAGTTATCACAGTTTCCTATGTCCATAGTTTTTTTAATTAGATGAGCTATAGTGTTCTTTTTCCTATGGAACGTCTTCATTCAGCACGTCGCTTCCCAGGATAGGTTGCCACTTAGTCGCTAAGGAAGGTTATGTGATAATGATTGTGGCGCTAAGGCTGGGACGCTAGCAAACACCCACGCAAAGTTCGAGTCTGCTTCATTTCAAGCACTCAAACAATAAAAGTACTTCAGAACAGTTTGTTTCACTTTTCAAATCAAGGCGACGTCACTAAACACATCAAAGTCGAACAACAGACAAGCTTATCCACCTGCGTTTAAACAGTGCAACGCCTTAGTTCCTCTTTTGCTTTCAGACAAAATATGACCCAAGTATAACCGATTTTCAAAGTGAAAGAGAGCAATTACTGGTTTCCGGTAACAACAGTCTGGAGACAGTGTAATGAGAGCAGTGCGTGGGTGGAGTGGGATTCACCTCATTCGAGAGCTTCTCGCAAGCATCAACGTATGCATTTGGATTGCGCAGTATCTGGGAAAGAACAAGGAACCTATAGTTGCTTTCCGCGGACAAATCCGCACGGCTAGATAACTGTTTCGACAATTTCACAAAGACTACTTAGTTAACGTCAAACGACCGTCTTAAAAGTCCATTCTTAGAACAGCGCGTATTTTGTAACAAGGTTCATAAACCCACTGGCGTGAGTCTGTAGGTACTTTCGCACTCAACACATCATTCAGAAGAGCATTGTTCTCTTCGGATTTCCGATAGCATTGGACAAATATATACAGTAGAGCTTCACTTTAAAATCTACACGTTTGTGCGTTTGTGATAGCGACGGTGACTGAATCCAATCAACATGTGAAAAATTTCAAAAAGCAAAAGAATGTTTATACGTGTACAAACTTTCGACCGTTTTTCCGTAAAAATATGAAACCATTTATTTTTTTTTGGATTGGTTTCATGACTACTCATAAGCACATGATATGGAAAATTGTTTCGCCAACTTTATTAATGGCGGTTATTTAACAGAATGTTTTTGAAAATTAATCAAGCCAGCTTCAGTTTGTTTTGAAGTCGCCCATGAACCACATGAAGCTTCTCATCAGAAACGACCGTATTTTTTAACTTATCACTTTGATTTGTTACGTTTGCACTCAATTGGGGGGACCAAAATGTTCGTTTTTGGGCGAGCAACAGGAATTTATTTGGGTACCGCCTCTCAAAGCACAAAATAACGAGATATTCTCAAAAATTGGGGGGCATGCACCCCTGGGCCCCCTAGCTACGCCTATGCTCGAATGTTCTCTCCTTTGGAGTTATCACTCTAAATGCTAATTAAGAAACTTGTTTATGGTATGGAACATACGGTTCTGCAGGGTCCAAAGATTCTGTGCAGCAGGGTTTTTTTCGTCATTTGTGTTTTGAGAAGCCGTATTCCTTCTTCATATAGCGTTGGTTCAGGGCGTATGGATTGTTATGAACTTTAATTGCATTGATTCAACAGTATCGTGGCTAACAGTGAAACTTGGTAGCTACAGTGAAATTCGTACACAATTTCAAATGTATTCGCTGCTTTGTAGGTATTGGTTCTCATGCTTTCTCAAAGAGCAAACCATTTTGATCACAAACGTTTTGAGCTTGATCACTTTTAGCAGCGACCATAAACCTTCGAGTTTTGTAGCTTTATCGATATAATGGCACACCACTACGATCAAGTGTTTTCGTGGAAGGCAATTATTTTCGTATATCGGGGCATGCCAGACGGCTTTGAAGTGTTGCAAAGTGTCACGACCAATGTCTCGTTGTTAGATGCAGTTATGTGAAAGATTTCGGCAGTTGGTCACGAACAATACGCTACAGTCATCCGCTTGAAAGGTTCAGCTTAAAAAGGCTCTCGACAGATCCTCCCACTCTAACCCGGCAGTTAGTAGAGAAAGTTCTCGGCGGAACTTAAATAACCCTTTAAAAGATCTTGGCTAAGAAACGCATTATGCTTGCAGATTAACCTTGGACTTCAGATGTCATGACGAAATGCCGCCCGAATTTTCCGTGATTCTGCTAAATCTCCCTCGTGTCTTACTGTTAATTTAGTTTTAAAATCCCTGGCATATTCTCAGTTAATGTTTAAATGCTATATGTTACATTTGATCTTTAACAAAATTTTGAGACTGATAATTGACGAGTGGAATAAATTTAATTGCAGGAGTTAGAGACCGAACTGGGAATGTCTAGCAGTAGTCTGTTGGTTAAATCGACTCTTAGGTAATGGGCTATTCAATGGATGTGCCCTTGGCAAAATCATTTTCAAGTGCTCTCATAAAATGATGTTGCCAAAGCCTTAAAGGCCGGGCCCCAAATTTCCTGCCACATCTTCTTGTTTTGGTATTTTTACGAAGCTATAAAATTGACACTTTGTTATACAAAGAAATCGGGACGAGCACGACGACGTTAGAAAGTATTCGACGGCGTTTGCAAAACCGCCCAAAATATGTTTCTGAAATAAACGTTGCAAGCTTTTTCAAAGAAAACGTTGCAGGTGAGCGATTGCACGAGCAAGGCTGCTGCCCGCAGTAGACAAAATGTCCAAGTGTACAAAACTCATTAAGATGAACAATAAAATCAATTACAGAACAAAACGTATTCCTTCCGCTGCTATCTTTGAAAAAGAAGCCCGCTCATACAAGCAAAAAATCGTCCATAACAAGCGAGGTCATTCAAAATAATGGGTCCTTTGAAAAAGACAGCGTAGGTCGCCACCTGCTCAAATCTGAACTATACTGTACTTTGGTCAGACGTACAATCACTGAGAGTGAAAAATAGAATGAGACATTTTAAACATACAGTCATTGTGAGAGACAAATCAGAATCGTCCATCGCCAAAAAGTAAAATCAAATGAAATCAAGGGAATCATTAATCGCAACGCAAAAAGTTGTTCTAAGTTAAAATCCACTCGAACTGTTGGTCATGCCACTTTGGTGTAGTTTGCGAAAAGTATTTTTAACATACATACTTGTCAGTTTTCCCTTTACGACAATTCTGTTAATCATGTGAGACAGTATTCAGTCCATTTGTTCACGAACCGCTGCTGAGATGTACATGAATATTCTTCACTTCGGAGTTAGTTGACTTTAATTTCAACACAAGCCGTTATCAAGGAAATCCAAAATGCACCAATTTCAATTGCAGAATATAAGTTTATAAAGAAAGTCCTTGAGCACCTTTGGAACATATATCAGTTATCAGACCACAAAGATTACGTACACTTGGTGCAAGGATTTGTTGGGTCAACGGTCACTCATTGATTTCTGCAGAGTTTCAGCTGACTTGTTCCAATCATTGTTGGACGTTCATGTCAAAAGTGGTGAAGAACTGTCGACCGGTCACCACCTGGTAATCTGCAACTTATGTCTTAGAAAACCAACACGGTCTACACACAAATACTTCAACGATTTTGTCTTGGAAAACCAACACGGCGCAAATCTAAGTACTACCAAAAAAGCGGGAGGATCTGGTGAAAATGCTGTACGAAAGACCTTAGGAGAGAGCCTGTCGTCCTCTTTCCTAGAGATCCCGGAACGCACAGTGGACGCAGAGGTTGAGTGGCAGCTATTCAAAGCAGCTGCAGCTTCATCTGCTGCTCAGGTATGCGGGTATTCGGTGTGGCAAATAATGGCAAAAAAGTAACCCCGTGGGTGGAACCAGGAAGCGAAAGAAGCTATTCGAGCAAAGAAAGTAGCCTGTAAGCCATGGTTTCACAACAAAGCTGAATCTTCGTTGCATTCGTGGTATGCTGAGGCGCGAAAGTTCGCAACCCTCATGGTGAAAAAGTCCAAAATGTAATCTTAGGTGAATTTCGGGGAAACATTAAAATTATCTGAACAGGATCTCCCGCATGCACTGGCTTTCAGCGGCGTGCCACCGAGCGAGAGAAAAATTAGCACTAAAAATACCTACAGGTATTATGTCTCTCCAGAAAACCCATGCCAGCGTGTGCTGATCGAAGCGGCAATACACTACAGCAGGTGGAAAATTCCAAGTGCCTTGAGGGATATAGTCACGAGTGATGGATGGAAGGCAGAACAGGGAGATTGATACACGGATTGGTAAAGCAAACACAGTTCTGCGTGAGTTTTGTCATTCTGTGGTGTCAAAACGGGAGCTTTCACACACCGCAAAGCTGTCAGTTTATAAATCGATCTTTGTTCCGATCCTCACCTATGGTCATGAACCTTGGGTAATGACTAGGGCAAGTTTTTGCAACTTTTGCAACTTTTTTTTACAGCTTCCAACAGCTTCCTAAATACTCAAGATATATATAATTCAATGTTTTGAGCTG
>Ga0210059_1005116_pt1 | contig 21092 bp, 20 predicted proteins | sample Ectturendosymbi2_FD_188042 | JGI IMG/M metagenome (GOLD analysis project Ga0210059, IMG submission 188042) | Ecteinascidia turbinata endosymbiont from Florida, USA - Sample 2 (SPAdes) (version 2) | ecosystem: Host-associated > Tunicates > Ascidians > Unclassified | place: Key West, Florida...
GCATTGTGAGTTTAACAATCCTACTCTGATGAGTAATATCTTCATCTCCGTTTGCTACAAAAAAAAAAAAACTCTCCAAATTCATTAGCTGCTGTTGCTTTTATTTATTGTCAACTCCATCTCCATTCCTTAAAAAATAATGTAACCTAAACGAGTAAACTGCTGAAAATGAGAGGAATCTCGACAAAAGCCTAAAGCATTCTGAAGGAAAAAATAACAATTTTGTCAGATATTTGGTTAATTCACGCTCCAGACTTCACAGCACCGTGCGTTTAATAGTAGAGATAAGAGCGTATAATCAGAGAGATTTTCATTTCCATTATACAGTACACATTGCGTGACAATGATTTGACGAGGATGAAAACCAATCACCATATTCAAGCAGGTTCGACCACTAACACAAAGCCACTCCCGCGACCAAATGAAAATAATGGCTTCTTGTGCAGTCATGTAACAAATATTACAAATATTACTTATATGAGCAAAAACGTTAAGTGCATAAATGATGAACGTTTTGAAGGTCACAATAATAATTTTCATCAAAAGTTGAAGTCGAAAATAAAATAGAGAAACATTGAAAGTTTCAAAAGAACAGTTTTCCCTTCACATTTGTATGATAAGGCTCTAGCCCCAGTGGACTGCAATACCATCAGTGTTTCATCAATTAGACTGTGATGGATTGTAATCATCAGGGCAAAATATCAAATTTTCTTGGGTTTTCGACATTTTGAAGCTCCAGACTTGCTGTAATCAATTATTTGGCAAAGGGGTGTTTTGCAATTCGTAATTACGTAACTTGCGTTCTGATTTCACAAAGTTTAGCTTCAACTTTATTTGTTTAGTCTGCTCTTGCTTCATCCTTCCAGCGTTTCAAATCGGAATGGGACATTTCGGTGATGCCGTTTCGGCGCTGGACGTTTCGGCGATGGACTTTAGATCAACGTTGTTGCTTCCACATTTTTGAACTTACCCACAGTGTCAACACTGCTCAATTGCTCTAGGAAAATTTCTGCTGTTGGTGTTCATGGCCAAGGTGGCCAAGAAAACTTGTCAGATGTCCAAAGAAAAAGCTTGCTTGGCATTTGATTATAAGTATGTGAGTTGGAGTCATTGGCGTACGGGAAGGCATTTTACTGGGGGGGGGGCAGAAAAAGTTTGCTCAGAAAATAACAATTTGCCCTGAAAGTAACTTTTTTAGTTGAATGCAAATGGGGCCTGAAACCTCTTGTACATCTGTTCTGTACTGTTGAAGTCTCTTATAGCGGCTTCGTCTGTAACGTCATACGCCTATAATGTTACATTTTGTTCGGTGCCGATGGCATCTTTTACATGCATTTCAATTCGCTTATCACGTCATTTCGGCAATAACGTTACTTCTTTATGCAATCCTCTAAAGGTGCTCTTACAGGCAAATTCTGTAGTTACCTTACTTGTTAATTTACGGAGGTGATGTTCCTTGCATGTTGTGTTCTCCCAGACAAGAAACGTTACGGAAATCCCGGTTGCTGATCCAAATATATACGCGACATCAATGGCGCAACGCAAAGGTCAAACTCGACGGTTCCGGATCGAATGGTCTGACTCCCTGTGTTAACGTTGCTGTACGCTTGCACAAGGCACTTAAACACGCGCACGGCACACTAAAAAGGGTCAAGCAATCTCCACGTCCTTGCGGCCCGCTTCTACTAAAGATTGCACTGCGGGATATGAAACACACACTCAAAATGCATGTACCAGTGTGCCTATACATATTGTATCGTATTCGTATACTGTGATTGTTCCATGTACAGTACTGTAAGATATTTCTATAAATGTAGGCGATAAAACACTTTCAAACTACTTTATACAAGTATTGTCATTTGTAACACCGGTCCATATTACACAAACCGCCACCAGAATTAGTTCAAATTAAACACTGCATTCACGAAATTAACTTCAAAATTTCCCTACATTAGCCAGTAAGCTAAAATTATATGTTAAGATCATTGCTGCAACAGATAACAGAAGAGTTCTAAAAAAGCACGAAAAACCTGGCACTAAAAAAACGAAGACTTGGTCCAGATCAAAGTCATTATAACCAGTCACGACTTTAGTCCAGATTACACACTACACTAACCCAAATTACACACATCACCCCAAGTAAATATACACTGAATGCAGTGTATTGAAAATATTTTCACTGTTCAGGATTTTTGAGCAACTTGCGCTTGCCTTCAAAAACAGAGTTTTCCCGCAAAATTTTCACTGTATTGAGTATATTTCTTGCCATTCAAGCTTTTCAGCAACTCTGCGCTTACCCTGAAAATCAGAGTTTGCCCTGAAAATTTTCACTGTATTCAATATACTTTTTACATTCAGGATTTTTGAGCAACTTGCTCTTGCCCTGAATTCGCTGTATTGAATATATATTTTTTACAGTGACGTGCAGTGAGGTTCGTGACTGGAAAGCACTGTCTCTTTCAAAGCCAAATTTGCGAGTGTATGAATTGTATGGAGTAGCATAATGTCGCCACTCAAGTGGCTGCTTGCAGAATGACTATTGCTTATGCTTTCTATTCCATACCATAATTTGTTACACACATATAGGCACAATGGCGATTCTTGATTTGAAAAAAAGTAACATATAGAAAGACCAAACTGAAGTGACTTGTCACCTACTTGTTTAATGGCTTTACTGAGAAGTTAAACAGTCTTAAAACTTATGCATACGTTCAGAATGCATGCAGTGATCCAATCAAGAATGCAGACCATCAGTATGATCGGCAGCTGCAGAGAACTTCACTGAAATATGCAAAGTAAAAGCACGACTGCGCGAGGTGCTACAGATCACTAGTGCGCTACACCACGCACCAATTCATTTAATCCTCCCCCGCCCCAAATTAAATCGAACCGGAGGTTCAACGCACTGGCGAATGAAGTACAAAACACGTTCGATACGAAGCACAAAAAGCGACCGATTCACTATAAGGATACGATGCCGCCAAAACAAGCAACCAGAAGCAACACGGAGCACATTTTCACGACTATGTTCATCCGTAGCCGTATCTTAAGGGTCCTCCCCTTTGTTACCAGAATATGACAGCCTGACACGGACAGCATCCCCGGGTGCTTCATTCGCCCCCAAACGCACATCCACTCTTGGAAGCTTCAATGAAGCAACCATGTCAACACGTCTGCACACAGCGCGGCAGATTAACGCGGCACATTGGTGCGCAGCAACACTAACCAATTTTCTTCACAAACTGACTAAATAGTACTGCTTGGTTGTTCGCCATGTAAAATAAGTAAACATGAATCAATGGAAACAGGAAGGACAACTAAAAAAATATAGCAGCAGCTCGTCTGTCATTACTTACATCATCAAATCCCAAGAACGTTCCCTTCACTTCACAAGCCACCTCGCTTTTAGCCACATAATGGCAAAGATCTGAGATTTATTTGTGACATTCGTTGACTCGTCTACTTCTGCAGCAATAAATGGGGCTGCAATTATCTCCATTATATCATATCTAACCACATCACCTATTGCTGCAATTAAATTGTTCTGAATTACGTTTGAGAAGCCAGAAAACACAGTAGATGTCTCTAAATGTCGAGCTAATCTTTCATCTTTCGCAGCAAGAGTATGTAAAAGTTCCACATACTGTAGTTGCCACGATTACAGGAAATCGAACTCTCTCATCGTTACTACAAAACGCTAATTGCTGATTGGCTGGGAAGCAATTTAAATTGATGAGGTCTTTCAAAATCTCACGGTTTTCCCTCACCTTAGCCTTGTGAACGCTGATATTTAGTATCCGCTGTTCGTTCAAAGTCAGAGTATATCATTAAGCTTCCAGAAGTGTTTAAAGCAATTTTGGTTTTGAATGTTATTTTTTGACCTGGCATGTCTGCTGAGGCTTCTTGGTAGATTTTTCATGTCACGAAATCCTGTTGTAATCCACACATTTTCATAGCAAGTTTTGCCAACGTGACTTGTCGGTCACGCCAGTGATGCCATATTACTAGGATAGAATTGCCTAACAATGTCGTAACAGTCAAACGCTTTCATTGAGGCAGACATATTGGCTGCCTCCCTTCGCCTCCTTACCACTGAAGCTGCATGCCTGACCAGCTACTGATGTGACATAACGCTGCATATTCAGTATCTTATGCACAACGTCAAGTAAGTTCCAGTCTATGGAATGCGAGAGCATTAGTAGAAGGAGTACATATATTAAAAGTGTATAGTCTTTGAACATTACGCTGTTCCTGACATGAACGTTACAGAGCTGACATAAAGGTTATTGCACGGCAAGCGCTCACCACCACAGTTTGTGACAAACTGCTCAATGTGAATGCCATCCGGTGAGAGGAACACAAGCAGTCGTTGCCTCCCTTCGTAACTGTTCTCTGACTTGAAGAAGAAATACGCAAATTCAGATGTATTGACCATGAAAATGATTACAACCATGCAATAATTGCACCGTTTCAACATGAAAGGACAAAAATTTTTTCAATTTGTTATTTTGGATCTCTAATTCATTTTGCACATTTCATGATTATGCTAGGGGAGGAACTCCCTTCCTTGCCTCCCCTGACGGCCCGACACTGATTTTTTATCATTCAGATTTTTGAACAACTTTCTTGCTCTGAAAAACAGAGTTGCCCTGAAACTTTTAACTGTGTTTGAATATTTTTTATCTTTTTTGTCTTTTGGGCAACTTGTGGCCTGCCCAGAAAAACAGTGTGCCCTGAGTTCACTGTATTAAATACATATATTTTTAATCATCCAGAAATTTGAACAACTTGCTCAGGCCCTGAATAACAGAGTTTGCCCTGAAATTTTTCACTTTATTGGAATATTTATATTTTTCAGGATTTCTGACGAATTTGCGCTTGCTCCGGAAACAGAGATTTTCCTGAAATTTTTAACTGCATTGAATATAGTTTTACATTCAGGATTTTTGAGCAACTTGTGCTTGCGCTGCAAAACAGAGTGTGCCCTGAATTCACTGCATTGAATACATATTTTTTATCATTCAGAATTTTGAACAACCTGCGCTTGCCCTGAATAACAGAATTTGTCCTGAAATTCTTCACTGTATTGAAATATTTTTTATCTTTCAGGACTTTTGAGCAACTTGAACTTGCCCTGAAAACAGAGTTTGCCCTGAATTTTCAATTTTCCAACCCGGGGTGGCGGCCGCCCTCCCCACCCCCCCGCCTCGTACGCCACTGGTTGGAGTTTGCCTTTGAGCAAACTCTGGCATCCCACTCTGTCAAACGCGTGTACGCGTTCGCCCAGAGGCAATCTCTGGCTACCTGCTGTTGGAACAGGAGTTCGCACTCCGGAGAGCAACTGTTGGCAAGGCATTGGATGTACGATTACAGTATATTCGCACACTGACAGGCAACCGGCGAACATACTCTTGAATTAGCTGTTAAGTGCAATCAGAATAACTACACTGAAAGCTGAAGTAACAATTCCTGTCCAGGCTCAATTTTTGAGTAAACTCACAAACGCCCCATGCCACCAGAAAGAAACATCACAAGCCATATTTCCTTCCACACATGGTCACGATCGCACTGAGCTCTTCCAATCTTCCGGAGGAAGACAAACCACACCTGCCTTCAGGATGACAACTAAAACACATATCAAGGGAACTGTACATCCTTTGCTTTCTAAACATTGAAGTTTTTAAAAAACAAACTTTTTTACCTTATGAAACATCTGTGACCACCATCGCCGAAACGTCCCGTCGCCGAAACGGCATCGACGAAATGTCCTAGACCCTTTCAGATTTCTGGACTGAGTGTGAGCAGTGTTGAGTGTACTCGATTTCGTTTCAAAACAATTGCTCACTGATTCCCTTTTTTATCACTCTTGTCGAGAGTAGTTACTTTTCCTGAGTTTGTCCAGTATATAGGAATGACCACATGCTCATTTACGTTTACAAACTACATTATATCCCTTCTGAAGTGCTTGCTTGTGCTTGTGCTTTCAACAAGACACTTCACATCACTTTTGAAGTGTGACCTCAAAAACTAACATAAGTTACTAAACCTACATAGCATACGGAATTGACACTGGCAACAGAATCTGCTTTTATCACTCTGAGTATAACTCACTTCTACCTGCAGAAATGCGACAAAACAGATCTGAAGGAATCCGCCTAACATTACACAAAGCATTTGAAACAAAATTAGTACACTAGCTGCCACGGCCAGCGAGCACGCCTTCATGGCTCGCTTACAAAGAGCAATGATAGTTTCTCTCAGTTATTGCAACTCAAAATAATGTGCATTATTTTGCTACAGGATGCCAAGTTAGATCTTCGATTATAATGCGCCATTGTGGCAATGCTAGCAAGGGAGCTATCGTGTCTTACACAATGGCAGGCTTGCACGGAAGTAAACATACAGAAGTATGCTGACAATGTCCCCTGTCCCCGTGAGAACAGACTCGGAACAAGTGGCCTTCTTTTCGCGTTAATATTACTGTTTGTGTCGGAGATCACGAGGAGCGGCCCAGTTTACAAATTAGTGTTCTTGTTGAACACAGATTTTCACTGATAATATGTTCAACTGAAAGAAAAATTCCATGTTCCATTCCATGTTCCATTCCATGTTCCATTCCATGTTCCATTCCATGTTCCATTCCATGTTCCATTCCATGTTCCATTCCATGTTCCATTCCATGTTCCATTCCATGTTCCATTCCATGCCATGACAGTTTGTACTATGAACCTGGTCCAAAGGGAATTCCTACTGTGCGAGTGATCATTGTTTTTTTGGGCTCTCAGTATTGTTATTTAGGCTGCGCTGACAGAGACGACGCTTATATGTGAGTACTTTTCTTGTTAGCTACAGCACATTTTAAATAGGTTTGAAGACCAGACAGAGGTTTGCAATTTGGGTTAGGGTTTTCGGTTATATGGCAAAGAAGATTCACTAATCCAAGGATATATTCCTTGTCATGTGACCAATTCCTCCTGCATGAGCTAATTGAAAAAGAGCTCCAGCATTCAATCAATAGATCAAACGAACAAATTTGTAACACTGAGAGTAGGTCACGGTATAAAATGTAGTAAGACTATGTAGCTTGCCAAAATTACACACTCAAGCTGACTCTTAGCAAAGCTCGACTGCCTAAAACTTGAGGTAGCATGTTGAAAATTCTAACCAAACGGAAATGCAGCTTAAACACTGAAAAAGACCTGTGGTGGCCAACAGGTTAACTACATCAACTCGTTGATTGTCGATTGTCACTTGGTCGATTGCACCTGATTTTGCATTGAATTGACATGTTGCCTAAAAAGAAGAGTTTTTAATGAATATTTCAGAAAGTACGTAAAAATTATCCATCAATTGCTTGGTCACGTATATCCATTTGAGCCTCTTGTGATGGTTGACCATAGGTCAGTTCGGCAGATGCCACGCAGTTATTGTAATACGATTTTCCATTATTGCGTGAAATCATGATTTAGGTGTAGCAGACACTTTGCCTTCTGTCTGTGCATCACTTACAAAGGCGATGGTACACCGCATTAGCACATGTGATATTCAACTTTGTCATTTTGTATTTGTGACTATATTACCAACTAGTCGATCGTGAGTTATCAAGACATTTTCTAGTCGATCCCAGTCAAAGACAAGTTGGCCACCCAGGAAATAGACCAGGGGTCACCAATCTCTTTGAAACTGCGAGCTACTTCATGTGTTCCGATTAATGCGATGGACTACTACAGTAGTTTGATACAGGCTTCTGAAATAAAAATTTTGCTCAAATTACCTTCAATCATTTTAGTATTGACATTCATTAATGTGAAGACATCGATCATGGTAATGTTATTTTTTAAACAGGCCCGCGGGCGACCTTCTTGGTCCTTGCGGGCGACCTGGTGCCCGTTGCCACCACGTTGGTGACTCCTGAAATAGACTACATTAGCTTACACAACACACACGTACGCCACTCAGCACATCAAAACAAAGCAGCATACCACCAATATAAGAGCAGCTTACTACTTGCACCTCGCTGGAAATTATTTACGATGAAGTAACACGAATTATCATCGATTGTGATGAGTGCAGCACAGTGTTTTTTAAGGCTTTTGAAAGGGTGTCGTAGTGGATCTTTAGGCTGTCAACACCATTTTCCCTTACTTTTGATACTTTTAACTCACTTTCACAAAAATGCAAGTTTCCATCCAAATATGCTTAATTGTTTGAATACGACATTCACTTTTGGCAAACAAACTAAAGACAATTTCATTAATATGAAGGTTCAGTGTAGGCGTACATGCTTATTCGTTTGCTCCTTTTCGTGCCCGATTTCTTTTTTTCGACCGATTTCCTTTTTCGACTCTCGGGAGCAGCAGCCCTAGGAAGACCCGAAATACCTCACGATCAACAGCAATCTCAGATACCTCTGCTGGCTCCACAACAAGACGGGACCAAGCAAGGTGAGAGATGTAGTCACACCACCTGGTCATTGGATGAACCTCGGGTCGCTTTCCTGTGGATGTAGACCAGTGTTCTTCAATGTTTTTGCTGCAACAGAACCTTCCGCATATGATTGTGTTGCGCATGGAACCCTATACAATGATCCAAGCTACAACCGCATAAAACCGTGGTTGCGGATTTCGTCCCAAGCAATTTCGGTCTGTTTCGGCGGAACCCATGGCAGTCACTCACGGAACCCCGGCTGAAGAACACTGGTGTAGACTGTAACCTGAAGGACTTAGTTCACTATTCTTTCCTGGGACATTCTGGACATATGGCCGAACAAACATACCTGGGATCTCTCGGTTCGGAGAAGTGGCTTTACATCCCTGGCTTTACGGATTTCAGACCTGTGCTCTTTGTCACGAAGTGTCACACCGAGGACTCTTCGCAAATATCCCATTCTGCCGTTTGTTCTTTTGACAGTATTTTTTCAGTCGTCATCCGAAGATTCGTGACCACATGTGAGGATCGGAACAAAGACCGATTTAAAAACTGAAAGCTTTGCGTTTTTTGAAAGCTCCCGTTTCGTCACCACGGAGCAATAAAGCTGACGCCGAACTGCGTTTGCTTTACCAACCAGTGTATCAATCCCTTTATTCGGACTTTCGTCACTCATGAATACCACCCCAAGGTGCTTGAACGCCCCAATTGCTGCAGTGCATTTCCACTCACTTGCAGAATACACTGCCTTTGGCGTTGTAAGAGACATAATACCTCAATTTTTTAGAGCTGGTTTTCCTCCTTGCTCGCACGCAGTAGAAAACCTATGAAATGCGTGCTGAAGACCCTGTCGAGATCCACACATGCAGTACCTATTCGTCCGCAAAAAGCAAACGGTTCATCCTGCCGTCCCCAACAGTGACACCCTCGTCGATGCTTCTGTGACTGTTTATCCAATTCTTATAGTCCAGGGCTCTTCAAACTGTTGGGAGAGGATCACATAAGCTATTGCACAGCAGTTCGAGGGCCAGACATCTTGTGTAATGTGTTTTTTTCAGGGTATGTTGCATTCCACCGAATCAACACATTTTTCTCAAATATACATTTTTTCATTATTGGCAAAATGTGTTTTGCGGCCGGGTGAAATGGCTTCGCAAGTCGGATTTTTCCCGCGGACCGTAGTGCGGAGAACCTTGATTTAGACAATGAAGAGGAGTGGTGGCAACACACACCACTGTCGGAGTCCAACACCGATGCTTATCGATTGTGATTTAACTCCGTCGACAGAAAAACAATCCTCTGAACAGGAATATACAGTAGTTACTCAGGCCCGTAACCAGCTGGCGACTACAGGATGGGCGAAGAGTTTTCTGAGAGGGGCCCAGATGTTTTGAACTATATCCAGTGGTATCAAATGATGTCAAAACATTTTTCTAGGGGGACATAAATTTTCTAGGTGGCCTTCGACCCCTTCTGGTTAGGGGGCTGCAGTTACTTGACGGCCAGCAAGAGGTACCCGTCAACATTATGCTCTCACAACACCCCCAAAAGCTTTTCAAGGTAACCTGGCCATATACTTTCCCAAAGTTGACAAATATGTGTATACGTCTTTGTCATTATAGTGGACACATTAGTGCTTTAATGTTTTGTGAATCTTTACTGTGTAATTCCCAGTAATATTCCATTCGTGATTCAACGCGATGTACTTGTTTGTGAACAGTTCGACCGTCGATGCTATAGCCTGAAAACCTACATAACCGCAGTAGGTCGCTGTTTCCTGTGGCGCATTCGAACGCCCAACGTTTTGTTCATCGTCATTCTAATTCCGACTCTACATCGAACCGTTATGTTGAGCGTTTTCTGACTTTACGCTCAAGTGTATTGGAGTTTTAGTTGCATATCAGAGTACTACTGGAAAGTTATTAGCGGACAAAGTGGTGAGAGCCTTTTAATTCTCCTTGCTTCGGCTTGGCAACTTCAAGACGTCAGGTTGCTTAGCTGGGAGACCGACCTGTGCTCCTGCAACAACTAGGTTGATCCCTCAACTAGTAGGGACCTCTACAATAACCTATAACCCAGTCCCTACAGCATGATCCCAGGATTTCTCGAAAATTTGCTGGAGAGTGGAAATTTGTTCTGTAGTGCTACGCCCACGAAGAAAACAGCACTGGGAATCATCCAGCTTTGGTTCAATTATTTTCGCGGCATTTTGGCATACACTCCTCCTGGGAGCAGGGCCGGCGTTAGCAAGTGCGGGGCCCGATTTGAAACACTTTTGCAGGGCCCCACTCAGTGGTTTATAGAAATTTTTGAGGGGGCGAATCAAGGTGTATTGATAGAAATCGGTGGTGTTACAAAGGCCAGGCCCGAAATGGTGACGCCAAGACCTCTTCAGGAGAGACTTCAGTGGACAGCACCATTAAAATCAATAAATGGAAGATTACAACTGTCATTAATACCTCCTCTCTGGCCAGGCACCTCCCTGATCAGAGTTATGAGTGTAGCACCTGCAGAGAGGAGAGATATTGAGTGCTGTGCAAGTGGCTATCCAGCGCTGTAACGTTTGCAGTAGTAGCAAAAGATTCCGTTTTTCCAGGCCAGGAATATTAGCCATGGATAAGCTACAGCTTCACCATCTGATGGTATTCTTTTGCGGTAAAATTAGAAAGCCGTGTCCCATCAGTCTCGTTTCTGGGAAAAACTTCTATTATGGTTGCAGGCGGTCCTAATTGGGCTAAATAGTCAATTGTAGTCACTTAACTTTCCCACTCATGACACACTAGCAAGTAGCAGGATGATGTGTTCATCCACATTTGAAATTTTCTTGCTCGCATGCCTCATCAGATGCATCAACCGACGAGGCTGCTTCTTTGTCAAAATCAACACTTTCGAAACTACCGGTGTCACTTCCCGTACATAAACTTCCACTTTGACTGTCTGGCGTAACATGGCCAGGTTGGCTTCCTACGTTGTTGCCATCTTCAATGTGGTGTGGCATTTAGGGTATCCACCACCTTCAATGTGGTGTGGCATTTAGGGTATCCACTCCACTAGTGGTTAAAATACTTGTCCAACGCACCTTTCCTTTTTCTGGTTCTGTCTGTTTTTGCGTTAGCTTTAGGCCTCATATGGCTACCACTTAATATTTTCGACCTATTTCTCTTGGTCTTTGACTCATGATATTTAGCTTAGTTACAGACAAAACAAATTCTTAGATAAATATCCCATATTCGACTGTACAAAACACCTGCCTATCACTATATACTTTACATGTGGAAGTGGAAACTGGTTGCAGTGAAAACCAATTAATAGAGCACCGATTAAAGGAGTACAAACCGCGCATCAGAAAAGCTTTTGAATATCCCGGAGAAGGTTAAAAATTATTTTCTCTATTAACACTAAAGAAATACCTGAAGTGGTTGTAGATATCCCCATAAGTGTAAGAGCAGACAATTTTTTTTGGTTGCGAAGGATTTTTTCCCGAATTGTCAGCAACTTGCCCAAAAGGTTTTTATGCGACTATTGTCTCGCGCAAGGGTGACCTTCGGGATGACCTCCACAAAAAGGTCTCCATGTGATTCTGCAAACGTTGGGCGCAATTTTTGCCAGTATTTTCAGGGAGTTTTCCCAGATTTTCAGGAATTTTGTGAAGGTTTTTACGGATTTTGCCCAGATTTTCAGGAACTTTGCACGGATTGTCGACAACTCAACACTTTTGGTGGTGCACTTGCACCTCCGCTTCCTGCACCACTGGATCTCCCAATAAGTTTAAACCTGCTTTTTAATTTTTCAAAACAAGCAAGTACTGCAGTAGCCTCAAACTTCCACAAAAGTTATTCCACTTACCATCTTTCCAGAATTTTAACTCATGATGCAATTTTCTAGTATGTCATGATGCAATTTTCACCACAAGAACATCACGAGACCTACTTCACTTGTTACTTCTGTTACTTTGCAAAAGGCTTAACTGATAGTAATTTTTTGTTACTTTTCAAGAAACCGTTATTTTTGCACACCTGAAACAGTCATTCATAATTAAAACTAGGTTGATTTCAAACGTTTTCGCCAATCTCAGGTTGCCTTATCAAATCTTTCCGAGAGAGAAAATGGACAACGCTAAAAATAAGTTTGACCAAGCGGGGCATATTTGCAATTACGAACTAAACTTTACCTTCAGAAGACTAGTAGTAAATAATGAAATATGAACATTCAACAACTGCCAAACCGTGCTTTGCAGCAACTATTAAATCCTGACCTGCCAAAGACGAAACGGTTTTTAAATGAAACAGAAAACAGCGTTAAAACCTAACAATCTCTGCCTTGCCCTAGCGAGGTGCTAGTGTAAAAAAAACTTGGTGACACACCACTAAAAAACAACAACCATTCTTTCTATGGAACATTCATGAGAGCGTCAAAAACCGCGCAGTTCACATAGATCTTCGTCGGCAACTGATCCCACGCTTACAAAATACTGCGGACCCCTCCAGGGTTTTCATACGTTTTGACCTTGCTCACTGCAAAGACTTTTTCGGAGACGGCAACTGTTTCATCTGAATATCGAGATGTTTGTAAATCGAGGATTTGGTGCACTTTGATTGTCATAGTAAAGCGAGATTTACTGTATTTTTAGAGACCTTTGGAAAAATTGTGCCGGCCTCACATGAACGAAAGCAGTTTCCGTAAGTGAAAACAATTCAAATGGAAGCGAAATTGTTTCATCCATGAATTCCATCATGACACAGAGACAAGTACACTGTTGATAGCCAAATAGTTTCATCAAAATATTCTTACTATAAAGCACATAAAAATAAACCACCTTCTAACGGTTCGAGGTGTTTCGAAGTCGTGTACATAAGGCAGCCGAATGCAATACTGCAGCCAGGATAAATTGAGATAAATTAACTGAAACCAATTCCTAACACTTTCACAAACCTTTGCTACAGGGACAATCAACAATCTGCTGACAGTAACATAATCCAGTTCCATCTCACACTGACACGCAGAATTGATCAATATTTGCGACTGTTTCTTAGTTTCGAAATGAGTTTATCAACACTACGACCACTGTCTGACTAAATTTCACGCAGGATCCAAGCAACCCTTCGTGTGCGTCGTCAAATTTGACTCTAGTTACCCGATCGTCAAAAACAACAACGCAGCTTATCTTGAAATTGGGAAATATTGAACGCAAACAAGAGGGTTTACGTTTCAAATATTGCTGGCCGAAAGTTATCTACTGCATATATCTAGGGTTTTCAGATGGCCAGTATTTCACCGGCCTTGCCAGTATTTTACTGCTAATTTAGCAGAGGCCCGTAAAAGGCCAGTATTTTGAAAATCAGTGTCTGAAGCCGGTATTGTGAATATAAATAATTTTCCATAACCTCAAAAAGAACTAACGCAGAATTTCTCAAATTATAATGATTCTTGGAATGAATCTTTATTTGCTGTTGTTGACGCAATCCTTGGTGCGATTGGCATGTCACACACGCACAAAGTTTAGGGTATCAGCCAAAATACGGGCAAATTATTCATTGTGGTTTCACAATACTGATTGTCTCTCTGTTTTCCTGTGAAGCTTACGAACTACCACACAATTTACATCTGGCGATGTTGACAAAATGGGCGGTATTTTTGTAAAACGCATTTGGAAATCCTACATATGTCAACCACACCAACTCAAACGGGATATTAAGAAAAAAAACTGTGGGCCAAACGGGGGGCAAGCAAAAATCTGGTGGGTAAAGATCCATCCAAGCCCCCTCTTAAAATCGTCATTGTAAAACTCCCTCCTATGTAATGACAGATTAAAATCCCAGTGATGACTCATTCACTCGTGCGACTTCGTCACTCGTGACTTATTGTGAAAGAGTTGAATACAGTTTGACTTGTTTAAGTTTCACTTCATTTTCAACTTAAGGTTTCCTGTTTATAATAGTTGTTGCCTGTTCGAATACTCTGCAGATATCATGCAACCTACTCTACAGTAGTTCAAAAATTGCGTTACCACGATATAGTCGCGTTTCGTAAAAAAATTGATGGATAAGAATTTGGTCACTGACTCACGGCATTCTTCACGTTTCCCTCTGTTACGTGGAAACACTATTGTCGGACCATTTTCAACGCCCTTGTGATGCACCAAACACCTTCCTGGGCAAAGTGCCAGCATTATTGAATTCGTGTCTGTTGTGATCGTGTAATCCAGTTACTGTAATCATGTAATCCATTCAAGGTAATCACCTAATCGGCATGCTCGGTTGTGGCATGAGCGTGCCTTACCTAATCTACGTTCTTTCAAGTCCGCTGATTGGCAATCCTACACATGGCATTAGTTAGTGCGCTGCCTCTCTTACGCCATTCTATGAGTTCGAACCTTCTACTGTTTGATTGCTACTTGCTCCTCGGTACCGTTCGTGTTTGTGCTGTATTTAACGAAAAATACAACATTGGCAACGAGGTAGGGATTTCGAAACATGGGCTATGGGCCGCTCACTGCCATCTGGGAAACAGTGGAACAAAACGGCCCCTATCCCGACGTTAGGCGCATCACAAGAGATACCGACTGGAAGGGTTGGGTCAAAGTGAACCCGAACCTTGTCTGATGATAACAAAGTCTTCAACCTTTGAAACGCCTGATCTTCTTCACTTTCCCAGCGCCACGGAACGTTTGGTATGTTTGTCACTACGCGTACCCCAAGCGTTTTTTTAGGGGAGAGAAAGTTGTGCTTTTCGAAATACAGTAATATACCTTTGTTCGACCTTCAAGTTATTTTCTATGGTCAAATGACTTTGATAATCAGCAGCATTTAGTTTTAAATAGCGTGTGATTCATAGTTTGCCACGTATTGGCAGGAATTTCTGTAAATAAATTTTGCCATTTCCGCTAGACAATCGTGATGTGCAAGGGCGTAACGAGGTTAAATGGCGCCTGGGGAAAGAAACAAGTTGGCACCCCATGTTCGAACCTGAGGTCTTCCGGAAACAAATGTACTGTTTTGAAAAGTACTGATGACATTGTTGTGACTTTTTGCCTCCCCGCAGTGATTCGGCGTCCAGGGAAGTATGCCCCCTTCCACCCATAACGTCTCTGGTGTTATGCAATAAAAATCGGAAAATGTTCCGAAAATAAACCAAATTTTAAGTCCTAACGTCATGAACTTCTATTCCATTAACACCTGCAATTTTCGAACACAATATGGCATGGATCTTGCACAGACGAGCAGCAGAGGTTACTGGCGGCATTTCAGGTTTCTTCGTGGAGTATTTGTGTAACTTCCTGAGGCGTAACGAGAGGGGTAAGGGGGCGCAATTTCCCGGGCGCCGAATCATTATGGAGCGCCGAATCACTGCTGGGATGCCAAAAAGTCCTAACAATGTCACAAGTACTTTCTTTTCACAAATCATTTGCTCCCGAAAAGCCTCAGGTCGAACATGGAGACGCCAATCTGGTTTCTTACACCGGGCACCATCTAACCTCGTAACGATCCTGGTCATTTCTATGCCTGCCCCATGCGATTTTTCGGCGTGGAGCTGTGTTTATTTTGCTAATGCAGTAATAAAACTTTTCCCACATTCATCGTATTTTCGGGACCATGAGGCGCTCCGGGTTATAAGGGGCAGTATCAAAAATTGAATGCTAGCTGTTTTTTTTTCATACATAAGGCGCATTAAATGGAGAGAAACTTAAACAAGTCAAACTGTATTCAACTCTTTCGCAATAACTCACCAGTGACGAAGTCGCCCGAGTGAATAAGTCGTCACTGGGATTTTAATCTGTCATTACATAGGAGGGAGTTTTTATCTGTCACACATGCCTAATTCGTTAGACAAGAATAAAATAAAATAAAAGTTGTGCGCCTGTTTGATTCTGTGAGCGACAATGCAGTATGGAGCCCCGGAGAGAAATATGATCTGTGGTATGTGATTGCTGCTCTGGGACGTTGCTCATTGTAATTGGTGGTTTGTGACGCAACATGATGGTCTCTTTACAAAAAAAACGTAACTAACAATTAAATGAATAGCACCGTTTGACAGATAAAATCGGTTGAAGATGAGAAAGCACAACTAGATTCATACATGAGGGGCACCGCAATATACAGCGCATTTTCGATTTTTTAGAGACTTTAAAATGCGCCTTATGGCCTTTAAAATGCGATTTTTGAGAAAATTAAAGGTTTTTAAGTGCGCCTTATGGTCCGAAATATACGGTAGATGTTAGCCTGTTTGTGAAAAAATTACCTGAGGAGTTGGTTATTCACTGCTATGGACTTAATACACATCCGGATGAACTTGTCCTCAAGCCCTCCCCTAAAAATCCTGGATCCGCTCGCGGATTTAGAGGATGACATTGTTTTTGTTATTGTACCTCAATTGCCACGTTGTATCGTCAATTTGGTCATTTCTGCTGTATACAATGACGATTCTAAGAGGGGGCTTGGATGGGTCTTTATCCACCAGATTTTTGCTTGCCCCCCGTTTGACCTACAGTTTTTTTTCTTAATATCCCGTTTGAGTTGGTTTGGTTGACATATGTAGGACTGCCAAACGCGTTTTATAAAAATACCGCCCATTTTGTCAACAACGCCAGATGTAAGTTGTGTCGTAGTTCGTAAGCTTCACAGGAGAACAGAGAGACAATCAGTATTGTGAAACCACAATGAATAATTTGCCCGTATTTTGGCTCATTCCTTAGACTTTGGTGTATGTGTGTGACATGACTATCGCACCAAGAATTGCTTCAACAGCACCAAAGGAATGAAGATTCACTACAAGAATCATTATAGTTTGAGATGTTCATTGTTAGTTTTTTTTGAAGTTATGGAAAATTATTTATTTTCACAACACCGGCTTGAGACACTGATTTTCACAATACCGACCTTTGCTAAATTAGCAGTAAAATACCGGCAAGGCCGGTGAAATACCGGCCATCTGAAAACCCTAGACATATGCAGTAGATAACTTTTGGCCAGCAATAGTAACTAGAGTCATTTCTGACGACGCACACAAGAGATTGCTTGCATCCTGCGTGAAATTTAGTCAGACAGTGGTCGTAGTGTTGGAGAACACATTTCGAAACTAAGAAACAGTCACATAGATTGAACTTTTGTGAATGTCAGTGTGAGTTGGAACTGGATAATATTACTGTCAGCAGATTGTTGCTTGTCCCAGTAGCAAAGGTATGTGAAAGCATTAGGTATTGGTTTCATATAATTTATCTCAATTTATCCTTACTGTAGTATTGCATTCGGCTGCCTTGTTTATACAATTTCGAAACATCTCAAACCGTTTGAAGATGGTTTATTTTTATGTGCGTTGTAGTAAGAATATTTTGATGAAACTATTTGGCTATCAATAGTCCGTTTGCTTCTGTGTCAGAATGGAATTCATGGATGAACCCATTTTGCTACCAAGTGAATTGTTTTCACTTTCTAAAGCTGCCTTCGTTCATGTGAGGCCGGCACAATTGTGTACGGAAAATGGTGTTTCGATTTACATGTGCAGTGCTGTGGAAGTTTAGTGGTTAGCGCAGAATTTTCGGCATAGTATTACGCGTGTGTGATTGCATCTACACTGACGTTTAGGTGTCTCTAATGAAAATTCTTGCCTCTTCCCTTGCCCAAATTGCAATAGAGCAAATAATAGTGCTCGGTCGCTTCGGCGTTCATATCTGTTTGGAGGTAAATGTTAATGAAGTTCGCATGTCGTAAGCGACATTTTTCCCAGCGGTTGCTGCATGCATTCAATATTGCATTTGAAAAATGTTCATCCATGAGATTTTTGTCTCCCCTACTGAAAAAATCCTGGCGACTGGCCTGACGGTAGCAAAGGTTACTGCGATTAACTGGGTGAAATTTAGCTCATTTGGACGACGTAAGACTAAAAACAATATGTACACAATGTTTTCCATTTCTTTGTGTCCAGCGTTGCAACCACAGCGCTCACATTTTCTCAGCAAAACCTGCGTACATTAACACCCTAAGATAAACAGCTTTTTAGTCATTTATCAAAACATTCTCCACAGGATGAGCGAAAGTATTAATCAAGTAAGCAACTTCCCTTTCCTATCTATAAAACACAAAACTATAGCTTAACCATTGTAGAGCTTTCTAAATATTTGTAGCAAATAGTTCAAAACTCCCAGCTGCAACTGCAGTGGCTGAGCCAGGGTTTCTCAAACGGGGCCCTCGCCCCCTTGGGGACCACGGAGCGGTTCATTGGGGCCAAGAGCAGAGACCTTCGGTTGGTAGCTTTGCCGTGATACTACATAACCCAAGTGTCACGGATATATTATGAATTCGACAGTAAAACCAAGAATGCGCCCACGGCTCACAAAAGTTTGAGAACCAATGGGCTGGACCTTGACCAACAAACGATGCTGCAGCTTGCTAGAGTAGGCGCGTTTCGACTAGATTCCTGAAATAGCGGCCATTGTTACGTAATAATGTCGAGAGATAGATAGCGACAAACTGCAGTGAGCATAACATGGCTGTGATCATGGCGCTAATAATATCGGCAGTGATGCCCTCATTTGCCAAAGAAGATTCTGGTGGGGCGCGGGTCGTAACTGACGGAATTAAGAATCTTAAATTTTAATAAAGTCTGAATAATTTCCTGACCTTTTTTCAATTATCTCTGCTTACAATCAGCGACTACATTTTGCCGCCCCTTTGAACGTGCCGTCCCTGGCTATAGCCAGAGTAGCCAGCGGGTTGCTACGCCCCTGCTGATGCGACGGTGCGCGTGCCCAGAGTGAGGGCTAATAGTGCCACCTCTGGTACGCATGCCGTAAGTTCGTCCCCACTTGCCTATTGCACTGAAGATTAAAACACTACATTTTGTATGGCTTGGAAATTAGACAACTTCAAAAGGACATATATAAGCCTTTTGTCCACTGAATGGATTGTGCTTGTTTGGTTTATGAAATATGTGGTTGCTTTAACTGTAAAAAAATGACTTTACGTGCAGGTAGTCAGTTCGACAGCTAAACGATATGTATGAATGAGGCAACACGGTCCCGCAATAAAAAAATATATCCGAAAACCAAACCTACAAAAACTCTAGAAATCACGGAAATTTCCGATGAACTTCTGAACTGAACGAAAGAGCTATAAATTCCAAGGAAGGAGCGCAATATCATTTGTTATTTAGAAGAACGTAGGAAAGGCTTTCATTTGTGTTGAATATCTAAGGCAATGCACAAACAAAGACCGCACAACAAAGATAGATTTTTGCGGGGTCACCCCAAATAAGAACGGCATTCTTGCACACTTTACACACAAACGGCGAAATAGGTCACACCGGCGTGGGGCCCCAAAGACTAAGATGCCTAGGGCCCCGCGTTCCCTAACTCCGTTCCTGGGAATGGTCACGGCTCGAACTCTTGCCGCAAGGCCTGGAGCACCATCAACAATCGCACTGGCAGGTCGCGACTCGTGAAGAACGGGGCACTTAGGACCAAGGGTGGCGAGTGTACCAGGCTCTGAAATCTTGGGTTTGCCGATTCTTCATTTCCTGCATGCCCCAACTCAAAATTCCGAAGATCTACGGAAGAGCACAAATAGTTGCAATCCCTAAGCCAGAAAAAGTACGGGGGATCCAAAGAGCTACCGTCCAATACATCTATTGTGTGTCCCCTTTAAAGTCCTCTAGAGACTCATCTACGCTCGTGTCGAACCAATCATCGACGCATTGCTCCCACAGGATCAGGCGGGCTTTCGACATGGGAGGTCGGCCGTAGATCTGGTCACCCTGGTGACACAGGTCAACGAGGATAGCTTTTTGGTTAAGAATAAGGCCGGAGCTGCGTTTGTTGACCTCACAGCAGCCTACGACACTTCACGACATCCTGGCCTCACCTGCAAACTGCTGCGATTGCTACCTGATAGACACATGGTTATAGTCACTAAGCAAGTAGCCTATGGCAGAGACCCCTAACCTTTTTGTAATCACGGACAGGCCAACGTTTAACAAATTTACTGCTGCCCGGGAGTATCCTACTCCGTGATGAGCGTTATTTTTCAACTGCATTACCATTTGGAATCAAGGCTGCTGCATGTTTGTGTGCCCGCTAAGACCAACAACTTCTCCTCCTCTCGTCGCATTCCTCTAATGGCGACTACTGCTCGAAAGCACTCTGACTGCTGTCGTCGTGATAGCCCTTAAACGTGCCTTTAAAATAAGACAGATTCACCGGACAAACGAATTTAAAGTGCCTGAAACATCAGTTGTCACATAAATCGAGGTGTGTCACCACCTGTAGACATTTTGTGCTTTCACTGCCCGATTCCAATTCATCCGGGGCCCAGGTGTTTGGGACCACTGGTCGTTGCAGTTGCGCTAATTCCGATGCATGGACTAACCAGCAGTGTATGAAACAATCTTACGTCAAAAACGCCACAGCTTCAAAAGCTGTGAATCTTATTGTTCACGCCATAGCTTGAAAGGCTGTACACACAAAAAGGCTTCAAAGGCTGTACACATACATCAAAAACGCCACAGCTTCAAAGGCTGTACATATACAGGGTGTTTCACAATTGTTAAAACAAAGCGATTGGGCACAAATCCAGGATTTTAAATGATACCACAATGATGATTACATTTATTGAAAGGTGAAAAGATAACATTTTATAATCTGCAACTGTTTGTCCTCAAATCAGAAATAATAT
>Ga0210059_1005117_pt1 | contig 21090 bp, 15 predicted proteins | sample Ectturendosymbi2_FD_188042 | JGI IMG/M metagenome (GOLD analysis project Ga0210059, IMG submission 188042) | Ecteinascidia turbinata endosymbiont from Florida, USA - Sample 2 (SPAdes) (version 2) | ecosystem: Host-associated > Tunicates > Ascidians > Unclassified | place: Key West, Florida...
GTCAACCATTTTTCGGTGTAATCCAAAGATATCAACATCATGTCAGGATCGGAGCACGCGGTTTATGCCTCACTGTTTCTCACAAGGCCGGGTAAATTCTATGCAAGAGCTTCCATCGGCTGCATGAGCAGCAAGACGCGATCTGCTCGCACCAGCGCAGAGCCACAAGCGCGCTGCTGATCATATCCGTCAGCGCGAAATCGTCCGGAGCAAGAACCGGAAACCGCGTAGCAACTGGAGCAGGCATAGAGTGGCAAGGCGTTTTCCGTGGACGGTCACGACTAATGACGGCGTTGCTGCCAGGGATTAGTCGCGGCGGCCAAATCGCATCAATCAAGCGTCGACGAACGCGAACCGGCAGAATGCCAAGCGCGCTGTGCGGCTCCCGAGCGCCGCGCTGTCGCAATTTCAAGTCCGAATCGATTTTCAAGGACTCGGGAGAGCGCGAACGTGTCGGCGGCAACTCGTAACCTGACCTTGCCGTTGACAGCTGTGCGCGCTACGGCCGCTGAGACGAACGAGTGGAAGTGTAATTATTCGAACGAAGACGCGGACCTGCCGGCTATTTCGCAATCGGACAAAAGCGCAAACGTGGATGTCGTTCTTAATGACGAAACACTGTGTTCTTATGACGAAACACTAGCCCGTTCGGTTAGCGGTTTCTACTTGGTTATAGCACGAACACGTGACGCGGTCCGATTGGCCAGTGTGGTGGTATCTTGTCCGCACCTTCAACGTTCTTATGACGAAACACTGGGTTCTTATGACGAAACACTGTTTTTTTTATGACGAAGCACTTGTCCGTACCTTGGACGTGCCTTTACTGCTGTAGTAAAGGCCGGAGTTGCGCAGAATGCAGTAGAGTTTCTTCCAGCTTCGCTTGCTCGGTTCTCTGACGCAAAGCCACCCGCACATTTCCGGTGCTGTCTTCGTTAGAATGTGCTGCGAAAACAAAGGGACTTGTTGCGAAACAAAAAGACGTCGTTGACCTTTGCCGCACGGGTCGCAATTTAAAAAAACAGCAGTTGGCGAAAGATTGATCGGCGCTAAATTTTACCGTTCTGTCACCGCACAAGACTTCACGCAAACAACGAAACAACGAGAATCATCCTCCGAAACACCTGGATGTTTTGATTCGTTACATCGGCGAGCTATAGATGCTCACTGTCAGGGACGTTACCGAGGGACGGTACGAAACGCTCAAGGTGCCGGTCTTTTTTTCAAATGTAATAACCCGTGGCGGGTTTTACACGTTCGACTCCCACCATCCGGGAAACGAGGCAAGCAGATAACTATCAGCGCAGCGAGAAGTAGAAGTCAAGGTTGCATCCGTGAAAGCGCTTACCATCGCTTTCGCGTTGTTGTTTTTTTTTGTTTGCCCTTTAAGCGAACAGCTTTTGTTTGACAGTCAGTCAGGACGACTGCGTAGCGAACTGACGTACTTGCGACCAAGCGATTGAATGCTGCGCTTCGCCTTTTAGGTGAAAACCACAAGTAACTACGCGCTTTTCCGGCGACACCCGCTCTGCAGCGATGTCCGTGGCAGGCATCGGTTTAGTTTGGTCGCCGATGAACACAGGCCCAGCGCATAAAATTCCCATTCGGGGCTACGCTGGCACATCAACCTTCTGCTACGCTCGCGGCAAATAGTTTAAGTTGTCGAAAAAGTCTAAAGGAAATACTCCTTATGAGACACAGTCACACATAAAGACAGAACACTAGGATTCTTCGCGAGAAATATTGCTGCGCATTTTGCAAAAAGCGCGTATTTCTTAAGCTTTGCAGTGGATTAATTAAACGACGGCAAGTTTAAAGCATTGCTTGCAAAAATACAGTCGTGGCATGCTGCGTTCGCAAGCGCTCTTGCAGAGCTACAAACGCAGGTTATCGAAGAACATTACCTCCCGGGCAACGTTATACACAATCAACCGCTCTCATGCGCAGATCGCTTTACTGGACAAATAAACATTTAATTATTAATTAACCATTCCAGTCCAGACGTGCAAAAACATGCCGTGTACGTCATTTTGCCTGCACTGCAGCTGCCTCGTTGAGATGAGGACAATGTTGAAAGTGAAAAGCTTCGACAGGCAGACACTAGCAGCTCAGCAGTTCACGAAATCGCCATCTCAGCGCGAAGACGAGACAGTGTGAGAGAAGCCGCTGCGTGCGATAACGCAGTGCACGCCAAACTTGATCAAATCCAAAAAATGCGTATGTTTTCACTAAATTCGCAAAGCCACATAGCCCTAGGTTTGCTGCACGCGGCTTCAATACTCTTCGTTGCCTTGACGACGTTCAGAAGGCCGTAAAATTTATTCTGACCAAACAGATGATTATTGGATTGTGTTATAGACTGTTTTTTTTGCTGAGACATTTTGATCATTTGCTCGTGGTAGCATTAAAACTTGCCACAGTAGTATTCACCAGCCTACGTTTTCAGACATTATGACCGAATTGACTTAATTTTTTTTTTTTTTTTGACCGAATTGACGAAAATTTTTTTCGTTTTTTTTTAATGACCGAATTGACTAAATTTTTTTTTTCGGTCATTAAAAAAAATTCGATCTGTGACCGAAAAAAAACAGGTTCTTTCAGCACCTGAGCGCCTGAGGCGATGGAACTCGCTGCATTCGCAAACATTCTGCGCTGAGGGCTCGATCGAGAAGCGGAGCGCCGCAAGCGCGAAAGTACAGTACATCGCGGCAACGCTCACAGAAGACGACCCTCGATCGCGAAACCGAACACGGACGCACTTCTGAGCAATGACAGATTCGCCGCAGTGCCGGTTCAAAGCGACGCGAAGCAGCAGCAGCAAGGGGCGGCGGCATTGCGCATCGTCGGCGTTGGTTTACGTTGGACGCGGTTCGTTTCCGTTCTACAATGCAAGGGTCCGGGGCCGGACCCGCGTCGGCGATAATGGCAACATTAGAAGTCGAAACTCCGCTCTTCGCCCGCGAGAGCGCGGCCGGCGTTTCGACAAAAGGAGTTCGGTCGGTGAACTGGAAGCGGCCTTTTTTTAACTGCTGGCGTTCCGCACACACCGGTGTTGTTGAAGATGGCTCTGGACGTGTTAAAGTGCCGGTGCGCCGTTTCTGAAGCAAGTCTAGAATAACTGGCGTACATCAATTACGAGCTAAATTGCCCGCACGAAGCGGCGATACGCTGACGTTTTGGCGCATTTGTCTTCGTTGAACAACAACGGTCGTTGTCATGGTCACGAAAACAGAGCTCAGTAACCTGATCCTCTTGGCAAAAGATGAGAGCGGCACATGGTCACGTTTATTCGGCGAAACATTGCTTCGCAAAACCACGGCTGTAGAACCGTGATGGAAGCGACAGGCGCGAGGCACGGTGCTACACAAGTTGTCTTTGCCGGGCTATGAAATGGTCATAACACCCAGCACAGAGATGAGCGGACTGTCGTATAATACGATCCGGATCCAGACCTGAATTTAAAAACTCAGTTTAAATGCAAGCATAGTGCAAAAATTTGATGTCCAAGTCCAACTGAATTCCTAAAAATTAACAAACTACACCTTTTTAACAACAAAAATGCCCCAATTCTTATTCCATCAAACTCATTCAAATCCGATCCTGACGATCAAGTTTTGAAGGATTTCATTTACAGCTCGGATCCAAAAACAAATTTTATGGTCTGGGTCCAGCCCAATGCTCATCTCTGATGCAGCATAAAAGGGAATTTCGTGAAGTAAGCCAAAAAGCTTTTTAATCATTTTTCATGTTTTATTCGCAAATTAACTTCCTGTCGCAACTGGCGTAACGGACGATCAGTTTTGTCTTAGGTCTGTATTTCGCCTGATAGTAAATTTAAGCGCACCTATTTCTGTGCCGCAAAAAAGCCAAGCACCAGGTCTTTAGTTCACGCCGCGTATGAGAATGCATGTGTCAGTGTCGTTCGTTCACGTATAAATTCGGTTTTCAAGAGACAGCACGACTCGGCGAGACAATCACGTAGTTCGTGGCTGGAACAATGCGAGGATAATGAAAACGAAATGGTGGAATTTGTAAACATTGTATGTGTACACCCGTAGCGCAATGTACAGCTATGTAGTATGTACCCACGTCCTGAGGTCAATTTGCACCGTTGCCAAGTTGCCATGATCCAACGCGCGCTAAAAACTGTGATTTACGGCAAGAAGAAACGACACAGGTCAGACTGTGATTTGCGGCAAAAAGAGATGACGGCCAGACTGATTTGCGGCAAAAAGAAACGAAACAGGTTATATTCTTATACTTTGAACGAAAAAACTAGTTATACGAGGTATAGAAAAACTGCAGTGGAACGGTTCGGGCGCCTACTTCCTGCAAATTATCGCGCCAATCTCGCTTGTTAGGCACTCCACTATCAAAACCAGCGATTTTCCGTAAGCTTGCTCGCGAAAGAGCAGGTCCGCTGACACGCATATGCATCCGCCGTATCGACCTTATACCATTCCCGTCGCCACGGGAGGCTTGGTGGGCTCAGCCCCCCAAACAAAGCTCCAAGCCTCCCCAAACTGTAATACGAAACACTACAAACTAGTGGAAAAATTTGTCGAATTTGAATGGCAAGCCCCCCCCTATTGACAACTTTCTGCCTCATACAACGTCTTGCAACGTGGGTAGCCTTGATTTCTATTTGTTGAGGGGCTCAGGCCCCCCATACCCCCTTCACGACCGAGCTCGGCTCATCCGTTCGTGATCTGAACACTTACTGATCCGCACGAACCCCGCGTGTAAATGCAGTAACATGATCTGCCCAAAACAGAGAGCACTTGCGCACGAACGGCTTGACGACGGAAGCCAAAGACAGACCGGCTTTTAACTTATGTATCTTCCTAAAACAACAGACGCCCGACGGTCCACTTCTCATCATCTGTTGTATGCGCGCTCCCTCCTGCATGAACTAAAAGTAGCTTTGCCGGAGTCAGCGACGATTCTTTTTGAAGAGGCGCTGAAATTGTCCGCATGTCGATCCACTGTTTCATCGTTTCAAGCAAGACTTCCTCAATGTTACGCGACACCCATTGCCGTCTGACCTTGTCTTTTTTTCACATGGAAAGGTCAAGGATTAGTTTTTGACCTTGGCAAACGCTTTTCCCGGTCTTCTGGGCGCTGCGCGTAAGTTTCGCAATGTTGCGATAACTGGCACTCTTGAGTAATTGAGGAAAGTATTAAAATTTTCAACGTCGTATTAATTTTCCGCTACGTAGAATTTTAAAGCGAAAGATTTTCGTGTTGCGTTGAAAACAAGCATTCAAAACGGCAACGTTCACCGGCGAGGAAAACTGCTGTTATAAGGTTCCAAATTGTTTCGAATATCCTTGTGTTGGGTCCTCGTTTCTGGCCAATCTCTCAGCGACGACCTTTATCAGTGATTCTCAAATGGGGGTACGCAAGGGTGTTCCAAGGGGTGCAAGGGGTGTTCCAAGGGGTGCACAATTTTGTTAAGATGAAATTTCATAAATTCCCCGAAGGGTGCATCACTTCAAAAAGGTTGAGAACCACTGAGTCCTATACAGGGAGGAACTGTCCGCACTATTGTTTGTGAACACCAATTAAACCAATCCATTCTCTGTCTGAGCGCAGTTCGCAGTTTCTGTCGTTTGCTTTCAATCAATCTTTCAAATGGAGCAGCCACTAAATCTCCTTCCGGCACCACATGAAAGCAGCGGAAACGAAAAGAAAGCTCCATGAAACTCGCTTAGCATCCCCTTTTGGGACTTTTTTTTCGCTGAGACATTTCGATATTTGTCCAACAACAGTATCAAAAATCGCCGTAACAGCATTCACTAGTCCATGTTTTCGGACAATGTGACCGAATTTTTATCGGTCATGTAAAAAATTCGGTCCGTGAATTCTTTCACAAGTGGTCTGCCACGCCCATCTCCGCTTGCGCGGCGCCGTGGGCCACGCGGCTACTTTGGCAGTGAATGCTGCAGGTCTATTGCAACACAGCAAAGCAGTGAAAGCATAGGATAGTGAGATAGTCAGCAGCAATAGCAACAAGGCAACACCGATTGCTGCCAATCAAACGCGGTTTGCTTGAGTGCGACACTTGATAACTGCCACATGAGATCACAACTGAATCGCTCCGAACACTGACGAAACGCTTCGCAGGCATGCGCATGTGCGCGAAGGATCTCCGCTATTAGCGAAACCAAGCGCGAGAACGCCCATCACGAACTTGAAATCGTTTGGATTGGGCGGAAGCGACGAGAGGGTTGCAGCTGACGTTCAGCATCAAAGCGTGCGGTTTGAATCGCTGTTGAGATTTGAGCGATGACCTTGCTCGTTTCCCCGGCTCAATTATTTGTTCCATGGAGCAGCGGGGGATGAAATCGCTGACGACAACTCGTCGCGTCATGATTTACGGGACGCTGGGTGACGTAACCGGATGTGTTGCGACGCGCGCGGTTCGTCAAGCGACCGCGTGGAACGATCGACAGCAGAACGCGTCACGTGACCAACTTGCGCGGCACTGTATTTCGAAAAGGACGAAACACCGCATCGAGCTCGTTACGTTCTTCCCGCCTGGACTTCCTGCGCGAATTCCGATTACCAGAAATCGATTCGTAGCGGCGTGGGTCACACCGGAAAGAACTGCGATAAGGTCGTTTCACAGTTTTCGGCCCTACTTCAGCTGGATGCTGAAAAGCACGCACCCACTTCGCTGATCGAGGAAGGTACCTACATGCACTACCAGCGATGGAGTGCCTACATAATGTGGGCGCTTTTTTGTTGATATTTTCCACTTTGTGGTGAACGTCTCGATGGTCCAAGCCAAGCAAGAACGTAACGGCAACTTCAGTGCAACCTTTGCTTCTTCGCGGTTTCGATTCCTAAGCAATGTGCCTCCGCACAAGTCAGGAATTGTTCCGAAAGTTTTTTTCAAATGTGGCTCAAAACTCGTCAACTTAAAGCTGCACGCGCTGCATCAGGAAAGCCGTTTCTGCGAACGCTCACGCTGCGATCGTCCAACTCCCCCCTCTTTTCACTTGTGCACACGAATGAGATTTCACTGCGCAAATGGTTTTGTGGACTTGCAAAAATTTCGCAAGTGGTTTTACGGAGTGACCTCCGGAGGGAGCACCGATTACGACGTCGGCGAAACTCGAACCTGTGCGCTTGAAAGAACCACGAGTTTCGGGTGTAATTTCAGTCCTTTCCACAACCGGACCTGGGCCACGCCCTTTCGTGACGTCAAACTAACAGGCCACAAGACGCGAACAATGCACGTCGCTTCGCGAACAACGGCTCTGAGCATCTCCGAACAACGAGATTTTGACGGCTGATGTCAGACGACGGGGAACCCTAGATGCGGCGATCGGCTTACGAGCTTCTTTGAATGAAAGTGCGAGGAGGGTGTGTTGTGTCTTGGGAGGCAAACGAGTCTGCGCGCACGTACACAAGGGCGGCCGTGGCAGAAGAGCCACTCTCACCTGCATCTGCAAACGTCGTACGCGGTCGGCCATGTCGTCGGTTCTGTTTAGAGTCTCGGGGAAAGTCAACATGTTCGGCGGGAGGCAGAGCTTCCGAAAAAATACAGAAAGTTCGTTGAAGAAAAAACACACAAAGACAAGCAAAAGAAAAAGCACCACGAAAGACAATACTTCGAAACTTCGCAGAAGAAACACGACACGAAAAAAACACACGAAAGACAACACTCTAAAACTTTGTTGAAGAAAAACACAAAGCAAAAAAAACTCTACCTCGCCAATCCGTTGCAAGGACTGGCAGGCCCAGACACGGTTGTGGCGCTTTTTGGCCCGGGCTTTCAACAAGAACGATAAACAAACAAATAAACACCAAGTTGGTTGTGTGACGGCTAATCCGAGCCAAAAGCGACCGCGGTGTTGGCGAACGTGCGCTTCTGAGTGGCAGGAGAACAGCGTTGAGCGAGCAATGCGGTCTATAAACGCGAAAAGAATTCAGCGTTTCAGTCGCACTTTGACCCTGACTGGGTAATTACGCTCGCGATGATGATGTAACAGCTCGGCGATGAAACAAAGACCCTTCAAGTGTCGGAATGTTGATAGCGAGGAATCAGGGTGAAAATTAAGTGCAGCAGTTCAAAAGATTACGCGCACAATCGAGAAACTTAACCAGGTGCCGATTGCATCTGCTCGCGATAAATGCTAGGCTCACAGGAACGTTTCGACGCACTGACCACTAACTAAGACCGAAACGATCGTTAAACTCAAATCGTCGACCTGCATTTCAACTTTCGACATGCACCGCAAAGGGTAACGTCAGTGAGCGTCGGAAACCGATAGGAGGCTAGAATGGTGTTTGTTGTTTATTTCGCAACAAAGCCTGATCGCAGATAATGCGAGAACACAAGAGCGACACGATTTGCTTACAGGTCGAAAATAGAAAATGACTCGGCTAGCTCTCGTCTTATCTTCTGCATGCTGTATATACAACGGTTAAACAAGATCCACGACTTGATAAGCTCAGCGACTTGCCGCGAAAGACCAATGTCCAGGTTTTCGCAGAAGGGTCGGTGAAAAAGCACTTGTTTACAATGCGGGTGCGCTCGTTGTCATAACAACCGGAGCCACAACAACAAAAAAGGACCGTCTAGTAGGAGCATTACTCACTTCTGGGTTCTGCAGCAGACTGTACTTGGACAAAACTTTGTTCAGGCACAGGCGTGAGAGCACGTCCTCGTCTTGGTGAAACGACAGTTCGTCCATGATTTCATAATCTTCTATGACGCGCTCTGCAGCATAATCGGTTGCACTCGCACAATAAAAGACAGCGCACGACTACGCGTTTTTCATACTGTCCCCCATTCTCACCGGTACGACAAAAAACGTTCCAGAAGCAGGTCGGCAGTTATAAGATCCTTGGGTTAATGCAATGCACGGATAGTTTGGAAAACACTGCAAGCACAGCGCGCTTACGTTTACTGTGTTTTCAATATTAAATTGTACCTTTTCGAGGTGGCCATCGATTTGTGCCTGCGACAGCGGTACAAAATTTACAAAAAACACTTACGCAGTTTCAACACCCTCCCTCCCAGCGCAGGGTTTGTGGTTCAGATGCAAGAACAGTCAGAGCGGAGATATATTCCCCATCTGCTTATCGGTTCTCTATGTCTTGACTGCGAGTCCCACATGTCTGAAGAGCTCACTGTACCATAGAAATAGACTATCTGATCTATAGCTGGAGGCTTAAGGCACAGTGAAGATGGCAATAGTGATGGCTAGAGTGTATTCCAGTTTCCCAGAAACAGCAGAACTTACGGCTCGCAGCCACGTCGCCAGTTACAGCTTAAGTGTCATGCCCAGGACGTTAATTCACACTTTGCATGTGATGCAGGAAGTGAAAAACAAATGGCAGTGTCGGCAGTCGGGGACAGCAGTAAAAACATCTTGAAACAACATTACACGCGGTCGTAAAACTCAAAACCAACCACACCAGTTGCACCGAAGTTGCACTGCCAAAGAATTTTTAGCATGACAAATAGGTTGCCGTTAGACAGTATAGACGGCAGTTTTCGTTCTTGAAACGTCTCAACAGCGGCAAAGATAAACGCTGAAAATGTCAACGAGGTTAATCCAAGCCGAACGGAGAGGTCACTCACCGAGCATGAGGTCGGTGTTTTGTTCGATCAAAGTCCATGTGGTGATGTCCGGCGCGCGCTGAAGCTTGGTCAGGATCGTGTGAAGCAGGAGGGCGCAAGTTGACGAGGGGGGCAACTCCACCTCTTTCCACACGCCCAAGTCGGTCACCCACACGTTCCACACGATCTGCATCCGTATGCGCGTTTTTCAAATTTTGGTTGTTTGACATTCGCGAAACGACTGCAGGGTTATCGTGCCTGCAGAGGCTTGACTGATCGCACGATTAAGCAGCAGCGGGATAAGCAGCCAGGCTGGAATGAATCTAATCACGGGCGCGTAATTACGACTACCAGAGCAAATAGAATTGCTGAGACCCCTAGTGCGTAGATATCAGTGCCGTGAAACTGCACCTGACAAAACTGAACCGGTCATGAATTATACCAAGTTTCAGAAGCCTCTTTCCGGCAATGGCCAACTCAAAGCCACTTTGCTTGCATCGCTGTCACATAGAATCGCGGCAGGTGGAGCTGAGCCGTTTTCATCGGAAGGGGGGGAGGGAGGCCTTGGCCACCCTTTGATTTGGAAATTTGATCATATTTTGCCTTTACAATAGAAAAATGTCAACAGACAAGGAAAAATAAAAACCTTTTCTGCAGAAAAATGTTTATCTCTTAGTTTCGAGTTGGTAAAATGAAATTTAACCACTGTTGCTTGTCCTGGAAAAAATCCTTTGGTCGCCCCCGGGAAAAATCCCTTATTGCCTGCCCCTGGAAGATTCGGTTGTAATTCACAGTTGCACGGCAACTGTGAATTACAAAAGAGGCAACGATCAATACAATACTTTTTCACAATATTATTTTTCAATCCAACGTCTGTTTGGCCAAAAACCTAAGCTGATTACGACGTCGAATCGCATCAATAATTTCGCGGTTGCGTTACTCATTGATTCATTGCGGGAGATTGAGGATATTGGCCTGGCCCGCGTGCGCGCCAGTCCGTAAATCGCAACCGAATCTGCGTGCGTAAATCGCAGCGGGCTTTTTGCGGCAGACGAGAGAGCACGAGGTTTTGCAAGTGACAAACGGCCTGCAGAATCGACCGTCGGGTTTCGAAATCGGGCGATCGGTGTTTCGACCTTTCGACCTCGACGCTGGATAACCGCGACCAGCACATCAAACTACCGCGCGCGCATTGCAACAGACAAGTGACTGAGCTTCAATTCAGAGGAGTTTCACTGCTCGAAGACAGAAGCAAGTCACGTGGCCAAAGCTGGACCGGTTTTGACGAATGACGACAGTCACGTGCCGGTCATGTGACCGAAGCCGATTTTGACGAATGACAGATGCCAGGTGTCGTTAAGAGGTTTGGTTTGAACGTGAAAGAGTATGTCGCAGAGAAACGCGCTGACAGCTTTAAAAGTGACTAATAACTCCTTTCCTGGGTTGTCGCTGCACCACAGTGAGCGCAACAAATGCTGCGGGATATTCAGATTACTTTACATGTGGAGGAAAACGGCAATGTCATTTCGACCATGGGTTACTAGGCCAGTAAACAAAGCATTTCTGCGGTGCACGGTGTTTGCGTGGTCACAAAACATAACAACGCCGAAGACAGAACGAACTTCCTGATGTGACGTGGTCGGTCGATCAATATATGCGATATTTGCGCGTGAAAGCCACTACTACGCTATTGCGTGGTGGTGCGTTCAGATGTTGAAGTGGTTACTCCGTATGTGATCTATTAGCGATAAATCTCAGCGTAAAAACATCTTCGTGTGTTTCTTCAGTTGTGACCTGTTCATTTCTTCTGACTTGGTGTAATATACCATGTAAGGTCTTCTAAGTTTGGTGTAAGTTACTCAAAATATCGGTTATCGGCAATGAACAATATTGGTAATAATATTGGCATCAGCCCAAAAAATTCTTATCAGTCGATCGCCGCGGTGACTGCCAGGAGATCTGACTCAGCTCTCGATTCAACTGCTAAAACACGAAACGAGTTGCCGTGTTCGGCTGGAAAGTTGGCAACTCTAAGCAACGCGCGTCAAACAGTACAAGCGCTCTACTTTTGGGAGTCTCTTCGTGACGACCTTTGACCTCACAGCAAGCGAAACGCAAGTGGAGTAGCAACCGTCCCCATTCTATGTTTTCAAGCAATTTATGCAGCAAATAATTGGATATCCCGCAAGAAACTTGAAAATGTCTGTCAACATTGCCTCCGGTACGTTATTGAGTACTGGAACTGTGGATAATAGTTCTACAATCCGCTCAAAATTACTTAGTCATAAAAACATTTATGTTTCAGGTGCAGAGCTCTACTTTACTTCGGTTCGTTGATTGACGATCGTCACAAAGTTGCACACAAGTAGGAAAGGTGACTTTTCCCTTTAATGGATAAGAAGGCCGCAAATGCGCCACTTAAATGACTCTAGCGCATAATTCCTACTTCCATCTCCGCGCACTGTAAACACACATGACGTGAAAGTTAAAGGCGCAGGTAAACACTTGACGGTTCGGATTTATTGATCTCTGCATTGACGCGTCGACGAAGCCAAACATTATATGCAACGACTCTGAAACTATGCGACAATACCCGCTTTTCAACAGGAACGCGCAATTTCAACGACGACAACACGTGGTGTTGGTGTCGACCTAAAATCAAGCGACAACAAACCTGCTTTGCTCCGTTTCGTTGGATCTTGCATGACGACAACCGCTCATTCTGCGCAAAAAGCATAAAGCTTGCCGATCCGCTCGTGAACGCTGCTTCAGTTTTTTCGTAAAACATTTGGAAAAACCGCAGAAGAATTTCCAGACGCCCGCACGTTTGAGCGACGGACGTCCTCACCACGCGAGTGAATGAACCACAAGCAGGTGGAAAGCACACGAAGTGGTTATTGCTGGTAAGATCAGGCAACGATTGCTCAGGAATATACGTCTGCCACCACACTCAACGCGGATCCAAACGCAAAGCGGAACAACAGTCAACAGCGTTGGTAGCGGAAGCTACCCATGCACGACGCGCGCTTGATTGACGAGTGCGGAAATTCGCATTCACGAACTTGTGCGACGCGGGCGTGAACGAAAACCTATGAACAACTTTCTCTGCGCGAAACCCCACAAATGCGAAATACCTTCCTCTTCATCAGCGGAGTCCCTGTGTGGGGGTTGGTAGGCATGGACAAGGCGGAGCTGGGCGAGGGGGCGGACGACGTCAGGTCTGAGTGCGATCCGAACAGCTTCCTGTGGCGATACATGCGTCCCGTTAAGCAGGTGCAACAACTGAGCTGTAGCCTGAGGTACTAGGAATATTACATCCACACGTTCAAGTAACGGTTCCTGCGAAAACGTTTCAGCGTAGTTCTATGCGCTTGTGCCAAACAACAGCAAACTGGTTGAGCAACGCAATTCCAAGAGACGCCAATGACAGGATTTCGACAAAATACGCAAGAAACGATGTACGAATTGCCCGTGCTACATGGTATCGAAATTTATTGTCAATAGATCAGTTTCACGTTTAGTCGGCAAATCTAAATAACAATGGGGACACGATAAATGTACACATGCCCAGAATGTGAGAACCAAGGAAATTCAACGGCTTTTTTGTTACATTAAGTGGTTTCTTCATCTCAACAAGCTTTGGACGTCAAACTGTGAAACGTCCTGAGGGCGAAAAACGGGCTGCACGTACTTAGGCTGAATGTCGCAGACTGTTGATGATCAAGCAGGGATTTTCACAACTTACACTACTCAGCAAACCTCAGACAACTGGAAATACGGAAGAACTACTACCAGACCACACACTAGCATATGTGAGTTATACCCGGAAGTGGCCTTTCTATCTGGCAGTGACAATCATTAAAATTCAGATCTACAAATTGACAACAATCTTACCTTTTGCTAAGAATAGCTACAGGGAGCGATTTGAGAATATGCTTTTCGAAGAAGCTGGACTTGTTAGTCGTATGACTTCCCTCTTCACTCTCAATGGAGTCGTCACTTGCATTCAAAGCCTGATTTTCTGTAACAGATATTTTCAGAGCTGCCAGCAACAACGCTTTTACCTTTTTCCAGACCTATAAACAATTAAAGGACTTGTCCACATACACACAACTCACAATAGATCAGTGATTCTCAACTACTGCTCTGAGAGCCACATGCGGTTCCCAAGCGCCCTTGTGCGGCCCTCAGCAGTCTTTCAATAAAATCTCTAATATTTTGTATAAGCGACTTCGTTCTGCAGTAAAACAAAGTGTTGATTACCTTGTGTTAAAATTTCTTTAGCGCGACTCTCTAACAAAGTCCTAGGTCTGGATTTGGCTCCCTTGAGCGAAAAGGTTGAGAAACACTGCACTAGAGACAGCAGCTAAAACAAGAAAACCATAGGGAAAGCGACGCGGTACTCAAAAGCCAGGCCGCTCCCAAGCCAGTCCAAGACCAAAGCTATCGACATGTGCTGCGCTGTCAGCAGACACTGCTAATTGCTCACGTTTTGAAACTGAAAACAAGAGCGTATTGAAATGTTCTGCCAATTTACTCCAGCTTAAAACATGTTTGACCTGACTACTAGACACAAAGCAAAAGTAATTAGCACCGTCCGCTCTTGTCATTAGTAAAGCTGCGAGACTACAGCGGGGTACCGTAGTCCACTCCGACTAGCTCTCTGGTTCGAGGCGCTCGCGAACTGAATGGCTGCGAGAAGCAATCGCCGCATGACGAGATGAGAAAATCCCCATCATGCGTGAGTCATAGTAAATAAACCGTGCTCAGCACCACGGGATGACAGTGAGCACTCGCCTCACACAAGCTACAGCTATGAATACGAAAAACACTTAAAAACAGGTACGCCACATCGGGCTGATCGAGCTAACGCGGAAGTGCTTTTGTCATGTCCGGCCGTAGCGCGCTGTTGTGCAGTTGTGATGCGATTATCAAGCTGCTGACCTTCGCTTTTGCGCAAAAAGCGTTGCTGTTGGAAGCGACACCTAGACGGAACGGCAGTGATTGATGAATGAACCTAGGGTTTCCAGATGCTTGGCAAAAATATGGCTAGTGTTTGTTCAGGTTATGGCAGTTTTTGGCAAAAAATTTTTGACCATGGCAATTTATTGACAATGATCATTTTTTGATACTTAATGTTTTTTGCAATTCATACTTTGTGCATACTGTCCTATTTTTAAAGTTTGGCAATTATAGGAAGATCTGTTTAATGGGAATCATGATGCCTACTCAACAGGCAAAAAGAGTAGGCAAAATATATTCTCCGTTCAGATCAGTGGTGACTCCCCACTCCGGCACAGTCCTGGCCTTCGATTACGACTTACATTGTAGAACGTGAGCTTGCTTGCTTTGTAGCCTATCGCTGTGCCACCACCCACTTCATTGATTAAGGTTATTAACTCGGGCTTTTTCATTGAGCATTGTCAGCGCTGAGTAGAGGGTGTCTCGTCTTCGTTCGCTCGCGCTTTACTTGGACTTCTCGCCTCGGTACAACTTTTTCAAGATCGGGTGCTTTACGGGCAGCTCGGGCGGGTGAATAGTGGCGCTGCGGGTGAAAAAGGTTGCGTGCGATCTTTGATTGAAAACAAGTTGCAATTGTTTCAGCGTTGCCGCGGTTTTAGACGGAGAACCACCGACTGCAGTTTGTGTTACGAAAAACAGTGCCGTAGCCAGCCCTGAATTTGTTTAGGGGCAATATGTTTGACTTTAGGCGAGCAACAGTATTTTCGTTTGGGACGCCGCTTCTCAAAGCACAAAATGACTAGATATGCTAAAAACTTTTTGGGGGGAATGGCCCCATGGCTACGCCTGTGACGTATAACACCCGGCATGGCAACTACACTGAACGGCAACAAGTAGTCCAGCATCCCAAAAACTTAACAACGCTTTTCTCGATTGCTTTAGCTCGAGCGCGACAAGCGGAGAACTGCATTTTTACAGATTGCGAAGTATAATAATTCAGAGTTGAAGATGCTGACCTGTTGAAACGAGATCACAATGCACAAGAGTGTGCAAAAGCAAACTAATCAAAGCAAAAAAAATGAGCGTGCCATTCGGTCCTAGACCGAATTTTTTTTAAATGACCGGAAAAAGGTCAATTGGGTAAAAATGTCTGAAAATACAGACTAGTGAACACTGTTGCGATAAGTTGTAATACTTTAATGAGAAAAACGACCGAAATGTTCCAGCGAAAAAAAGCAGTAGCAGGTGATATCAGACGCCATAAAAAGTCATTTTAAACATTACGTAAACATAAGCAGAATGCTTTCGTCCTTTTGCTCGACAAACAGAAAATCAAACACACGAATATTTCAAAAGAAAGCAGAGCCTGAAGCTGAAGGGAGATGTTATAAAAAAATGATGCAAAGCGAAAATTCAGATGTACGGGTCTGTGGAATGTAATCAAAACGTACATTTAATTAAAGCATGAAATTTGAGAAACAACGGGGTTTAAGACTGCAATCTAGCTTTAGTAAAAGCACATGTCCGAAAATAGTGAAATAAGAATTGCACTGTCAAACAGGCTTTTACAGCAAGTGCAATGCTAACAAGAATGTAACGTAGCTCACATAACACCAAACCGCAACACCGAGTCATGAACGACAGAGCAAAACATCCTCAATAACCTCAGTGGGAGGTATGAATAACACTACGCAAAAGCTTTATCTCTCCCTACTTTTGCCAAAAGCGGTTGGCGAGTGAGCTGACGATGTATTTTCCAGCTTTTAGCACGCTTCAGTGCGCATGTGAACCCTTACGTATACCGTAATTCAAGCCAAGCAATTAATGTTTTCACGTGACCAGTGAAAACACTGCAAGTTCGCAAAAACGCACCTCTTCCGCCATAAGAGTTGCTGAGATCATTTTGAGAAATTTCGTCATTTCCACTGTCGATCTGCTGCATCAAAGTTTCCAAGTCAACATCATCTTCACCTTTTAGAATGCATAAATCTCATATCTATATACATTTTTAATGGTAGTGCACCACGCAAGACTTCAGGATGGGTAACTTGAGTTTTTTGTGAAACTTTGGACTCACAGGAATGCAGCGTCAGGGAATGTCAAAAAGAACAAAATCGATTGTTACAAGACCAATAAACACACACGTGCTGAACCAGGGCCGTCGCCAGCGGGGGGGGGCCAGTGGTGCCCTCCCCCCCATTTGAAATCTGTGCCCCCGATTTCACAGTTGGCCTCCTGGTTGCTGCATACATCCAACACAATATTTTAAAAATGTGCCCCCCCCTTCTGGTTTTTGGCCCCCCTGCTGCTAAATCCTGGCGACAGGCCTGTGCTGAACACTACCAGTAGCCGCAATTCTGTAGAACAATCAGAGGATGACCGAATTGCAACACACCATTGGCTATATGTTAAGCGGCTCGATATTGAAGGGCACTTTTGGATACTTAAACCAAACTCACCGTAATTTGCAAATCAGTATGCTTACACATTTCACCCAGGGATTAATTTTGCTCGCAAGCTGTACAACAGCCAAATAGTATGCACAGCTAACATGACAAAAATTTCGGTTTGGAGTAGCCTGTATACATTGAAACCAAATGGACAAAAACACACCGCATGAAAGTGATTTGTATCAGCAAGCCATGCAAATGCTGAATTTAACACTGTGCGACAATGATTTATATTTCTTATTTGGCGCATTGCCTTTTCACACTGTTTGTATCGAATGTCTACAACAAAAGCGCGGTATGAGATGTAAGCGAAAATACACAAGGAAACTGAAGAATGTAATCCTAGTACCAAAGCCTTAATTTGCGTCATCAGCAGAGTAACATAACCCTGTACCTTTCATAGGCAATGTGCCCAAATCCACTTTTTTCAAATCAAAACATGTACTCATATCTTCTGTTTCCAATAAGCAGCTTTTCAACCAACTGACTTCAGTATGTCTTGATCCGCTAGGCATTCATTGTTTCACAACCACCTTTGTGAGACAGTGCAGTAAATAAAATATGAACACTTTATCTGAAATAGTACAGAAAAATATATACATTGCCAACAAACACTGGCTGGTAGAAATTTGTTTTGTTAGTATCATTGATAGATATCATTAGACTTTTTGGACTCATCTGGCAGAGCCAAGAGAGATGCTACATTTAAATGAGCACACCCATTTCATGACATCAACTTAGGCCAGTGCTTATAAGGGTAAGAGTCATACAACTCTTCTCAACATGTTAGGAATGTCTAAAATGGTTACTTATGCTACTCTTCTCAAAAAGTTGTAACTGTATCTAAAATAATTATGTTAATATCAGCCAAGTTTCACGTACACGTTAATAAAATGCAATATTTCTGTTTAGACATTTTTCCAAACACTTTTACTCATGTCCACTTCCATTTTAATTCCTAAACGTTGAGAGTTTTAGTGTCTAATTTCTTTGGATAACTGAGATATTCAAGTGATAACTAGTATATGTAAGTCAGTTTTTTTTTCCTACATTTCATCAACTTTTCATACTGAAATTAAATTTATATGTAACAATTATTCAAGTGGAGAAAAATGTGACAAGATATGCTTCACAAAATCTAAATTGAAAAAATCTGAAAGCGCTAAACTGTTTCTTCCAACAAGTTAGCAGTGTATCAGTGTGATTGCATACCTTATGCTGTAATTCCTGTGGTAATACAATATGCGGTAACCAACAGTGGAAACAAGATTTGGAAAAGCACAATCCCCTAGATTTGGCTCAAGCTCAAAGAATATTAAATTTTCTCAACAAGCTATGTAGCACTTGCAATTCTGCAGTAGTATACAACATCTAACAAATGATTAAAAACACTTAACTACTCTAAAATCAAAAGCACATGGTGTTTGTAGCTTCCCATGGTCAAACTCACTGCTTTGTGGACAATTTTTGTTGCTTGTGAGCACTGTGGCAAGACACTTTTACTCTGAATTCACTTTACTGAGTGAGATCTTTGAATAAGGACTGAGGATGCGTATGTTTACGCGAAATCGATTTCCTAACAAAAATTTGCTGATCGATTCCTTGCTTACACCCATCGTGGAAAGTACATACTAACCAACACCATTTCCTTGTAGGCATCAACAGGATGATGGGGAAAATCTTAACTAATCAGTATTTTTATACATAACACACAAGTGATTAAACTTGTGATTAAACACCCAATTCAATAAACTGATGCAAGACAAATGGCATTCTAACAAATACAAGACAAATTGCATTCTATTCAACCATCAACAAACCTTTAACAAAAAATATGTTAGGTAGCCTAGCTACAGTAACAAATTTTGAAATTTAGGAAAGGTGTAGAACTACCAACTTGAATCAACACAGGTATCAGGTATGATGAAATGCAAAATGTAACACAATATTAATACTGCAAGAAACTACTGTACATGCAGTTTCAGTCACATCATTTTTCTCACAAATACACCATAACTCAAGTGTGTTAACAGATGTGCTACTTAGCCATCAACAAATTTCAGTGGTGAACAATCCTGCAGCAGAAAAAGCTTTTTCTGCTTCAACTGAGTTGGGTGGAATGTTCAGTAAAGCATTGTAAAGGTACTCAAGTTTTCTTGGACACTTTGCCTTTTTCTAATAACTTCTAATAATCTCATCTCTTGCTCGATTATTGCTTGGAGTCAGTTTTACATGATATCTTGATCAGAAGGTGTGAGGCATTAGGATTATACAACTGATATCTTTGTAAAAGTCGATCATTTTTGGATTTTTGTTGGTCAGCTTGATCGTTCCCTTTCATCTTAACCTTCTGCTGCTATTACCCACACCCCAAACAAATGCATGATAAAAGTTACGGTTGTTTTCAGAAAACCTTGCTTTGTATTAATGCTTTATTGCATGACATCAATACCAGCATCTAAATATTCAACATGTTCTGTCAATCCAATCAGGTTTAAAGGTAATGCATCAAGTTAACTAGATCGTATTTTCATCTTTGTTGTATGCAGTTTTTGATGGCAAGTTAAAACATCACTACCTCATACAAATTCCTTAAACTGGGATCCTTGTTTTCAAACCCTAGTTGCAGTTGTATTTTAGAGAACAACGTAAAATGTTTAGGCCTTCCTTAGTTCAGCATAATATTTTTTCAGACCTTGTCAACAGACTAAAATCTGCTAACCAGGGTAAAAATAGATCCATGTGAATTAGGCAGGCACAAGTTAAAAGGATATTAACCACTGCTTTGTAAGTAGCTAGGATTGCCAATTCACTTTATAGTTACACTAATATATACCTTACATCAGACCAACACCAACAAGCACACTAAACTAAAAGTTAGCACGATACTGTGGAAAAATATTAAATTTGTTTGTGCAGTTCTTCATGAGCAACTGAAGAAAAAACTATAGAATCTTATGATTAACTATAACCTACACAGTCTCTACTGTACCTGACTTGGTTTTTATCACAATTGTTTCAACCACTTACTACAACATGTTCATTACATTTTTATTCTACTGTATAAAACAATCTTATGCATGTACCCTAAAATATGAAAAATCTACCTGGACAAAGTTAAGATCACAATAAAATGGACCATGCCTAACTCACAAACACCTCAAGGCCATTATTATAACAAACTTTTGTAGCCAATATTAATTTCCTTTCCTGCAAGCTTGCATTACCACCATGGCAAGTGATGCTATGCACTGCACTTGCAGAGCGGCAATGACTGCTATGAATCACTATGCTTTTTTTACATGCTGAGAAGAAAGACTCACACTCTTAACCTTTTTCTTGCTTGGTCCAAGGCCTGGTAGTAGAAGCAGTCACCACCGTTGATAATGAAAGTTAGTGGAAGCAGTCACCACTGTTTGTATTGCTTCTACTTATTATTAGCTGAGCCATATGATATAATAAACCACCATTTACCGTGAAATAGCACTGTAGTGTTAACAAAATCTTTTGTGCTGTTTACACAAAAGCAGGGGAGAAAGCAAATACTTCTAAGTCAACAGGTTGATTTGTTCTGAAAATGAGCTGCTTTGTGTAATTTATTAACCTTCACCTTGCATGTTAGCCAGGGTAATCTCAATTGTGAGGAAGTAAAGTATAAATTACTTACCAAAATTACACAACTGTCTTAATTCTACAGTAAAATACTGATATCACTAGATCTAAAGGCTAGAATCCAACAAAAATTATGTTCTCATTAGCAAAGCATTTGCATTAAACAGCAAAACATGCTGTAAAATTCAGACCTAATACCCTGCAACAGCATTGTGCTTGTAGAGCCTAAGAAATTAGAAGCTGTATTTTGATACGGGGGCAAGTGGCAGGCAGCGATGGTGGTCAGAACATTAATTAAAAGCTACTAGAAAAAGAACCGGTAAAATTATATCAAACTTGCACATACATAGGCCAATATCATGCTGATGCTGGCAGCATTTCCCGACCACAGCCCTGAATGTTTACTGTGCTGTACTTGTACTTTACTGGTTTAAGGTTGAAGTTGTTACAAGCATTGCATGACATAACAACTCCAGGCTAAGCAATACTGCT
>Ga0210059_1005118_pt1 | contig 21089 bp, 20 predicted proteins | sample Ectturendosymbi2_FD_188042 | JGI IMG/M metagenome (GOLD analysis project Ga0210059, IMG submission 188042) | Ecteinascidia turbinata endosymbiont from Florida, USA - Sample 2 (SPAdes) (version 2) | ecosystem: Host-associated > Tunicates > Ascidians > Unclassified | place: Key West, Florida...
GAGTCGAGTCATTTGATAAAAAACGTGACTCGAGTCGAGTCATCACAGGAAACTGCTGAGCGTGACTCGAGTCGAGTCAGAGTTACTAAAAATCGTGACTCGAGTCGAGTCGAGTCATTGACTCGAGTCACGACATCACTGATAACCTGAGTTGTCATATTATTAGCGTGTTCAACGCGATAGGTTGGTTCTTCGTGTAATATTTTTCTTCATATCATAATTCCTGCAAACAGTAGGATAATACTTCCCACAATGCTTGCAGCAATAATAATGACCTTGATGGGTTCAGAAACCAAACCTATTCCTTTATGAACGACATTAGTGATCAGATCAGCTCCTTTTTCAACAATATCTGATCCAAATTGAATTACATTACCTATTCCTTCATTGAGATCTTCAATTCCTAACTCAGGAAATGTTATAGGAACAAAATGATATGTGAAGTTATAAACTTCAACAGGTTTTATAGTCATTTCAACTATTTCTTGTAAGTCTTTTAAATCTTGGGTTAGATCAAAATTTTGCTTATGTCTGTCAAAACTTTCTGCCAAATTTTTTCTTTGTAGTTCGGCATTTATTTGTTTTATGGGATGCTGTTTATCCCACTTAGAGACATTAGTATGTGATTGATTGATGATACGATAGATTTCTGTATTAATCAGAATTCCTTTGCAAATTCGATTCGAATAAATAGTATCATTTCTAATATTAGTAATACTTTTTAAACTTTTCAAGGTATTCAATATAAGTTTTCGTATATTGTATTCTTCAATTTCTTTTTGAGTATCTCTTGCATTGATACTCAAGGCTAATCGCCTGTTTTCTATAATCATTCAAGAGTTAGCAATTTGTTGTTCAAGCAATTGTCGATTTACGGCAAATTGCAAATTCTGAAAATCATCTTGCTTACTTGCAAGGTGAGCAGTTATTTCTGCCAAACGTTTAATGGCTTGTGTTAATTGTAATTCTGTTTCATTAATCTCTCTCACTTGATCTTCGATAGTATTTTATTAACCCGTAAAATCTTTTTGCAAATCTTCCAATTGGTCATTTACTTCATCACTGAATCTTCTCAGTTGATTGTGAAAGGTTCCAGCAAGCGCTATAGTTATTAGTCCTGCTACGATTAACGAGAATACTATAAAAACTCCGCCATCACGAGTATGTCCTGAAAGGGTGTCATTCGCACGCGCTGTATAGTTTCCATGTAGGAAACAAAGATCTCCATATGCTATAGTTGGAGCATCTTCTTTTAGATCAGGTATAACACCTAATCTTTTCATTGACAAGGATAATGGTCCTGTCGCATATTTACAATGTGGAAGTTCATTTCTTTTTTCGCAACGAGAAGTACTGAGGTAATATTTGAAACAGAACTTATTTTCTGTATTATTTCGATATCTTCTGTTAATAATATCAATTTTTGCAGTATTTTTCCTTTCGCAATAGCTATTTCCCCTATCATATGTGATGAAGGAATATTTTGTTCTAAATAATTCTGGTAAAAACATATTAGGTTCATATGCTAGATATGAAAGATGAACATGATCTAATATGTAGTGTATATCTTTCTTTAATTGCCTTAGGGGTCCATGTTTTATAGTTTTGACATACCATTGTGGTAAGTCATAAAATCCATTTTCTCCAATGGAATATTAAGGCTTCAATTCCCAAATAATGGAAATTAGATCTTTTGTATCTGTAATATAATATTGATCGAAAAGATCGTCCGGGGATCATAAAAGTAGTTTCTCCATTGGGTTTAGTTTCCCAACGGACAAATTGAGTATAATTACATTCCGAAATGTTGTTTCTTATCAATCGAAGTAGTTGTCGTTCCAACTTGAACGGTGGAATGTAAACAAATTTATTATGGAGTTCTGGGTTCAAGTAGCATGGTGGCACAGGATTAGTGTATTGAGAGGTATGTGTTAAGTTTTTATAGGTAAAATTTTTATAATGGGATACATTAAAATTCCAACTAACCCAGTGGTAACGTTCATAATAGTATGCTAGCAAATTACTAGTGAAAAGAAAAGCGTCTCTCATATCTGGTATTTGATTATAATAATAAGCTATATTTCTAAAGTTAGATTGGAGATTATATCTTCTTTTAACAATCACTCTTAATCGCAATACTTCCACAGCGGCTGTGCCATTTAAATATTCTCCGGAATATACATTATTCCATTTAATTTCGGGATTCCACTTTTCATCCCTAAATACGGGACATATACATTTTTTATCGTAACTTTCCACATCCGGGAAATATCTTCCTTTTGTATAATACTTTTCTGTGTAAGTTTTTCCACGAAAACCAATTTTCCCGTATTCCTTAGATTGGTATTTATTTGAAATTTGCCTTTCATTGCATTTATAAGGCATTAATTCTGTTAACGAATGGTGTTTACGTACCTGTTTATTTCTTTCAATTGGTGTGGTTTGTAATCCTTGAGCTCGTAGGAAATTCTGTAGTATTGTCAGGTTTTTCCATGATACATATCCTCTGGGAATGGACTAGCATCATTAGAAATTATTTGAACTATTATTAAAAGCAATATTGATTTCAGCATTTCTCTATGTCAAATAGTAGTCTGAAACAACACAAAAACAATCGTTAATGTACAATATAATACAAGTTACTGGGTCAATATGAGTACAATTGTTATATCAACTGCGCATTCACATATAGACATTCTAAGGGTGATCCTTTTGGTATTATGGTTTTATTTTTTTGGCTTTAAGGGTAAAATATACTGTTATCCCATTGTTCACGAAGACAGGATTGTTTCTAAGCAATCCTACATATTTTTCACAGGGTTCAAAATAAAATTCAAAATTGGTGATCGATATAATTTTTAATCCTGGTAAATGCATGAAAACACTTTTCCTTTGTTGCTTTATCAGATTATTATGGGTGTAACGTGGTTGAGGGTTTCCATACAGGTATCTTTCCAGACTAAAGTAGAATGGACTTCGTAATATAAATCTTTGCTTTTCTTTTTCCCATATTATGGATAATGGATCTTTAATATAGAAATGTAGGAATGCTTCCTTCTTTGCTTGAAGTATAATATTACGTTTTTCTCTAACTTCTGCTCGTTTTTCTTTTCTTTTAAGCATTTTGATTCTAGGGAAGAGTTTTGGTGCTTCTCTGTCTTCTTTTTTCTGTATCTTTTCAATGGTCTTGTCCAACTCATATTGTACTTGATCAATTCTGGAGTTTGGTTTTCGGATCACTTTACGTTGAGTGTGATCCATCTTGGGACTCTTAGATTTTTTCTTCCAGATTATTGTAGACTCCTCCTTTGGATGATCCAATTACATTGGAGCATCCAAATCAAGAACTTCTTCAACTTCTTCAGTGTTTTCTTTTTCATCCGCACTGCTGTTAAGGAATTTTTCGTCAGCTGAGTGTACAGCAGAATTCATTTTTAATTAATCTATTCCCGTATTCTATCTGAAACAATAAACACAAAATATTTGTATATACATAACAATTATACAGTTTGTGTCCAATAACTCTTTTACATATTTTCACAAGAAACGTCCATGTCTTTGACTTGCTACATGTTGTCTAATAATCATCGGTCCATGACTATTGTGAAAGTGTGACTGTGTTGGGGTAGTACTTGAAATAGTTACATTCAAGGTAGGCATGAGAAATAAGTTGCCTAGGATTTGACCAACATGTATGGGCACAAGAAAAGTGAATTCAAGAATAGCACTGTCCATTGTCCATATGATGCTATCAACCCATAATCCTTCATAGGCTGGTTTGAAGCATCCTTCTAATCTCAGAAACAATTTGTTGTGTGGTTTCTTCCTGTCGTTGTGTATTTCCACCGGAGATGAAATTTGAACTTCACCTTCCTCTTGTTCAATATAAGTAGAATGTTTCTCAAGGAGTGTCAGTTTGTAAGATTGCATTTGTATTTTCTGTTGACTATTTCTTCTGAAACATAAAACGATGTTGATTGCACATGATACACTTGTAAAGTCTTTTCAATATCTCTTCTACATATAGGACATCTCACAAATTGAGGTCCACTACATGCTACACATATTACTATATGTAAACATGACATGAAAACAACATTTCTTGGATTTTCACAATATGTAATACAGTTTAAGTCTCTCTCTAAAGATAGTGTTCTAGCTTGTTGCATTCCTGAATTAATATAATCGACTTTGTCAATTTTAGATCTAGAATAGTATTGCATTACAAAATTAAAGGTTTTCAAAAACTGTTTAGTTGTAGTAAGCATTGTTAAAGTATTATGTTTAGATAAGGTAAATTCATATTGCTTTAAAATTTCTTCTATCTTCCTAGTTCGAACTTGTTTCTTTAATTCTTCAGATAGTAGAGTCTCCATCGGTTCATGAGTAGTTTCTTTTTGTATCTCCTGTATGAAATCTGCACCTTTTCTTGTTACTAAATGTGGGCAAAATGGAAACAATCGAGCATGGATCTTCCATGGATCATCATCCTTTTCCCAATCCGCATACATTCCTTGGCATGCATAGCATTTTAGTAATCCTGACGGTTTTTCTTGATTACAATAGAATCCTGCTTTTGCAATTTCTTCTATTGTTGAATCGATTTGTAGCCAATCCATAAGTGGAAAAGAAGATTTTCGAGCGATAACACTATTGAGTGGTATGTCTCCTGATTTCCAATTGGTGTATTCCACTTTTAGTAGTCTTGTATCTTCTTTTCTTTCTATAATTTCATTTCCAATTACTTTTCTACAATATGGTGAGGTAATTCTATGTAAGGTGTGGCTTGGAACATCTTTTGGGAATCTGGTCCAAACTATTCCACATGAGAAACATTGAACTGTATATGGTTCATTTAAAGCAAAAAATCCTTCTGTTGCTAAATCATGGATGTTATATCCATATTCTTTCCATTGATGTGAAAAAGACATTCTTCTTTGTAATACATCCGTCATATCTATCATTTGAATATTATTAATTGGGTTACGAGTAAGTTTCATTTCCTTGGATAGTGCATCCGCAAGAGTTATCATAAATATAGCTTGTAAATGATATTCATCAATATCTTCATTTTTCAATTGTTCTTGTCTTGATCTTCTGTCCTTTTCTATAGATCAGTGTTTCTCAACCCCGAGTCCGGGGACTTAAATGAGTCCACGGAAGGCTTGGCTGAGTCCGCAAGCACTGGGGACATGCAAGTTTCTGTAATGCCCTCAGACAATAATAACTTTGCTGTCTCACATGGCATTTATACTTTTGACATAGTGTGGTCATGAGCTCAAGCTGAAAGTTTTTATCAAAACTGCAGTTTGTTTTTGCCGTATTAGTTCATAATTGCAAAACGAAAGCAGGCGTTTGCGTATAATGACAACTACTTAAAACTTGGATTTACTTCAGTCGTGGCAAACGGTGAAATCCAGCCACAGTCTGTGTTATACTCAGAAGTCCTTGCTCGCGGATCTCTCAAAGAAGCTTAACTATCGAGTAAAAACATGTAAAATACGTTGGCGATATCGTTAAGCTTTTTAAAGAGAAACACGAGGTAAAATGAAGGAGTATTGATCTTCCATCTACTTCAGGAGTACAAACTTACGCCCATAGTAAAGCAGTGCGTGGTTCTTTTACTGTTGCTTGGAAAAATGCAAGAGCAAAAGCGCCTTATACAGCAGAAGAGAGCTTGGTCAAACCAGCAGCCGGGAAAGTAATGTGCAGTGATGCCGCAGCTCAGGGGTGTATAACCAAGAAGCACTGCAGAGCCAAATGTGCATAGCCAGCTTGGTCCAAGGCGGGCCACAGTTGCATGTGTCAAGCAATGTGGTTTAGACAAATCGCTGACCGCCTACTGAAGATTGGCAATACTCAGTGGCGTTCCTAAGGGGTGGGCCATGGCCCCACGATTTTCGGCCAGCCCCCTGCTTGGTGCCTCCCGGTTTTGTGCTTAATTTCACGTTCAAGTTGGTTTGATTGACATATGCAGCAGATAACTTTCAGCCAGCAAAATTTTAAACGATTTGAAGACTTTCTGGTGACAGTTCTGACGATATTCACAAGCCTATGTTGGGTTTGATAGGTTTAATCGAAACAAATCAATCTTCATTACAACGGAAAACCACCATGCAGGAGAGACATTTATGTTGGTGACTTACTTTTTTCCTTGGCCCCGCAGTGGCCTCCCAGTTTTTTCAATCTAGAATCGCCACTGGCAATACTCTTAACCTGCGTTCTCTGTGTGTTTGTTTGATTAAATTGCTATTGTTTCACAAGGTGTTGGCAGCACAGGGGTTCAGGTTTATCCAGAGTTGCCGCTGGGCGCTGAGCCTAATAAGATTATGTCGATATTTCGCAAGTTGAGATTAGTTGGTTTTTTCTAACGTAACCAGGCACCAGTGAAGCCTCGCGCAGAGCCACGATCTGCGAACCCGATAACACGCCCGATACTTCCTTCAGGTCAGTGATATGACATTAAGATCTACAACCGTAATGTTTGCTTGTGGAGCAATGGGGTCTAGATAAAGTGAACACCAGGTGCGCGTGAACTGACGTGGTCATAAGTGTAAGTAAACAGCACACTAATTTTTTCTTAACAAAATTTAGGATTGGACCTTTCCGCGGGTCATACAACTTCAGTTCCCGGGCCACTTTTGGCCCGAGGGTTAGGGGTTGCACACTCCCGCCGTATCTAATCAGTTCACTATGTTTTTTCTTCAAACAGCACCATCAAGCGACGCATCCAAGAACTCTCAGTCGATATTCTGTAGCAAACCATTGCTGCTGCAAAGCGAAGTGGAAATCTTAATTCAGAGTTAGGCGAGACTAGAGCTTTAGGAAACGATGCACAGTTCATGGTGTTCGTGCGATACCGTACGACTGAGGACTACGTGGAACAATTTCTCTTTTGCTGTCTACTTGCCAAACATACCACAAGGAATGTTTACGAAAGTAGATCCCTTCACTAAGCAACATCAGCTTTCGCAAACTCGTGCTGTATTCATCAACGTTGTGTGTCTGTTTGTGCCGATGGTGCTTCGACCGTAATAAGAATAAAAAAGACCATTATTTTATGAAAAAGGAAAACAAAAATATTTAGGTGGTTATTGTCTTCTTTGTTGAGAAAAAATCAGACAGCGAAGAAATTTTAAGAAGATCTGACAGTTTTTAAATGATGTGGGAAAAAACACTGGACGCTGGTGGGAAAGAAAACACTGCTGAGATGAGGGAAGAACACACTGGACGTTCATTTCATTTGAACATCCGTTGGTTCATGAGGAAAGATTCTGGAGAGAGTTTCCCACGCAATGCCATCGGTGCGTTATAAAAAGAACAGAATTATAACTTTGCTGAACGATTCGACATCAGGTGATATGCGTTGACGACCACGAGCCCTTATTTCGACGAACCGGTGAAACTCAGAGACGGGATTCTCATTGAAATTTGTGAAAGTGGACGATGAACCGAATTTGCTAAAACTAGTCTTTGTATCATTCTCGTAGCCTTAATCTACCTTGAGTCCGCGAAGATTTATACTGGTCCGAAAATAGTCCGTGGTTTGATAAGGTTGAGAACCACTGCTATAGATTGATACATCTTCACAATTCTACATTCTCACACATTATAGATTAATGTTAATCCTAAATTCTGAAAAGACATATATATATTTTATTTACAATTAACCCTTAATTTTTATCATATTCGTAATATTTGTTGTTTTTAATTATTACAAATGATATGATATGTAGTACAAGACTAATAATCAGTACTATAATTTCCAATATAGTTATTCCAACAGCGAATGATACAGAAGTATAATTATATTCTAGTGCTATCGATAATACTGTAATGGTGGTATTTTGAATTTTGTCCATTATTTCCAGAAAGAATCGATCCGTTGCTGAAGTCACTGAATTGCTTAAATTATCAGCTTTCACTGCTATCATTAACATTCCTATCATTGGTAATATTTTATAATACTTCATTTTTCCCTTTTCTAATAAATCCTGTAAAACATAAATAATGAATGATATCAAAAACAATTTTTAACTATGTGAAATCATAACTGTTTCAATAATATATCATGTCTTGGTCTTGTTGTGGTTTAATTGTTCTACCACTTCTTGTTTTGATAGGTTCAATTTGTTTTTCATCATCCGGTTCTATTTCATATTCCCTTGATTCGTTTTCCTCTTCAGATTAAGTAACATTTTTGATTTGTTTTTCTATTTCTTCTCTTTTTTGTTCGCCTTCCACAAATTTCCTTCTGGAAGTTCTTCTATCATTATTTCACTCATTCTACTTTTTTCCTTTTTCGTCTCTTCCAGTTGTGGTTTCTTTTGTTCCTATACAATAATCACATTCGTAAGTACATTTTTCTTTTCCTATTTCCTTCATTTCTTTTCATTTTTATTCGTATTTTTCTCATCATATTTTTCCATAGTTGCGCAACTTGTGATTTAGAAGCCTGAATCATACTTCAAGACTACACTAAGTATGATTTCATCCTCTCTCTGTTGAAATTAGTTTCCTTACATCCATTCAAATAAAGTATCCACAAGAACCACCAAGAGAATGACTTTCCCACAAATCTTGGTCAGGATTTGAAAGGAACAGATGATAAGGGCCAGATCCACTATAGTTATAAGTAGAGGGTCTGTTGTAAAAGATATCAAAAGAGAGATCTAAGTATAGATAAAAATTTCAAAGACAATCCCTAGTGTACATTCTCTATTGAATTGCCGAGAGGGCTAGTACGATATATCATAAGTAAATCAGTCATCAACGTAAATTCATCATACCTTCTTTCCCAATGTCTCTGGTAAGGTGACTGGATAAAGATGAAGATAAGAAATTCGTCAAATGATTCCGTCCATATCTATAGTCATGGATCGATCTCCTTTCGCTAAAATCTTATAGGGTCCTCGAAAAGAGGGGATAATGTTTCTTCTTCAATATCTCCACATATACGTGAATAGCCTTTTCCCAAAACGAGGATAAATATTCTTTTTTCGCGGTGATGTTTCGTTTGAACAGGGTAAATCTTTCACAATCACCTGGAGAAAAACTGAGAATTCCTGGAGTTAATATAGAAAATCCGTACGCACGGAATGCAGGGGTTGTGCAAAAACTATGTTCATAATGTGTATTTATTGCCAAAACTACAAATGGCAAAAATAAAGGCCATTTAGTTGGTTCTTCGTAAGATTGTAAAATAGATTCCATGGTTCTATGAACTCTTTCAATTTTTCCGTTACAAGCGGGATTCGCTACTAAGGTAAAAGAATGTTCTATACCTAATTTTTGCCTATGTTCAGTCCATTGTTTGGACCTAAACACGGAACCGTTTTCAGAGATTAGTTGTTGACATAAACCATGGCGACTAAACTTCTGATTACATAAGGCAAGCCATGTATTAAGAAAATTTAGCACAGGTAATGGTATGGCAGCCATTAAACCTGTCGTCCTATCGATAACCGTTAAACATTCATTCATCTCTGGGAAAATATCATTAGGTCCCACGTAAAAGTGATCAATATGTATGCACAAAAATGGTGCAATAGGTGTATCATATGTTTTTGTAGGATTTAGAATTGGATTTCGTTTGGTTTTGCACCGAAAACAAACTGGACAATCTTTGGGTAAATCCCTTGTTAATTTTCGAAGTTTATTAAACTGATAAATTCGTCGTAAACGATAATATTTTTGCCTCCAAGACATGTGATGCCAGGTATGATCTGCTAATATTAATCCTTCCGCCAACAATTTAGAAGGCAGCCAAATAAATTGTTGTCCCATTGGATTAGTCCAATAATATAGATTCTGTTGAGGATCATATTGAATCACTTCAGAGATGTCAGGAGCAAATTGTTTTTGCATTTCCAAAAGTTGTTTCATGAAGTCAATAGACAAAGTAGGAATGTATTTTGTAAGAAATTGTTGTAGGTGGACCCTACTGCTTTCAGAAGAAATGACATTTACTTCAATAACTTTCTTTTGAACCGCAGGATCAGTTTTAAAACCAGCACAACATGCTGAAGTCGATTTTGATATGGATTTAAATGAAAATCAGAGATGGGATTATGAAAGTAAAAGAGATGCATACTATTATGAGTGATGTTGATGAAATAAATAACATCAGATTAGACTCTTCAGACGACGATTCTGAGGATGATCACTTACAATCTCTTTCTTTTTTAGACGAATGTATGACGAACCCGAGAGGATTGTCGTAAATTTCATTAAAAAACTGAGCAAACCCAAGAAACTACTAACTTTATATTTATTCCAGATGAAAATGATGATCGAACTTTTCTTTTAGATACCAGATCCAGTAAAAATATGATTGATTATGATGCGTTAAGTAAGTATGAAAAACACAATATTGATCGAAGTACAATTGTACGAATCATGAGTTTTAACGTAAGTGGATTCCTTACTTCTTCTGTTGGCACCGTGAAAGTAACAATAGTTCATAAACAAAAGCGATATTGTTTACCTTTTCACGTTATTCCACCTGATATATCAAGTTATAATTTAATTGGGATAGTAGATATACAACGGCTAATCCGTTTGAGGCCTTGAACAGCTCTCTAGCGCAATCGGCGGAGGAGCTAGGGCGTTCATAAGGCAACCGAAAACTACTGTTTTTTAGGCTGAAATCGAAGTACGAATATATCGTAGACCGGTTCTCAAAGTGTTAACACATTATCTTGATCGTATGTGGATGATCGCTCACAATCTTGTTGATAAGTGTAAATGTTATTGGTAGATGATCTCTGAAAGTTACTAGTTGATCTACTGTTAGTTCGAGGGAACTGGAAATTGCCTTGATTGTTAGGTCTACCTTGAAATGGACCGCTTCTGAATTGACCTCTGCCATATTGACATCGTCCACGAAAATTTCCATTTTTTTGATATTGATATATTGATTTTGTCGGAAATTTTGACAATTTCCATTGTAACCATGTCCTCATCCTCTTCCCCTAAAGGACGGATTAAAATTTCCTCTATAGGAAGTCTGACTATTGCTTCTACAAAATTTAGCAATATATCCCAATTTATTACATCTATAACATCTTATCTGAGAAAAGACTTGATCAAAATTCATATTGGGCTTATTTGCTATACTTCCAGCTTGTGCTTTTGTGGATGCATTATCCTTAACTTTTTGTAATTCACTAGAAACTTCTTGTAATTGTGTGATTTGTTGGAATTTTCTCTGATTCCGGAGTTGTTGTTTACGGTCTTCACTTAAATCTTTATTTTCTGAGATCTTTTTAACGCTATTTACATTTGGATTGTGAGGACCTTTTCCAGTTTCACTATGTGCCTGTTTCGTAGGTAAAGCAGCATGTTCCCATAATTCATTGAGTTGAATAGGTATCTTTCGAATAGGAGTTTGATAAATTTGCATATAATAAGCAGGTTCAATCCTATGTTTTAATAAGTCTCATAATGAGCTTTCCAAAAACTTATTTTCACTTATTTCTTGCAGAGATAATTGAGCTTGTTGTAAGGCTCGTCTTAAATCATTAGCAGGACTATGTTTCCAATTAAATTGTTGTTGAGCCATAGCATGTTCTAGCTTCTTATACTTTTGCCGATCAGTTAAATCATACGAATTTTTAAGCCAAAGAAATTTTTTAAAGCTTCATATGTCGGGTCTTTAGCTTTTCTATGAAGTTGAGCTAAAGCTTCTTCTCGAGTTATTGGATGTTCTTCCATAAACTGAATAAGTCCTTGCATTTTTAGTTTGTCAGATAAGTGAGGAAATTCTTTCAAAGTATCCTCAGTAATTTCGGCCCATTCAATTTCATGACCTTCCAATAATGGTGTAACCAAAGTCTTAAGAATGGTTTTCTTTTGACTGGTATTCATGGAGATTTCGGATTGTTGTAAAGAACCTTCTTCCATATACCACTTTAATATATCAATTTCTACTAGGTCATGATGAAATTTTTCGAGAATCTCGTAGTCACGAGGTGTTTGTATAGAGGTTTCATTGAGTCTTTCTCGAGCATTTCTATCTGCTACAATCAAGGTGGCTTCTTTTTCTGGTAAAGAGCCAGTTTTTTTAATTCCCCATGGTTCTGCGCACTGGTAAAATTCATTATCGTCTTTAAAAGGTAAGACTTTTCTTTCGAATTCTGTTTTTTCTATGGTATAGGAGATATTTCTCCAAATAATTTGGTTTCTTTTCTTAATAGAGTTCTTTCCATTATATTTAACAATTCCAATTACTTTTGATAAATATGTATCATAGATTCATCTTGTTTTTGCTTATAGTATTCCAAACGAGATTGATAGATTTCGCGAATTCGCTTCACTAGTCTTTCATTACCAATTGTTTTTTCTTTTGAAAAGCTAAATCGTTTAGTTGCTTTTTGCCAGAGTTGTTCTAGATGATCTTTTGGTGTGGAAGTGGTCACCGTGGGTGAAGTACTATTATCATATTTTCTGGGAGAACCAGGATCTTCAAAAGAAAAGTTTTTTGTTATTGAGCTTTCTCCTATCCTAGGAAATGTCTCTGAGACAAGTTGATGAAAATCTGCTAGCAATTTTTGACCCAGTGCTAAGCGTTCTTTTTCTTTTGGGGCGATGTCACCTTTATTGTTTATGTCCTCCTCTAAATTTTTTATGTTTGTTAGTATCTTTGCGCAGTTATCATGTATTGTCAACTCTGGTAAAAATCCCCATTCTTTACCTATCTTTGCATAGCATGGATGTATTTTCGATCTGTGTGGAGTTTCCAGGGTATAATCATTGGCAGGCATTGCTTTTTCCACTGATAAATTTAGATCTGGGTATAATGGTGCAGTAGCAGGGGTGCTGGATTTTTCGGAATCTTCTATATCATTAGTCACTTGTGAATATGACAGTAGCGATGTTTCTTCCAAAGCCAGTTGAGCTTTTAAAGGTGGTAATGAAGTATCACATTTTTGTTGTTCAATATATTTATTTGCCAATTTTTGACGTTTTTTTTTTCAATGTTTTTAAGATTTCTTACTTCGGATAAAAGATCATGAGTGCCAACAGCGGCTTTCTGTTGATGATCTTGTACCTTATGTTCCAGTTTTCGTATATTTGTAGCACTATTTTTCTGTGCTTTTATTACTTGATTAATTTCTCTAGAAGTAGGTGGATGTTTCTTTTCCTTTTTCCTGAAAAATTTCTCAAAGCAGTTTTCTTATCGTTATCAGTTTTACTCATTATGTCGCTATTTGATTAATATCAAATGGCAATAAATCCTATTAGAATAAATCTATAACACAAACATAAACATAAATAACTCGCTTAAGATATCACAGAAGTAACATTACTAAATACAGTAGTATTAGATGGTGTACACAATTGATAGATACCACAAACAATAGTTGAACCTACAACAATTAAGGTACCAATAATGCTAGCAAACACAGGTGTGGAAAGTCCTTCATTTTCTTGAACTTCTTGTTCATCTAATTCATTCACATGTTCCCAATCTATATCAGGTTGAGTAGTAGTAGTGCTCTTTTCGGCTGTTGTTTCTTCAGAACTTGTATTTATAATTTCCTCAGTAGTGGATGAAATCATAGTGGTCATAGGCAAAGTAGTAGTCTCGACTGGGATGCCACTTGTAGTTACTTCAATAGTAGACACTGCTTCTGTAGTAAATGGTGGATCCAAAATTTGAAATTTAGGGTACTAATAATTTTTCCATTAAAGAATTGATGTTGATAAATTACATCCGGTTGAAAATCGGAAATTTCATCTAAACTTCGAAGTGATTATTGAACCACTCTAAAAATATGGAATTATTGGTGGGGATAAAAAGATTGTGTTTGTCTTTCGGATCGTAATTGACCAGAACCCTTTTCCATTATATTTTTATTTGTTTGTCTGGAGGAGGAAGGTTGATCATCCCTATCATCTGCTATTTTCTGATGTTTGCGTTGTATAGGAACAGGTTGTTGTGCACGGAGTTGTGGTTGTTGATGTTGTTTAGATTGTTTTCGGGTAGGTTTTGGTGGATTACGTTTTTTATCCTTTCCTTTTGGTCGATCAATAGCATTTGTCTTGACCAGTGGCTGTGCATCCACTAGGGTTAAGTCCGCAAATTCAAAAGCGTCACCTGAAGAGGAATGATAAGATGGACCTAAAGATCTATCGGTTTCAGGAGTTGGTGAGGAAATAGTTGGTGTTCTTGGGTGGCTAGGCGTCAGAGGAATATTTAATTCAGCCTCTGGTAAGGGAATAGAAGCTTCCCTATTTGCAAGTGGTGTCATCGGGCGTGTGTGGGAATACTACTGCTACTAGAGGCAGGTACATAACCACCAGGTCCCGGTGAACCACTATCTTGTGTTTGAGTTGGACGGGTCTGTCTTCTATGTATTGTTGGCAAAATAGGTGATGCAGGAGCTACATTACGCTCATAATTAGGTTCATCAGGTGTTTATGGCCGGACTGTAGGGCTAGCATTAGTGATAGAGCTTCCTATCAATCCAAGCCAATATTTGAATTCTTCTACCGCATGTGAATATTGTTCAAACATGGTCATGGCCAAGATCCGCATATATTTGTTATCATATGGAAGTTGTTTTTGTTGTAGTATTCGACATACACGTCGAATAACAAAGCCCATTAGTCCTAACAAATGTTTGTTGACGAACGATTTCACCCTAAAGTCATAGGCTACCGCAATTTCATGAATGCCTATAAATGACCATACGTCTTTCCATCCCAAATGGTAAATGGGTATACAAGGATTTTTCTGTCTGAGAAACTGTAATTTAGATTGATGTAAAGGTATCAACATGTGCGCCAGCAACATAGGCGTGCGATCTGCACACACATAAGGCACTGTGATTGCAAGTAAATGAAAGCACAACTGCAAAGGTGGTCTTGAAAATGTATGACCGAAATGCAAGTTGCTGTAAAAATTACTTTCTAATTAAAAGGTGCGTGACACGCTGTAGGCGAACAACTACACAAATATTTAGAGGTCTTGTATCGCAGGTACTATCCTACCCCATAAATAGTAACCAAATCCTTACCTTCCCCCATAAATAGCAGTGCACCAGTAACGTTTTGGAAACAGTGTTAAAAGGTATGGCAAATCAAGCAGCATTTCCAACAACGTCCTAAGGGGCCGTCTATAAATGGCATCACACTATTTTGGGCAAAAATCTACCCCCTACCCCTTGTCACATTTCGTCATAAGTATTTAAATCCCCCTTCAAATGTGACGTCACAATTTTCAACCCCAACCCCCTTATATTTGCAATTACGAATTTCCATCTATTTTGTGTCTGCTTAGACAAAATTTTCATCTGTTTTATAGATTTGATTTGTGCACGTTGTGGCAAGACCAACATTCTATTTGTAAAACGTCGAAAATACCGCACACGTTGCTAAGCAAAAATTAAGCAGCAAAGTGTATATCCTACTTTGCTGAAGACCCAAACGAATGAATTACGTTGTGTGAATGCTGGCAATGACTGATTGCGGTTATGCTCCTGTGCATGGATTTAGAAAATCAGTATAGAACAGACAGAGCAGTGAAAGCAATACTAAGTCACTTCACAATTTACAACATACTTACACAGCCTTTGGTGAACAAGGAAAGTTGTTTTTGTTGTTAAATACTTTCGCAAATGCATTGTTGTTTTAAAAATAATCACTGTCATAACTTCTGCTTTCAAAATGATTTAGTGATAAATAAAGTGAGTTCATTGCTGCTAATTAAACCAGCTAAGCCAATTTTCAGGTAGATGCAGCTACTCGCTAAATGCATAAACTTTCCCACTTGCAAACAATATGACTGTCAAGCTATGACCTCACAGTAAGTCATATCACACTCCTGTATTGCGTGGCTTCACCATCAACAGGTCAGACTTAGTGCACGAGTCACTTATCATGAAACAACATCTAACTTGCTACTACCTATGCTTGCTGCAATGCTGCGTTGGAACTTGGAATGACAGCAAAGCTCTTTGCTGTGTAAACACAGTGGCATGCTGTATTAGAGAGGACAAAAAGAGCAAAACTGTTTTAAGTAACAATCATGTATCATCGGAGAGAGTTGCTTTCATGCACTACGGTTCATTGAAATGAATTCTTCGTATCGCAAAATGCACGCCACAGTGTTGTTGAGAAACAGTTACCATATTTACTCTAAAAGCTTTTGAACTTCGGCAAAAATAACTAATGCCTGCAATCAGGGGCGGTTCCAGAGGAGTAATTGGGGCGATCGATCCCCCAAAAACCTACGAAAGTAACTCCATTCACCATGATCTTGTAAAATTCGGAATTCGAATTGTCTCATTGTTTGCAGTAGGCAATTCTGTTGTCCATTATTTTGTCTCAGCAGTGTTATGAAGTTCAGTTCATCTATCTTGGGGTGGCGAAGCCGTTACGAGACTTGATTAGTAAATATTACTGAAATCGCCCCCCTAACGTTACTAACTGGGTCCGCCCCTGCCTGCAGAACACATGCGTATAGAGAGTACTAAGATTTTTAATCAGTTAAGTGAGAAATGTAGTCGACTGCAATCACTCTTGTGCGAAGACACAGTGCAGCCAATGGTTAGAATGAAACCAAAATAATTTCCCGAATATTTTCAAAAAAAAAGGGAAAAGATGTTTACGAAAGACGGTAACTCTAAAAAGCGTAATACTTCAACTAAATCGAAGTAACAACCAAACCTTCCGTTCCCAAACTGCGACCATCATCAGTGCTAAACTTCAACCGGCATAAAAGAGAGATAAAGCGGAGTGTACCACTGTGACAACCTGATAACGCGTCTGTGGTCATTGTTGACGCTTGAAATGCAATGCTCGACGCTCATTCACAAGAAAAGCTCAAGGAATGGTGATGCAATGCGTGGTGGGATTGGGAAGGACAAAATATGCGATAGCAGGAAATATTGCTACATTATTCAGTGTCTGGCCCTATGACAAGGAAATCTTATTTTGTTAAAGTTGGAACCGCGATAAACTAGTCGTGGTACTCGGCTGGTGAGACCATTTGTGGTGACAAAAGGTGATTTCTACAAACGAAATTGTGGAAAATTCTACCTTTCAAGGCGTTTCTATGTCAAAACATATAATGGTTACAATTACAGTAAATGCATGTCTTCTTGTTTTTCATTCGAGTGTTATCCCGCTGTTTATTTGACCATGAATGACTGCTTTCATGTTTCTGTTTTGGAATTTCAAAATATTTTCCTGTGGGTTTTCAAAACAATATAGATGTGCTTGGCTGTTGCACGCGTTTGAAAAAGTGTTGATCAATGGACATTCAGTGTATGCAATCAGCAAAAACCTCGTACGACTGGGGACTTTCGTAATCTTGAATGCGTTTCCGATCTTTTGTCATTTCCAAGTGACATACCATCACCGAAAACTAGGACTTGGGCAAGACACATTTTGTCTACTTCAAAGGCAGAATAAGTAAAATTAGAAGCATTGGCAATGCAGCAACGAGAAGCCTTGATTATTTCGTTTAGTTTCTGGGAAAGTGAAACTTGCCAAGGTACGTTTGATTTACAGCATCTGGCTCGCTATATCAGCAACAACAGCGGTTGACAATAAAAACAAGTGGTCCATGTGCGATGTTACCACATGCACGGGTGACAAACGAGACTAAGAGCAGATTTTGTGCGTAACATGTAGGAGATGGTTCCACAAAAACTGCCTTTCCAAGCTAAGTTGGAGATTAACCTCTGTGCACGTATTTCAAGTGCACTACATCGCTGTCTGCGAGAAACCAGAGTTGAAGAACTGGTATGCTTTTCATTTAGTGAAGGATGTGTGAAGACGATTTGAAGTTCACGTTCTGAAAGTTGCGTGCTCACTTATCCCTTTGCATGCACATTGGCTATGCTGGGAATAATGTTGAACATCGCAGAGATCAGTCATGATTTGATTTTTTTCAAGGTATCAGCTTTCGCGTTTTTTCTGAGATTTCGTGTTTTCTAACGATTTTGTATGGAACAAAGCTGTATCGTTTGTGATAAGAGAACAAGTCCTCCATATAAACATAGGTCATATATTTATAAAACGAGCGACATCCTACGTTGAAAGTTTTTGTCGGCGCTATGCAAGAAAACAAGTGATAAAGGATGTGTACAGTTCTATCCTGTATCGCCACCCACCAGAAAATTTTCATGTGCAGCATTCAAACGCTTTTCATATTTCTGACGACAGTGCTGTGTGTGCTCTTCAGTATCAATTTACAATTTCAGAAACACTCCCGACCACAGTCGAAAACAATAACTGAGGCCAGAGTCTGAAGCTATATTCCTCACAATGCTCTGGCTGGACAGCAATTTGTATTTTGAAACAATAATGAGCCGGAACATACTCTGTTATCTGTAGTTAGGCTTTTAGTGCAATACTCAAAGTGCCGGAATCGCCTTATAGCCTTGCGTTGCTATGCACATTTCATATGATCATTGAGTGTGATGATAGCACTCAAAATCAGTGTCTTCTGCGCAAAAGCAGAGGTGGAGCGAATACAGTTTGCAAGCACGTTTGTGTGCCAGTTTATGTGATGGCTGAAATTGCAATACAAGCATGTGACATTGCTTATTTCTTGCCAGTTCAATCGCACTGTAAGTTTGGCAGTAAGTGGCTCCTTTCATGTACATTTTCCAAAGGAGGAGTAACGTCTTATTTGTTTGTTAGCAGTCATCGAGGAACATGACGAGTTTTCAAAAAAGTATCGTTGTTTTTTATATGTTTAACAGCTCAAACGAGTGAACCTTCTGTTCTGGTCGCAAATTTCTACAAGTTGATCGCGGATTTTTGTATTGCAAAAATACAATTTTGTTGTTCATGTTTTTCCATTTTTTGAAAAAATAATATATACAGTACATGTAGTGGGAAAGGCAAGCAATACTGTTAAAATGAAAATCACCATTGCATGTTTGCACACGCAGTTTAAACCACAAGTATTACCTCACGACGTAGACAAATGAATTCATGAAATGTTGTCATGCTAATCTTATTCTTGCCCAAAAGCGAAGAACAGGTCATTTTCAAAACTGGTTTGTTTGTTGACTCCATTGAGCTTAGCATCCAGGTTGTACAAACTACAAGTAGGAGAAATTCCAATTTTTTCATGAAGTAAAACATAGTTGATAGAGAAAAATATCTGGGGTGTTTGCGGGTTAAATTATTTTTCAAACGGTAAAATGCTATTACTGCAATAATAACGAACGATCAAATGATATAGACCTTCTTATTGAAAAGTAAAAACCTTTTGGAAAAATAGAAAAATGCGAATCTCGCACAAAGTTGCTTGATAAAAAAAATACAACTTCAAGAAATAGTTATACGTCATTGCGCAGACAATTAGAGGACATTTGCAGGTTAACTTTGCACGGAATGGGCCAGTTCGGCGCCGCCGTTTCGGTCGGCGATGAAATGTGAAATGTGTTTTCCTTTGGATTGTCACCAAAGTGCATAAGTTCGCACTGCCGTCGTCTGGGAAGCATGTGAAGCGCAAGAGTCAGTTTAGCACTTGTCCCAGATCTTTCCAATTATGCTGTATTTATTGCGCTTCATGATGCATACCATGGATTTGGAAGTGCCATTACTGCATATTCGTACACCGATAGGCACCCATGGCAAGAAAGTACGATATATTCTTAGATTAGTTGTGAAATGCAATCAAAATGATACCTACATGAAAGATCAAGGAATAGATGCTGTCCAGGCTTAACTTTTGTGTGAACTTATTAACGCCTCATGCCAGCAAAAATAAACGTCACAAGCCATATTTCCTTCCACACGTGGTCACGGTCGCACTAAGTTCTTCTAAAATCCTGACGGTCGGGAAACTACGCTGGCCACTGGCCATCAGGATGACAACAAAAACACTTATGAAGTAAACATCCTTTGCAGTCTAACCTTCAAAGTATTTCAAAAACACACATTTCTTTCGCATAACACATTTGCAACCGCCATCGCCGAAACGTCCCGTCGCCAAAACGGCTCGTCGCCGAAATGGTAGCGCCGAACTGTACTAGACCGAACTTTGCATGTACTTTGCTTTACACCGGCAGATTTCTTCTTACGTGACCTATCACTTTACGATACCAATCTCTTTGTTCGTTAGTTCCTGCATATCTTCAGGGCATGTCTTCTCATCATTTCCTAATCAATTTTCTTGGTTTTCTGTAATACCGCAACATACCGTAAAGCAGAACAAAAAATTCCAAGCCTACACTTGCTTACGTTGTGCGAGACAGGGTCAGCGCATGACTTCATGATGATAGGTGTGAAGAACGTGAAAATCATTCACAATATGTCCATGAACAATGAAATACACATATCATACGATCGTACAGAAATAGTTTCTTGCTTCTTCTGATATGTGAGACGAGAATGCATTGAAGTGTTTCCTCATATTTACAAACTGCAGGTTAAATTTTAGCGGTGAAGTGTTTGTCTCATCTTGCACACAGCAATTACATGGTGGTCGATGACCGATGGTGATCAATGACGGTTACAGCTCGTTGTGAAATAAGAAGCATTTCTGCAAACCAAATTGAACAATAGTATCGATAAAAATAAGCTACAAACGTTGCTTAGTTAATCGCGTCCAAGTTCGCTTCACTTTAATCATGTTTGAATGTAAAACATCTAACGATTTTGTCTTTCACCGGCACCGAACTAAGCATCATGGCTCGATTGATGCTTTGCAGATTTCAAAAAAAGTAAAACGTTCACGTCATCCAGCGTCTTGTCTACAAGCTCTTCTATTTAGTTTTGTCCACTTCCTCTATGCATGAAGCAAACTCGCTAATAATAATCTCGCAGATTTTTTTGCAAGGAGGCTTCATCGAGTGTTCAGCCATTGAGTGTGATGTAAACAAAGTGTTTGTAGAAGTAGCCTACTGTCGTTTGGTTAAAATCCACCCAGATCATGATTATCTTTCCTTTAATATTAGGAGATTAAGGTTTCCAACCCAGCCAGCTAGTCTTTTTCAAAGCAATTTCTGACAGTCGGACCTTCTTTTAGCATCATGTAATAAACACTTGCATCCGGGCCATCTCCTAAAACAATCTGGCCGTGTCACGATTGACCATCCGCTCAGAGTTAAGTGATCAAT
>Ga0210059_1005119_pt1 | contig 21086 bp, 16 predicted proteins | sample Ectturendosymbi2_FD_188042 | JGI IMG/M metagenome (GOLD analysis project Ga0210059, IMG submission 188042) | Ecteinascidia turbinata endosymbiont from Florida, USA - Sample 2 (SPAdes) (version 2) | ecosystem: Host-associated > Tunicates > Ascidians > Unclassified | place: Key West, Florida...
GATTCGGTCTGGGCCGTTTCGGTCTGGGACGTTTCGGTCTGGGCCGATTCGATCTGGGCCGATTCGGTCTGGGCCGTTTCGGTCTGGGCCGATTCGGTCTGAGCCGTTTCGGTCTGAGCCGTTTCGGTCTGGGCCGTTTCGGTCTGAGCCGTTTCGGCCACGGGAGATTTCGGTCTGGGGACATTTCGGTCACAACATTTCTGTACATAGACAGCTTATTACATTCGTTTATTTAAATGATTATAGGCAGGCGAAATGTCACTGTAGCTGGTGATATACCAACTCCCTTTGAGGAGTCATGATTGCGATTAAATCTGAATTGTAATTATGACTTTGAAGAATTTGCATTTAATTGCAAAATGTCGATAATGATTTAATTTATTTGCTGATGATAATCAAAATCATATGTTGATGCTGATTAACTTGGTTCTTGGATCATGTTTGCACTTTTTTTAAATAAACCTTGTCGTTGATTTAAGTATGTTTGCATTAAAATGTGAACATGTAACATTTCTGCAAGATTTCATAGTCTGACCGAAATGTCCCCAGACCGAAACGGTCCAGACTGAAATGTTGCGTACCCTACGGATTCGGCTCCTCTTCCTGGTAGAACATAATCTTTGACTCTGCCTCCGTTGTGAAACGCAAACTCCGGCAGGAGTCCACTCCGGTCCCCTGCTCCATGATCATCTCTGAAAGAACCTGAAAGCAGCCCGTGGAGAATTTTCAGCTTTTCCAGGTTGTTGCATGACGACATGGAAGCATGAATCTCATTTAAAGATGCTCTCGTTTCCGTTTGAGGTGAAATTGCCGTGAATCAATGTTGGTTCCCGCCTATAAACCTGTTTGGAATGTTCTTCTCTTCCTGCATTCCATGATGGTAGAGAAGATGTCATCACTGATGGTGATTTCGTGCGCACTCGCACAGATGGCAGAATATATTGCTAAACTTTGCGAGGTTATGTGTCAAAACAAAACCTCGGCACATCCTGATACTTGGAAAGCTGCTTGCAGACAATGTTATTTTCGTTTAAACACAACTAAGCGGGCGTTTCGGCACTAATGGAACGTTTTGGTTGTGAAGCGTTTTGCTCTGGCCAACAGCAGCAAAAAACACTTAAAATTCTTTAGATAAGGTACACTACATATGGAACGGGCCGCTAATGGTAAGGTTTTTGTGATGGTCGCTGAGGTTGAACGAGCGAGCTGTTACCAATATTTTTGCGGTTAGATTTCACCGGGCCGCTACCGTTGGCAAGGTTGAAAAATTTATTCTGTTGAAAAAACTTTCAAAAATTTGTTTTTTATTTAGGAGAAACAATCGGTGGCCTGAAAAGTGACTTAAACCACCTGGTGTTGCTTTATCGATGCAGCATTTTCAGGCGAATTTGCTCTTTGCCATGTATGAGCTTTAATGAACTCCGTCAGGCGCGGCTTGGCAGGTAGGCTATCTTTGTTACTGTGTGAGTGGCTTGTCGGAGGTAACGTGCTATGCAACGTTTCAATGTGTGCTATTGTTTCATAAAAAGGCCGGAGAAGAACCTGGAAAAACACGCCGGAGATACGCCATTGGTAATAAATAGTGTCAAAAAAGTGGCTATGCTGCTTCTGATGCATGGGCTACCAATTAAATCATGCGCAATCGGCTACCTTTTGTGTCTATGATCTACGTCTTTGAACTTTTTGAATATAAATGAAAGAGAGGAAACTTATAAACTAGCCAGAAGTTTGAGTAGGCAACTAGACTGTGATGGTAGTTTTGTTTCAGGTTCATCGTTGTTTTCATTTGATGCAGTCACACCACAGTTAGAGCACCTCCAAAAATTTCACCACAAAGACAACATTTGCTTTAAATTTAGAGACCCTGAGATAAACAATTGGTATAAGTCTTCTTTGATCAATATTTATGTATTTTGTAAAAAAATGCTGATCGATTAAACTCCGTCGTCTTTGTGGAGAATAGTTACTGTAAAATTAATTTGGAATTTTTATAGGTATCAAATAGCTATTCTTTTCACGTAAATTGTTTTTGTTCAACTGTATAATCGTTGAGGGCCATGGGGTCCTGATTGAAAAAGAAGAACATGTCCTCGGTACACGGACAGTTAATGGGATGGATGGTACGGGCTATGGGCGGTCCGGGCTCAAAAAATCTTGGACCGTGTCATCTCTATCTTGTGCCGTTACATCCCATGCAGGCAGATATCGTCGTGAGTGGGACAAGACTCGAAAAAGTCGACAACTTCTGTTTCCTGGGTTCTTTTATATCAAACGATTGCTTGTCTCTTGAGAAAGAAATTCAGTTCAGATTGGGAGCGCTGCTACTATCTTCAGTTGACTCAGTTACAGACATGGCGTAATCCACACCTTACATTGCGCACCAAAACCAGCATGTAGAAGGCTCGAGTACTCTTCTTTACAGCTCCGAAACTTGACCAACATACATGCAACATGAGAGAAAACTTAACAGTTTTCACACACGATGCCTCTGCATTATTTACGGCTTCGTGTGGAAGGAAAAGATCAGAAACGAGGTCATTTTGCAGCCAGGGATGTAGTGATACCAAAAACGGTAAGGGAACGCTCCCAAAAACTAGCCATTTTGAAACAGCTTCAAACTCATTTTAGAGCAAAACATGAAAAAGGTATGGGTACGCCGCTCCCACGCGTTCCCGCCCCACTACACCCCTGTTTGCAGCACAGTGGTTGTAGTTCCTTGTTTATTTATCTCATGCCAAGGCGCTTACATTGGCTTGGTCATGTTTGCCGTCTTTCTGCAGTGTGCTTTCAAAATGATTAGCATTTTGACCTTCAGCCGAAGCAGTAAATGTAGCAATAACTTTTGATTGCCCTACAAACTTGTGCGCTGTGTTATAACACAGATATTGATTCTTCGCTTCGCAATAAAATACTACACTCGATAAATTTTGATCAGCTTGTGATTACGCTGCCCTACAAATATTTAAACTCGTTTAATTTACGATTTTGCGGCCGATCACAATGTTTGTTGTCATAGAGCAGCTATGTCCAACCCACGGGCCGCGGGCCGCATGCGGCCCAGTCGAAGGTTTTGTGCGGCCCAGTTTAGGCCTCAGCCGCAATGAAAGCATGCTAAATTCTGACAACCTGTCCTTATTTTGATAATCTTAATCTGACATTTCTGATACAAGTAGTTGTCAATGCCACTTTTTCCCGTCTGTTACCATTGTAGTTAGGATTCGAACGTTTTCAGTACATTAGCTAAAGCTAAATTTAGTTTGCTAAGATCAAAGTAATTCTTTCAATGTGCGGCCCTCATTGATATTTCCTTCAATGTGCGGCCCTGGTTAAGATAGTGACATAAATTGTACATAGCTGTCATAGAGCGACACTGAGTCAAGGTCGGTTCGTGACAGTGGCCCGTTTATCAAGTGTGTCAGATCGGGTATCCCAACTGAGCGAGCTGACATTTTCTGGTTGCAAAACCAAAGTGAACTCGAAAAAAATGTTTCACTACTTTGACTGTGTTTAAAAGCTTTTCAGCAGTAAAGCAGAATTGACATAGAATGAAAAACAACAGCCCCGAAGCCAATAATTTTAATTAAATCATATTCACCGTTGACACAACTGTTTTTATTGCCAGAAAAAATCTGATGAAGGAGTTTTGCTGAGTAGTGAATTAAACAGATGCGTTTATGCGACACTAACTAGCGATATTTCACCTAATGCCCCAGGAATTTTTTAACTCTTGGCGCAGACTAGCAGAGCGCCATCAAAATGTGTCCACGTATCGCGTGACCGCACACCAGAACCGTCGCCACGAAGTCTTCAATGGGAGGGCTTGACATTTGTGCAGGGGGGCTTGACATTCTAAAATTTGACAAAAACTCTGCCCATTTGTAGTGTTTCATATTTCAATTTGGGGGAGCTTGGAACTTTGTTTGGGGGGCTAAGCCCAGCAAAGCCTCCCCGTAGCGACGGGACTGACGCACACCCTCACATACTGGAAGGATGTGTAGTGAGTTTGACAATTAAGCAAAAAAAGAGTGAGTCTGCCAAAAGTAACGCTAAGTTTGACGCGTAGTAAAACAGTTCCTGAGTTTGAAACTCGCTATTATTTGAACTTTATCATTGAAGGGTGTTTTGCCTTTGCTACCTGTAGGTCCGACCCCAATCAAGAGTATGAAAATATCAAAACGATTATTTTTAAAATATATCCAAACGATTTTGATGGTGAAAACATCATGTGTCATGATGCAACTTGATTTATATGTCTTTTTGCAATGACACATGCTTACCCTGTAGATACAGCTGCCGAACAATACCTACGAGATATAATTTTTGTGAGAGACAGGTCTGCGTAGTTGTGCAAATACAGTCACCTCGTTTAATATCGATCTTCGACCTCATCAGGAGAAAACGTGAGGTATCCTAAGCTTATGTCACGTGGTGATTTACTTGTGGGTTTTTCGGTTGTCATCGGAACGAATCACAATTAATACAAATCCCAGTTATTTTGTTCAACTTTGATAGTTTTTTCTTAACCGTGTGGACGAAGTAGGTTGTGAATTTGCTACTTTATAAATGGTTACTTGTTTACTGATTTGACAAAGGCGGATAAATGTTAACGAAGTTCGCGTACTTGCTACAAAACATTTTTTCCAAAGTCAGCTCAACTACAGTTTTATGAACCAACAGCTTGATGAGATGCAAATAGATTGTGCCAAGTTTCAACAATTCGAGCAGATTCACTTTATCAGGTTTTCTACTTCTCTGCTACTCGGGGTTTCTTGCGCAGCTAAGCACACTGATCATAAGAACAGGTTGCGAGCCAGCAATATTCTTTGCACAACTGTGTGTAATATTTGCCAGAGTTTAATTCTGTGTCAAACCTGTTCACATTGCCAAGCTTAATACGCCACTCGAAGTCGTTGTAACTAACCAACCCAATATTTAAAAGAAGGTTAACAAACTGTTGGGAGGTATTTTGTTTGACAGTCAGTTTTTTTCTGGTATTTCGACCTTTTCCGGTCGCAGAAATGATTTCACAGTTTGCGTCTATCTGTAAAGTCTGGCAATATTTAAGCAATCTATCTTTACAGTAAGAGGTTGAAACTAATTTTCTTCTATAACATACCTCAGAAAACACACTTACTTTCTTTTATATGTAGGAATGAGAATGTGTAGCGTTACGTGAAATCGATTTTCTATTTAAAAAATGTGCCGATGGATTCACTTTGACACCTTTGTGGAAGCTAGTTACTTGAATATACTTTCTTCATTAGTTTTAACAGTTATGAAAAACCCATTTTCTGGTTTTCCATACTTTCTGAGATTTTTTGATGAAATTAACAGTTTTTTCTGTTCTGCCTTATCACTAGGCGTGGGAGATAACTAAACTATACAGTCATCTTATTATACTGCATTAGTGAACGAAATCCAACAGCATAACTGAACATGAATGAAAAAACGCCTGAAGTAGAAACGTGCAAAAATCTGCAAGTTCAAAAGTTTTATTGCTGCGGTTTTATTGCAATGAAAAATTTAATTACTATTTTATTACTGCACTGCAAAGTTTTATTGCTGCATTGCAGACGGCGAATATTTTGATGTAAAATGTGTGCAACCTATCTCATCTCCATTTTTGGAAGCTATATTTTTATAAGGCTTTTCTCCGTCTTCCATTTTTCGTTTTCAAAAGTGAAAAATTGACGCAAACTTGGGCATAATACGGTGGTAAGAAATATCAGGGTTTTTAAGGTGTTTTAGGAACCCGATTTAGGTCCCTAGAATTGAAAATTGGGTCCCTAGAATCAGAGAAAATTAACATCGGGTCCCTAGAATCAAAGAAAATCTGGTCCCTAGAATCAGAGAAATTGGGCCCCTACAAGTCCATACCGGGTACCTAATATTTTCCTTAAAAAGAAACCTGGAAATATGTTTTCATAATCTTTTCCCGCATAACATGAACGAAGTGTTGGCAAGAATATTCAGAAATGCAGAATAAGGTAGTGTTCTATTTATTGGTGCAAAGCTTATACTGGCGCAAACCTAGAGCTGTGCATGAAATAAGTTGATTTTTGTGATGCCTGTTTTGCTCGATTAATGCTTGACCACGAATTGATGCAACTCAGGTGTGAGAAGCGATACAAAAGATATGCATCAATTTATTTCATCCTTCTTTATTTTATACCCAGTTTTTCTGCCCGAAAGATCACGACTTGATAAAGGAGAATGGAAACATTGCCATCTTAACCTTTCACCGTTCGTATAAAAAGCATGTCTAAGGCACAATTTTACGAGTTTCCATAAAGTGTTTTTGCTACCCCAGTGTGTGATGCAGCACAATACTAGACAGAAATACGTCCCAATCCAATGTTGTGTCGTGAAACCGGTTTTCAGCCGTTTTCATGAAACCCGGTTAAGATTTTTAATGACTTGGTTACTGTTTTGTGGGTCAGCAAATGATATGCGAAGTGAACGCATTGTGTGCGAAGCATCAGTGACCCCGGTTTTTGTGCAAATGCGTACATCACTTACAAAAGCTAGCTTTAGACGCGTTGACCTCTTTTACACAGTTTCACTTCTAAAAGATCAATATCACAAAACGCATTGGTATCCATCTTTGAAAGCAAGACAACTGACCGCGCATCAATTGTTCAAAGCCGTAGGACTGACAGTCCTCAAAAATGGTGGACGGAAAAAACGACTTGTCAAAATTGGTTGGCGAGCAAAGGAACATGCATTCCACTGCAGCAAGCACACTGACCTGAAATGCTTGTTTGATGTGATCGTTGTTGTCGGTGTGCAGCAGATACTTTTCTGCTAACAAAGCAAAGTCATCGAATCCGATTTCCAAAGGAACATCGCCCTTCGTCTCGTCCTGGACCAAGGATCGAATCTCGGTCATTGTCAGGTGGAAGTTAAACATGCAAAAATGTTCTCGAAGACTGCTGAGTTTTATGTGACCTTCACCATTTCGATCGAACAGTCTGAACATTTCAGCCACACTGCTGCGATCCTCCTCTTTCAACAGCAGCTGACTTTTCCGGCGAATCGTGTAACTTTCTTTCTCCATGTCGGTCACTACTATCAGCTTTACTACAGTCAGCTAATAGTTGATCTGTCGTTTAGGTAAAAAATATATTGTAAAGATTTAGATCATTGACTCGACAACACTGTTCCAGCAAACAAATCAGTGCAGCGTCTGCTCTGAACTTGACTGGCGAAAACACAGCAAGGAATTTCCACCTGCTTTTTTGTTGATCGCGACCGCTCATGTGTCTCTGCGCAGACGATGGCGGGAGCTGACACCATTTCCACCCGAGTAGTTCGTGCAAACCCATGCACGGCAAGTTATCACGAGCATCTGACCCACGCTTGCTGCTCGTCAGGCAAATTGTCATGTCTACACCATAGGCGTAGCCAGGGGGGCCAAAGGGGCCATGGCCTCCCCAATATTTTTAGAAAATATAGACATTTTGTGCTTTGAGAGGCATTTTTCTAAGAAAAATAGTGTTATTCGCCTAAAATCAAGCATTTTGGCACCCCCAAAATTTTTTGCTCCCCCCAAATTTTTGGGCTGGTTGTGCCACTGGTACACCTGAAATTTTACATTTCACATTATCTTTTTGACCGTGTGCCTGTTACTACAGCGAACAACATGCTTACATGTTCTAGTGCACTCCTCGTCTCTTCTACCCATGCATAAGCATAGCCTTTTAACAAACGGAAATTACCATTAGGGTAAAGCTGTATGCACACGGCATGCGTCCTGTGCGTTTTTTGGGCACATAGTCTGATTTCGTGACGTCACGTCCTTTTTTGATGCGTCTGGTATGGTCTGCGTTCGAGTAGAACCTGTTTCTATATTGACGCATCAGACTCACTGCTGTAGCAGTCACGCGAGCGCGACCGCCACATGTGAGCAAAGACGGCCAAAGCAAGAAGGGAAAGACCAAGCAGCTGCAAACGTCAGGGATCTCATGCAAAGCGATCAATAAAACCTTGCTTGCCTCTGGTAATTTTTTCACAGTGAACGCTCATCATACGCAAACCGGACAATTAGCTAGACCTGTATGTTGACACGACCACGAACAAACTTACTAGAATTAGAACACCACGCAGGTTTTGCAAAATTGACCAGATGAATTATGAAAACTCGCCACAGCAAATATAGCTTTGCATTCAGTATTCACTCAGATACCAGAACTAAACCTTAACGATTAAGACGTATTCCCACAAGCCTGCATAGATGCTTGCTACAGTAATTTTATACTGCGTGAAAAGAAGCCTGCAGAGTGTAGTTTGACACTCAGGCACATTGGTCACACTCGCACTAATAATGGATGTTTCAAACTTGTGGAAGCATTGGAATAGACTTACTCATGCTTCTTTTCAGAAAGTATAAATGTACGTGACTTACCGCTATCAGCTTGTCGCTGCCTCGCTGCATTACCTGCCAAGACGTGTGCGTTCAACACTCTCATGCAACAAAACGCCTGCTACCGCAATATAAAGTGAACTTTTGAAGATTTGTTGCCATGTTATTGCTACGCAATAAAAACCAACAGTAGAATAATCCGCTCGCGACTTTCGCAACCCGCCTCTGCAGGCAAAGGAAGGGACATGAGTGAACTGCAAGCTCATCACTGCATGACCAATAACAGTGAACCTGACTCTTGTGCATTGTGATTCATATCGGCAAAACAACTGTCATTGCAAGAATCAAATCAATTAATCGGAATTAAGATGCCGACTTCAGGTTTTTCCAAAAATATTTGTTTCATAATCTCAATTTCCAGGGTTTTATGTCAGGTTCCACAAACTAAAGCTCATCTAATGCAACGCCAGCTCATCTAATGCAACGAAGAAAAGTTTTTACTAATTGTTAGCATAAGTTAATTTGGGCGATGATTTGCGATGAAATCAAGTGTCATGTCAATACCTCTTTAGGTCTGGTTGGGGGGCATGCATCCCCTGCATCCCCCCTTGTGTCCGCGCCTGGTGCAGGCCATTCTAGCTGTTGGGCTGTTTTTGCAGTAGGCCTACTTGATGATATTTTGCTGTCTTACAAAAGCCAGGATTCAAGGCTATTGTTGTTTATTCCACTGATGGTGATTTTGTTATGGGATTAATTGTATCTATCGTCCATGCTGTTTTAATTTTTTAATACTTGGCCCCTCTAAATACGAAACAAATGGTTTAAAGCAATACCTTCATGACGGTGGATGTAGGCCTACACAAATCTCATTCAATCCATTGCAGCAACAAATCCTGCAAATTATATGTAGCCTCATGCAACACTTTGTTCCGAAATGTGGGCCCCATTACTTTTTTAATAATTTGTGACATAAGTCAAATTTGGCAATTTGCGTTTGTTTTGAATGCATGTAACCAGTCATTTCAGGGTTTTGTGCACTCTACCGCACAGGTCTTGTGTAGCTTTGCTCGACAGTATTGTGTATAAAATATAAGTAACACCTTAAAAATATGGCACATGCGATGCCAGAACTTAGGCAAAACATAGTCTTGCGCTGCAGGACACCAACTTCATTACCGACTTTCGGGTCTCAATCATCCGTTCAGCTCAGGCCGTGCGCAACGAACGCACCGCTTCATGCGCAGACGTGTGCATGCAAAGGCGCATTGAACTCGCCTGAACTCGCCGCACCAGTAGCAGACACGTCGGACGCACCGAACCAGAAACATCCCGTGTGCATAAAAAAGCTTAATACGTGAACCTCAAAATAAATGACAAAAACCTTATTAAATATCACTGCCAGAAATAGACGCAACAGGAACCAAGTCTGCACGTGTCACTGATAACGATTCATTTCGTAGCGCTGTGCTTGGCTTGATGGCTCGCAACTGTCTGAAACAGTCAAATAGTTTAATTGCCAGCTGAGCTAAAGCGACGGCCTTCACTTTGTTGGACGAAGTAAATTGGTTTGTTTGTAGCTCACTCATTGCAGTTTGACAATGGTTTGTTAAAATGTATGAGCAATTGGTCAGACTATACACCGGGACACATCAAATTTTTCCAAGAATTGCTGACCCCGTCTCTAGACTAAATGATCAAGTTACGCGTTAAAGCGTGAACAAGTTGCAGGATTTTTATGAAATGACTTAGCCACTTATTTAGTGAATGAACAGAATTTTTGAAGAATTGTTTTGTATTTGATTGTATACCATCAAGAGAGTTATCTACTACTGGGTGTGACTCACATAAAAACGTTTCTGTAGTATGCAAAAAGTAGGCCTAGTCGCTTTTGCTATTTTCTGTCCAATACATTTGACGCGCCTGATTACAGAGACAGATCGAATATTGACGTAATATCAGTGGCGTATGATGGTCATCGTTACTGGGTGTGCGCTGTTTGTGACGCCACACTGTGACGTCAAATTCACGTTTCATATCCAACGTTTTGGCGAAGTTTTTTGACACAATGCATATCATTATACACGCGATCTCCTTATTCATTGTTGTATAACGTAATAATGTCATTGTATTGACTTTAAACTATCAGCGCTCCAACTTAAAATACATATGCAAAATACACTCAAAGCTAAGACCAAGCAATCATAACCGCAAAAATATCAGACTGCACGTTAAAACCAAGGAGTACAACACACTCACCCCCAGGGTCGGTTTCAAGCCGGTTTGACCGATTTCTTCTAATCGGGCCCCGCGCCAAAGGGGGCCCCACGCTCCGCCTACTTGCCAACGCAAACTTACACTTTCTATCGAAGTTGCTTGTGTATAGTACCGGAGGGGCACAGTGTTTTTTAAGTTGTTTTGAGAGACCAAAACGATGGTCAAATTTTTCCAACGGTCTCTCAAAATACAGTAAAACTCGCTTTACTACCACAATCAAAGTGCCCAAAACCTTGATTCACAAACATCTCGGTGTTCAGATGAAACAGTTGCGGTCTCTGAAAAATTCTTTGCAGTGAGCAAGGTCAAAGCAAGGTCAAAACGTAAGAAAACCCTGGAGGAGCCCACAGTGTGTTGTAGGTGTGGGATCCGTTGCCAACGAAAATCCATGTGAACTGCGCGGTTTTCAACGCTCTCATCAAAGTTCCATAGGAAGAATGGCCGCTGTTTTTTTAGTGGTTTGACGCCAAGCTTGTTTTTTACACTAGCACCTCGCTAAGGCAGAGAGGGCTTAAGTTTTGAAGCTGTTTTCTGTTTCATTTATAAAGCGTTTCGTATTTGGCAGGTCAGGTTTCAATAGTTGCTGAAAAATAGGGTTTGATAGTTGTTGAATGTTGATATTTCAATATTTACTACTAGACTTGTCTTCTGAAGGGAAAGTTTAGTTCGTAATTGCAAATATGTGCTGCTTAGACTTTTTTTAGCGTTGTTCATTTTCCCTCGCGTAAAGATTTGATGAGGCAACCAGGCGCGGACACAGGGGGGGGGATGCAGGGGATGCATCCCCCCCACCAGACTTGAAGTGGTGCTGACATGACACTTGATTTCATTGAAAATCATCGCCAAAAATATTTTTATTCTTTACATTACTTAGTCGCTAAAGATTCTAATAATTAATTTACGCTAACAATTTGTCAAAAACGTTTATTCGTTTCATTAGATGAGCTAGCCTTGTTTGTGGAACCTGCTATAAAATAGTCAATGATCGCATGGGCGTCAGCAAGGGGGGGAGGCAAAACGGGCATTTGCCCCCCCCTGGAAATTGGGATTAAGAACCAAATATTTCTGGAAAAACCTGAAGTCGGCATCTTAATTCCGATTAATTGATTTGATTCTTGCAATGACAGTTTTTTTGCCGGTATGAAACTCACACTGCACAAGAGTCAGGTCCACAGTTATAGTGTCCTGCAGTGATGAGCTTGCAGTTCACTCATGTCCCCTCCTTTGCCTGCAGAGGCGGGTTGCGAAAGTCGCGAGCGGATTGTTCTGCTGTTGGTCTTTATTGCGTAACAATAACATGGCAACAAATCTTCAAAAGTTTACTTTATATTACGGTAGCAAGCGTTTTGTTGCATGAGACTGTTGTACGTACACATCGTGGCAGATAATGCAGCGAGACAGTGATACGCTGATAGCGGTAAGCCACGTACATTTATACTGTGTGAAAAGAAGCATGAGTGAGTCTGTAGCAATGCTTCCACAAGTTTGAAAAATCCATTATTAGTGCGAGTGTGACCAATGTGCCTGAGTGTCAAACTACACTTATGCAGGATTCTTTTCATACAGTATAAAATTACTGTAGCAAGCATCTATGCAGGCTTGTGGGAATACGTCTTAATCGTTGAGGTTTACTTCTGACATCTGAGTGAATACTGAGTACAAACCGAAATTGGCCGCGGCGTGTTTTCATAATTCATCTGGTCAATTTTGCAAAACCTGCGTGGTATTTTAAGTCTAGTAAGTTTGACTGCAGTCGTGTCACTAGCTCTACTTAATTGTCCAGTTTGTGTGGCAAGGTTTTATTGATCGCTTTGGACGAGATCCCAGAAGCTTGCAGCTCTTGTTTCTAAGTGATGCTGACAAGTCTTGCTAGCTGATACCACAATTAGGGGGAGAACAACCGGGCAATTCCCCCCCGAAATTTTCAAAAACATGTTCAGTTGAATATGTCAACTGGGTGCGGCCCTGCTTGCTAAGTAAATAGTAATAATTTGTGGTTTCGTTGAAAACCATGGCAATCCAATGCTTTTTTCTTTAAAGATCATGGCAATGCTTACTTGAAAAGAAATGCCCTGCGTTGAAAATCTGCAGATAGCAATGTCGTAATACTAATAGACTTGACTATTGCTGCCAACGAAATGCTTTTTGTGATTGTTACCGTAGCATGGGGCATTTCCTTTGTAGTGTAGAAAGGATAAAGCGTTTTGTGAACGTCCATTGCATTGCATCGTCAGCAATGTTACCTCTGAGTGAGCAAATAATCAGGACCACCAGAACTGTTGCGCAGTGAAATCTCATTATCGCGTACTTGCAACGTTCCAAAGCAATGGAAAAGCATGCAAAGAAGAAGCTAATTGAATGAAATGTGTATTTTTTTCGTATTTTGATAAGATTGTATATTTATTATATAATTCACAAAATGTGTATTTCATTGAAAACTCCACTTGTTCAGCACTAAAATAATCATGCTTACTAAAAACAAATATTTTCTCAGTGTAAAATTATCTTAGAGGGAACACTGATCATCAGAAACTTGAAAATGATAAACAAAATTTTGACCTTTCCTCCCCGGAAAAATATCTGCGGACGCCCATGAATGATCGTGCTTTCTCGCTTTCGTTTTTCGTTACTTTCGTGCTTTCGCTCATTACGAATTGTTTGTTTCTTTCCGTTCTCTTAATTTCGGTTTCAAAATAAACAATAATCCTGGCACAAGCATGGGCGTCGGAAGGATTTGTTCCAGGGGGAGGCATAAGGGAAATTTTCCAAATTTTTTTAGGAGGGCCAAAAGTGGCAAAATTTGTTTTTTCCCACTCGAAACTAACCTTTTTTGCTAAAATTTTCAAAATCCCCTTTCCGACGCCCATGGTCACAAGCCTGTTTGTTTTTATGTGCTGTTCAATTTTTAAAACGTGTTGATGCGAATGAATCAAAAGTTTCAACACTAGATTTTACGCATCCTGACTACGAACCCAGCAACAAGGTTTGAGCCCCAAGCAAGGTGGAGCTGCGGGAACCGCAAACAAACGCGCAATTTCCCTCTTCAAAAGATGAAATGAGGTTGAAAAATAGCAGTAAATGCTGCTGCAAGTTAGATTTTAAATTGCGTAGGAAAAGAAACTAAGCTAGTTCTGTATCTCACACATGCTGTGCAACAAGCCTAATACCCACAAGCCACAATCACATCTTTTTACAGTACGTCAACATGAAAAGGCTAAAAGACAGGTTTTCAATTTGATTGTTTTCTGGTTTGTAAGAACCTTGAATCACAATCACTTGTAGTTTGTCCTATTTTCACCTTGACAATAGCTCTAGTACTTATCTGGTTGTTGGATATGTAGACAGCAAAGTTAACTCCGCAGAAAGCCAATGCTAAACATGTTATGTCAGCATTGCGGTATTGTCTGAGGACAAAGTTGAAACATATGACAAATTGCAATGCACTGACAATTATTTCAAATGTTTTAATGGATTTGTGTTCAGTAATAGAAATTTGAAAAGTTTTCCCGGAACCTAAAATCCTGCACATGTACACTAAATTGCTATTTGTGAAAACAATATGATTAGAAATGTTTTTCAACTTTTGATCAAATCGATTACTTTCACTGCAAGGTGGAATTCATAGAAAATTATCTTTTTTGTTTTGTTCACGGTGTCTCCAGGCTGATTAATTGATCAAGGAACAGCAGGATCAATCATCTTAAAATTAACATGTTTCATCTTGAATGGGTGCAATTGGGAGATAGCAAAAACTGGATTATTCCAATGCAACCTGCACTGAACACACGTCTACGGAGAAGCGCGCTTCATACATTTCGACGTTGAAATAAAATTCGTATGAAAACATGAGGAAACCTGATCAAGTATCTCTGAGAGAAAGTATCAGGATTATGTTTAATATTTTTTCCAAATTCGTGAAAACTCCAACTATGTTAGTTTAGATCAGCACAGAAGAAATTAAGTGTTCTGTCTTTGGAAAAGTAAAACAATCGAACATAGTTACCCACGTCCTCATTACATAGACAACTCGCAGCAATAGGTGGGAATTACGACAGGGATTTTTGTGAGGGTCAGGAAGAGTAGGTGGGGTTTCCCCGACCCAGACCTATATATATTTGGAAAACAATTTTGTTTTTCAATATTTTTTATCCACATGAGTTTTCGATAATTCTCGTGTTCTTGCTTTCATGCTAATATTTTCAACTGCTTCATGTTTGTGAACTTGTTGAGACTTATCGCGTTTGGGGACGGCGCGCCTGTACACGACTTACACGTCGGGTCTATTCTTTATTTTGCTTTCAATTCTTATTGTTGCAAAACGCGACATCATTTTCCTTTTATCAAACTGGACATATTATGTTTAATAAACTGGGCACTAAAGCTGACCGGTCGCTGGTTTCAAAACGAAATCTCTTCACAGACAGCTACTTGCATTTCGTTGCTAGCACTGCGAGCTTTTCCGTTCTTTTCCGCATAAAACTGACTAGATGAGCGCCGTGGTCTTTCACCAATCCTGTGTGACAAATCTTTGTTCGCATTGATCAATTCTCTTACCATTGTTTTTGCAGTTATTTCAATTTCCACTGAAAATTGGTTGCTTAGTTGCGTAACGACTTTTGCGTTGTTTCTGCTTATCGGCTGAGTCGTATGAAACAATAAATCAAAATTTGTCACTCGCTCTTTTTAATTTTATCACTCGCCCGTTTTTAGTCTTAGAACATCCGATCAAGGACGTGACAGCAGATCTTAGAAAAAAATCGGTCACAAACGCAAGATGTAGTTCATTCAGAAGGAGCTGAAAAGGCACCGCTGTTGTCAATCGTTACAAATATCTCCTGGGAAACAAAACTTACTTTGCAAAAATGTGGGTATTAGAAAACCAGTGGAGGACAACCAAAGTTACGAAAAAAAGCGAAGACGCTGCATTTGCTCATCAGCAAATGACCACAGGACTGCTGCAAAGACTGCGAGGAAACAAGTTGCGCTGAACACAAAATTGTGAAGGTGCTGTGTGCGAACTGTCCCAAGTAAGCAATATTCTGTTATTTACTAAAGGAAATTTTTAATCGTTTTACGAAATCATCTGGCTGTTTTCTTATCGTGAGGTTGAAATATCGCAGTGAATGTTATTTTAGTGTAATTGATATTTTTTTCTGCCCACAAAAGTAATAAACATCGCAACTAAATTTGAATGTGCCGTTGACTTCCTCCCATTTGCAAAACTCTCTTGTTTTCATTATGACTTGCTCAACAAACTGGCACACGACAACCTGTTACGTTCTCCAAAGTAAAACTGGGCATGCTGACCAAACCTTCATATCCCGGTAGTCACCAACAAGCTTGTCGCAGCACTGCTGAAAACTACTGTCGAACAAACTCGGTACTTTCTCTGAATCAGAGGCGTATTTTTTCGTTAAGACTGTGTGTGAATTCTACCAACGAAAAAATGGTGATGTTTTCAAAAAACTCCTTGCATCACTCAAGAATTTTCATCCCTCTTCTTGCGTTAGGAACTACAAGTCAAACTTTTTCGTCATTTTAATGCTGTTCCAACTAATACCTGTCTGAAGAATACATGAGTACAAAGACACCGACTGCTTTTGCGGAACCAAGTCGCGAATGTGCAACAAAATCGGAAACTTGTCTCTCAGCAGCGACGAAATGCGACTAACTTTATGCTTTCAGATCCTTCGCTCGGTGCATATCAACTCAACATACTGAAAGCAACAACGAAACCACTCTATTTTAATCAAACGATTTTAGAAAAAAATATCGTGTTTGTAAACCGCAAATGGCAACATTTTTTTAAACCACAGTCAGCGATAGCGTTGTCTGTTTTCATCAGGGTATCTAGGAGTTCTAGATATCCCTGATTTTCATTACCATTTTGTTGTTTTGTGGCTACTTAAAAAAAGCAATCACAAACTCAGCGAGAAAGAATTTTTCACCTGTGTTAAGTTTTCAGAATTTTTCACCTGTGTTAAGACCAAGGTTTGCGCTGAGCAAAAAGTGATGTGCACAGCAACGATGAATAACAAAAAGGAAAGCTTCACTTTGCGATGTCACTCGTGAACTGAACAACATAATTTTTTCGATTACAGATATCCATTGGTGTTTCTCAAGTAACACGATCAGTTATTGCGCTTTGTGATTTGTCAAATTTGTAATGTTTTCGATTTGCAATGTTATACTTACACCGTCGCTCCGTTTTTCGCTCGTTCAATATGTTTGACGGTTAGAAGCCCAAACCTATTGAACAACGACCCCTTCGTGATTTTGTCGCACGCAACAAATCCTCGTCTCCCTTTTGCGACAGTGCTTTGTAAACAAAACGCTTTCACGATGTTAGCTCCCAATTATTTGGTGTTCGTTCGGTAACAGAGAACAGGTCAGTGCAACAGTGACGGTTAATCTTTTGTTTGCATTCCTTAAACTCGACCTTGACGCGACAATTTATCGAATATTATCAAACCCAGTACTGGCGTTTCAAAAACACACGAGGATTTTATGAACGGAACGAATTTCATCAATGGAATGCTCAAGGCGTTTCAAATGCACATTTTAATCACATTCATTTATTCACATTCATTTATTTACACTGTGTTCAGATGGCGCTGTTATCAGGCTGTCGTCCTCGGCTGTGGAAACACGACGTTTACATTTGAGGTTGTCCTCACGTCTCCAACAAGTTACGCCGTTTTGGTTTCTTTAACGGACATACATTGTACCTTTCAAAGCCAGCTTTCGTTTGCCTTTCTCATTTAAAATCAATTCCATTCCTAAACTATTTTACAGTCACTCACAACCAGGGGCGTAACGAAGGGGGGAAGGGGGCATAATTCCCCGGGCGCCGAATCACTATGGAGGTATCTAATGACTGCGGGGGGCGCCCAAAAACACCCAAAAATGTCACAAGCACTTTCTTCAATTCAGTACATTTGCTTCCGAAATACCTCAGGTTCGAACATGGGAGCGCCAAATTTGCTTCTTGCCCCAGGCCTCATCTAACCTCGTTACGCTCCTGCCCACTTCACTGTTGTTCCGACCTCTGGCTCTGAGTGTTCTGACTCCTCCTAGCTTACAGTCGATACCAAAGCTGCCAATGTGATTTGTTGGAAAACCTCATGCAGGCCATGGAAAGCCTCAGATGTGAACAGAAAACTCCAGGCAAGAAAAAACATAATCAAGAGATGCTTCTGGTATCTGGGCATCAGCCAATCACAAAGCGAGCTACCTGCTACAAAAGTATACAGATCATGTGGGAAGCGAAACTATCACCATAATAATTTTTTCGTCTAGTTTTTCCACGCAGAAAAGCAGTTATTGCTGAAAACTTCAATGTTTCCAGAAGCGATGCTTTCTTGAAAAAGTGGTTTTATTTCCAGCAACCTTTAATCCACAAAGAAGCATATGGAAAATATACTAAAACAATTAACGCACGAAGAGTTGATAAATACTGATGAAGAAAAAGAACAGGCGCATCTCCAAGAATAAATGAGTGGAAATGCAAAAGTGATTTAAACTGCTTGACGAAAATCTTGAACTATTTTATTTTCATATGGAATGGTATCAAGCAAAGCAACAACAAGATTATGTTTCTTTCGATCGAAACATCGTTCAACAACTGCTAACGGTGATATCAGTGCTTCAATCTGATGTAACTGAAAATGTTTTCTCTTTGCAAATATTTGCCACTTCCAATTTTTCATGGAAAGCGGTGTCGTCTTGCACAACATAAGAGATTTTAGTTTATTACTTTGATAGTTTTGAAGCAATTTTTCTGCCAAGAAATAAATGTTTATTTACACAAGGTTGTCTGCGTGATCATTAGTATGTGTCGTTTGCCGGGGGAGCAAACAGCAACCCACGTGGAGCTGTTTATTCAACTTCTGCTGAACTTTTCGAAGCAAAATACTGATAAATGCTAATAAAGTACATTTGGCACTGTAAGGACTCGTTTTGTGTCCGTCTGAATTTTTATGCTGAAGCAACATGCATTTCTTTTTATTTTTCAGGCTAATCTGGCAACATGTGGAATAACTAAAATATTTTCTTTCGCTGTCCTGCAGTAGCCAATCTTTAAGATCTGGACCTTTTAACCACTATACTTTAAATTTCTATGTGATCCATTTTATCATTTGCTATGGAGTTTCTTCATTGGTGCAGCATGTCTGTGAACTGAACTCATCCCAGATTTTTCTAGTTCACAGCTTACGCAGTCAGTTACTAAGCTTTGCTCACTCATCAGTTGATTGCCCATTGAGACTACCCAAGACAAATGATCCTTTAGTAACCATACGATTAAGAAATATCACACTAGTAACTAAAAGTTTAATCTATAGCACATAGTATCATCCCTACGCAGTTAAATCGTCAACCCCACACCTTCAGTAAAAAAAGAACCCCAGGAGGGCTGTGAAAACCTAGGTTTGACAGCCTTGGTCGATAAAGACAAAAAGGACTTTGCTCTTGGAACAACTTAAAATAGAAAGTGACGATTGCAGCTGCAGAATGAGACTCCACTCCGAAATAATGTCTTCGTCGCAAGCAGTCGACAGTTAAGTAAGTTCTCATTCGATATATTGTTCTATTAACAGTCGGTTCGATAAATCATGGTTCGATAAACTGTCGTAGTACCAAATTCGACAGTGGCAAAGTTCAGGGAAGCAGAGTTTCCGCTCGTTTTGAAAGCGACAAAAAAATTTTAGTTGAAAGATGCCAAAGAACGGTAGTCGCTTCCTTGGTCAGATTCAACAGAAAAAAGCGGCTGATTAGATGCACAATTGTGCGTTCCTAACACTTGAACTTTCAAATATTTGCTACTTACAAATAAAATAAATCGTAACAAACGAAATGTTCACGTTGACGTGACAGAAACAGGCAAACGTTTTATGAATTTGTTGTTAAACTCGGCAAGAATGACTGCGTTACATTTATGTCGTTACACAGCAGAATAAACCAACTGTGGAGCGTATCTTGCTTTAGGTTAAAGCAATCGTAACGAGTAATTTTTTGTTTGCTTTTGTTAAAGAAGACAGACATTCAGGGTAGTTTGCTGCGGAAAAGAACGGAACAAGTCAGCAGTGCCAGCAACGAAATGCAAGTAGTTGTCTGTGAAGACATTTCGTTTTGAAACCAGCGACCGCTCTACTTTAGTGCGCAGTTTATTTAAACATATGTCCAGTTTGATAAATTGAAAATGATGTCGCACCTTCAAAAAATGAAAATTGAAAGTAGAATAAACATTAAGAGCGCGTGCGTGAATACAAAGTGATGCAAAAGTAAAGATTGGTAAACGTTTAGATCGGCTTATTGAGTTATACAAAGTCTGGACAGCAGTTGCGCAAAATTTCTGAACGTTTTTGTTTTCGAAAAAATGCTGCACAGAGCAGTGACGTCACATTCTGTTATTCAACAACTGCAGCAACAACACGAGCTGTCGCCGGCGTGGTGCGATATAAAGTTTACCGACGTGCGTGATTTACAACACCCAGACAAACGTGTTGCGAACAGTGGGTACAAAGGTACAGTGAATTAATTAGACAAACAAAAGCTTAATTGGTTTATAACTACAAACTGTCGATTCAGGCTTGCCCAGGCACGCCCTCGACAAAAGCTGTCAAACACATCAAACTGGTTGGTCTTGATTTAAGAAACTCTGGGCGAGGTGATGCGAAAGCCATTGATCATAATCCAAGAATGAAATATGAACTCTAAGCAACACTGATGCAAAATTTCTGATCAAAGATATCAAAGCTTCCCCATAAATGAAAACCTGACGCGTTCGACATGTTCAGAGACGCGCCCCCAAACGTGGTGAAGTCTCAACACGTTTCATAAATTTAAAACAGCTGAAAATATTACCAGAAAGCAAAAACCATAAATTATCAAAGCTTCATGTATATGAAAAATATTGAAAATTTAAAAAAATTTAAAAAAGTTATTCGAAAAACAAGAAATCCAACGAATAAATAGGTTTTGGGCAGGGGGCAACCTTTGCAAGGCCCGCGGGCGACCTCCTTGCGGGCCACCTGGTGCTCGCGGGCACGACGTTGGTGGCCCCTGCTCTAGATTATACAGTATCTCCAAAATTCTGATCTTTTTAACTGGAAATCGGCTTGGTTTTGTACCAAGCTGGAAAAACTTTTTAAACTGGAAATTTCTGACTTTTGCAACAGGAAATTAATTCGGTTTTAGACCAAACTCATTCATTTCTTTGGTTGTGCACAGTGTGTATTCAGGTGTACCGTAAAACTATGATGTTGATTTGCTTAAAGTAAGTAAGTGTGTTGTTTTTTTGCGACAAAATATTGGTTCACACAGCAGACCCGTCGGCACAGGGGGGCTTTGGTGAGCTTAGCCCCCCTAAGCAAAGCTCCAAACCCCCCAAACTGAAACGTGAAACACTATAAATAAGTAGAATTTTGTTTCATTTTATAATATCAAGCCC
>Ga0210059_1005120_pt1 | contig 21086 bp, 15 predicted proteins | sample Ectturendosymbi2_FD_188042 | JGI IMG/M metagenome (GOLD analysis project Ga0210059, IMG submission 188042) | Ecteinascidia turbinata endosymbiont from Florida, USA - Sample 2 (SPAdes) (version 2) | ecosystem: Host-associated > Tunicates > Ascidians > Unclassified | place: Key West, Florida...
CGGGCCTTTTTGGTTCGAAGATGATGAAGGCCGATCTCAGACAGTCAACAAGGAGCGCTACATGGCTGTTCTGAACAAGTACTGGGCGTCGCTGGGACGCCGTGCTGCTACAATGACTGGCATTAATAAAGGCTGTATAAGGAAATTGGAAGAGGCTCTATAAAGGTCAGTGCAGTGGGTGGTTTGTCTCTTACATACAAATGAGCTTCCTCTGCGTCATGTTTTTTTAATTGGATGGAAGTATGAAAAGTCTGGATGCTTGCAGCATTCGGCAAGAAATTGGACTCCAATGTCTCGTAACGGCCAGTTGTTGCTTTCAAGTCCATTCCCAACCCACAATTCCCACTGTTACCCAATGATGCTCTTGAAGACCTTGGCACAGATCAATATTATGGATATAAGATTTGTGGTGAGGTCGATGATGATTTATGGCTCCACGATGTAGGGCTTTAGTTTGTTAGGCGGCTGACTGTAGCATGCAGAATTCTTCGTCAATACACAGCAACTGAAAAATCCATCAAAAATCTTAATTATCCTTTCTGAATTCTGTTTAAAAGTGTACTTTCCAACCTGGTTTGAAATTAAGCACTACACCAAACTTAACATGTGGATCAACCTTTCTCAAAGAATTGTCAGTTTTCCAAATCAAAAAGTTGTAGAGATTGCTTTAAAAGTTCTTCAAACAATGGATTTTTTGCACACCCAGATAACATTTTGCTTGGTGATGATGATGAGGATATTCAGAGAATGGCTGTCAACAAGCTGTGTAGCCTTCTATCAAAAGCACCAAGCTATCCAATTAAATGATAATTTTTAAGGAGGTTTCATTGAGCCAAGTTGAGTTTCAACAGAATGTACAGCAATTCACTAATTTTTGATCCAAAAATCAACTTCCGAGCCAAGTCATTCCACAAAATGGTCAATTTGAGTCATCCAGATATACATGAGCCCCCAGCGACAAAGCAATTCAGTTATGAAGAAATCAATGAGCTTTGACTGCAACCATTAAAGCTTGACTATCCTTGCCACAGCCAAGCTGTTGAGCGACATGTGAAGTAGGTCACTGAGGCATCTGCTTCAACTACAGGTCATGAGAGGTGTGATGGGATGATCAAGCAAAGAATTCAATCCTGGAAACAAAGTCTTTTGAAACAAAGAAACAGTTCAATGTTTAAAACTTCCAAGAGTGTTTTTGATATAGTTGATCATACCTCTGCCAAGCGTGATTCATTTTTAGTGGTGTCGGTTTTAAATGTTTGTGTGTCACTGTCAACGTGATGAATCAAACCAGAATGGGATCTCAATGAAACTTTTAGGAATTGATGTAAGTGAACTTAGCCAAGCGTTGATCTAACGTCAATCCAAATAACTTCTTGTTACATTATTTGGGAGTTTTACAAATAGAATGAACAGCTGGACATTGCTTGCAGATGGAGTGTACGTTTTGGTACAATTGCTGCTGCTGTTGAGAGAACATGGCAGAAGTTTTCTTACTTTGAATATGTATCCATTTTGTGTATTGTGATGCATCGATAACATGTTCATAACAACATACTTTGGAGATCTTTCATAGTGACTTATTGTTTGAACAGAAAGGCTTGCTAAATGCAATGTGTTCTTTCCGCAATGTCACTCATTGTAACTCTTAAAATACCATTTTTGATAATATCTTCATTTCTAGACAAAATAAGCCAAAAAGTTCTTTTGACACCAATTTAAGATCTCTAGTGCAATCCATTACAAACTAAATTTGACTTCTGTGTGACCTTTAGCCTTGTGTTAGTTGACCACTAGAGGGAGCAACTGAAAAATATCAATAGAATTGGGAGTTTTGGACCATTTGCCAACTTTTTGGAGGGGCTACTTGTTCAATAAAAAAAAAATTTTTTTCACCCTGGCCTACTTGAAGTGGAACAGTGATTTAATGTGTGTACTGCAAGTCAGAGTATGGGTTTCATGATGTAATTTTAGCATGCAGATACATCTACAAAATGATGTTTTATTATCAAGTTGACAATGTTACAGTCGATAGTACAAAATGAATGAAAATGCTTTTTATTGGAATTAATATAGAAATGAATTTCTCTAGTTGCATTTATATCCATTTTCCAATTTCACAGGGTTCTTAAAGGCTACTATAAGAATTGTTAGGTCTGCCCCGTGAACATCGAGCAGGTTGACTGAAAGCAATCATTTAAGCAAATGATGCTCACAATTTACTTACACCTAACTCCATATAAAATTCAGGAAAAGGTGAGTTGTTCTGGCTTACCCCATGGAAACCATTCTTGAAAACCACGTACTGTAGGATTTTTCGAACCAATTTTAAGAACCACTGCCTTAACGTCAAGCACCAGGCCAGACAGGCCGCAAATACTGGTTTTGAAGTCTTCAGTATGGCCCGACCCCAAACCAAGCTTAACAACACTGGTGGCATGTGCCCAGGCAACTGTACCACTTAATGCACCTGAACTGTTGCTTCGCATCCAGTGGTGTTTTTTTGAGTGTGTACGCACCTTTGAAATTAATAATCCTGTCTATTTCCACATTAGTCTTTGTTACCTCAAGTCTAATTTTTATTACACTGTTTCAGGTTCGTACATGCTGATAGTTTTTGAGACGTCTAAAGCATCCACGACAAAGCGCGGATTTTCTGCTGAGGTTACGATTGAGGTTGATGGTGCTGTTCTTCAGTCGACTCCAACAACTTTCAAACAATCATCTGCTTTCTCAGAGACTGGTTTAACTACTGATTCTACAGTTCATCTGGAACAAGTAACAACCAAGTTAACTACTGAGTCTACAGTTCATCTGGAACAATTATCAACCAAGTATGGCTGATAGGTGCATGGAGATGTTTCAGTTTTTTTCACAAGCGCTGTCACATAAGAGTCAGTGCTAAATCTGTTTTAGCAGTTTGCTAACTGTTAAATGCAATCGGTATACGAATTGTAAATAGACATCAGACGTATGCTCCAAGTCGGCCATAAAATCAAATCGGTTTCGGTAGTGCTGATGATTTTTTTGAAATGCAATGTGGCGAGTGGTTTTGTGACTGTTGAAAAGGTAAGTAGAATTTGGCGCCAGGAACCAGCTATATCCGATTATATTGTTATTAATAAGTTGGTATTATCTTGCAGGTAGGTGAGGGGATAAGGGTGAAAAGCGCCATGTTTTCCTCTGTTTTAGCAAAATTTGTTTATCAGCCTGCTCCATATAGTCACGAGCGGAACTGCATGGCATATTATAGGATAAAGCTGAATAGTTTTGTTTATTTCATTTAACGTCAACATTGATATTTAATGCATGGCAACTGTAGCAGTGGTTTTAGGGCCGTGTCCTCATTTTTGTGTGGACATGCTTTTGCAGCTGTATCTCTAATAAAAACATTACAAAAGGCTGGTCTATGAGATTTCTCTTGGGGGGCTAAACATTTTAACCAGTGGTCTCCCTGGAAGGTAATATACAAGAAGATATATTATGGCGTCTAGCTGCACATAACTTCACAAATGACAAGTGTTTCATACTATGGTTCTTTCAAGAGTAATGTCATTTGTCGCAATATTGTGATTTTATGGTGAAAATATTAAGCAATAAATGGATCCGCAGAACATGAGCTTCCAGTAATTGATATCAACTGCATGCAGAGTTCCTGCAAGCCGCGCTAACCGCTTCGAATCTAGCGTGATCCCAGAGACGTCACGAAGTTACATTTCTGCAACTACTCAAGCACTGCTTGCCACCAGCTCAACTGCTGCACAAGTGCCGTCAATTGGCACTAATGCTGGTTTGTATAAATTTCTGAACTTTATGTGAAATGGCAGGCTGCTAAGCATTCGCGCGATTGTAGTATATAATAATGCCCTTCTAACAGCAAGAGCCAGCTCCAGTAGTTATTCCCTTGCTTTTTTCTTATATGTTGAATCGCTTCTTGCTTCCGTGTATGCTTCTTGTTGGCAGCTTACTCCGTTGCGTTGAATGCTTCGTTGTGTTCGTGGGTATATCTTGCTACTATCGAGCATTGACCAGTTCCGCTGGTGGGCCAGTTGCTGGTCTTACCTGCGCTACAGCTCATGCATAAAATTAACAACTGAACGTCAACGAATTCTTGAGGCTTGAGCTAAAACGCATAAGAATGTTTTCATTATTGATTTTCTGCTGCATTAATCTATAGTAAAGCTTCTTGGTAAATGCGTTTTAGTAAGTAATTGTTAACACGAAAAATTTCTCCTACCTTCCTAAGCGAAAGGGGTCCGTGTCTTGTGGCGGTCTCATACCTGCAATAAACTGCCTAGAAGCCCTAGATTAGGGGTTTCAAACACGCGGGCCACATGTGTCCCGCGAGTGCGATTTGTGCGGCCCGCGATGGTTTTCGGGAATTTGCAAATAAACATTTACGTTGTTTGGTTTATTCACCGGTGTTTAAAAGTTCTCGGCTAGCGAGTGAACAAGTTTCTTTTAAACGAGCATAGAGACTGAAATGATTTTCCTGTAACAAGAAATGATTTTCCTGTAACAAGATGTAAAAGCTGTTTTTAGTAAGGTTCAAGTGCAGCCATTGTTGCGTCAGCGTGATAATGAGGTCCTCTGAGTAATTTGAGTTTGATACCCCTGCCTTAGATCAAAAATAAACACTGTTCATGCCATGGTATTATTTCCAATGACGACTTCGTCCTGAATCATACTGCAGTGCGCTTGGTCCGGAGCTTGTTCTTACAAAACCAAAAACGTCTATGCAAGGATGTGCTGTGCTGAGCGTGGATGAGTTGGGCGAAATCCGCTACGAAATTGATCCGCTTCATACAGTGGTCCTTTACCTTTTACAAACCCGCCGAACACCTACGTTATTCTCAAAGCTTGTTTCGAACCCCAGTTTGTTGTACAATACAGTGATAATCCATGACACGGAAGACTGTTCTATTTTGACATATACAGGTTATAAAATATAACCAAAAACCTTTGCTGAATTTTGTAATCAGAGGACCTCTGTCGCACCCCTGGGGTTCGACCGAACCAGGTTAAGAACCACTGGCTTAATAAGTGAGAGTATTGCTTCAGGATTGGAGCGTATTGCCGAAGTCAAATGATAATTCCCACTTAGTATGCACCACAGAAATGTGTTTGACGTTTACTGATCGCGCTCGGCCATGCGGTTCAGCATGTACATTATATTTTTTAGCTGCGGTGTCGGGTCTTGTGATCGCCGTTATCGTAGTTGTTGTTGTGGTCGTTCTTGGAATCCCCGTGTTCATTGCGTACCGTCGGTGGAGGCAGCAAAACTACAGGTGCGTGTGTGTTTTTTACTAAGCACGCTCAACTCATGATCCATACTGACCAGAGTGCATGAGCAACATGGAGAGCTTGGAAAGTTTTTTATTTTATAGTTCGTGCCGCATACAAAACTCGTTGCTCCCCAAAAAATTTGGAGAAGACAGTAAAGGTATTTCTACCAAGTGTTAAAGCTCTGTCGTGCAAACTTTTGGTGCGATGTGCCGAACGAAATCTGACGAGCGGAGTTCACCATAAACCGCATTGAATGCAATGTCGGTTTTCACACTCTCACAAACTTCCAGTTGACAGTGGCATGACAGTTTTATAATGCGGCCGGCCCAATACTGCAGAAACGGAAGACTGTCATGCTGACAACCCGCTTGACAATAGCGTGATCACTTGTGTAACAGGGCTTGAGCGGATGTTTTCCTGGATGTACTGTTTACAGATTCAACAGTTTCAAGAGTGCTGTTGTTTGCTTCCACCGTATACGACGGATCACGTCACTTCGCGTTAGTGTACTTTGGTGCTCGACCCTTAAATCACTACTTCCGATCATTATTGACCTGCTTGAATGCGATCCTTTTATCGCGCTTTAATTAGGACTACGTAAGGAAAGTCTTAAGTTTGCCAAGATCCTTGTTCAGGAATGTAATAACATGTAACAACGTTTTTCGTGTACACGGTACACTCAATTCTGAATTAGTGAAAGTTTTGCCACTGTCTAGACCAGGGCTTTCCAACCTTTCTCTGACCATGTGCCATTTTAGCAATTGAACAGATCAACATGTACCTCTAAAATTTCTTACGACAAAAACAGCTGAGTAAAATAACAACGATCCACTGAATTTCTGATAGAAGTTTTCTAAATTCGGAACTATGTACAAAGGTAGACTTCGCTTCAATGTCTCAAAGTTAATTTATTGCGACTGCACAAAAATGTACCCCTTCAGGGTACCCTTAGAGGTACATGTACCCCAGGTTGGGGACCCCTGCTATAGACTGCCCTGTTCGCAGTTTTCGACCAACCGTAGAGGTTATGGCTACCAAAGGTTCCACGGCTTGCAGCTGAAAACGTCTTAAAATACAGGTCTCCGAATTCCGAAAAAAATGTCCACACCAGGGGCGGCCAAAGTGCGGCTCTTCGAGCTTTCCAAAAATTATGCGTTTGTTTTTTATTTTTTATTTCCATTGCAAAGTGTAGAAATATTGTAAAATGGCGCTGTGGTAGCTAGCGTGCCGTACATTACTTTTGTGAGGCGTTCCCTCAAGAATTATGATGTCACAGAGGCGTAGGTTGCAAATACATTCGTGTTTTCAGATTTTTATGTTGCGGCTCTTTGTGTCGTAGGTTTCACGATATGCGGCTCATTTATAGAGCAGGTTTGTCCACCCCTGGTATACACACTTCAATAGCCGTGAAAATGCAGATGAAGTGCAAAGAAAATTTTCAAAGAGTATGCGATTTATTTTCAATAAGTGGGGCACCCCCACATTCCCATCACGATGTTAGATCCTGTTTGGACGAAAGGGTTTCATAAAATGCCATCCGCGTTGACCAGACCTCAGTGTCCACACGCTAGATTACGGCTTGGACATTGCTGACAACACAAGGCAATGGAAACGCAATCATAAATCATTTCGTTTGTCTATATCCCTGTTTTTCTTCAGTCATTGACCGACTTTTTTTTAAATTAAAGTCAATTCGGTCATAATGTTCGAAAACTTAAGGCTAGTGAATACTGCTAAGGCGAGTTTTCATACTATTGCCGGACAAATCTCTGTTGCGATCGGAAAGCCAGAACGGCAAGCTTCACGCTGTGGCAGCAAGCAACGCAATGGAGATCACGCTCCAAGCTCACTCTATTGTTGCTTATTCGCGGCACATAGATATAGGCGCTATTCTTAGAGCACACATCCTGTTCGTGGTGAATCACACATTCAACGCCACGCCGATCGAGAGGTTGCAACATCAGCAAAAAAGTCAGGTGCTGTGAGGTTTGAACCCGGTAAATATTCTATGAAATCTCTCATCGTTTAAATACACTTGTTTGTTATCATCTAGGTAAGATATAACATTGTAATGGTAATGTGGATGCTCCACCTTGCCAAATGAAACTCCGCATCTTCAAAATTTGTCTTTGCATTTAAACTGCTTTTGTGCGGGCGGATGCCTTTCGGATTGTCTGGCTTAGTCCAGGACATCATCCTTGTCAACTCAAAAATAATTTGCTGCGTCATCTGCAGGTTCAACATTCAGCTCGGTAACGAGGAAGCGCGCAGTGACGTCAATGCCCTCATTGACGGAACGAATTCCTACGAAACGATCTACAAAGGCAAGAAATATGGAAAGCTCGTGCGAGTGCCGGAAACAGAGGAATTTAATACTCTTTAAACACTCATAGTTCTTTACATAGTACGTTAACTTGCTGAGACCGCGTACTCTACACAAGACAAGATTTCGTTATCTAGCTTATCTGATTGGTACCCCATCAGTTTTACTCGATTCGGGGAGTTTTTGTACTTGCAGGAACGGAAGAGTTGCTCGCTGTTGCTATCAGAACTGGCAAATCTTTTGTTAAAGCAGTAATTATTGACTTCGTGAATCAGGGGCATTGTTTTGCTACATTTGCACGTCAATGCCAATGTGTTTCAAAAGTGACAAAAGCCCGAATTAGCAGTACTGCAAGCCGGTAGCGTCATAATTTTTATACTTTTGAGACACATGAAAGTTTTAGTATCGTAGACTTCTCTGTATATACTTAAGCGTATTTAGCTGTTTCTACGAAAGTTTCTGGCTCCAAGAGCAGCTTTTTCTTTCATAGCGACAAGTCGCTAGGTGCACTGATGGAGGTTCAACTGAAGTTTAATGTTTGCAAGGGTGTGTATTTTTTAAATTCTGACTGCAGTTGGCTGCAAGCCGTGGGCCGACCTGCAGCGTTCACACATTGGCTGTGGGTCCAACGCATAACCTTTCAATCAAATGAGAGGTGGGCACTCGACCGTTGAGCTATCGCCGGCGTGCGTTTCTCCCCATGACGTGCTCTTGTTTGCCCTCCGTTATGTCAGGCACTCGGTTTTGCAATTCATTCTTTGCGTTGACCTTTTTTCTAAGCTCCGCTTTTCACAGAGCAGACGGCCTTAACAACCAACACTCTGTAACCCATTGTTATGCACTATCCTATGCAGTGGCGGATCCAGGGGCCAATTTGCTTCAAGTAATCCTCCAAATCGGCTCCTTAGAAGGTTAAACCACTATATGAGCCTCGTCGGCCTTATTTATTTGCAAGGCAAATGTGACATATTTCGGTAAAACCCGACCTAGAAGAAAACTAACGACCACTTCTGCTCATGATTTTGTTTTCTAGAGAAAAATTAGGAAAGTATGCGCACCACTGGCGAATTACAGATGTTTTCTGTGAAGGCGTTGTAAAAGAAATGTTATTCGGCACCGGTTTCAGTCACTGGATAGCTGTCAACCTTGGGACCGTATCCATGCTTAACATCATACACGAAGTACAAACAAGCAAACCGAATCAAATGTGTTGCAATACGTAAAACATTTAACTGCAAACGTTCCATAAAGTCCACAGGAATGTTAGATCATAAAAACAAATAACTCTTGAGGGGATACGTCACTAGATTTACACTTGTGTCCGGTGTGAAAAATTTGGACGTACGCACCTTAACCCTTTAATATTTGAAATTATGACCAGGTCGGCACTTTAGGCTGTTGAAATGTCTTTGTCTCCAAACTGGAGATTACTTCAGATCAGGTTTCGGCCCCGATTCCACAATCCCACATCAGAAATTTGCACAGCACTTTTAATACAGTTGTTTTTTTAAATCAACCTCAGGCGTATCGACGTGGTCACTGGTCAGTCCATCACTCATTTGCTTGTACGTTGTTGTCGGCGCAGGGTGGGTCGATGAAAGCGCAAAATGCGTGAGACCTTTGCTTGCCACGGCCTATACGTCCGTCAGTCATTTCTTAGTCAATTAACCCCGTACTGTGAACAGTATTTGGTTTGAAGTTCATTCTTGCGCGCGACAATGTGTTTATAAACGTATTGTTCAACTGGACACTTGTGTGCTACAGCTGCTCGTCTTCCCATCGCTTTTAACAAGCACTGGCGGAGCGCATGCATATGAAGCAAATGACTGGCTTCATGGCCCAGCGATATTATGCGAATATTATATATTCTCGAGAGCAAGCTAAGCTGTGAGCTCAGTTGCGTTGGTTGCATGGCACTTCCTATTAATTGTTGCGTCTATTTCGTTTGTCTATTATTCGATGTGTCTGTTCCTCAAAGTGTGATTTCTTTTGGCTTTCGTCCTACTAACGTTCATCCTCTTTGTTCGGATAATTAAGATTTTGAGTGCAACTTGTATTTTTGTGAGGAAGCGGTTCTGGATTTTATTTAAAAAACAACTGCTTCATATACCACGTTGTTCTTGCGTGGCTTCTGTAATTCAGCTCAGTGGAAATATGTTGTTTACCAGGGCAAGAAGAAATCAGGCATAGCCGCATAATTCATGCATACAGTATGTTGTCATGATCCAACTCATTACTACGGGCGTCCGCAGAAAATTTTCCAGGGGGGGGGGGGAAGGTCAACATTTTTCTTATCCTTTCCTGGTTGCTGATGATGCAATTCAATCGGAAGCTCACACTATACCCTTTCTACACCGCAAAGAAAATTCCCCGTGATAGCACGCGCTCCATTCGCATTCTTTTTGAAATCGTATTCAGGTGGAGGTGTATACGAGTTCGCCAAAACGGTGTATTTCTGTCATCCATTGCAACTTTTGCTGATTTGCAGTATAATCCAAGTAACTTCACTCCACAGGTGAAACAAGCAAGGAATCAATCGCAAATTTTAATAGGAAATCGATTTCACCGCAACACTACGCATCGTCAGTTACATCTGCAAGCAGGGCGAACAGGTGAAACGTTGAAAGGTTAATAGGACAGAGAAAGCAAACAACGTCAAGACAGTGAATAAATTACACACCAACTGCGACATTTAACTCGAAATTACGTCTTCAAAACTTATTGCAAAAGTACCGTAAACTTTATAAATCACAACGCAAGCTGCGATGATTAACACCTCAAAATACGCCGTTCTCAGATACACACATTTGAATTTTACTTTTTTGGGCAAGGTGATGCGTCCATTTAAAGCAGTGTTCGAAATCGCCCCTATGGGGCGATTGTGACTTGCTAGATTTGGGGACGATTTCTGCAGGTTAAAACGTACTCAAATTTTGAATTGATTCCAAAAAACTACTGTATTTGCTGCTTTGGAATCATATCATTTGATGCACTTTCGACTCCATGGTTCATAACAAAGATTGTAAAGCACATGATATCGGACTGTTAACGTAACAATCAAACTAACATCGTTTTATGTAACACTTCACTGCACCGACAATCCAAGACCACTGACATTGTCACTGGTTGGGAGTCAAGCATTACGGTTCTCACGAAGATCGTGAATGTGCAGGAAAGTAAACTACGGTTAATCCGGATCTTCGCCAATTCCAGATAAAATGTGCTCTTTTCACATCTCGTAATCCTGTTATTTCTGTATTTCCCCACTGGTGTTCTTAAGGTGTACTGACTGGAAGAAAACTTCGGCAGTATTCAGACCAGACACAACACAAGCGCGCTCACGATCACCAACGAACATTTAGAACAGTGATACTTTACCGATGGGGCACACCTGCCCACGGGGGGCGCGAGTCCTTCCGCTCTCTACAACGTGGAAAGTTTTGGAACGGAAAAGTGTGCCGTCCAATTTACTTATTTAAAGTCGGGGGGCTTGAAACAAAGAACAGTTACTTAAGGGAGGCATGGTAGAGAAAAGGTTAAGAACCACTGCTGCAGGCCTACTGTGTTCATCTGACTTGCGACAGATAAATTGAACAGTAGGCTAGGAAAGGGGTAATTTAGACCGGCGAGTAAGCCCGAACACCCCATCTTGGCTAAATTAAGGAGGCCAAGAAATCCTTTGCGCCACCTGTTGTTTGAGGCTTGCTGAGAAGACATTCTGTTGTGGAGTTCACGCCGAAAGTTGTGGGTAAAATGTCTTTTTGCCAGCTAACCAGCACAAGCGAATGAGATTCCACCATCCAGGACCGTCTCAGCGACAATGAAGCCCGTGTTGTGTTTCATACACATGCATGGGCGCAATTTGGTGGGGGACACGGGGGACGTGTCCCCCCACTTTTTTTTCTTTAGGTTTTGGATTTGGAGAGGATTGAAAAATAAAATTGTCATGTTTTGTGTGAAGAGCTATTCATGTTAGATGGTAGGCCACACATAGCCAAGTTGATGTTGAAACAGAGTTTGGTATCACTGATTCTGTAAGTTTAGGAATTTTAGCTTCGATAAAATAATTTTTAGCATTTTTCAAGTTTCTAGAGACCGTGAAAGATGTTTAACTGCTTTTGTCCGGCATTTTACCCTGTGGTATACTGTTAGAATGGTTATTTTCTTGTAACAGTGAGTGTTGCAGCTGTACATGTGAGAGACCACAGTACAGCCATTATTTGTTCCGTGCAGAAATGCATCTGGCTTTGCTGTAACGTTGGTTGTCACGTATTCAGAAACAGACAACGTATAATTTTATGATGCTAGTGTATAAAATGTTACAAAGTTAGATTTTCAGGCAAATGTCTGCGAAGCTTTTGATGAAGACAAAAAGTAGCACTATTGTGGAGACTTAGTTTGGGGATGGGGAGTTTTGCAAAGGACTGCTTTCAACCATCAGTGAACAGGATTTCAATCAAAACGTTGTAGAAGTAGCCTACAGTATTTACCTAGCTGCGTATTGACCTATAGCTCAAAACGTAGGGACTTGGCTCGGAATTAAGGATGAAATATACATTTATCTTCACTTCTTGTAATGTCGCGACAATGGTGACCAACAAGCCAAACGATATTTTTTCCGTGACTCTTTCACTTTGCGCTTGTGCTGAATGCATTGGTTCGTAAGTCATCTGATTTACTTGAGTTTAACCAAACCCACAATGCAGCAATGTTTTCATCCAAGTGCGAAATATTTGCTTTGCAGATACATCGCATCTACGGAAGGGGGGGTTGGGGTTAACACCACCTTGAGCTTGATATTTTACAAAAACGTTTTTATCTGCGCAAAAGATATTAATTGTTTTCGCATACATTTTGCTTGTTCATTTGTCGAGTTATTGAAATACCACGGAATTAATTTGCATGGAAATTTCAAGGAACATTGTAAATGGGCCAAAAAGTGGTAATTAGGTTTTGATGGGAATATAGGTTATCGTCTGTATCCAGAAACCATCTCACCACTTTTTGTAGACCTTTCGTCCACTACGCATGTTTTAAGATTGTGTTCCGCGACAGTTAACTTTATCCAAAACAATTATGTTTATTTTATCTGCTATGTCTGATCAGCGCATGCGCTGACCGCATTGGCTGCATTACCAATTTCTGTAGCATGATGAAACTGTTGCACGACCTCAAAAACAGCACTTGTTAGCATAGAAGCACTCAGGCATTTGATAATGTTTCAGCAGGGAAAAACGACAACTAAAAATTTGCTGGACTTCATACATAACAAAAAACGAAAGTTTTCTTGCGTACTTTATGCGCATTCTCAATTCTTGTGTAGTTTAGCAAGATTCGATCTTGCAAACGGTGGTGTGCGTCAGACAGCCCAGTCGCACACGTTCTATGCTCCACTGCTCTTATTCGACGAGACATTAGGCAACCTCATTTTGCAGTTGTAAATTGCTCAGACGTAGTGATGAGTGTGTTTCATACCCTGTTTTAACGCCCAGCCTGATATTTTCTCAGTTAGGAACTGCTGTGTAGTAGGATTGAGTTTATTTCCTCCGATATCCTAACCTGGAGTGCTGATAGTTTATATTCTGTGCCATGACATATAAATTAAGAGTGCGTGTAGAAGAATATGCATATCATGTCAACAAACTTCGCCAAAACGTTAGTTTGGAAACATGAATATGACGTCAAATTGTGACGTCACAAGCAGAGAACACAAAATGCAAATGACCACCATAGGCCACTGATAGAAACACCCCCCCAACGCCACTGCATCTACGGTAGTTTTGTTGCACATTCTTTTCGTGTTAAAGGTTTAAAGGTGAAACTTAGGACTTTTTTGCCAATTCACAGCTGTGCATTTTGATTTAATCTCAAATGTATTTGTGTCGTTATGCAAGTAAAACTCTTAGAATGAAACTTTTGACATGGTGCAGAGTTATAAGTCTGGGCGGGTTTTTCGAGTCGGGTCGGGCCGGGCTCGGGCTCTGGCTTAAGTTTGTCAAAATATTTCGGGCCTGCATACAAAACGTTTTTATAACATTAAGAGTAATTATTTTTGTCTTTCGTGACGTAGATTTGTTGTGCTCACCGTGGTAACTTCTGTGAGTGAAGTGGTTGTGATTTTTTCAGCTAATTCTGTTTGCAAACACAGCTGCATTTTTTTATTGTCTGGATTAGTCTCACACTCTTTTTGAGAAGGCGACTGCGCTGAGAAAATTAGCACCCAATGGAGTTGCGTCGAAAAGATCAATCACTCACGTGATTCTTGGCTTGTTTTAAAGAAGCCTACAAGCCGGCTTTTCATGTCTGTAACGCTATCCTAGAAAGTTTCTTTTATGCCTATAGGGCCATCGTAGATAGTTTCGTGATAGTTTCTTTTTTTCTTGAGAAACATTATATTTCGCAGTATTATCGTTGACTAACATGCTACGTTTGTGCCAGATTATGCCAATGGTTTGGTCAAGGTGGTTGTTTTTTTCAGTGTGATAAACCGTGTACCTGCAACTACACCTGCACACAACGTTTTTTGTTACTCCGCAGTTGCGCATACTTTAACTTCCTCGGTAAATTTGGCTTTCGAGCTTAAATTGGGCTCCAAAAATAAATATCGGGCTTGAGCCGGGTTCGGGTTTGTTGTTTTGAGCTCGGACTGGGTTCAGGCTTCAAAATGAGGCCCTTTTACAACTCTGTGTGGGTATGTATGCAGCGAGCAACAAGGAGAGATTGAAAGGATACTTCCTCCACCCACCAACAGTAAAAATAGATTGAAATCACTTTGTGAAATAGGCTACGCTAATTTTAGGCCAAATGTTTTTGTTGTTGGTAAGAGGATATCAATGGAGATTTTGGTAGGGGTGGGGCTGCATGCATGATGCCCAGTAGCATTAAAAAGATTTGTAGCTTTTTCAAAAAATGGAAATGTGCAAGAAAAACATTTATAGTCTTTTTAACGTTAAGCGACTTGAACAAGACATCAAATCCCGCTGTAACCCACACTTCTTATAAAATGCATGAAAACTGAACTGTTCTATTTTAAGAATGATATGCACGTGCGACCAATGCGATTCAGCATTTTGTATACTGCAACTGACAGCTCTGATAAAGCCCAATTGATGTGTTCTACTGTATTGCTGTGCTTGTTTGCATCCAAATACTGTATTAATGGAAGCAGGCTGAACAGTACCGCGTACAGCAACAAATTTAAGTATACCTGTATTAACACAGTATGTACATCATCTGCAAGGACAAAGCGTGATTACAGTATAGTGTTGCTCTCAAACACCTTTACAAATAAGATTGGGAATCTTTATATATAAAATGTCACTTCTGTATCGACCCGATGACTATATTGGTTTCACACCAAGGTCCCCCCCCCACATTTTACAACAAATTTGCGCCCATGTACACATGGATGGTCAGGTTTTTAGATCTAACGCAGTAAGAGTTTTCCAGGACTTTGGGGAAAAGTGAAGCTGTTGTTACTGGCGTTTCCCACGATCTATTTTGCTGAGCAAGGTTTCTGCCAAGTACTGCACACAGGGCCGGATTTAGTTGATGCGAAGCCCTAGGCTAATCCACTTGTGAGGCCCCCTCTTCCATTGTTGCGAGGAAAAAAATGGAAAGCGTTAAACAATTTGCGAAAATCCGAAAATGACCCTCTGAAGGTACGGTTAGTGAAAAATTCTAAATCAGGGCTAGTCATATGGCGGACCGCGGTCCGAATGCGGACCTTTGAATGGCGACGGCTGGACCTCGTCAGCCTCTCAAAGGTGTATTCTATACCCAGTTTTTATCCCAAAATTTTGCGCTTTTGGCCGTACTTCTAAAACATTTATTCCTCGCCAACCGTGTGATTGTCGATCAAGCTGTTCAGCTAAATTGCAGCATCACTTGAGTTGGGCAAGCTACGTTTTTTTGGTTCAAAGTAATTGTTTCGTCATAATTGTTAACAATAGCTCGTCACTACAATGTCTATCCTGGTGAAAATAGTGGATTCAAGGCTAGAATATAGCAATCAAACCTTTTCGTTTCGAAAGCAATACAATTATACAAATTTATTTGTGCACAGTTGTGAAAGATGCTTGAGTGAGGGACAGGGGCGTAACGAGGGGGGACAAGGGGGGCGCAATTCTCCGGGCGCCGAATCATTATGGGGACGTCGAATCACTGCGGGAGGCGCCGAAAAGTCCTAACAGTGTCACATATACTTTCTTCAACAGCAGATTTGCTTCCGAAAGACCTCAGGTTTGAACATGGGGGCGCTCAACTTGTTTCTTGTCCCGGACGCCATCTAACCTTGTAACGCCACTGGTAAGGGAAGAGTTTTGCAGAGATTTTGGTCCTTTAAGAAATATTTTTTTTTTGCGGGAAGTCAACAAAATGTGAAGAAAAGCTAAGGCATTTTCAGCTTTTTTAGGAAACGGTAAAGCAAAGGAAACTGTTGATATTTTGGCTGACATAGTGTACCACCACAACGACTTCAATGCAAAATTTCAAGGAGAAAAACATAGCCTACTGCTCTTGATTTGATCGCCACTACTCGCCCTTTCCAGAAAAAGTTTAATATCTTCAAACAAGTCGTTCAAAACGAACTTAGTCATTCTCCGAGGCATTCGGGGAAAATATAAGCAAGAAGATTCCAGATATATTCAACTTATTGAAAAGTTGATTACCAACATTGTCGAACAGTTTGGCGACTTTCTTTTCGAAAACAGTTGCTGCTCTTGCCTCAAAACGCTTTTTAGTGACAGACATTACCGAATTCTCAACTGAAGCAAAAAAACACATGCACATGTGTGCACCGAAGATGAAGTGCAAATTTTTATAGGTACCGGAGCTCTGCTGGGCATCTTCGCTTATATTTGTAGGCAACAGCCCATCCTTCACTGCATTCACTGATGAAGATGGCGGAGCGGAGCTCCGGCAGCTTGACACCACTGGTGTGGACGCAGCCAAAACTCAATTGGAATTAATTGAATTCCGATAGAATGTAGCAGTGAAAGAAATATTTTTTGATGGCACACTTGAGAACTTCTTGTCAAAGGAAGGCATCTTCAAAAATTTTTCCACTCCTCGCAAATAGTCAGTGGAAAATCTTACGGTGTTTGGGTCTACATGCTGCTGCTGGAGGGGCGAATTGTCCCCTCCTGCCAGCTACAGTAAATGTAAAACTCGGGCCCTCGCTTGGCTTATACTTCAGTTTTAGTATTCATTTGGTTTTCAGTAGCTTTTTTTGCGTTTTTCGGAATATTTGTTGGTGATTTAGGGTTTTAGTATAGCCATCCACATCCGGATTCACCGTCAGTTCTCTTGGTTTTTCTTAGTGTTGCTATCAACCCCCCTACAGTGGGCACTGGACCCCTTTCAGCTACGTTTTCCCTCCTGGCCTAAACATCTAGTTACGCCACTGACTGCTGACAGTCCGCGCTTTCAAAAAAGAAGCTCATAAAGAAAAAATATCGCATCTGCATTACGAATAGAACCTTGACCATTACATTATATTCACTGTCACTACCTTGGAACAAAAATTTAGGTAACTGCCAGGAAGCACAAAATGCCATTGCTCCCACCAGAAGAACAATAAATAACGCTGACAGCGTTTGTTAATATCTATATTGTATCCATTTACCGGGTTTTGTGTATCTATACACAGTATAATCGTATTAAATTCTCACATTTTATTTTTTTGTTAGAAAAATCCAAAACATGTCACATTTGCATGACTTTATGGGAGTGACCGGACCTCGAAAATTTTTGACATTTGCAACTGGACCCTTTCTTAAAATAATCGAGTAGCCCTGTTCTAAATCATTACTGGAGTGCCCACGATCACTGCGTTTGTAGCTGCCTTCGACGCAAAAGCGTTAAATTGCGCGGATTTGTTGAAACCCTGCTTGGGTGGGGGGAACAGGATTATTAACTGGCACAGGCAAACCAACCGAAATCGCCACAATTGAAATATTTAACAAAACACATGGTCTACGTTTTTTTAAGAATCACATCTGTTTTTTCTTACCTGTGTTCAAAAAACAAACAAACACACTGCACCTATATAGTATGTGTGGCGGCATAAAGACTTTAAAGCACAACGTGAGGTCCATGTTGCAACTCGCTTAGCACGCCTGTAAAAATCTCACACACATGACCAAAACACGTCACGTAAAACGCACCCAAATGGTTGTCACTGTTAGGTTCACGATTCTGAAAATTTGATAAAATCTTTACTGATTTATAGTCAAGCCCGTAACCAGGGGGGCCGAAGCCCCCCCTAGAAAATTTTTCGCCCTCTGGAAATATGTGTTGGACATAATTTAAAAATATTGGACATAGTTCAAAAACTTTGGGCCCCTCTCGGAAAACTCTTCGCCCCTTCTGGTGTCCCAAGCTGGTTACGGGCCTGCTTATAGTGTTTCATATATAAATTTAGAAGGGCTAAGCTTACCAATGCCCACCGTGGCGACTGGACTGGTTTAAGTTTCGCTTATGCTGCCCTTATTGAAAAACATATAAAGAAATAAAAAGCTACAATCATCGAATCAAGTAAGGCTGAACTTAACACAGTAAACAGTTAAAAAGGTTTTGTCCTGGCCTTCATAACAAAATTATCCAAGCATTCATTACAATTTTTTTGCCTAAGTTTGTCACTTTGAATATACCGAATGCTTGTGGACAACCTCTGCTGGAACATTGCGACTGTTCAATTCATTTTTAATTCTTTTGAATCTTGAAAAGGGTCTTTCGCCTGAGCAGTTGGTGACCATCAAGCTAAGGAATAAAGCTCCGCGTGGTTGCATAAACTTAGAATTACTACTTTAAGGCATCAGACCCAAACGCGCTTTTGTCATTTTCTAGCTGTTTCCCTGTTCTTTCTTTCTTTGGGGAAGAGTTCTGTGGTTGCCACTTAGCAAAGTGACTTTTGCTTGCTATTCAAGCTCATCAAGATCTCTGATTTGCTTAGCATGGAAGCAGTACAAACTTACGCAAGTACTCAGTAGCGATCTGATTTCTGAATGACTTTACTGAAGAAAATTCAAAAGAAAAAAATCACATCAAAAATACCAGTCAAACTTTACGCGATACAAACGCTGATAAAACTACTGTATTGCTCAGTCACCTAAGAAACAACTATATGCTTTTATCGTAGGGTACTGCAGATGGCCCTACGCATAGCTCTTATCTGCAGTACAACCTTGCTTTGATCAGGTGCAGTGACATAACTAGAGGTTTGAGCCAGGGGGAAACTTAGCTGAAGGGAGCCCACCGGCTAACACTCAGAAAATAGTTGAGAAACAATAGTAAATCCGGTATTTAACGGCTATACAAAAACCCGAAATCACCGGAAAACACTCCGAAAAACGCAAATAAAACAACAATCTACTGAAACCAAAAGAATAGTAAATACTGATATACAAGCTAGGTAGGGGCCCGGTTTTAACATTTAGCAGGGGGAGGCGGTTCGCACCCCTGCCAGTGCCACCCGTTAGTTATGCCACTGATCAGGTGCATGTCAAACACGAACAGCCAAAACTCTTTTTGACAGAATCACACGTAACAATCGGTACAATTCAGCAAACGCAGGACGTAGCCAGCACGCTTTGAGTATATCGACACAATAGTTGGCATGCGGCTTGACCAACCGTCATATTGAGATTCATGGAAACTCGTTGGAAGACACTGGCGTTATCACCACGAAAGTTGAATAAAACCAAATTTCGTGAGTAATAATTAAGACATAAATGTTTGACGAAGTTGAATCTAAATGATCATATACCGGCCATTGACTCTATGCGTACCACAGTTTTTGGAGGCCCCCTTGGATCTTGAGGCCCTAGGCTTAAGCCTATATAGCCTATAAGTAAATCCGGCACATACGAACAAGACCAGGGTAACGCCATACGACTTAATCTGATCAACTTGCAACCTGCTTTGAAAACGTTTGCAGATAACACCATGAGTGAGGTTGGCGTTCGTTAGAACCGAATATTTTAGGAAATGAATGACATTTATTCTAGAAAAGCATTTGCATTCATTTTGTTTGTTCGTTTTTTTTGTGCTAACTAGATTGCACATTTATTTTTCATTAGCATTGAATTCTACAGATTACAAAATAATCAGACAACGCAAAAATTATAGGCATAGGGGGAGATTTTCAAGCAAAGTTCCTGTAGGGGGGAGATTGTACAAAAAAGGTTGAAGACCACTGATTTAAAGCTTGAAACAACACGCCATATGATTCAGAACTGCAGAATGCGTAAACCAAACTTGCATTTGTAGCGACGGCAACCAAGCCTCAGCGCGCCTTTGAAACGCTGTGACTGATGAAACAGTGTTGCCACTCGCAGGGGAAAATCCCTACAGCAGTGATTTTTAGGCTTTTGTAGGGAGTAGGGAATCTCTACGGTAACGGTAATATCAACGTGTTTACACCAATTCGTATGGTTAGTTGCCAAGGAATCTACACGATTCGATGTAGGTCATTTTATAGGAAACTTGCATCCTTTAACGAACTGTATTTGACACTACAAACTGATTTTGCGGCTCGCTGGTGTTTTTGTTTTTCTGCCAATGACTCTTCTGTTGAACAAGTTTGCCCACCCCTGTTCTATTTTGTGTCCCCCAACCATTAACTGCAATGCTGCATCATCACACCGCCGGTATCTAATTCAGGGCAATTGCGCCAGAACCATCAAGTATTATGACAAAACTGTACTATTGTGACACAACATGGTGGTGTGACATTCAGGGGCGTAACAAGGGGGGTACAATTCTCCGGGCGCAGAATCACTGCGAGTGCGCCGTAAAGTCTCAGCAATGTCACGAGTGCTTTCTGCAGTGCCGTACATTTCTCCCAAAGGCTTTGCTTAGGTCTAGAAACAGAGTACAAGTTGACATCACAGAATTGACGCTAGGACGTCACAGTATTGACGTTAGGACCCTAACGATTATAGGCCAATATCCATGCTTCCAACTCTCTCCAAAGTTTTTGAAAAAGTAATTTACAGCAGACTGTACTCTTTTGTCACCAGTAATTGTATACTGAGTCCACGACAATATGGCTTCCGTACCAACCATTCTACTGAATTAGCAATTTCTGCCATCTATGATGACATGATTTGTAATAAAGATAACAAATTAATAACTTGTACTTTGTTTCTAGACCTAAGCAAAACCTTTGACTGTGCTCATCACCAAATATTACTTGAAAAATTGTTTTACTATTGGAGTAAAAGGAACACCCCTGAGACTACTTGCTTCTTACTTGGACAACAGGTTGCAGTGTATTAAAATAGGAGAAACTAAATCTTCTTTTTTGAATGTAACATGTGGCGTGCCCAGGGATCTGTTGTTGGGCCTTTACTATTCCTTATATATATTAATGACATTGTGAAAGCTTCCAACTTTAATACTGTTTTATATGCTGATGATATCAATCTGCATATTTCGGGGAAAAACCACGAAACCTTAGAAAAAACAGTTAACCATG
>Ga0210059_1005121_pt1 | contig 21085 bp, 19 predicted proteins | sample Ectturendosymbi2_FD_188042 | JGI IMG/M metagenome (GOLD analysis project Ga0210059, IMG submission 188042) | Ecteinascidia turbinata endosymbiont from Florida, USA - Sample 2 (SPAdes) (version 2) | ecosystem: Host-associated > Tunicates > Ascidians > Unclassified | place: Key West, Florida...
CTTTTTAATGACCGTTCTTTCAGAGCATAATTTTCCGATTTTCGCGAATTGATTGACGCTTTCCTTTTTTTTTTCTCGCAACAATGGGTGAGGGGTCCTCACAAGTGGATTAGCCTACGGCCTCGCATCAGTTAAATCCGGTCCTACGTGTAGTACCAATTTGTATGATATCAATCGCAAACCTTTCACAAGAGCCCCCTTTAAAACAGCCTAGGACCATGCAAACGATGTAAAGTATTTGTATCAGGTTTGCTATTTTAGGGTATGTAGATTGCAAATACAGTATTAGCAAGTAGGCTATAGCATGAGGTGTTAAATTTAGACTACTCAAGTTGCATTGCCAGAACCACTTTCGGAGATAGTGCAAGTTGCCGTACGTAGCCTACAGCCTAACGCTTTTTGGTTGATTTTGAAACGGTGGTTTTCAGAATGTACCGTACGTTTTTTGTATTTTTAAAATGTACAATACAGGATGGGCCAAAAGTAGACGTGCTCTTGATTGCCTTTTTGTATTTATGGCTGAAATTTTTGGAGGGTATTGACAAATACTGGATCGTTCCGGTAAGAAAATTATTCTACTTTCACCACTGACTTGGACTGAAGATGCCGTATGGCGAAATCGATTTCCATTAAATAACATCAATGCGTGCTGATTTTTGTTACTTGTGCAGTGCGCACAGACAGTGCTTTAGCTTACAATAGTGTTCAGAATGTGTCTGTAACCCTATAGTTGTCTTCAATGCAGTTGTAAAAAGTGTCTGTAACCCTGTGATTCCGCCGGCTTCAATGCCTTGTACTACGTTCTGTTTTGTCTGTTTTTATCAACCTGCGTTCTGCAGAGTGTGTGTGTTCATACTATGGACTTCGCGTCTGCTCCTAAACAAATAAATTAAATCTGTTGCCTGAGAAAAAAGGTTTGTGCAAAAATATGGCTAAACCGGTAAGTGCAAAGGGCAGCTGGGTCAAATCTGATGTGAAGCTTACCGGTAAAACTGTTATTATCACTGGAGCCAATACTGGAATTGGTCTGGAAACTGCAATCGATCTCTCTAAGCGAGAAGCAAAAGTTATCATGGCTTGCCGGAATATGGAGAAAGCAAACCAAGCAAGAACACGGGTAAGCTTGCAGTTAAAGCTCAACGCGTTTTGTTCATGCCTCACCGGTTATAGCAACATACTGCTTTGAGTCAAACGCAGAGGTAGCTACTATTGGTTTCTGTTTTCGCACTTTGCCAGTTGATACTCTTTAACATTTTTCATCCGATTTCCATTTATTTTTGCTGTGTTATTTGTCGATTTTATCCAATCATGGATGTCAACAGCAGGGTTAAACGTTCCCTGGCCAAATCTTATCTCAATTGGATAGCGGGCAAGTTTTAAATGCTCACGGTTTCAAACCTATTTGCAATATATCATGCAAGACAAGCTGAGGTGAAAACGAGTTCAGATAAAATGCGATGAGTTTCAATGATGCATTGAGTAAGGAAGGCGAAACAACATAACGTGGAAGTTTATACGATGAATTAAACTAACGACGATGAATGGTCTCAAAACGATGAATTGAGCCAACAAAGGTGGTTTGAGTTATAAAGTGCTCGCGGCACCTGCTATAATTACGACTTATTTCGAAAAAAACAAACAAGATCATTTAAACAATTCCGGCCTGCTACACGCTTACACAACCGCTTAATATTGGCTTAGCAGCTACTGACCTACTATTTAAGATTACACGCAAGAGAGTCAACAAATTAAACTACATGCCGATCCAGTAGCGTAGCCAACCCAAAAATTTGGGGGGGGGGTCAAACAAATTTTAGGAGGTTTAAATGTTTGATTTTAGACGAATAACACTATTTTCTTTGGGATACTGCCTCTCAAAGCACAAAATGACTATGTTCTAGAAATTTGGGGGAGGCCATGGCCCCCTAGACCTCCCTGGCTACGTCAATGTGCCGATCTAAGCAGCCACACTCTTTCTTTGTCACAAATCACACATTGCGGGCAATGAAATCAACGCATCACATGATTTAAAGCGGTGCACATTACAAATATATTAACAAAAAATATAAAGACAATTTGAAAGAACATTGTTTGCCCACACATTTTTTTACTCAAGCAAAAGAAACCGACAACATGAATAAACAAAACAGGTAGTAACGATGAATTGTTTCAAAGCATGCTTAGCAAAATATACTACATTCAAAAAAAGAATCCCAGCACACCCAGTGCAATCGTATGATTCCTCAATCAGACGCCTTTTCCAATCTCTTTCTGATTGGGCAAGCAGCACATACCTGAGACAAAAGAAAAAGAACAAGCTGATCACCTTTTGAAAGCAAAAACTATAGAAAAAAACGAAGAGTCAGAAACAAGGAAAAAGAATGTGGAAATAAGAAATAAATGGAGTGTATGAGTAAAACGAAAAAATAAATTAACGAGACAACAAATTTTAAAAAAATTGATAAAACAAAGAAATAGGCAAACAAAACATTGACAGCAGTCACATAGAATCAGAAAACGCAGTACCAACATAGTAATAGTTCAAACGTGCAACATGGCGAAAACTTGCAATCTATCCAGAATTACCACATGGATCTAACTAAAAGTCATACTACAGTTTAACTGCGGCTAAGATAACAGGTTTGAAGGCGAAGCAATCAAAGAATTCGCATGTACAAAGGAAATTATGGAGATGGAGAAGTGAAATGATTAAATTCTGTATCCAAGTTAAAGATAACCACACACCATCAGGCGGGGATTTACCATTAAGCTATAAAGGCCTAAGCCTAGGGCCCCCGGTTTCGAAGGGCCCCAAAATTTTGGGAGTAAGGACAGTTTCAAGCATTTCTGCAAGCATTATATTTGTATTTTTGTTTTGGTTCAACGCACGGTTTTTACTATGCCGCTAACTAAAGGTCTCTTTAGAAGAATGAACGCGAAGCTTTCAAGTGAATGACGATGAGCATTCTCTTTTTCTGGCGTTGAGAATCGGTTATTGTTACATATAATGTGTGGAACAAAACGCCTGAATGATTTTCAGATTGCACGAGGCCAGTGAGGTACTCAATAAATATGTAATGGGAGTGTGGCAGGCCCTTCGCCAGGATTTCGCAGCAAGAAGGGCCAAAAACCACAAGATGGGGTCACATTTTTTCAAAGACAATATTGGATGTATGCAGCAAACGGGGGCCAAACATGAAATGGGGCCGGGCACCACTGGCCCCCCAATGGCGACGACCCTGGAGTGTGGTCAGATTCATCGCTGCCTTTTTCGTTAGTTTCATTGTGACTGTTTTTGCTCCTAACAGTGCTGTAGCAGCCCAAATCTGCCCCCCAAAATGCTTACAGGGGCCCCCAATGGTGATTTCTAAAAATATTTTGACATAACGACACATCCCGAGGTCAAATGACCGTCACAACAAAATACGCTAATTTTTGTTTTTTTCATTTCACTATTTTGTAGTTCCATTTGCGGACAAAATTTCGACAGAACCGTCGCCAGAAAGTCTTCAGTGCCATCTAGAATATGTTTGGTTAAAAAGGTGATGCGTCCTAAAATCAAAATTCCATTGGTGAAATAGTCTAATGCTAATAATACTGGCGTTCCGAAAGCGTTCCAACCTAACTGCACTGGATGGCCGAAACATGATTTAGTGGAGGCTTTGAAATGAAGGTAGTCTGGTAAAACGGAAGGGCCAGGAAAATCAAGAAATGTAAATAATAGAAATGGTAACCTTAAATTATTTAAGTGAAGTTGATAAAGTAATGAGGCCATACCTTACTGGTCGTGACAACAGCACGTTATGGATAGACTTGTAAGCACCCTAATATATAGGCCAGGGTTGCCAATTTAGCGGATTTTTCTCTAGATCTAGCGGGTTTTAATCCTATCTAACTGCTAAATAACTGGTCTGGCGGCCTCCATACGCTAGATAACGGGTTTTAATCTTGTCTAGCTGCTAAATAACCAGCCTGGCGGCCTCCATCCGCTAAATTCTAGCGGATGATTGGTCTAGTGACCTATACAATTGGTCTTATTCAAGCGGACTCTGGCGGTATTTTGCAATTTTTCTAGCTGGAAAGGTCTTTTAAGACTTGGCAACCCTGCCCTAGGCGAGATCCATTCAAGCGCCCACCGGTCCTATACAAAGATCCTTAATCTACATATCATCACATTCTACACTGCGTGAATAGGAAGGAATATTTTGTACTTCAGATAAGTTTATTAGATTAATTATATATGAAATTGAAATTAATATATTGATAACAAAAGTATTCACCCTATGTAGCAAACCTGAAAAACTGCGTGAACGTGTGTTCCATTTACTTCATCATGTTCATTCACTTTTACTTCGTGGACGTTCGTCACTATCAGAACAACATAGTTTGTACATTTCTTGCCTTTTTTTGGCGCCCCTTTTGACCTAGCGCCCTAGGCAGTCGCCTAGTTTGCCTAAATGCAGCGCCGGCGCTGATCAGGCAATGTTATTCTAAGTAACAGCGGCAGTTGCTGCTCCTATAAATTACAGGACAGAAAAGGGTACCGACTGACAAAAACTTCACTGAATTCTAGTGTTTCATATTTAAATTTAGGGGGTTGAAATTTTGTTCGGGGGATTAAGCTCTGAATTTAGGTCCCTTGCGGCGGCATGGCCCCCAATTGGGGGTATGGAGGGAAGCTGACACGGTTCTGGTTCCTGATATCGAGGGAATTCAGAATAAAGTAATATGTTCAGGAATTGGAACAACTTGTTCAGTGAATGTAGCGAGCACGTATAGTGCTGATTTGTATGACATCAGTCGTTGCAAACCTTCAAGAGGAGCCCCCAATTTAAAATAGCCTAGGGTCCCGAAAATGAAAGTTCGCCCCTGCACACCATGCACGCACTATAAATAAAATAAAATGTAAAGCACTAATAAGGAGTATTTATGCATCTCTAGAAGTAGACTTTTGGGAAGTTAACAGCTAATAAAAGCTATAAACACAAGTCAATGGGGCAACAGATTGAGAAACAAGTGTTATGATTAGCAGTTCATCAGGTCAATAATAATGTTAATTCACTGCGATGAATTTCATTCTGGCTTATTAACATTCTCGATATTTCGTGCAGCAGCATGCCGAATATGATGAGAGTATATTTCCTGTTTTTTGAAATGTCTTTTTTTCTTCATGTATCATCTTTACACTTCAGGAGTGTAACTATTATTAAGTTTCAGATGGTTAAGATTTTTATAATATTGTTGAACCAGACGTAAATGCAATATAAGCTATATATTAATCGATATCTTATAATGCATCACATTCAGTGGTTGCACTGCACTAGGACCAGATGATTATGGAACATTACACACGTGAGCATACTACAATTAAGCAAACATATCTTAATGATGAAGCTCTGAACTTAGAGCAAATGTCTTGTGGCCCTGATTTATGCAAAGGAATAATTTTTATAGCATCAGAATAAACAACATCTGAAATGCGTTGACTGAAAAGTTTTGAGAGCAAAGGTGATATCGTCTGGCTTGATAGTTTGAGCAACTTGATGATTCTGTCATTTATTGAAACCGGTTTTCGAAACTCTTAAGTTTCGAATGGTCATATTTACTACAGCTGCACATGCGGGTGGTTATAAAAGACGTAATGCTACTTCAGGTTAATTCCAGTGAGTGTACTGTATTGACTATTACTATATCTGCCAGAATTCTTCCAACATAGTCGAAAAGCGTTTGTTTATGATGGGTGTTGGTAACATTTTATATATGTTATTGCGTAAGCTTGTGAACTGCTTTTGAGTGTGTGTGTGGGGAGGGTGCTGAAAACGTTTTCCTAATGTGCTAATGATGAAATTGTTTCTTCCGAAAATATTGTGATCGTAAAACCCGGCTTGTGAGACACTTTTCGCCGTTTCTTTACTGCGGACCTGGTGTGTGGTCCTGTCTTGAAGTGGTAATTCTTTTCATTGAAACTTAAAACGGCTTCTTATCAAACAAAGTATCTCGTACGTTAATCCGAAGGTTCTTGAAGAGGCGGAATGTGGCGAAGACATGGTGATTGTTAAAGAGTTGAACTTGTCCTCGCTGGCTTCAGTAAGAAAGTTCGCAGAAGATATCAACGCCACTGAAGAAAAACTAAATATATTGATAAACAATGCGGGCAAGTCGTGCCTTTGCTGTGATTTTCTCGTTATTTTGCTGCAAACGTTTGTAAAATTACAAGAATAGACCATTTTTCTTAGAGAGCTTTTGTATTTTTGGTTGAAACTTGGTTCAAAACTCCAAACGTGCTCGATGCACACCCTGTCATAATCGATTGCAAAGACTTTTTAGCACAATACGTAATATCGCCGTAGCTCGAGCAGAGAATATCTCAGCTGGTTCGTACACGAGACCTAACTTATGCTGTAAATACTCGTAATCTGCATTTTGCAATATTTTTTCGTCTTTGTGTTACGGACTTTTTGTGATCCATGCAAAACAACACGAATATCTGAAGCAGGCTACATACTTTGTTCAAACATACAGCGTTTATAAAGTTCTGAAAAGAAAGCCTTCCTATAACATTGTTGACGTAGTATTATCAGCTGGCATAACGAAACGGTGGTATGTTAAGAAAATATTTGTTCTGATGTGATACCATGACATGCGTCCTTTCCCACGAACACACGATTTGCCTGATAAAATGTGTTATGTATTGCAGAATTCCAGAGCACATTTTTTGCAAATCGTAAACGTCACAAGAAGTGTTGATGTGATGTTTAGTTTTTCAATACAAATTTTTGCGACAAAGTGTCACAAATTCGGCAACAGCAATTTCTCTGCAAAAAGAGATTCACAGCTCACCAAAATATTACACTATTTGCAGAAAAACTGTTATTTTTGATTGTCTGGCTTCGTACGTTTTTACCTATTACGTCTTTGATTCGATGAAATTCTTTCTTTCCAAAGTCCTTAAAAGAGCATTTCAGTTAATAAGCTAACTTTTCATAGATTTTGAAAGATAATGCTTGCAATTTAAGTTAATTTTTTCCTGGACTTGTGATCAAAAATTTCAACTGTGCTGTTCTTAATCAGCTTGTTGGCTTTGTTCTTCGTTTTGTTTCTTCTTCAACTGAATTACTCATCTTAGCTCTCATCTTCTTGGATACATCGTTTTGACTTGAAGAGGATTAAGTTTACACTTCAAAGTTTCTCCTTGGGTTCATATTAATTATCTACCGAAAAAACGTATTATTGTTTTAACCCAACTTGCAAGCTCGGACTTTATGTAGTCCCGTCGCCGCGGGGGCTTTGATGGAATTAGCCAGTGTTTTTTTAGGGTTTTTAAAAGGGTGTTGTGGTGAAGCTATAGGGTGTCAACACCATTTTCCCTTCTACGCCATTTTCCCTTCTATGAACTGATTTTCACAAAAACGCAAGTTTCCCTTCAAATACGTTTATTATTTTAATTCGACATTCACTTCTGGCAAACAAGCTAAAGATAATTTTATAAATACAAAAATTTCAATGTAAGCCTGCACACTCATTCATTCATTTATTTTCGTGCAAACTTTTCGTTTGGGGAGAGTCGCCGGGGCAGCAACCTTAGGAGGACCAAATATCCTCACGATCAATAACAATGTCAGTTTCTCTGGGTCTACACCAAGACGGGACCAAGTATGGCCGGAGATGTAATCAGGCCACCTCGTCCTTGGAGACCTCTGGACCGCTTTCCCGTGGGTGTAGCCAGCAGGTCTTGCCTCGCCAAGCTTTCCTGGGACATTCTGAGCACATGGCAGAACAAACGTAGCTGGGATCTCTCGATTTGGAGAAGAGGCTTGACATCTCGGGCTTTACGGTATTCACACCTGTGCTCTTTGTCACGGAGTGTCACACCCTGAACTCATCGCAAATATCCCATCTCTGCTGTTTGTTCTTTTGACAGTTTTATTTTAGTCGTCACCTAAAATTCATGACCACAGGTGAGGATCGGAACAAAGACCAATTTGAAAACTAAAAGCTTTGCGGTCTTTGAAAGCTCCCGTTTCGTCACCACAGAGCAATAAAGCTCACGCAGAACTGAGTCTGCTTTACCAATCCGTGTATCAATCTCTTTGTTCCGACTGGCGTCACTCGTGAATACTACCCCAAGCTACTTGAACGTCTCCACCTGCTGCAGTGTATTTCCGCTCACTTGCAGAATACGCTACCTTGGGCGACTTGAGAGACACAATGCCTCAATCTTTTTAGTGCTGATTTTCGTTCCTACTTGGTCGCACGCAGGAGAAAACCGATCAAATGCGTGCTGAAGACCCTGTTGAGAAGATCCACTCATGCAGCACCAATTCTTCCGCAAAAAGCAAACGGTTCATCCTGCAGTTCCCAATAGTGACACCCTTGTCGACGCGTTTGTGATTGTCTATCCAATTTATACAGATCAGTGCTCTCCAAAATTTCTGGGAGAGGACCACATAGGCCATTGCACAACAGTTTGAGGGCCAACCTTTTAATAACAACTCAGTACACCTGAAAACAAGACCTCGTCTCAAATCGCGAAGGCAGTTTGCACAATCGGCGATTGAACTGATGGAGTCTCTTGCGGGGCATGACTCTATCGCACAGTGGACTCAATATCAGTCCACTCGAGGAGTGGAAGACGTCAGGGGCCCCACCTCATTCCCTTCCACCACCCAAAGTGGGAAACCCCAATCTTGGGCTTCGCCGCTCGGCGTGGTGTAAACTGAACCACCTCAGAACGCGAGTCGGACGCTACCGGGAATTACTACACCAATGGAAGATGGCACTGGATCCTTGGTGTCCATGCGGTTCTGGAGAAGCCCAAACCGCGGAAAATATCATAAGTGGACGTTGTGGCTCTTTCCGGATGTCTGGAGCGAATGCAGATCTTGCTTCACCCCCACCTGCTCTGTGCGCCTGGTTAGAAGAAAATGATCTTGCAGTTTAATCATACCCACGACGACGACGAGTGCCAACCTTGCGTAATGTGATTTTTTCGGAATATGTTACATTCTATCTAATCAGCAAGTTTTTCGTAAATATAGTATTTCATTATTGGCAAAATGTGTGTTGCGGCCGGATGAAAATGGCTTCGCAGGTAGGATTTGTCGCGCGGGCCGTAGTTTCGAGAACCCTGATATAGACTATGAAGAGGATTGGTAACAGCACACACCATTGTCGGAGTCCAACACCAATGCTGCTGAACGGTTGTGATTTAACCCCGTCGACATGGATACAATCGTCTGAGCAAAAATACATTTACTTGACGACCAGCAAGAGACACCCGTCAACGCCGTACTCCCTCGACACTCCCCAGAGCTTTTCACGAGGAATCCGGCCATATACTTTCCGGAGGTCGACAAAAACATGTGAATACGCCTTTGGCAAGCTCCCAGGATTTCTCGAAAATTTGGTGGAGAGTGGAAGTTTGTTCTGTGGTGCTACGGCAGCAACGAAAACCGCACTGGGTATCATCAAGCTTTGGTTCAATTATTTTGGCGGCATCTTAGCATGCACTCTTCCTGGGAGGTTTAGCAAAGCGATGCGGCGGTAGTTGGTTCATTCACTCCTGTCTCCCTTTTTTGTGTATGGGGATGATCAATTTGCCAGTCTTTCGGCACCCTTCCAAAATACCATGCCACTTGACACACACGAGTCAGCCAAAACATCCGGCGTTCCAAGTTCCCCTAATTCACTATCAAACTTTTCACAATTAGCTTTAAACTCGGATTTAGTAACGGCATCAGAGAGCTTATTGATGCACAGTTCTACGGAAGCTTTCATCTGTGCACAGTTAAAACATACCGCCTGAAAAACTTTGTTCAGTTAGGTGAGTTGGCAATGATGACAAAAAGGAAAGCCCCATGTTGAAATATTTTGTTTTCAGAAGTCGCAGTAAAACAACGCACATTACATCATATTTATTTTCTGACAGCTGCTTCAGTGCGGCCCAAATACCAAAATCTCACTCCTAGCTCTCACTATTGCCTCACTCGACAACCATCTTGCATTGCATGCGCGCTGCAACCGCCGACCTTTTATGTCTTCATTGTAGTCTGATGCATAGCCAGGCAAGCCACTCGCAACGGTGAAACAGTAAAGCACTTTTATAATTGGATTACATTGCTTTTGCAGATTTGTACACCATACTGTAAAACCCTGTGGCAGTACAGTGACGGGCCGAAGCGAGGCGGTGCGCATGAAAATGCACAAATACCATACTTACAAGTTACAATTTTCGCTTCCAAATTCTGGGCCAGAAAATTGTGACAGCTTATAACATTGTAGCCGTCTGTTGCAATAGCCACGTGCAGGGAAGCATGCTTTCCTCAAATCGTTTTACTTCAGTACAAGGCAAAACCACGTCTTGGCGTTCAGAATTTAGGGTGTCATTGCGAAATTTTAGGGTGTTATTTTGACACTCAAAAATGGCTTAAAAAACACTGGGCTAAGCCCCCCCAAACAATGCACCAAGCCCCCCAAATTGAAATATGAATAGAGTTTTGTCAATTTTTGCAATGTCAAGCCCCCCTGCACAAACGTAAAGACTCCCTGTTGACGACATTCTCGTGACGGTTCTGAGTTTATATAGCTTGCAATACAAAAATTGTCGGAAAAACAACCTGTCCAACAAGTGTCATATCACTGGTTAGGGATATCTCCTTTTTTGTTGATCACAAATAAACAGAGCTGGCTTCTAAAATGGTATGCTTTTCAACAATTAGCAAAAGCCACCATTTTTTGCTCAAAATCTATTCCCAATCGTCAAAATTTGCGCTCAGTTAAAACCACTCGTGACCTTGAAAGTTTTTTAGTGCTTCGAAAACCTGGTTACATGCTGATTCACGATACAGCTGTTTCCACCGAGCCACGGCAGCCAGGATTTTTCCTTTCTATTGTATTATGTCCTCATAGCGTCTTGCAGTCGTCATCATCAGCTCGAGCATAAAGATAGTGACATAAGCGGTGTGTTGCACTTTAATCAATTTTATACTTTACAAATACTTTGATATTCGTTTGAATCTGACCCCCTGGCCTATAGTTGTGTCCACACATCACATCCGAATATAGTATACTGTAATTCAACTGCAAGAGGAATTGTCATTTATATTGTTATCGCCTTATTCTTCCGGCACTTCAGGGGATTTCAGACTGCGTTGTTACCGGTACGAGTTCGAACGAACTTTCTGTGCATGGCTTTTACCTAATACTTTCAGGGGTGATGATGTGTCCTCAGGGAAAAACAGAAGATGGTTTTGAGACCCAGTTTGGTGTGAACCACTTGGCTCACTTTTTGCTCACAAATCTACTCCTGGATTTGCTAAAAGTAAGTACGAGTTTTTATGAGTAAATACGCAGTAGACGTGCTGGAACACTTTGGCTGTATAGGAAATGTTTCTTAGAAACTAAAGTACCATCCAGGTGCAAATTTTGTTAGATTTTACCAGTGTTATAATTGGGGGGGACGCATAGATCTTCAACTGCTAATTTTTTTGTAAGGAAACGACATTTCTATTATTTTTATGTTAGCTATTACCCATCAGCTTTTACGTTTTTCCTGTAATTTTTGGGACATGCTCAAGAAAAAATTGCTCAGTTAAGTTGAAGTACTGTAAGTTTTTAATAGGAAATCGATTTCGTTGTATGGTTCCTCAGCTTTTATTCAAATAGATTCTATTTGGTTAACGACTGGGTATGCGTAATTTTACGTGAAATCGATTGCCTATTAAAGAATTTGCTGATGGATTCCTTGCTTAACCCCATTGTGGAGAGAACTTACTTGAATATAGATATGTGCAAGTTTGAATCATTGCAAGAAATGAAAGCATAGAGCATGGTCGCCTGATTTCTCAAAATCGTACGGGACGGAAAATAACTAAGTGGTAAAGTGCTTAACTGTCGACACGAGTCATCACAAGATCTTTTCTTAATGAATCACTACAAATCGTGACTCGAGTCAACTCGAGCCGAGTCACTGACTCGGTTACTCGAGTCACGCCATTACTGCAAACGACATGATATCAATGGCAGCAAAATGTGAAGAAAGACTGCGCCCGCCAAAATGTGGCAAGAAAGATGACCAGAGGTTTGGTCCACATCATTACTCCATCTGCTTACTCTATCAAGCAAAGAAAAAGGCCTAAATACGAAGAAAATGATTACTTACAAAAGACCTACCACAATTTGACAAAACAAACACATTGCTATAATTCAGCACATTGCTTTAATTCAGACAAAAAACGAACGTTCTTCAGAGCTTGCAAACGCTGGTTTCCATGGAAAACAGGGCCAATCCGACGGTCCCAACTGTTTCCCAAATACTGACAAAAAGTACAACTGTCCCGCTGAACCAAAACCTGACATGTGCAAGCTATGGCATTTATATGGAGACTTGTGTGACTGCCATCAACAGTATGCTGGCTAGACAGTAAATACATTTTCAACGAGATGTTCAGCGTACCAAGGAAAGTTTCCGCGATCGCAACATCGGCTCGCCCTCATAATGCCACCAAGACTCAAGGTTCCTACCACAGCGATCCCGTGAAGCGTTGAAACTTTCGCAAGGCTGATTGGAAGCGCTTTTGCCTTTTCACAGGAGAAACCGTTGACAGATTGCTACCTCCGGACGCATTAAATATTGAGAAGGCATACCAGGATTTTTGCGAGATCCTACTATCCGCGGACAAACAATGTATCCAAAGTGGCCATCGGAAGAACTGTGTGCCATGCTGAGACAAAGAGTGCGAGACCTCTCTTCACCCGAGCCCCAGCCCCAGGAACTGACGTTGTTAAAGCCATCCCTACTATCTCGTCTAGAGCACAAGAAGCAGAAGCGATGGGAGGAAGCTGTTAATTCCATCAACTTCTCGCACTCTAGTTGCAAGGCGTGCAGAACCATCAACAGACTTACTAGCAACTCTGGACGCTTCTCTCGCCAGTACCCCATTTCGGCAAACTCCATCACTTTGCAAGTCGTGAAGAACATGGCACATAGGACCGGGGATCGCGAGTCCACCAGGCTCGTCAACAAGGAGCTGTCCGGCCTATGGAAGATTCCAACACCTGAGGGCCACAGTATCTCTGAACCCTTTAGGCCGAAGGAGCTTGCTGCTGCCCTCAGACGCCTGAAGCCAGGAAAATCTCCGTGATTGGATTCCATCTTCCCGAAGTTTATACTCCACGCCGGGTCGGCTATCAAATCTTGGTTTTGCGACTTCCTCACTTCCTGCATGCGCCAACCCAAAATTCCAAAGATTTGGAGAAGAGCACAAAAAGTTGCGATCCGATTCCTAAGCCAGAAAAGCCATTGGGGGACCCCAAGAGCTACCGTCCCATATCTCTGCTGTGCGTACCCTTTAAAATCCTCGAGAGGCTCATCTACGCTCGTGTCGAATCAATCATCGACCCATTGCTTCCACGGGAACAGGCGTACTTTCGACATGGGAGGTCGGCCGTAGACCAGGTCACCCTGCTAACACAGGACATCGAGGATAGCTTTTCGGTTAAAAAGAGGCTGGAGCTGTGTTTATCGACCTCACAGCAGCCTACAACACTGTATGACACCTCGGCCTCACCTGCAAGCTGCTGCAATTGATCCCTAATAGGCACATGATCCGCATGATTATGGAGATTGTTGGAAATCGCAGCTTTACCCTTGCCGGAAACGGTGAAAGGAGCAGGTTACGACGCCTCAAAAACCGCGTCCCACAGCGATCTGTCCTGGCCCCCCTTCTCTTCAACATCTACGTCTCTGACCTGCCAACCAGCATGCCGTGCCATGGAGTCTGGACATCTGCTCCACTCAGTGCTCACCCGATCATCGAGTACAAACGCATGGAGCCTAAATCAAGACACCATTTGTACCCGCCGCACAACATCTCATCAGTTCGTCTGCAATGGCGATTCTAGAATTAAAAAGCGGGGGAGCCACTGTGGGGCCAAGAAAAAAGTGGGGGACCAACATAAATATCTATATTGCATGGTGATTTTTCGTTGTTTTGAAGATTAAGTTGCTATGATTAACCCTGTCAAGCTCAATATAGGCTTTCGGATATCGTTAAATATGAACTAGCGTTATTATTCATTAGAGACACCTGAATGCCACTGCAGATGTAATCACACAAGTATACTGTTATGCCGAATATTCTGTGCTAACAATGCAACTTCCACAGCACTGCACATGTAAAACAAAACACTATTTCCGTGCACAATTGTGCCGACCCCACATGAAAGAAAACAGCTCCACGAAAGTGAATACAATTCACATGAAAGCGAAATGGTTCCATTTCCAACCACCTATTCCATATTGACACAGAGACAAGTAGGCTGTTGATAGCCAGCTAGTTTCGTCAAAATATTCATGCTACAAAACACATAAAAAATAAGCCATAGGCCAACGGATTGGTGACTACTGACTAATCCGTTTTTGTGGTAGCTTATGGACATTTTGTGATTGTGGTGTAACCATAACAATGTTATGCAACTACTATTACGAGTGTAATGCCCATCTGCAGCGTGGATAGGGTGCAGACTATTCAATGCAATATGCAGTTAACTTCAGAGAGGTTTCGGTACCAGTGGCACCTAAAGTAGCATAGCAGCACCGCCGCAGATAGGTGTGTATCGGTGTTTAGGACGCGTACCTGATATAGCAAAATGTAACAGCAGGCGTAAAACTTATTTTGAAGAATATTCCCAACAAAGTTGTTCATTTTAATATCCACACTGAAATTTCCTCTTGAGTGATCCTCAAAAGCTGAATTTTCAACCCTGCGTTGATTTATGACTGTCTTGCTGTAAGCCAAACACGCTCTAACTCTAAAAAGAATCACACAAATAGACAATGAACAATGTGATTCTCACACAGATCCCTGCACAGTCTGCGTTAGAATCTTTTATCATCATCACCTCAATGTAACTTAATCTTTCGATTGTCATGTCGAATGTCAAATTCATCAACTAAATCATCTAAGTCTATTTTCAGCTCGTACCTTTGAACTGAAAGTAGATCAGTGTTACCCAATCTTTCACTGGTAATGGAATTTCCGGAAAATGTTTTCCTAATTTCATTTTTGAAAAAAAATTTTCTCGCTACGGATGGAGCTTGCTTCTGTATCAATATAGAAAATCCGTACAAAATTCTATGAGGTTGCAGGACATGTGAGAGTAGAGTTAAAACCGTAGGCATGAACTCACGAACCACTTTTAGCGATTTCTCGCTACTGGTTGTGGCCGGGTCGGAAATTTCAGATCGCCACGCTGATTCCGCACTGACTTTCGAACCCGCAGCTGGGCAAGGGATTTGTCTACGGCCAAATACTGAACCGATCCTTAAAAATCCTAACTGTTGAGCACAACTTTAAGGAACCCCTTTAATTCACACTCTGCTGCCTATCACGTGCTAGTCTGTACCCACACAATAATGAAACAAACGATGTTTTCGAACGGCATAAACACACAAGCGTTACGACTACAACAGTTCACACGTACGATCTCAAAGTTTCGCAAGAGAGCAATGGCAATCCGAGGTAGGCTGAACCCAACCAACGTAGTGTCCCGAATGAATGTAGCAATATTAGGGGTGTTTCTGGACCCAGTCTATCATGCAAAATTCGACCGACCACGCCATCTAAAACCACGTGTGTTTGCAAGGCGGGATTTTTACTTCAGGAGCGCTAGAATCGTTGTTGTCACTCACAGGTCAGCAAATCAAAGAGTGCAGGCCGCCTCCCCAGGGTTGCCAGATTTGCTTTTCTGACGCCAAAGTTCACAAATTTGACTTGTTTTAGAAACAATTGGCGCCAAAAAATTGTTCGTTTTTTTCTCAATATTTGGCTTTTTTTGTGGGCAGTTGGCACATGCTATCAGACTGGTGTCTTCTTATTTTAAATATCTTGCTGAAACGTGTTATTAGGATTTTTTAGACAGTGCTTGGTGTATTTTCTCAAACGTTACCTGGCAACGCATAGAAGAATAAAGTTGTCGCATATCTGCCAAACCTTAATGCCAAAGGTTCGAGTGGAAAATGTGGAAGATGAAGAATGCTGCAACTCTATTCTTCTAAAATGTCCTACAATGAATAAAGAATTTAAAATTCCATGTTGCTTAACAATTTGGCTTATTTGCCCGATTTGGCTTTTTTTAGACGTAGTTTGACTTTTTTCTCAAAAGGTGTCTGGCAACCCTGCGGCTGCCAACATTCCTACTCCCAAAGGCAAAAAATTCTCTACGGCTTCCGAAGTATATGACCGGTTCACCACTAATCAAAATGACATCAGCGTCGAACTACAATCGCTTTGTGAGTCTAGCACCACTTACGTAAGATGTTTCGAAGTCATATACACAAGGCAGCAGAACGCAATACTCCAACCAGGATAATTCGTACAAATTAACTGAAACTAATTCTTAACGCTTTCACAAATCTTTTTCTACTGGGGCAAGCAACAATCTCCTGAAAGTAATATAACCCAGTTCCATCTCACACTGAAATCCACGAAAGATCAATCTTCCCATTTCTGCGACTGTGTCTTACTTTCGAAATGAATTTTTCAACACCACCACCGCGGTCTGACTAAATTTCGCGCAGGATTTGAGCAACCACCGGTACTAGTGTGTTTCGTCATAAACAACTCTAGTTTCCCTATCGTCAAAAACAACAACACAGCTTATCATGAATTTGGAAAATATTGAATGCAGGCTAGAGGGTTACTAAATTATCGTTTAATTAAAATATTGCTGGCCGAAAGACCGTCGACCATGTTGTTTTCCAATGTCCAATCCACCGGCCTCCCCATGGACCGCATGACCTGACGGTTCTGGACGATAAGACAATCGAATGGTTACTCAACATCTGCCCCGAGATCTAGTGCGGCCAAGCAGTGGTTTGAACAACTGGCTCAAAAAAATAAGCGCACCGAGGTTCCTGGAACAAACCGGATACTGGGATTGATAGCGACCAAATGACCTAATCGCGGCACTATACAGCGTTTGATGGCGTCATCTATGAAGCTTGCACACCAAAAAAAAACATGTTCGAGCAATAAAAACCAGAAAGCTTGTTTTACTACCAAAAACATATGACTGTGCTTATTTGAATTTAAACGATAATCCCATACTGATTTAATTACAGTTCCTCTTACAAATTTTCTGATGCAGCGCAAACATTAACTTTGGACGACCTTTACGACCTTTTTGTTGCTCAAGACGTTTTTCATAACGCTAGTAGCATACTCCGTTGATGATATCTCTCACTAATTGCAGGAGTACATTTGTTAAATTAGGAAATTTTCTGCAATCTGAAACTGCAGCGGAATCTAAAATCCCCGCAGAAATATAATCCCGCAGTGCCTTCCTTCAATTGAAATTTGTTTTTTAATTTGTATGCACTGGGAATCATCAAAACTTAAACAATCAGTCCAAACCACTGTTTCACCAGTTTCTTCAATTTGCATTGGATGCAATAACATTATATATATATATAACTCCGACAATGATCTTATATGGAGGATATGAAACCGATTGAACACGTTCTGCTTCATCCGATACTGTGTGCGCATGCAAACACCGTAATACTGTTTATTATTGAACACATTGAAGTTGCTGATGAATTTATCACTTCAAAATACCCAGATTAACGCGAATTTTCATAATAACCTAAACACCCAGGTCGACTAAAAAAGCAGATCTGGCTGGAAAAAAACCCGCAATGGGAGGCTCCCACTGGGAGCCCTGGTCACATGCAGCAAAACGCCTACTGCCGTAACTTTAGTGAACCTTTATTGAACGCAGACAACTGTGGCAGGTAATGCAGCGAGGCAGCGACTGCTGATAGCAATAACTCACGGTGTGAAAAGAAACATACGATGTGAAAACTGAAAAGAAATATTGCTGCCAACGAGTTTTATACGGTGCAAAAAGAAACACTGCTGCCAACGAAGCGCATTTTTGGGACTGTTGCAGTAACGTGGGTCATTTGTTTTGTGGTGTAGCAAAGGTAAAGCGTTATGTGAACGTCTATTTGCATTTGCATCATCAGCAGCCTGAAATGGACAGGCAAAATGTCGACTTTGCCTACCCTGGAAAAATATTTGCGGATGCCCATGCCTATGTTATTTGTGTTTACAATCTAACATCTGCTTTGTACTTCGTTATATAACCATTTTTGTGTTATTCGAGTACCCTTTGTTCCAACCACTCGGTTAGCGTGTCATTGAATGTGCGATTCATCACGAACGGGGTATTCTCGAAGACTTACAACCGTATATATGTGGCGCGAACAAACGAAGACTGAAGCCAGTGGTTCTCAAAGTGGTCGATATCGACCGCCAGGGGTCAATTGGACCATCCAAGGGGTGGATAAATAGTCACGGGGTCTAATTGGGGTCACTGAATGGCCAGGGGGTTAATGAAAAACTGCTGGGGTCTACTGGAGTAATGAAGGCTCCACTTCAAAATTATTGTTAATCGGGCAAGGAATGCAAACGGCGTTTTTCAACGAATCAAACAAAATTAAGAGGGCTGATCAAATCTCAGCTACAGTAGTTTGAAAGTACATTCGATTCGAATAGTTTTTTATTAAATCATATTATTTTATCACGCATTTCAAGTAAAAAGTACCCAAATTTATTTTGACACATACTTTCCTTGTATTAGTAACTGTTGGGCTAGGCCACGGGGTCTATAGAAAGTTGTATACTTTAATTGGGGGCAACGTACAGAACAGCTTGAGAACCACTGACTTAAGCCCATATATATGTAACGTTTGTGAGTTTTTAGAAACAAATTATTGCATTCCCGCACGATGGCTAACGGGCCCCCTACAGAAAAGTTTTCCCCCCTGGCTCAAACCTCTGGTTACGCCACTGACTGTGGGGGGCGGCACTTTTCGACTCGCCCCGGGGCGGCACTTCCCCATGTCGGGTCCCTGTTGCCTGATACTTGAAAATATGACAAATGTTTGTCTAATTTATGGAAATTTTCTGGCAAGAAATTATTTAAAATGGCAATATTTTTGGCAATATTGATTGCATGCGTTTTTTGCAATTCATATTTTTTCCATGCTTTTTAGTTTTTTGAATTTGACAATTAAGAAAAGGACTGTTTTATGGGAATGAAAATGCGTGCCCAGTGTAGGCAAAATACATCCTTTGTTTAGTTTAGATCAGTGGTTCTCAAAATGGGCGGATCTCCCCCTTGGGGGCGATTTTAAGAGGCAGTGGGACGAAAAAACTAAGCTAACGGGAAATGCGGGGGCAAAACAACACAAAGGGGCGAAAATGCACAACCACTTATCGATCACTGAGTTATCTTCTGTAGCCTATAGCAATTTATCCGTTAAATTTACTGGATCGCCTATGTGCCTGGCTACAGTGTGGATTATATTCACAAGAATTCTGAACATAATATTAGCGTCACAGTTGCTTAGTTCAGCTATTTAATTATTTCTTTAAGTAAAATTATTTAATTTTACTACCTTGCGTTTGCGTTATCAGGCTTGCGGGCGAAAACAACGTGTTGGGAGTGAAAAAGGGTGTTGGCATTGAAAAGTTTGAGAAACACTGGTTAGGTCATAGACCTTGATTCTTGGCTGAAAATGATTCCGCATGATTCATAGTTAAAAACTTAAAGTAATATTTCAGGCCTAGTTGAAAACCGGATGCAGTATATTTCAGTTTTGGTCGTTATTTGCAGAATCATTACTTGAAATCAATGCACACAAACATAAGCGCAGCGAGACCTGAAACACAGTAACAGCAGTGAGCAGTCAATTTTAAAATAAATTCGCAGTTATGATTGGTTGTTAATAAAATGAAGCACTACAACAATTACAGCAATTCCTCAAGCAATAAATCATATTCGGACTTTATCTAAGCTGTACTTTCTAAGTGTTGGTATTAAGTAATTTGATAAAGTTTGTTGATGTTAATAGCCACAATTGGTCTTTCAAAAATGGCACATTTTTGGCATTAAAAAATATTGCCAAAAAATTGACAATTTTTTTGGAAAAGAGCTATTTTTGGCAATATTTGCCAAATTTGGCACTACCTGGCAACCCTGGTGAACGTTTGAAGATTTATTGCTGTGTTATTGTTACGCAATAACGACCAATTGCAGAACAATCCGCTAGCAAGTTTTGCAAAGGAGCGGACATGAGCGAACTGCAAACTCATCATTGCATGATACCAGAACAGTGAACCTGGCTCTTGTGCAGTGTCAGTGTCATACCGGCAAATAAACTGTTATTGCAACAATTAAATGAATTAATCGGAACTCAGCTGCTAACTTCAGGTTTTCTAGAAATTTTGCTTCTTAGTCCCAAGTTCCAGGGAGGACAAATGCCGGTTTTGCCCCCCTACGGACGCTCATGAGTGGATGCAGTTAGCAAGGACTAAGGACAAACTATTCAAGAATCTATGCCACCGACATCCACCCAGTGAAACGTTCCATTTTAGCAGCCTTGCATGACAGCTGTGCTAGCCGCCTTGCAAGCAACAGTTGTAAGGTAACATGGCTGACAGCTATTTCTCATTTCATACAGAAATATTGTCTCTAAACTGCAGGCTACCAAATCGTATCAGTTTTGATGTTTTTAACATTCAAGTAACTAGTCTCCACAAAGGTGACGGGTTCAATCCATCAGCAATTTAAAAAAAATAGGAAATCGATTTTACGCAAAATTATGCATCCTCAGTCCCAAAATCTTATTACTTGAGGATGCGCAGTGCTAAATGAAATCGATTTCTCTGTCAGTTGATTCACGGAAAGCTTACAGCAAACCTAGAGATTTTAATTGTATAAACTAATATTTAAAACATGATCCGTCTCGTGTGAAATAATTCATGATCCTCTCTCGCGTGAAATAATTCTTGTGCCCCTTTACGTTGCTCATTGACTTTTTTCCATTCAGCTTAGCCTACTTGTTTGACGGCAGAAGTTGGACGATCGACCCACCGCCCTTGAGTGGATTGCCGTAGCGTTCCTTGGGCAAGAGTGTTCACCTCAACTCAGGGGCGGAGCTAGGGGGGTGCCAAGGGAGCCACTGCCCCCCAAAAATTTTGCCTGGCCCCCCAGTGGCCCCCCCCAAAATTAGGTC
>Ga0210059_1005122_pt1 | contig 21084 bp, 10 predicted proteins | sample Ectturendosymbi2_FD_188042 | JGI IMG/M metagenome (GOLD analysis project Ga0210059, IMG submission 188042) | Ecteinascidia turbinata endosymbiont from Florida, USA - Sample 2 (SPAdes) (version 2) | ecosystem: Host-associated > Tunicates > Ascidians > Unclassified | place: Key West, Florida...
TATTAGAGGTCAAGTGTGGGGGATTGTCTGGGGTTCTTGCCTTGCAGACAGTTTCCTTGGTATAACTGACGAACCCATGTAGCTAGCCATTCAGTTATGCCTAAAGCAGCTAAAAGGTTAAACCACCCCAAAACCCTAAAATTTAGCTGTAAAAGTACTGTTGCAACCAGTGACCCAACCATATGGACAAGTACGTACGGACTGGAACCAGGGCTGTATAATAGACTGCTCATTGAGCTTTCCGGCTGGACACAAACCGTTCACATGTTCACACAGCGTTTTACGTAACACGTGACTCAATATTCACGCCGTTCGTTGAATGCGTTTGCGTTTTTCTTCTCGTCTTTCTGTGCATGTATTTACGATCTCGCAGAACCTTGCTTTTCCCTCTTTTTGTCGGTAGTGCCGTGAGCGAGTTATGGTCTGGCTGATCCATTAACTGTTTTCTGCGATATGTTTGCTGCTGTATAATCATAAAAAACAAGTCTCCGTCTGTTTTAATGGTCGATAAATGCTGCCGTTTTGCATCATCAAAAAACGTGCAGAACTCGAGGCAATAAAGTGTACAGTGTCACCTCTCAACTCTCCTGCCTGTTTCGTGTCTCTAGCAGCCGCGAGCCTGAGTAACGCCTTCAACATCGCATAGGACAGCATGAATCAGATTCATCGCTGGTGCTTGTGTGTTACAGAGCGAGAGACACCTCAACAGTACAATATAGACTAGTTCGCCTTCATAGTACTGTAGTGTCCTACACTACTCGAGTCATTGTCTAAACAATGCGACTGGAGTCGTGTCTGAGTTACCTAAAATCGTGACTCGAGTTGAGTCATTGACTCGAGTCACGCTATCATTGACACTTTGTAGTGTATAATTCACCATTTGGGATGAGGGCGAGCCTATTAAAAGTGTTATCCAACCAGTACAAACAAGAGCTGCAAAACCGACAAGACCCTGATTTTTTATGTGTTTTGTTGCCAAGTATGTCTTTACTTGTTTTTAATTGCTACAGTAATTTGTTTGGTTACAGCACAAAAACTTGTAAATGCTTAATTTCATGAAGACTCCGGCCGTACCACAGCAAAAATTAGTAGCAAGTGTTGATGGAAAACAACGGTATTTGTCGTAGCCTGCTACATGTCTTTATCCAGACATTGTGAATGATCCACTACCTTGTGTACATAGAAGGCAAAATAATTTCAGCAGTGTCTATTTTGCCTTTCATGGGGCAAAACAGACACTGCCAATTTAATGGGCCGTGCCAGGTACGGGCCATAATTTAGGAGGGGTCACAGGTATGAGTTGGGTTACGGACTTGTTGTGATGGGTGTGGGTCGGTCCAGGTCATAAAAATGTGAGCCCGTGACGTCTCTATAGCCTAGGCCTACATTTCAAACACCATCGCCTTCACGTCAGGGTTATTTCATTCTTGGTAATAACCTTCAGTTGAACCCCAAAATAGGTTTCAACAGTTGTGAAAATACAATTTCTTTGGCATTACGTGCTTGGGGGCAGAGATGCCGCTTTTAATGTTATACAGTAATATCAGATTTGATGTTTTCAGAAATGTTTTTGATCTTTGACGTTTACACTACGAATTTGATGTTGAAAACAGTTTTCATTTTATAAGTAATAGTTTTCTTATTCTTTACCATTTTTCAAGGATAGTTTGCAAGTTTACCGACCGTCTTAAGTTAAAATTGTCATTTGATTGTGTTAGCTACTCTAGTGCTTTCTGTTCAAAATGGGAAAGTTTTCTGTGCGGGAAACCATGGTGGATTGAATTGAACTGAGACGTACTACCGAACAGAAGTTCAATTTTCAAGCCTATTTTGAGGGCAGTGCGTTAGTTGACCGAACTTAGTCAAACCCACTGTGAAGAGAACCCTGTTTGTTAATTGGCAGATATGATTTTTTACGTTGGCAGAAGGCAGAAGATTAAATTGCAAAGTTTATTTGTCTTGTGGAGCTTAGTTAGAATGCAAAAGTATCCTCATCCTGTAGGCCTACTAGAAAGTCAATTTTTAAAATGGAATCATCAATCATTGCATTGGCATGAATTATAATATTGTCACTGCTTATCAAAATTGTACCTGTTGTGCTTTCAACATTGCCAATTTCATTGTGGGGTGGGTACATTGATTATGTGGATTGGTTTTTCTCTGCATGTTGCTGCACTGCTTTCTGCATTTTTATGTTGACGACCGAATGTTCAAATTCCTTGGTTGCCCTACGATATGAGTGCTCTTGTACTAGAAAGAAGCAGAATGATAATGATTCATTAAGAGTTCTTTTTATCATGACAAACAGTTGGAAAAAGAACTTGCAGTTGCTTACACTGTTAAATAAACCATTTGGCGGCTTGACCAGTTAACAAGATCTGATGCAACGTATCAACAAAATTCGAGCTAAAATCTTCAGTGTCAGAAGTGATTAGATAAGCTTAGAAATAGTAAAGAAAGGGAATAAATGCATCTAAAAATGCAATGTGCATACCATAAAAATGTTTGCAAACTTTATGTCTTATGGCATGCAATCAATGTGCATACCATAAGACAGAGTAGGCTGTATTGAACTCAAGATCACAAAATGTTCGAAGAATTTAGAAATGATCCCTTTAGCCTTTAATCATGCGCCATGATAAGTGCTGTATATGGAAAGCCAGCTGTACCAAAAATATTGTAGCTTGCTGGTATTGGTAAGCATGTTTGCCTTAAGACATAACAATGGGTTTGATATATAGTATAACACAGTCCCATCGCCACGGGGGGATTTAGTGGGCTTATCCTCCCAAACAAAGCTCCAAGCCTCCCCCAAATTGAAACGTGAAACACCATATAAATAAGTGGAGTTTTGGTTAATTTTATAATGTCAAGCCCTTGCACAAATGAAAAGCCCCCCGATTGAAAAAACTTTCTGGTGACGGTTCTGGTATAACACTAACAGTCCCACCAATGTCAACTGTTGATGCATGAAAAATGCTATTTCGCAGACGTTGGGATTGTTTACATATACTGATGGTACAAGCCTGCCCATGCGTGTCACTTGTTGTGCATATCTCTCCAGTTCAGCTTTTAGTTTGGCACCTATTCTGTTCACAGTGCAATGTGACCACAATAAACGCACCCTAAGACTACATTCTTGTCACCCCTGATTTGGAAACAATGGAGGTGGTCTCTAACCTTCAACTAAGTCCTAAGTGTATACTACCTCTACCCTTTAATTTGTTAGCGCAGTTCAACAACAATGTTGGCCGACTTAACTTTGTTTGCAATATGTTAAGGCCATTCTTACTGTCAACATCAAATGTTCTCATTTTAGTGATGCCAAGCTTAGTTTATTTACTGAGATCAAATTCTGTTTTGTATTTTCTTTTTACCATTTAACCTTATTAAGTTGCCTGTAAAAGATGGAGCCCCATAAATAGCGGAGATTGGTTGCAGAGGTTTGATGACGTAACCAAAGTCGTTAAAACTGATATTTTGCATTGAGCAATGAGAACTAAACGGAAATAAAAATAATTGTACTACAAAAGGTGACGTTACACTACGGTAAAACAAGTCTATTTTGAAGTTTGATAATTTTTGGTTATCTGAGTTTCACAATGGTTCGGGGACAAAAAAATAGGTTTCAACAGTTGTGAATTTATGAAATTTTTAAACATTGCAAACAACCATGCATTCCATGTTTGAAGGAAACACATTACAATTGCAGTAAGTTGCAATGATACAACATTTATCCTTCACTTTTTTTGCTTTTGCAACACAACTTTTTTCCACTCTGGTTACATCATTAAACCTCCACAACCAAGCTCCGCCTTATACAGGCAACCCCTTATTAAATAGAAATTTTAAGTGCGTTAGACAAAAATGCTTGTGCTGTAGATGCAGACCTCTGAGGCATTATACTGTAACACTACCAGGTTTTAGTTCCTTTTTAGTTTAAAAGTAGCTGCAATTTCTAAGATGAAAGTATAGCATACTTGCCGGCCTTTAAGTTTAACTTAATGAGTCATGGCGTGAAGACATTCGGATTACCTAATAAGCTGTCTGATGAAAACTGATGATCATGACAAATATCAGTGGCGATGTAAATTAGTGCAGTTCATCGTTCGAAGTTCCTAAAGGAGTGACTGCTTATAATACAGACATCAAATCACATGTTAAAGCAATGCGCTCTTTAAATCACTCGATGAAATTGACTCCTAAAGTTTAAATTTAAATTAAAGTTTCTGACGATAAGACGTTGAATGATGCTTTATAAGTTGTTTCTGCAAAGCTGAAGTTGAACGGATTTATTGCTGAGCATGATCTAGCATTGTCAGTTGCAAATTAATTAATTGATCTGGTGAAATCCATCAATGTTCTTTAGAATACGTTTAGAGAAGGGTTTGAGGTCGAAAGAATTTTCAGCTCTGTGAATGCTGCTTATGAAACAATGCAGCGAATCAGATACTGATAGCTCGAAGGGCCAATGAATTATCAGCTAAACAGATGGTTTCCTGAAGTGGTGGTAGATGTGCAATATTGGTACCATGTTACAAAAAATTTTTTGATAACGGTCTTGTGTCGTTTTGATGTTGAAGCCTGAAAAATTTGATGTTGAAACGATTGAGGCCAGTGACATCACTGCTTGGAGGGGTTACATTTAACTGCAGTGACAATATATATTTTCCATTAAATCTTTACCTTCATTTATTGTTTAACAAGGTTTTTTCAAATCCGGATACATCATCATCTGTTAGCGATATCTGCACTGATGGACATCTGTTCTCTTTGTTGTACCGAATTCTGAGCATACATGCGTCATAAGTCAGTCAGGTGTGATCTCTTTGCTCTTGCATATGCAAAGAAGCTGTGCAGAATATAATGTGTGGTGAACTTACCAGTGTGAAGTTGTGAAATGGCAAAAGCATCTTTGCACAGACCCAACAAGGAAGAAAACACAAAAATAGTTGTTTGCTTTAATAGGAAGGCTGGAAAAATGATAAACTTGAAGTTATATGAATCTTAAAAGTCATTCATCAATCCATTGCTAGTGGATAACTTTCAGTCTCCGTCTCGTGAAATCTTTTCAGTTTGCCAATGTACTTGTTCTGTCTTGACCATTTTTCAACCATCAAATTAAATTACAAATGTGTATGATTTTTTTTGGAATGGAAATCTCAGGAGTTTATCCCACACGATTCATTTGAAACCGCAGTTTTACTAAACCAGAAGTGACTATTTGTGCTAGTTAATGTACAGTTTTTGTTAAAATGATTTATAGATGTAATATGTGTAGCCCCCGGTAGCAATAAAGTTTTCAATGTGACCTTCTGTAGAAAATGTTTGCCCACTCTTATACTAGTGTATGATATCAAAACTGTTGAATGTTATTGTTTGATAGTGTTTTTCTCAACACATAATTATGTGTTTCAGAAATGAAGAATCATTAACTAATTATGTTGTAAAAGAAATGACACTTGATACATATAATATTGTTTATTAATGAAAAAATGGTGCATCAGCACAATGCTAATATCAGTCTGCGTGGAATTACCCAACATGTTTTACATCCAAAAAAATCCAAGCTGCAAACTCGTACTTCAAACAAACTATGGTGGGAAGTTATTCGAACTTTGGCTCTGATTTTGTTCTATTATATTTTTTCAATTGGTTTAACATTTTATAACAAGTGGATGTTTCAGGTGAGAATTTGTTAAATCTTTCTATGCATATATATATATGAGTAGGCAAAAAACTTGAAGCAACATTTATGTGATCAAAAAATATCTGTAGAAATGTGAGTCAGGCTATTTTCTATTGCTTTTGGGTTACATTTGAGATGATGCAAAGAAATGTATCTTGTTATGTTTTCAGTATGCCAATACTTTTCCAACTTATTACTCACTTGGACTGAATTTGTGAAATAGTGTCTGTGGAGACATGATTTGATGGAAATGAGCATTATTTATGTATGAAACCTGGTTTGAAACACTTTGCACTAAGTATTTTGTTCAAATTAATCAAGTGAAGCCAATGAAACAATATTAAAAACCTGTTGTTTTAAGCACACATGACTTTGTTTTTTGAATCCATTAAATATGATGCTGTGCAATTATTTAGAATCTTATATCTATGACATACATAAACACTTTGTACATGTAAACAAAATGTTTCTTTTTTTCTTGATTTATCTTTGTAATGCTACAAAGAGTGATGTCACAAAAGCAAAGGTTTAAGCTAAACTTTAAACTAAATTTTAATAAAATATTCTTCACACCTTTTGTACTGGTATATGATATATATATTGATATATTCATACTTGCTATTTGAGCCACTTTTCTTGAATCACTTTGCACTACCATAACTCTCCAGCCGATTGAGCTAGAGATCTCTTCAAACCCTTTAAAGATGCAGAAACTCTTCTAGTTTGGATTTTTAAGAAATTGGAAAGTTCTGGATTTTGTTTTTTTTTGTAGGTGACATCATAAGTGGAGTAGGTTTAGACCTTTTAGGCTACTGTCACTGGCCAGTAAGTGCTAACACCGAGAGCCAATTCTTGATTTAAGCTTTCAATGGAAACCAGGCTATGATTACAAGTCTTTAGAGCCTTTGATTAGCCATCTAGTGTTTTTTGGTTCAAAAGTTGTAGCCAAAGAAACAAAATTAGAGTAAAAATTTTTTTGTGTTTTTTATCCAAATTTTGTTTTTTCAGCCATGACTATTGAACAGAAATGCTAGAAAGCCAATTAACATGCTTGCTACCGGCCAACATATATATACATGAGGGGAAAACCCGTTGCCGTTCCTAGCCGACATATATTTACATTCTTACAAAAATCTGTTTTCTGGCCCTGAGCGCCAACCCAACAAAACATTTTTTGGCTCAAGTTTTTTGGAAACTAGGCGTTCATCCAGTCTTTAGAGCCCATGATTGGCTTTCTAGCACATCTAGAGCCAAAATTTTGGCTCAGAAAAACAAAAATTGGGCAATAATTCAAGTCCCACAAAAGGTAACCTTAGTCATTTTAGCTATAAGGGCATAATTCGCTAGCCGATTGAGCTAGAAAGCTGTTCAAACCCTCTAAAGATGGGAAAAGTCTTGTAGTTCAGAGTTTAAAAAAGTTTTGGGTTTAGGGTTTTTGGTCGATAACGTCATGATTGGAAAAGGTTTTGCGGTTCTTTGATGACGTCATTAACTGATCCAATTTATCTGATTTTGTGGCACAAAGTTTTATTGGATTCTAAACTATAATACGAGACTTTATTAGAGATAGACGATATATCGGCTGATGTTTGGGTTTTACCGATATATCAATATCGACCGAAATGACCGATTTTATCGGCCTCAGTAGGTGTTGACAAAACGCAGACAACTTGTGCAAGAAAGCACAACAAACCAAGTCAAGATAGTTGTTTTGCGGCAACGCTAGCAGGTGTGTTTTCAAAAACAAACAGACAAGATGAACCATGAAGCACGCGTCAGTCAAAATCTTGCAGCATTGCAGCCAAAATAAAAGCATCATCATTAACACTTTCGCGGCCCGTCTAAATCAAGCGGTTTGCACCAAAACAACCGGATTGCACGTGGCTTTGTGCAAATGCAACTCTGGCACCGAAAGCACTAGAGAGCTGTTCAAATTCCCAAACGTCTCGGCACGTCTTGTAGTTTGTAATGAAAAGAAATTTTTTGGTTAGGGGTACAGATTTTTTATGAGTGACGTCATAAATGGAGGACTTCAGGCCACCTTGGCCCACTTCACCTAGCCCTGGGCCCAAACCGTTAGATGGTAGTATTTCGCTGAAGTTTTTATTGGAAACTAGGCTACAATCCAAGTCTTTTGGTTCCTTGGATAACCTGCTGAGGTTTCGGGTTCAAAAGTTATGATTTAAAGTAAACAAAATATTTGATTAATCCAGGGTATTTTTTAACACTTTGACATCTGGGTTGATTCAAGCGGTTCGCGAAAAAACAGCTGGATTGCATGTGGCTTTGCGTGGGAATATCTTCGCCCCTGTACGGGTTATGGACCTGGTCGAAGTGTCAAAAGACACAGCAAGTCTTTGTAGTTTGCACTCAAAAAAATTTTTTGCTTGAGGGATGCGGGTTTTTTGTGAGTGACATCATAAGTGGAGGACTTTTTAGCCACCTTAGCCCTGGGCGCCAACCGTTAGATGTTAGTATTTCGCTGAAGTCTTTTTACTGGAAACTAGGCTACAATCCGAGTCTTTTAATACTTTGGATGACCTTCTGGGGTTTCAGGTTCAAAAGTTATGATCTAAGTTAATCAAATTTTTTGACTAATTAGTTAATTAATTAATTTGTTTGTTTAAGATCGTAACTTTCGAACCAGAAATGCTAGAAAGTCGATCAAAGGCTCAAAAGACTTGGACTCGAGCCTAGTTTTCAATGAAAACTTCAGTGAAATACTTTGGCCTAGCGGTTGGGCCGCAGGCCAGGGAACATGAGCCAAAATGGCCTAAAAACTACTTCACTTATGACGTCACTCACAAAAAATCCGCAACCCCCAACCAAAAAATTTTTTTTCGAGTGCAGGCTAGAAGACTGTCCAATCTGTTTGAGCCCTTGAACAGCTCTCCAGCGCAATCAACGGAGGAGCTAGGACGTTGATAAGGCAACTGAACAACTGCTGGTTTTAGGCTGAAATCGAAGTACGAATATATCGTACTCGGCTCTCAAAGTGTTAAGGAAAATGTTAAGTGCCAAATGTGAACCTGTAGGGACCCGATTTCTCTGATTATAGGGACCTGAGTTTCTTTGATTCTAGGGACCTGATGATGATTTTCTCTGATTGTAAGGACACAATTTTCAATTCTAGGGGCCCGAATCGGGTCCCTAAAATGTCTTTTAAAAAAACCTGGAATAATCCCATAATTATATAATTAATTTGTTTATTTTAGATCATAACTTTTGAACCAGAAACACTAGAAAGTTGATCAAAGGCTAAAAAAACTCAGACTCGAGCCTAGTTTCTAATGAAAACTTTAGTGACATACTTTGGCTTAGTTGTTGGGCCCTAGGCTAGGTAACATGAGCCAAAATGGCCCACAAACTACTTCACATATGATGTCACTCACAAAAAATCAACAACCCCAACCAAAAATTTTGTTTAGAGTACAGACTAAAAGACTTGCCGAATCTTTTGAGGGTTTGAACTTTGAACAGCTCCTTAGCGCAATCGGCGGAGGAGCTATGGCATTGGTAAAGCAATCGAAAACTGCTGGTTTTAGGCCAATTTTCAGGTACAAACACATCGTACACCAGCTCTCAAGGTGTTAATCAGATTGATTAAAAATCATAGGAAAATATTGAAATTGCTGCAGTTTGAAAAATATTTTGCTCATTAATCCTGATTTTTAAAGTTTTTTTAAGGCATAGAATACATTACATTTTTGATAATGAAGCAGAAAACAAAATTTAAACATTTTGGAAATATCAGTATAGGCTATCTGTCCAAGAATGGTTAATGTATATATTGGTATTGGCTTCAAAAAAGCCATATTGGTCAATCTCTAGTCTTTAGAGCCCTTGGTCAAGTTTCTAGTATTTCTGGTTCAAATGTTATGCCAAAAAATTTCAAATATTTCAGGAATTCCCTTGGGTATTAGCAGGGATTTCCCTAACTAATTTGCAGTATTTTGGAATCAGAAATGCTAGAAAGTCCATCAAACCCTCAAAAGTTGGCCTAGTTCCCTATGAAAATATTACAGCCTAGTTTCCTATAAAAACTTGAGTCAAAAAATGGCTCTTGGTGTTGGTGTCCAGGGCTTAATGATGTCATCAGAATGTAAACAAAATATGCATAAACATACTCCCATCATGTAAACCAACAAAAATCCCCAAATCCAAAACTGAAATTATTTGTTTTTACTGCAAATTACAAGACTTTCTCCATCTTTCGAGGGTTTGAACAGCTCTCTAGCTTCATCGGCTCGTGAGTCATGGCCTTAAGCTAAAATGGCCAAGGTTACCTTTTGTGGTGCTTGAAAATATACCCAATTTTTTGTTTTCGAGCCATAATTTTCGCTCCAGATGTGCTACAAAGCCAATCAATCTAAAGACTCAGATGTTAGCCTAGTTTGCAAAAAAACTTGAGCCAAAAAAGGGTTCATTGAGTTGGTGCCCAGGGCCAAGTAACCTCAGCAAAAAGGTGAAAGCATGCCCCCATGATGACATCACTCACAGAAAATCCAAAACAAAAAAATTTTTTTTAAATGTAAACTAGAAGACTTCTGAATCCATAGAAGGTTTGAACAGCTCTCTAGCTCAATCAGCTGGTGAGTTATGGTGTTGCAAAGTTCTGCAAAATAGTGGCACCTGTTGGATTTAAAGGTAAATCACCTGGGAACTGTGGATATCACCGCAGGGAAACCCCCCAGGATCACAAGTGTTGAGGACTCTATAAACTCAGATTATAGCCTAGTTTCCACTAAAAACGTCAAAAATAAAACTCTTGGTGTTGGCACCCACCAGCCAGTAACCTTGGCCAAAAAGGCCTAAACCAATCCGACTTATGATGATACCCACAAAAAAAACAAATCCAGTAACTTCACTCCACAAGTGAAAGGAGCAAGGAATCAATCACAAATTTTTAATAGGAAATCGATTTCACGTAACACTACGCATTGTCAGTCCTATCATCTGCAAGCAATGCTAACAGGTGTGAAACGTAGAAAGGCTAACACAAGGTCAGAGAAAGTAAACAACCTCAAGACTGCACTGAAAAAAACGCGCATACCCAACCGCGACAAATAAAACCAAAACGTCTTGGTAAACTACATGCAAAGGCTGAAGCCTCAAAACGTTTCCAAATTTTTATATATCTAAACTAGAAGATTTTCCACATCTTTAATGGGTTTGAACAACTCTCTAGCTCAATCGGCTGGAGAGTTATGGTGGTGCAAAGTGATGCAAAAATAGTGGTTCAAATAGCAAGTACGAATATATCGTACACCAGCGCCGAAAGTGTTAAAATTTTTGAATGCAAGCAGCAGAGGATGCTGGATCGTTTGTACTCTATTTTGCTTTGCTCCATGATATGAAATAACTTTGCACTATATTTGTGAAGAACTTGCTAATAGCAGATGTGTTTAAATGACTGATTAAACTGTTGCCATGCTTATATTAAATGAATTTTGTATTTGGCAGAGATTTCCTTTTCCTCTTATGTCTACCTGTGTTCACTTTTTGTCTGTTTTTATTTACTGTGGACTGGCTCGTGCAATTTGTGCAAGGTGTCGTGAAAACACACCAACACTAGACTGGGGTTTGTACATTAAAAAAGTTTTTCTTACTGGTAAGTGTATTTGAGTGTTGATGCCATTGATAAGAGCTAATGATGAAGTAGCTGAATTACGTACTCTGCAAGATCTTAGTGTCTGATTCTTAGCTGTGAAAAGATTCTTTTCAGTCGAAAGTTACAACATTGAATGTACATATTTGTTGTTTTAGTATTCTTGTAATGTAAATTCCTATATTGTTTTCAATTTATATTGATTGCAAAGTTGACTTTTCTATGGTTTAGTTTTGCAGTGAAGTTTAAAAGGCCCATTTTTATGGAAGCTTAGATGAGAAAATAACAGTTTTTAATTGCATCATTATGCTATACAAACGGATTGAAAAATAATTGTGAATATAAAATTTTTAGAGATCAACCGATATGGCTATTTCAGGGCTGACACCAATAGCTGATACTGATAACCAATATTTCCAAAATTTTAAAATCTTGTTTTCTGCTTCACTATCAAAAATATAATGCATTCTTTGCCTTACTTTAAAAAAAAAACTTCAAAAAGTAAGGATTTATGAGCTAAAATTTTTCAATTTGACAGCAATTTCAATATTTTCCTATGATTTTTAATTAATCTGTTAAATGATGATGCTTTAGTTTTGCCTGCGCTGGCCGATGCGTGCTTCATGGTTTATCGTGTCTACTTTGTGAAAATACGCTTGCTAGCATTGCTGCAAGATACCTGTCTTGACTTGGTTTGTTGTGCTTTCTTGCACATGTTGTCTGGATGTGTGAGGAATATAACAGTGTTTTGTCAACACCTACTGAGGCTGATAAAATCGGCCGTTTTGGCCGATACTGATATATCGGTGAAGCCCAAATATCGACCTGATATATCGGCTGGCCAATATATTGGTCTATCTCTAAAAATTTTATTATGAGTATAGAGGTATTACATGTGATCTTGATTTGTGTGATGGTACATTAACTGGTTATTTCTGCTTGTTTTGCAGGTTTTGCTAGCGCACTCGATATTGGTTTATCCAACTGGAGCTTTGTGTTTATCACAGTGTCTTTGTAAGTGTTTAAGTTGACAATGAAGTAGAGATTATGTGTTATGCTTATAAAACATTAATCTTTTTCAGGTATACCATGGTAAAATCAACTGCTGTTCTTTTCATACTCTTTTTTGCTTTGGTTTTGAAGCTGGAGCAATGGGTAAGTACAGTTTTATTGTTTTATATTTCTTCAAGGTTGCCGTGATTTGTGTTGTCAGTTTATGCATACAACTTGCTGCTCTATTTTAAGAAATTGAAAAGAAATCATTGACTTTGCTGTTCAAGGCTTGGTAAGCTACACAAGTTCATAATAGGACAATTGTTGAAATAAAACCAAGGCTGCAGAGCCGGAACTCAAATTTCAGGCCCCATTGCCAGATCCGGGCATCTAAAGTTTTTGACTCCAGCTCCAAAATGGTTTCATTGAATGAAAACTAAAAACCACTGTATTGGTTGTACAGCTGTATTTTTACACCAGTATAGATGAGGTGTTGCAAAATGATATATTTTGATGGATAGTTCGTCCCATGCAACAAAGTTTGAGAAGCCCTGATCTACACGCTAATGAGGAATATTATGTACTCATACGGCAACCCATGCTCGCCCCACAATAAATTAACTCACTTTCCCCACAAACCAAGGCTGTGGAACTGGAAACTAAATTTCAGGCTATGGCTTCGGTTCTACCATCTAAAAGCTTTTGGCTCCAGCTCTTGTCATCCAAAATCACTTGAGCTCTGGCTCCACAGCCCTGGTTGAAACATACTCTTTGATGGACTGCCTTTTATTCTGAAATGTAAGACATGCATCATTGGTTAACAAAACAATGCCAGTTGTGATTAGTCACACAGTAATTTGTATGTATTTGTAACACTTCCATTATGACCAATTAGCAATCATTGTTTTTTATCCGCATTCTGTGTTCGGCTTACAACCTTCAATTCTAAATGTTTGTTTTTTCTTAAAATATTTACTGCATTGTCAAACCCTCTATTAATCAAATTTGACTCCAAATTATTACCAAAATAACATCTAAAGTACATTTTTTGGTCTAATTGTACAGCACTGTATCAATGTGCATTTCGTCATAAATGCGCAAGTTTTTCTTTTAGCATTGCTGATGCACTACACAGCAAAACTTGTTGATATACTGTAGAGGTGTTAGTATTTCATTAATAGGGTTGCCATTTGCTTGTGAGTAACGCACAGTAAAATAATGTGACATGTTTTATTTGTCAAACAACTGGTGGAAAGCTGCAACTAATGCAACCTTCCATAAAACCAGTAGGTTTTGCTGAAAATCCCAAGAAATTAGTGATTTGATCATTTGCAGTGGTTTCACTGACAACTTTGGGGATGCATAATGCATTGTATCTTAACTGATTAACAATGAAAACTTGCAAATAAAAGTAAACATTTATGACAAAATGTTTGTGATTAACTAATAGAACATTTTAATCAAGTGCTATCTTGAAAGTTTGCCTAAAAGTGAATACCTTGGCTGGGCATATCCTGTTCCATACCTACTTTAGACTGTGCTATAGTGTAGTCTTGAAATACCTCCCAACTGAATTTTTAGTCCCCTGATGGTCTGAGTAGGGTTACTTAAAAACCTTTCAAAAAGCTTAGTATGGATCGGTTGTATATAAAAAATTGTATTCCACATGCTGAATTTAGTAGTGCATGCTTTTTACATATAGTCATCTGGGAAATAATGTATTGAGGGGTATTGGGTGTAAGTGTTACAAAATTTTTTAATGTGGAACCAAACTAAATTTATTGATATTCCTTTATACCTGTAAGCAGTTAAAGTGATAAAATTGCAGGGAAAACGCAAGTTAACACTGCTCTCTTGTTTTTACCTTTTGTTTTACAGATGTATATAGTGTTTGGTGATTGTGTCAACAAAACGACTAGTTGCAACCATGCAATATCTTGATTCTATGTACATTTAATTACTCTATCTGTTGTTTTTCGCTGAGATATTTCAGTTAATTGTCCCGTAATAGTATTAAAACCCGCCATAACAGCATTCACTAACCTAACTTTTCAGACATTGCAACCGAATTGACTTAATGTTTTGCTAATTTGAAAAAAAAATCGGTTCATGACCGAAAAAAAGCTCTATATTAAATATGTTCCAGCTGTAAATCTTTGGTTATCTGTCATCCAAACAAGGTGGTTTTTCGTTGATTTATTAAATGTATGCGGTGCTGTTTTTGTGAATGCGTTTCTGGCACTTGTCAATTAACGAGTTTTGTTGCAAGTAAACAACCACATGTGTCCGTTTCAGCGATATTCGTTGATTATCGTCGTATTCCTCATTTCTGGCGGATTGTTTATGTTCGTGTACGAGTCAACCGAGTTCAACTTTGAGGGCTTCATGCTCGTTGCGACAGCCTCGTTCCTCGGTGGCATAAGGTGGACGCTTAGTCAAATTCTAACACAGAAAACGGAACTGAGTAAGATGTGTCTCTGCATCCTAGGATCGCACTTGCGCTTCACGTTGTAAGCTGTTTGATGTAATGCGATAATAAGTTTGATGCTGTAATTGATGATCTCGATTTGTTCTTTTGAGAACTGTTGCAGCAGCCTTAATGCTGTTGTTAACAGAATCATCAACAGTTTTTTTTCGAAATAACGGAGAATAAAAACTATTGTAATGGGTTTTGTGCGGTTCCGTAGCGCTATGAGCCAGACAAGTACATTTACAACGTGTTTCTCGTGGTTCTTGTGATGGTCCGCAGACACAAAAATTATTTGTATTGACCACCAGCGCACGAAGCATTGACAACAACGATATACTCTCCCGCTCATGTCATCACCATTTACGTTTTTGTGCGTAGGTTAATGGGTATTTACTATGTTACCTTACTTGTGTGTTTGTTTGTCGAAGGGTTATTTTGTCACATTGGCGTTTTTCAGGTAATCCCATCGATCTTACATATCACCTTCAACCCACGATGTTCCTCGGGTTGTTTCCGTTAGCTCTTGCTCATGAAGGTAAGCGTTGCGCAACAAGAAACCTCGCAATTTTCAATGTCTTCGCTTCAATGAGTTGATCGGATGCAGAAAAGTCGCAAAAGCAACTGCTGCGTGCTACTTTTTTTAGCAGCCTTGTAAAAAAAATTAAAAACTATTCTCAAAAAACAAAAGGTAAAAAAGAATAAATGTTCAAATAAATGTTGTTCGATCGAGGTTGCCGGAAACATGTCTGATGTCATTCGTCCTTTTAGCAAAACTGACAGATCACGTCTAGAAAGTTTGCGAGTGGTAGCAAATTCATATTTTATTCACGTTTAGGTCGCAACAGAGACGTTTTTCCTTAAAGCAGTGCATCTTAACCGGGGAGCTGGCCTCCCCAGGGGGTGTCAACAAGTTTCCAGGGGACGCGAGACCTTGCGCGCTTTACAGCATGGAATGTTTGATCAATAACAAATGTACCTTTCAATGCATTTGCTCTTAAAACTTATTTACTGGCAGGGGGCTTAAAACAAAGTACAATTACTTAAGGGAGGCGTGGCAGAAGGCAGGTTCAGAAGCATTGCCTCGTGTCTTACTTGTGCAATCGTGTCCAGGTCTGGAATTTTTCACAAGCGAGCGTTTGTTCGCCGGCGCCAGCTTCGCCCAGACCTCCCCCGCCCTCTTCATGATCGTGTTGGGGGGTGTGGTCGCATTCATGCTCAGCTTTTCCGAGTACCTTCTTCTCAGCAATACATCTTCTTTGACTTTATCAATCTGTGGAATATTTAAGGTGAGAAACAATATCCAACCGACGTTATTGCGTTTTCTGCCCCCCACACTTGCTGTTGCTCAGTCCGACGCCACATGCCTTTATTAGCGTGGTATCCGTTTGTATAGACGTGAGGGGATTTTTTTAAATCATCACGAAACGGAAACATGTTTGACCAATCCGCGGGTTCAGCTTATGTTGCTTGTTGTAAATTGTCCAAATCAGTAGTTCTTGCAGATTTTTTTAACAGAATGGATGTCTTGTTGCTTTAGATTTAGCATTTAATTATCACCTTGTGAGTAAGAACAAGTTCAGAACAGTGGTAATTCAGAAAGCAGTCCCATGTGAGGCGACGTAGCTCCCCTCCCAACCAGGATTGCGGAGTCGGAAGTAAAATGTCCGACACCTGACTCCATAACATGAATGAAGTTTGGTTGTTCACAATTTTGTAGCAACTAGCAATCAATGGAAATCGTGGTGCACAGCAAGAATTTCCTACTTGAAGGAAGTTTCAACAGAAATTGTAATAATTTCAACAGGAATTCCCAACTTAGGAGCGTGATGTAAAACATGATCCAATTGGACCTCTGGAGTCGGACAAAAAATCCGACTCCCAGAGTTCTTACGAATCCGACTCCACCCAAAAACCTCCGACTCCTCCTCCCTGGTGCCAACCCCCCAGTAGTTCTCCTGTTTTCGTCCGACACGATGTTCATAAAATCCAGCCAATGCGTCACAGCCTTTGAAGTAACTCGTTCGAAGAATGCTAGCTCACGTGAACGATTGACGTGGGTGTCCGCAAAAGAATATTTGAAGAAAAAAAACAAAGATCTTGAAAAACTGTAAGAAGATACGCTCAGGAATGGCGCAGAACTTAAGTGATTTTGAATCACTTCAAAATAGAAAAACGCGTGTGTTCAAGTTTTAGATGTCTCGGCAAAAGTGCAGAAAACATCTCTACGAGCGTCGAATGTTACCACGAATCAATACTGTAACGCCAAACAGCCAGGACCGCGTGACCCTACTTGTGGCCCCCCCCCTGGCCAAAGGTGTGTGGAAATGTGGCGTGTATCAGCTTTCCACCCAGTCGCAAATAAGTTTCTGTGGGCTGCAACAGACCCGCTGGCCCTGGACCGGTGGTTGTTGGAAAATTCCCGCCCCGCATGCAAACGCCACAGCTGAGCTTTTCGAAAGTTGTTTGCATGACATCATAATTTCATTGCCGGACCCTTTGCGTCATGTCTGGTTTTGTTAAGTTCCAAGTTATGGCGTCACCCGATCGGGTTTGGGAATCGCTGCTAAGTGCTTGATGACGTCTTTGTGATAGGCGGCCGAATGCCAGTGGCTGATCAGTGAAAAATGCTGAAGCGCTTTTTCCCCGATAAACCTCACGTAGTTTGAACGTGCCTTGCAACCAGGGGTCGTAACAAAAGGGGGCACAACTCACCGGGCGTCGAATCACTGCAGGGAGCGCCGAAAAGTCCCAACAACGTCACATGTACTTTCTTCAATACAGTACATTTGCTTCCGAAAGACCTCAGGTTCGAACATGGGGGCGCCAAAGTTGCTTCTTGCCCCGGGCGCCATCTACCTCCGACAGCCCCTGTCATTTAACCTCGTTACGTCCCTACTTGCAACGATCAGGTACTTTACTCAACTTCACAACACTTCGTGAAATTCAATTTTCTTTCTGCCAGGAAATCATCACCCTTGTACTAGCGACGCATTACAACGGCGACAGGCTAACCTTCATGAACTGGGCTGGCTTCGTCATATGCTTGTCAGGAATTTGCTGCCACGTGTACCTCAAGTACAAGCACTCGAAAGGTTGGTATCGTGTTCCTGTTGTTGCTTAGTTGTTCTCAGCAGGGCCTACGAGAGGGGGGTACGAGAGGTACGTGGTACCCAGGCACAGTAGGTACAGGGACCCGGGTACGAAAATTAGTGGTGTAAGTCAGTTGCCAGTATAACAATAGCGTTATGTTTGGAAATCTTAGGATAGTAGCTATTTTATCGTTATTCTGATAACTGTACAAACAAGCTATACAAGTTTGGACGAGGACAATAGATGCTAGGGGGGCCCGGAATCGGTCTTCGTACCCCCTGGTAAAATTTCTCTCAGAGGCCCTGGTTCTCAGGCGGCCAGTGCTCCACCGTGAATTATTTCGCAGAACGTCGAACTGACGCGCAAGACGACGACATCCAGATGAAGCTTCTGGAAAACATTCAAATTGCTTCGGACTCGGAGAGCGAAGATGAGCTGTTCAATGCACAACACAGATGATCGTTGCTGAGGGGTCCTGTAGCGAACCTTTCAGGTCCAAGGGTGTGAACGACGGGGTGACGACCTTCAACTCGCTCCTTAGCGCCGTCGTGGCGAATAATATGGAATATTTTTAAATTTTCACAAAACGTCGTTTTTTTCTGATTTGAAACATCGTTTTCAAATATTGGTGAATCATCAAACGAGTCCGCGAAAACCCTCCTCCTCTTTGCTAAAGAAACCTTGACAGCTTGTTTAGTCAATTATCGTCGAAGTGTTCAACTGCTCAGAACTATCAGTGTTGTTTCTTAAATATTTTCAATGACGATAAGAGATGGGCGATTTATACCAGGTCTGTAGCCAGGTTTCAAAGTTGGGGGAAGGCAAAATACAATTTTTGAGGGGGAAAGATTTTTGTTTGTTTTATAGGTTTAAAACAATTTTTCTAGGTACAACAAAATGTGGAGGGCCCTGCCGTTGAAAGCCTCCCCCCGCTTGGCTACGGGCCTGATTTACATTCATGTCCTTAGCTTCATACAACCATTGGTGGCAAGTTACAAAGCAGCGGTTCAGTCATTGCCGATGCTATGCAGTCCGTCGATCGAACCCGGAACCTTTCGCTCTCCAATCCAAACCGAATGCAACTTTTCGGTGACTTATACACGTTTTTTTAAGGAAAATGTTAGGTACCCGGTATGGACCTGTAGGGACCCGATTTTCTCTGATTCTAGAGACCCGATTTTCAATTCTAGGGCCCGAATCGGGTCCCTGAAACGCCTTAAAAAAAACCTGATTATTACCAACTCACCAACAAGCACTGGATGTTGAAGCGCTGTGTTGTTGCCGCGCAATATAAATGCTCTGCACAATGACCGCGTCACCCCCCACTGCGTTGTTTTCTGTCCCTGTCTCGCGATGCGACCTGCGCCGGGTGGAGCTACTTTATATGTGGAAATGTGTTGAACGCCAACGAAAGCCCATTCCATGCGCCGGACATTTTTAGAAAATCCGCTCCAAGAGTGTTTTTTGTGTTATTCCGCGGACGGCTTCTTCGGACCTTTCGAGGTCTGTACTTGAATATTGCTCGATCGAAAACCCGTAGCGAAATGGACCAACGAGGGAAAATCTTCGTTAGGTTTTGAGAAAGCACCCGCCTCAGAGCACGTCCGGGCGGGAATTGATAACTTAGGTTGAATAGTTTAATGAGAGACATCTGCAGTGGTAGAAGTAACAGGATCTTGTTGTCCTGAGGTAGCGAAGCCGTATGTGGATCGGGATTTCAAAAACTAGAAAACTGACTCTTTGACAAACGCTACTATGGCCCTGGTTCTGTGGTACAATGTTCTTTATGTCGATGTTGGTTGTCTCTTCGCACCTCGCAGTTGCAGAAAGGTACGTCAGTGATTGATCGAGTGTTTCAAGATTGGTTAATGTTGGCTTCTGCGTAGTTTGAATACTCAGCCGTTTGAATACCAACGCGTCGGACCATATTTCCTCAAAAATGTTCTCATTTACGGTTATTTCCCACAAGCGTCTTGTACTTGGGATTGGTATGCGCGCGTGCCAGGTTTATAGTATCATTGTTCAATCCGCAAAAATCGTTTTCATTCTTTTGGAGTTCGTTTTGATTGCGAAAGAACGTTCGGAAGCACTTTGCATTTGGTCCACATCGCCAAAGTTGGATAAACCTAAACTACAGCCGATGTTGGACATGCCGACGACAACCTATTGTTTCCAAGCGTCTGCTTTACTGTGAGCTGCCCACGAACGACGTGCCGTTTGTGTTATTTACTGCATTTAGAGTTAAAAGTGCAGTGCGTAGTACTAGACCCGTAGTGCAGATTCGTTTTGCTTAGTGCAGAGGTAAACGTTCTTTTGAACAACGGTGCTGTGCAATAAAATAGTACGCGTATGGAAAGTTTCGCTGGAAAAGAGTATTTTGGCGGCAAGTGTCAAGTTCCGGTGTGGGGGGTGTTGTGAAAATGGTGGCAAAAATCAAGAAAACGGTTGGAGGTGTGGATGACGTATGTTGTCGTCATCCTTCAGACCGGGGGATGTCACACTTTCAGCGTGCGAGCTACTCATAAAATGAACTGAACAAGTCAAAATCTAACACGTAACTAGAGGGGCGAAACCCCCCCTGGAAAATGGTGTTGGACGTAGTTTAAAAAATTTGGGCCCCCATCAGAAAACTCTTCACCTCCCCCCCTGGTGTCCCAAGCTGGTTACAGGCCTGGTTAAATTATCTACTAAAATGCTAAATATATATGTTTATTAATTAATATGTTGAGAATTTTTTAATGTGTGTTGATGCACCTTGCTTACCCACATGAACCCATATTGCACAACACAACTAAACTATGTACATTTTTTGTCATTACCTGACTTTACTCCGAAGACTTGCACTGAATGGAATCAGCCATGCAGGTTGTTGATGTCATGCGATCTACCCACAGTCAGTGGCGATTCTATAATGAAAAAACTGGGGGCCAAGGAAAAAAGTAGGGGGGCCAACATAAATGTCTCTCCTGCGTGGTGATTTTCCGTTGTAATGAAGATTGATTTGTATCAAACCCAACATAGGCTTGTGAATATCGTCAGAACTGTCGCCAGAAAGTCTTCAAATCGTTTAAAATTTTGTTGGATGAAAGTGATCTGCTGTATATGTCAATCAAACAAACTTGAACGTGAAATTAAGCAAAAAACTGAGGGGATCAGCCAAAATCTGGAGGTCATGGCCTACCCAGGTTTTTGTCAAGCCCGGATCAAAGGGGGCAGTTCCCCCAAAGTTTGTTG
>Ga0210059_1005123_pt1 | contig 21082 bp, 6 predicted proteins | sample Ectturendosymbi2_FD_188042 | JGI IMG/M metagenome (GOLD analysis project Ga0210059, IMG submission 188042) | Ecteinascidia turbinata endosymbiont from Florida, USA - Sample 2 (SPAdes) (version 2) | ecosystem: Host-associated > Tunicates > Ascidians > Unclassified | place: Key West, Florida...
AAACTTCAGCGAAATACTACCACCTAACGGTTGGCCCCCAGGGCCAGGCAAAGTGGGCCAAGGTGGCCTAAAAGTCCTCCACTTATGACGTCACTCACAAAAAACTGCACCCCCCAGGTAAAAAAAATTTTTTTCGAGTGCAATCTACTAGACTGACCGATCCGTTTGAGCCGCTGAACAGCTCTCTAGCGCAATCGGCGGAGGAGCTAGGGCGTTGGTAAGGCAACCGAAAATAGCTGTTTTTTTGCGAAAATCGCCGAAACCAGGCGACTCTAAAAGTGTTAAGGGATGGAGAGTTCCGACTCTTTGGGAAGAGTCTGAGGAGTTCAACCCTAGAAAATTTGAAAAAAATTGATTTGGTGCGTTTTGGCAAATATCTGGTGGGGATTTTTCTTTAAATTGAGGACAGGAAATTTAGTAAAATTTGGACAACTGTTTCCCACAAATCCCGATATTGACATCTACATATTACATTTTAAAATACGAATATTGCAGTGTTTGGCCTCATTGGTCAACTTTGCAGTGTTGCTGTGAAGGAAAGTTATTTGTAAACGCAGCTCACACACAAATTTAATTTAACAGATTTAAAAACTGACTATAAACAGCATCTTTACCAGATAATGATGAAAGGTCCAAGAGAGATAGGGCTTTAGACCCCCAAGCCTCACCCTGGTTGCGCCTTTGATCACGTTTATAAACAGTTACCAAATTCTAAGTTACTGATGTGTCATATATCAATCCACATTCTACGTTAGCATTTGATACAAAAAAGTCAATGAGAACCATGGAATTGAGATTTGTCTTTCAAAAAAGCTTTGAAGTCAAGTTCCATGCTACTGGTGGAAATTCTCAGAACTGACTGAAGGTTTTCATCAGTCAGCTGTGACCGGTGCTTAGATTTGGTAATGTTTATTGTCGATAACGTTTGTTCACATATATACCGTATTTATTCAAATATAACACGCACTCGTATATAAGGCGCACCCTTAATTTTTGAATGAAAAGACTGTTGAAGACATGTGGCTGTAACAAAACATTTATTGATAACATACGGTACACTGGTAAAGCAAACTGCCAGTATAAGCACAATTCCCAAATGAAATTTACAATTTAAAACCAGATTCATCATCAGATTCACCAAACAGTTGTTCGAACTCTTCTTGAGTTACGTTTATAAAAGAGAAAGAAGAAGTAAAAATAAAGCGTGCTGATGAAAAAACTCGTGTATAACGCGCACCCTTAATTTTTGATTAAAATTCCGTACAAAATTTTGCACGTTATACTCGAATAAATACGGTATGTGGATCCAAAAAGCACCGTCATTTTCTTCACAAAATCTTTCAGATGTGGAAAGTTGTCTTCAGAAAGTCCACCAAAAGTCTTTGGAGCCAACATTCAGAAACGTTTCCTTCAATGATAAGTCACATTGCATATCAATTAATTCCATCTGACGGTCATTAGGGGCCTTAGCGCAATCAAAAGAGAATGGTGCGGTCACCATCTCAAATTCTTTTTCTAGTGTTTTGAAATCTGAAAATCTACTTTCGAACTCATTTTTAAATGCATCAAGTTGTCGGCTGTACTTGTTTAGTTTAAGATTGACAGATAGATTTAAGCACTGGAAAAAACTTCTTCCACCTGATGTGAGAGCAGGTTCAATTGTATGGTAAATGACTTTACAGCATTGTACATTTCATGTGCAAATACATTTTTACCTTGAAGTGTCACATTCAGCTCATTCAACTTTTCCATCACGTCTACAGCAAATGCAAAATCACACTTAAATTCACTTTTGGCCATCAATTCTTGGAAATCAACACTAGCCTCCTTCATTTCCAAAAAAATGAGGATCTCCTTTGGAAGATCCCACACCCTTCTCAGCATTTTACCACCGAACACTATTGCAGAAAATTATATGAGTGTGTTCCGATTCGATATCAGCCAGGAATGACAAGAACTGCCTGTGGTATAGTCCTTTCATGCGTATGTAGTTGACAGCTTTCACAAATGGTTCCACAATATGTTTTGCATGGAGCACTGACTTACATAAACTCTCCTGGTGGATAATACAGTGCAGTGGATTACTTTCCTGCATGGATACATACCGCTCACTTTGTCATTAACCTTTTTCACCAAACCAACATTCTTTCCAGTGAAAGACGGTGCTCCATCTTTTGTGATACTGACAAATTTGTCCCATTGCAACTTGTGTCAATCAAAGCAGTCACGCAGGTGGTGAAACAAATCTTCTCCAGTTGTGTGTTTCAGTGACTCCATTGACAGTAATTCCTCAGTCACATTGAAATCTCTGTCGATTCCCCTGATGAAAGTAAGCATTTGAGCTGTATCCACAACATCTGTACTTTCATCAAGACAAATTGAAAAATAATCGAATTTCTTGGTTTTGCTTGCCAGTTGATCAGCCAAATTTGTTGATATAGAATCAACACGGCACACTATAGTTCTCCTGGACAAAGAAACTTTTTGTGCCGCATTTCAACTCCTGGACATATGGTCTTTACTGTAGCATCCATACACTCTTTTACAAATTCCCCATCTGAAAAAGGCTTGTTGTGCTTTGCTAGCTTGTAAACAACCACGAAGCTGGCATGGGTTGCCAGTTCCTGAGACAAACATGCACGGCTTATCATCATTTGCCGTTTTTGAAGGCTTTCACGCACAGCTGTAATTTGCTTCATTCGATTGTTTTCTGAAAGATTTTCACCATATGCATTATACTTAGTTTCATAATGTCTGTTTGTATTAAAGTCCTTCAAAACAGCAATTGTCTCACGGCAAATTAAGCAGGGTGCCTTGCCCTTCCACTCAATAAAAAAGTACTTCTTTGTCCATTCCTCGTTACCTTCGTTTCTCACTTGGCTCCATACTCTTCACTAGGGAGGGATGACAGGTTACAAGAAAATCTAGTTTTTCAGTAATTTTGTTAAAAACGAGATGTTGCGTAGAATGATTCTAATGGTACGTCGACCAAAAGTACGAACTACTAAGCATGCGGTCAGCAATTCAGTTGAGCAACGTGCATACAGCCAAATGCTGGTTTGTCACATACAAAGATGTCACATACAAAGAGTTCTTGGTTTGTGAAAGTACATATCGCCCTTAAAGTTACCACACAAATGCAGTAAGCTGACATGTTACTTAAATTTAATAACTTCAAATATATGTTGTACGGATGAGTCAATTCAAAAGCTGTAAATGATGCCTGGCCTACTTATTATTACCAGAAAACTAATGCCTTGGCCATTATGTTGCCTGTTGGGTGAAAGTGTAATGCCTAGTAGGATCTCATGGATGTGGATACAGGCCTAGCGCATAAATTCATATTCTTTGCTATAGGTTTATGTATCATGCTTATATGTAGGTGCTATCAGTGAAGCATGTAACTTTGTGATGATAAACCACAGCATCTAGAATCAAGAAAATGAATGCTACTGTTGGTGAAGAAGATTCTTCTCTCGCTGGATGCCAACCGCAGAATAATGCATTGTATCCTCCTCATTTTGAAAAAGGTACTTTGTATGTATAAGTGAGCTTAACACTGACCCCAGAAGCTTCAAAGCTCAAGTTTCAGTATGGCTGATAATTATTCAACCTCCTTGGTCATAAAATTTTTGTCCAAGTTTTTGACCTTTAATGTATTGCATTTGATGAAAGTACGAGCGACTACTTTTGGCTGTTGTGTGTAACCATCCATTTGAGTAAAGAACCTGAAGTTCTCATCAGTCAATCCTTAAGGCCAATGTTTCTCAACGCGGTCCCGAGAACCGCATGCGGCTCCCAAGCACCCTTTGTGCGGCTCTCAGCAGCAGTCTTTCAATATAACTTCTAATATTTTGTGCAATAGCCTTTGTTCTGCTAGAAAACAAAACGTGTCGATTAAGCTTGCGATGAAATTTTCTTAGTGAGGCTCTTCAAGAAAATCGTAGGTCTCGATTTGGCTTCCTTCAGCGATAAGGTTTAGAGCAACTGCATCGGTGACTTGTCGTTCAGAGAAGCCCTGGAATTAACAAATTTTTTGTTCGTTTATTTTTTTTTCAGGAGCTCTTATTCAGCTTGCTAGTGGCGAAATTAAATGCGTACAGGACTTATCAATAGAAGACTTCGAACGAAGCACTGAATTAAGTCCTGATTTAAAATTGGATTCGAGTCGAGTGGTGAAGATGGATGTAAACCCTGAAAGGACGATGGCGCTTTTGTGCTTCGTTGTTGGTGATGAAAGACTTCCGGTAAGTCCTTCATCAATAAGCCTAAAATTGCTGTGATTTAGAACATCTTCTTATCAAGAGTTTTTCGCTTGTTTTTGTTTAAAATTACATACGCAGAATGCTTGGTATGGCCCGAAGGTATTCGTAGAGAAAATGTTCTTCAGAGCAGTCGTTGTCGTGTGGTGTTGCATTGATATCTGTTCTTGGCGCCTCTGGTGGTCTCGAAAGGTAGTGATGGTTGAAATATTTTGTTTTGTCTTCATCTCTGACAATTCAAACTTAACAAGTTTTTTTGCACTATAAGGAAGGTTAAGTCTGAAAAGCTCCTTTAACTTGATGTTTGCAAAACAACACCGCACAAAAGACTGATCTCTGTTTTCTGGAGTAGAAGTGGTTGTTGTGATACACGGTGGCTGTGTAAAGTTACAATTTGCTGAAAACATCAACCAGTGATGAGAAGATATTGTTGCACGATAACGTTGATTTTCAATGTTTTGCAAGGAAACAGTTGTCTTGGTCAGATTAACGTAATTTGTGTTCATTTTAACTTAAATGTTTTACCTACCTCGTCGAACATACGAGGTTTGCGCCTGTTGGGGCTTATTTGTTTAAGCCGTGACTACGGCGATTGCTAATCACAAAATAAAAAAATGTTGTTTTTGGAGGTTTCGTCAAAGCTTAAATCGCGAAAGCAAAGAGTTGGGGCACGCCCACTTGTGACCGGGTGTTAACCCAAGTGACTGTGTGGAAGCAAAACATCCAGCAGTGGCTAATCTGATCATTGACATCGCCGCAGTGATTTATTTCACCACCACGTTTTTAGCACTGTTTTCAACACAAAACGAGGCGTCGCTCGTTCCAAGAACCGCTCATTCGAGTGCGCACTTTTCTGACCAGTAGCTGATGAAAATATAACTTCCGTTTGTGCGTTAAGTTTTTATGAACGTGCCGTACATTTATGGTCACTATACTCTACCCACTGCCCATGTAACTACACTCTGAAGAGTTTAAAATTTGATGTCCATTAATACTGCCCTGTCGCACTTACGAATAAACCTCGAAATACTGCGTGTGCTTCGCAGCTGAAAAACTTGACAATGAAATTCTGGAGATAATTGTTGTAGTGAATAATTGTTACATTTACAATGGTCAAGTTGTTCTTTCGATGTGACGCCGCGTTCAACTTTAGGCTGAAACGTGGTCTCATGTGCAGATCACCGTCGAAGCGCCCGTAGAACACCCGTTCTTCGTCTACGGCAAAGGCTGGTCATCCGTCCGACCCGACATGTCGTCGATACGTTACCAGCTCGCCTGCCATTCGTTGCTGGTCGACGACCTCTGCGCGTCTCTGACGCTCAAGTCAGGTTCGTCCCAGAACGCGCTGGCGGAAGGCGAGATTTTGGCGGAAGATCACGCTTTCGGGGGAGTGGGCTCTGCCTGTGCTGAAACGAATTACGTTCTGAAGTAGCCGAACGCTGCTGGATAAAAAGATCGCCATTTGCAGCGAACTTTTGCAACAAGTTCAGCGTTTCGTTTCCGAACAGGAGAGGTATACCGGGAGAAGGCTTGTGCAAAGATCTCAATTGGAAGAGTTACAATTGTTCCATTTTATAAAGCTTTCCACTTGAATGTTTGTCACAAGATAGTACGCGGTCACGTTGCTTGAGTAGAGGTCAAAGGTCGCGCTGTTTCGCATGGGAGCTACGGAAGGAGTGCAAACACAAAATGCCTCTTTTTGATAGTGGCATCGTCGACCGAAGTGTTAATCCAAGTTCTTCGGCACTTGCTGTGTCTGGTGCGCGTCGTTTGTTCACCAATATTCGCTCAGATGTGTTATCGCCTTTCCGAGTTCCCACAACTTTTTCAGTCAGTGTATGTTCTCTCTGATGATGACGTATGGTGCGAAGTTAAAGAGTTTGAATGTTTTAAATGGATTTGATTCTAAGAGTTATAGTAATGAGAAACTTTGTAAATGCTCTACCATCATGCGCCGTTTCTTATCAATCCATGTTAAAGGTCAATCATGAATCCCATCGAAACATTGTTCTGTGTTTATCGTCGCATATCCATATAATCGTCGAAAGCAAGGAAATATTTTTATGTTAAGATAAATTGTGGCTGGGTTTTGAAAGTTAATTTCCATTGCAGTTGTGCAGAAAGTTGATGCTTGCGCAACGATATTGGCCCCACCATATGTCTACCGCCGTCCTAATGTGTACACCAGGCGTGTGCAACCTTTTGCTATTGCCGGTCGCATTACTTTTATTTATTTGAAGTACGGCCGCCAAGGAGTTCGAGTTATATTTTTGTTTAATTAAAGAATAGGTTACTGCCAAGTGCCAACTAACACAGAACACATTCAAACATAAATGCGTATTCGTTCTATAACTCTTTGCTACATCACCATCCAGATTGTTACGCATCGTGTCTGCGTTTGTTTTGCTTCAATACACGCCAGCACGGCTGCCAAATCTTATATTTTGAATTTTATGTGGACGGCCGCAAATTTCATTGTCGAAGGTCGCATGCGGCCGCAGGTTGTGCACCATTGGTGTACACCCATGCTACTCAATTCGATAGAAAAGAACATGACGTGCGCGGCTTAGGTTGACTACCGATCGCGATCCACGGAGTCCTTACTGTTCGTGGCTGCTGGTCCCGGACAAAACTCCAACACACCGAACATCTTGCTTGTTACTTGCTGCAGAAAGTTGCGGCACTCGTCGAAAAGTTTCGAAGATGAATTTTTCTGCAATGTTCTTACGTCGTGCGCGTGAAAACGTTTGATTCGGATGCGCGTCGAGTAGCTATTGTTCGAGTGTCGAGTAACTGTTGTTCGAGTATGTGGGTACGGCGCGAGGCAAAAAAACTTGGCGTACGTTCTTCCGCTATGTCCAGCGCTGAATATTCCCAGTAATACATTTTTCTTCCCAGTAATGCGTGAATCCCCAGAAACACCGTCGATCTTCGTTCAAAACTAGTTTTTAATTAAAGTGAACGTTGCGACTTTGAATTTAGGTTCGTAACAAATCAGCGAAGAAAAAATGATCTTTATTATTCAAGAAATATCTCGTAAGGTAGAAGTATATTATGCGTGTTCCTCAGTCAGAATAAAGCTGGCCGACTTGCGATTGGCTGCTTTGTCGGCGGATGATAATTTAAGTTGTTTGATGAAGTGCTCTTGAATGATGCTGTCGCTTTTCAAGATGATCTTCAACTCGTTTTTTTGCGGAATTGGTGTTTTTGTGAAGTTATACTTTTATTGAACGCTAGAAAGACGCGCCGGGCCATCCTGTCTGCCTCCTGCAGCGTTCGCTTTTAATTGATATTATGCTGTAGTGCTCCATCTTCTAACTGATAATGACAAATGTAAAAATTGCAAAAGCAGTTGGTAAAACTTCGAAAGACGTCTTCAGTAGCGCTGCAGGTCAAGCACGTACCACTCAGTGTGCTCGCCTGTCGTTCGCAAGGGGGGAAATATCCCGTTTGGTTGAATTCGAGTTAGAAGGCTTATGCTGAAATATATCATCAAGGCAAGCAAGGCTTTTCGAAGTATGACGACAAAAAACAAAGTCCACCAGGTAGTAATGCAATGTCTTCGTTCGTTGTCACAAAAAGCCACTCTCGCTCACAGGCGCTTGAATTCTGCTCGTACAGAATTTCCAATTTAATCAGGTTCTCTTCAAACTTACCCATTTTATCAATTTATTTGCTGCGTTTTTATTTAACTTTTGAAGTGTCAAATCGGCGAGAAATGTGCGTATTTTAGTTAAAAATGACATTCGTGCCTGGTACCCTCAATATTTTCATGTAATCTTTATCGGGTGATATTTCGCTTACATTTCCTTATCAAGTTATATCTTCGTACTCTTTGTATTTGCGAGAGTGAAATTTTCGCTTTGTTTTTAGGTCAGAGTGAAAATAAATATAATGTTGCCTCTTGTTTTCCATAATATACGGCAATATTTGTTCGAAAAATGTTCTACGCCAGGGTTCTCAACTTTTTTGTCCCAGGGCCACATAAGCAGTTGCACAACAGTTTGAGGGCCGGACATCTCAAGTAATGTGATTGTTTCAGGATATGTTACATTCTAACGAATTAACACATTTTTCGTAAATAGGTTATATCAGGCTTTTTTAAAGGTGTTTTAGGGACCCGTTTCGGGTCCCTAGAATCAGAGAAAATTGGACCCTACAGGTCCATACCGGGTATCTAACATTTTCCTTAAAAAAACCTTGGTTATATTATTTTTTCTTCACTGACAAAATGTCTTTACGACCGAATCAAGTGGCTTCGCGGGCCGGATTTGGCCCGCGAGCCGTAGTTTGGAGACCCCTGCTCTAGGCGATAAAACGACAGGAGCGAAGTTGAGAGATGGAGGAGGAATTAGCGAGAAGTTTGAATGGGTTTAGTTCTTAAATATATTATAAAATATAAGACATTAGCCTCATTCGCAACTGGAATTGAAGAAATAGATTTTGTCACAATGTGGCAATTGACTTCATGATCATGTTGATATCAAATTTTCCTGTTGTTGCATTAAGTTGATTTACTTTTTCGTTTTGTAACATTTTCGTGTTTTTATTAATTTTACTGCATTACATTGTTATTATTGTTTTTTATAATTTCACTATTTTTGGCGCGTCTGTGCGGTTTTAGTCTCAGAACTCTAATGTTCACTGCATCAATGAGATGCAGCTGTCTAGCAGCGCCGGATTGAATGAATGCGAGGCCCCCAAACGCTAAACACAACTGCGTCGCGTTTCACGTGCCCTCGTTTCAACTTTGCAAAAGCACCGGTTAAAAACGTCAAAATTGATACGATTTGACAACCTACACTTCCGAGACAATAAGTGGTGACCATGTACAGCGATTCGTATGCGGTTACTTTGTTCAAAACAGAAAGTTGTATCACAAAAAAGATCTTTTTGTTGCCGTGACACTTTGACTACACAACAATCTTCTTTGTCATAGACTCTTTGACCATCTTCACTGCACAAATCGTCCATTCACATATGTATTGAGGAAAGATATGTCTACACTTTTTCGCAGATCAAAACGTACACCGTTTAGAAAAAACGTTCTCAACGAAATATTACGCCAAAGCAACTTGAACCGTGCTACGTGACTGAAGTTTTGCGATGAGTGCTTTGCAATATTTACACTTATTAACTGTTCCGTGATCTAGTGGATAACAGGGCTTTGTTTCATCTAAGATTGATACCCTCACGATCACAAGCACTTCGCAACTAATTGTTACGTCAGCGCATTATACCGCAATTGCAAAAGGGTTAGATTGCGAAGAATACTTATGAACGAATTTATTGAAGTGACCCTGGTCTCTGTCAATGTGTGCTTTTTGAAAAAATCAGCTACGAAATGTTTCATGACGCCGCATTTTTTGAACGCGAAATCGCTGATCATTGTCTTCAGGTCCGTATCTCCAAGAATTCCATGCTGATCAGAGACAGCATGCTTGGTTTTTCTTGCCCAACTGAACTTTAATTCTACGCAACTTAGAAAAAGACCGCTCTCCTGTACAGTTGGAAACAATGAGACACAAGTATATGCGAAGGGCAGTTTCAGTATTTGGAAAAGCAGAGTGCAGCGCGTTTTCCACAATAAACAAATACATTCGCCATTCTATATATTTTCCGGCGCTGTGATCAAGATTAGCTTTTTGCTGGTCCAAACTGGCGTTGAGGGCTGCAAATTGCAAAGTTGTCAGTTTCCAGCCTGGGGTCGGCAACCTGCGGCCTTTTAGCTCCTACTCTAAAATGGCTCTCTGGATTTGAAAAAACTCGGAAATAAAATTTGCATTTGATAATTATTATTAGATTCGATTTGATCACAATTTAGCCTATGCCCCTATGAAATCGCATGAAAAATGAAACGGTATAACATTTTGTGGCTCATGACCGGTCATATCTGCTGGAAGATGTTGCAGGATGGCTCTTTTTTTAAAAGAGGTTGCCAACTTCTGCCTTAACCAATGTATTAAACGCAGTCATCAAAAAACTCTACAAAATTTGACGCGTAGTGAACACCCAAAAACATGAAAAAACAGTATAAGAGTGTTTTGATATTCAAGCGCGAGGCCCGGGAAGTTGCCCGGTTTGCCTAATGGTTAATCCGGCCCTGCTGTCCAAGTGAGTGAAGTGAACAAAGCCAATGTTGGTATTGGTATAAATAACAGCTAACGAACCCAACAGCCAGAGCGTAGCACTTGGACAATGGCTTGTGTGCCCTGCACAAAACTTTTCAAGAAAATTTAACTCCGTTTATTCTACGCACAACTTAGCTGCAGGTTTTGACGTAATATAAAATGGCAGACTGCTCCCAGTGTGCTGTGGTCCGAGGCTAAATGCAATAAATCAGTCTGTTTCTGTCCTCATCTGTGGTCATGAATATTGGAGGTAATGATTGAAAAAATGCTGTCTCAAGAACAAGCGGCAAAGATGGGATTTTTGTGGAGTTCATGTTGTAACAATTCCCGACAAAGTGCGCAGATGTGAAATCCGTAGAGCCCTGAATGCCGAAGCCCTTCGACTAGAAAGATCCCAGCTACAATGGTTGGGCCATGTGTCCGGAATGTCCCAGGAAGGACGGACTAGGCGACAAGCCCTACTGGCTACACCCACGGGAAAGTAGACCAGAGATCGTTCAAGGACCATTCCAGGTCCGTAGCCACAGGAGGCTATCGGAGGCAATGTCCCCCAAATTTTTTGTGCCCCCTAAATTTTGCTCCCCTGAAATACATTTGCCCCCAAATCTTAGGCCTGGAATAGCCTGCAGACCTATCTAATATTGCTTGGACACGAGGAACAAAACGTGAGGTATTTAGAGTTCTAGGGGTGCTGACCCTCCCCAGAGCAAAAGCGGGAAGGTGTGAAAATGAATGAACACGGCATTGTACTGCCCTGAAGGGTTACTAAATCGTTCTGCATTTTAACTGTGTGCTTTTTGACACTACCGTTCGCTTGCGCAATTCAGCTTCAAACAATCATTATGGCCCCTAAGCTGCTACCTCCGCAATGTTCCTGTACTGTTTTCTCACGTTTCTAACCATAGAAGTCTCTGGTTAGAAATCTTGTCGAGTCTGAAGCATTTCAAAAGTTGACAGAAGCGCCTTTTTCAGGTTTGATCATCTTTTATTTTGTAATAATATTCGTCGTTTTCGGTTGAAAGGGGACGTGCTTTCCTTCTTCTGTATGATAAAAATCTGTTTCGGGTCGCCTTCCCCGTGAAATACTGTACGCTTGATCGTCATTTACGTGTTGTACAAAAAAGCGACCGCCAGTCCCAGCGCCACAGAAACCACAAAGACGTCTTACGCATTGTTTCAGTTCTTTCAAAAGCATCGCTCGTTATACAACAACACCCCCAACGAGAAGCTGAATTTAGTTTGTTATATCGCAGAACTCTTGTCTTTTTTGTTTCAGTCTTGATGCACTCTACATTTTACAACGCTGATGTTGTGTTTAAATTGACAAGAAGCGTGCTGTGCATATGTCCGCAGAGCCAGTATAGTTAGAATCATTAAACAGCAAAAATTATAACAGATGCCTGTGCGCAATCTTTACAAGTCCACCGCTTCTCGGCCAGGCAGCTTCGATCAAAGAGGATCGTAAGCGTCGTTCTTGTAACTCGGTCGCCGTCCGTCGTTTTCTTGGTAAGATCGAGCCAAGCTCCGGTGTTCGTCGGCATCGTATTTTGAAAAACAGCGGCAGTAGCCCTGCTTGCGAGCGCAGACTGTCAGCGCAATAAGCAAAACCGCTGTAATTAACAAAATGCCGGCGCTTACTTTCTCGTCGTAATGCAACACATCGTCCGACGCCGGAGGGCTAATATCGACAGGTATAGTTTTGTTGCTTGCGTCCAAGTCTGTATTGTTAACATTTTTAGAACCAGGTCCCTCCATCTGGGGATTGCCCACCTTCGTGGAATTCTCCTCGCGCTTTCCTGCTGTGTCATGCGCTTTCGCGCCCTCTTGAGCTTCTTTGTCGTCCAACAACACGCCGCTTGTGGTCGTGTTTGTCATGGGTGCGCTTTCATTTTCTTCTTCCGCGTTTTGTTCTTCAGCACCGCTGCTTACTGGCTCTGCCCCGCTTGAGGATGTTTCATCACTCATCTGACCGGATTTACCTTCTGTTTGCTCGTTTTGTGGTTCGTTTTTCATATCATCGCCAGTGGAGCTTTGGTTATTTGCTGGCGAACCAGAATCTGTGACATTACTGTTGTTAGGCGCAAGTAAGTCTTGCTGCTCTGGCGGAGCATCATCTTGTCTTTGCGACTCCTGTTTGTGTTCGTCCTCACTGCTTCCAGCAAACTTGATCTTGTCGCTGCTTTCGCCGTCATGCCCTACCGCTGATAAGTCGTTGTCGCCTCTTTGTAGGGATCCGGAGTAATCGTCTGGGTCGCTCACAGTATCATCGTCTCCTGGAACATTTTCGGGACTAGCAGTTGTGTTTTGCCGGGTTAAGGAATCGTTAAAATTTTTCAAAGCATCTTTTTCGGCCTGCTCAGAATCTGAAAAACGAAAGTTTTCGTGAAGCTATAATGTCGACTCTGGAATTGGTTGACAGATCGGTGAAATACCGTGTACTATCCAAAAAAACAATATGTAAAAGACAGTTGAAACATCTTGCGCTCAGGGGTTGCGGAGTCAGAGGTAAAATGTCCAACTCCAACCTTTCCCAAATTTCCGACTCGGACTACTTAACAAAACGTGAATGAAGTTTGGCTGTCAACAATTTTGTAGCAATTAGCAATTAGTGGAAATCGTGGTACACAGCACCAATTCTCTGTTTCAAGAAAATTTTCAAAAGAAATGATATGATTTCAACAGGCACGAGTTAGGATTCCTAACTGAGGAATGCGATGTAAAAAATGATTTTACTGGACTTCCGGAGTCGGATAAAAAACGACTCCTAGCGTTCTTAGGAATCCGACTCCAGCGAAAAAGCTCCGACTCCTTGCTACTCCGCAACCGGGGGGGGCAAATGCCCCCCCCGAAATTTTAGCAATTTTGGCATTTGCACAAACTTTCAAAGAATAAAGTTGCAATTTTGTATTCAAATAATTTTTCAGAAAAGTCTTATTTTAATTTTTATTTGTCCTACTTGCAAATTATCTCCTTACAAGATTTATCTTGAGACAAGTCATCTGATCGACAATTTCGTAAATGTTTGGTATGTAACCACAAATATGCTTGAATTGTGACAACTTGGAAGGGAGATCGTTTAAAATGTTGGTATTTCTAAGGCAGTTTTCTATCCTTTTGTTCGTGTACCACTCTGAAAGTTTTCAGAAATGGAGTGTGTGCGTATGCTTTCATTTTGTTTTTTGCCTATCTTCTGAGGAATAGAGCTTGCATGGACTCTCGAAACGTTAACAATAAATACAGTATTGTCATCACACCAGTGGAGCAATGTTTGAAAGTTTGCAGCCAGTAGACTATGCCTGGCGACAGAAATAGCATACTATGTTCACACTGTGTTAGCTTTACGTTTGCCTGGGGTTACTGTTTAAAAAATTTTGCATTTTATGTTCAGTGCTAAACCGTTGCTGGGGTTTCACAGCCAAGCTCTAACGTTGTGTAAGGGAATTCGAATTTCACAAGAGCCTCAAAGTTATTAGGTGTTGTTTAGGGCAAAAGTGGCGAGCCCACCCACATGTGGCGAGCTTGGCCCAGCCATTCATAATAGAGTTAAAGTTGCATTCCTGCTGCGTTCTTTTCAACGGTGTTTCAGTTGGCAGACGAAGCCTTGCATCTACGATTAAAACAATAGTATCAGTGATTAAGTATATCCTAACATTCGTACCGGTCTCTTGTGTCTGACAACTTCACCACTCGCAATATCGTCTGCATAAATTATCTCACAGCAAATAGCCTACATTCAACTGAAGTTTCAAAAATCTAGATCAGTGGTCTTCAACCTTTTTGTTCAATCGCCCGGCCATCTTCTGGCCTATTCTGAAGTTGATTGGCCGTAAAAATTCGTTTGCTTTTTGACTAAAAATATTTACTATTCCATTTTTTCGGAACCTTTTGCAAAATGTTTGTGATAAATGCTATATTAGAACATCCCCCGCGTTCTCATGTTGATAAGATTTGAGGGATGAGTGATTGAAAATAAGTTTTTTACGCTATCACTGGAAATGCGTGAACTGTGTTGCAAGCAGTGGTGAGATTCAAATTTTTCAAGAACAGATTCTCGCTCTACAGGACTCACTAACAACAGGTTCTCTCATTATCACAGTCTCTAGAGGGAAACCATGCTGGTTGTCCCAATATAAGTGCAAGGTTGATCTTTGTGTTGCCAACTGGTTCAGACTAGCAAGGGATAATATTTATTTAGTTATTTTCCTGAATTTTCGTCTCGTTTTTCACTGTTAAAAGTTAGTAACAGGTTTATGAGAGCCTGAGAGGTTTGCCAAAATAAGTCAGAAGTAAAAGGTGTTCATGGGGAAAATTGAGAACCCCTGACGTAAGCCAACAACCGGATCTAGCGATTAAAGAAATTCCAAGAACAGGTTCTTGCTAACCGGTCAAATGCCATCAGTGGTTGTAAGCACTATGCAAGCCCAAAACGTGCAGACAGGTCTGCGACTCTACAAGTACAGTACTTGTAATCTCAATTTTGAAGAAAATTTTTAGTCATATACTTATAATTTAGGTGGATTTTTGTGCCAAAGGAAAACGAATACCACCAACAAAGTTTGGCTCTTTTCTGGCCTTGGAATGATCGGTTTGGCTTTTTTCATGCACTGTTTGGCTTTATATTGCAATTTTCATCCGGCAGCCTTATTAGATAGTTAATGCAGTTAACCATTACACAGGGCAATGTTAGTTTGATTTTTACATCACCAGTCTTATACCTTATGCTTTATAGCCTTTGTTACGAACCATGGAGTCAGAAGTGCATTAAACGATTTGGTTCCAAATTGGCAAATCTAGTTTTTATTTTTGGAATCAATTCAGAATTTTAGTATATTTTAACCTGCACAAATCGCCCCCTTGGAAACTGAAATCGCCTCTAAATCTGGTAAATCACAAAATCGCCCCAATAACACATAAAATCGCCCCCGGTGGGCGATTTCGCCCACATTGAATGCCACCGATCTTGATAAAGGATTTGATGAATTTGCTAAAACAACACGAAAAGTTAGGCAGCTTTATTAGTAGCCTATGCATCTGCCGCACTAAAGCCATGACTGTATCAGTTGAGTACATAACCGGGTGTTTGTATCAGGCTACTACTTTTCACTCTGTCCTAATCGTTCCGTCTGCATCTTCATTAAAAGTGAAAAGTTCTCATTTTCGGAAATGTTGCGAAAAGAACTTTATCTGTGACCATTTGCGCAAAAGTTGTGTTACGGTTGAATAAGCACGACGACGTCATCGAATGAAAATTCATGAAAATTGCCACCCCCGAAATGAAGAGCTGCTTGCGCCCTTGTCCGCAACCCTGCTTGTACTGCATGTTCAGTCATATTTAGGAAGACAAAAAAGTGCAATCGTAGCGTTCACTTGTCTGCCTAAATATAGGCAAGCCGCACTGCACCGGAGGTCTCTTTTTCGAAGTGTTTTTTTTGTGAAAAAACTGAACTGAAATTTGTAACTTTCAATTAAAATAATTAAATCAAAGTACTAGTTAACTTCTGAGTACGAGCGTCGGAAGGAGGTCTTGCTCCTGCATTTTCAAATTTGATATTTTTCTATTAACCTTTGAGTAGAAAAAATCTTTTTGCTGTTAATTTGGAGTTCGTATAATGAAATGTCACTATTGTGCCCCCATGGAAAAGTCCTTCCCACACCAATGCTTCTAAAGACGTCTTCTGTTTCAGTCGTTATTTGTTCACTTTTTGAACGCAATCCGGATCCATTTTTCAGTTGTTACTGGCTTAATTGTTTTTTGATAGTAAAATTTTGCGAGCCGAACGGTGTGTTGTAAATAATTGCTGAAGTTGTACGGTGCTCATATACCCCATAAAAACCTCACATGAATTAAGGGCAAGCGAGCACCGTATAAACTTGTGCTGTTGTTTCCCACACCCCCCTCCCGCGCCAACAGCTAGGCCAGACTTAAACATGGCAGATTACTGATTCCAACCAACGTGTACGTATATATGAATTGGCCCCTTCGGCTGTCGTTACTCGTAGTCGTAGATGAATGCGAGAGTCAAACTACTTGCATAAACTGCCCCAAAGTATTTTGTGCGCAATGTGGAGTTGATACTGCAAGAATGAACATAGCTTTGCCAGACTGCCAGGAAAAACGCTAATGCGAGGGCGAATCTCAGAAACATAGGATCGCTTTTAAAAAGAAGGATCAACGATATTAAGGGGCAATCTGCAGATTGCTATTGCACTCCAAAACAAGGCAACCAGGCAAGATGGTCGACAATGCATCAATCCAAGATTTTGATTTCCGATGTTTCAACTGTCTGGCGGCCTGTTGCTCTCAAAAAGTGAGAGGCTAATACTTCTAGCATCCCAAGTTCTTTTCGGAATTTACAGTACGTCCTCACAATATCCAATTACGCATAATGACCACACTTTTTAACCTTGCGCAATAGCCTACACACGTGGTAAAACACTCAAAAAACGGTGACAGCAAATTGAGCTTGTCTCGTATTGTAGGACAAGGTGTGTAAATTCATAATTCCTTTCTTCGCAAACTTTGCTAATTAAAGCGGGCATAGAAAAGGGACGCCCTCTTTTCTGATCTGTAACTTTTTCGCTCATTTTTTGGTTCCTTCGAAACCCTTTACCTAGTCACTGCCTGCACTGGGTCTGATTTTCAGGACAATCAATCATCTGACCTGGAAGCGACCACAAAACCGGGCGAAAGGTCATTTATGTCAGCTAGTCGAACCTCAAATAGGAGACGGATACGTACTGTTGGTCAGGGAGGTAACGAAGGGGGGGCAAGAGAGGCGCAATTACCCGGGCGCCGAGTCACTATGGAGGCGCCAAATCACTGCGGGGGCGCCGAATGGCTGCGGGAGAGTCAAATAGTCCCAACAATGTCACAAGTACTTTCTTCAATACAGTACATTTGCTTCCGAATGACTTAAGTTGCTTTTTTACCCTCAAATTTGCTTCTTTCCCCGGGCTCCATCTAACCTCGTCACGCCCCTGCTGTTGGTCTATGATGAGCAGAGGACATTTGTTTTTGGATGTGTAGTGCAGGGAAGCGGATAGTCGCAACGACACAAAAAATACAAATCCATCGAAAAAATGTTACTTTTTGGGAACAATGCGCTGCCGAATGAAAATCTAATACCATTTTTGTCCTCTACTGAGTATCATAGAATTCTGATTTGTTATCCCTTCCTTCTCTTGCTTCTTCCTTCCCAGGGGCGTGAAGACATCTCGTGAAATACATCTCTAAACTCCAATATTGAGGAATATGAGAAATACAGGCATTTGTAAAACGTAAAAGCTAGTGTTGACAAGAAACAAGTTTCGAAAAATTAAATACATGAAGCATGTGTTAGTAGCGTTGCAATACGAAAAGGCATCTAGTCACAGCATTTTAATTTTTGTAATTTCATTCCTTGGATGCTCGGGTCCGTCGCCCCGTTCGCCTCCCTCTGCACGCCCCTGCGCCTCCCATTCCATTAATTCATTATCTAACAAAACAGATTTTTATATAAAAAGAACATCTTTGTTTGAAGAAAAAAGACTTCACCTTCACATGAAGCAGTTATTACACTACAAAAGGATTTATTGTAAGTCGTTTGGGTCTGTTCAGAAAATTCCAAAGCTCCAAGTAGATTCTGAAAATAATTTTGCACTTGCACAATTGTGGCTAAATTGAAAAATTTGAGCATTTTTAAAGGCAATGCGCACTCTTATCGACTTACCGATAACTTTCAGGCAGGGAGATTTTTTAACTAACGCTTAATATCAGGACATTTATGCTGTGTTGGATAATTGCATTAATTAAAGGCATCTCTGGCTTAAAAACACAGAAAACTTGTTTTGAAAACTTTTAAGTGGAGAAAAGTTTTTGTGTGTTGGTTCCAAGTAACGCGACATGCTTTCAAAACAAACTTAAAAATCAAGGAGAATGGCCCTGCTTTTCCTTCCCTCCCGTCCACTCGAGTTGAGTGTTCCTTGCTTGTTTTTTGACTTGACCCTACACGATCGATTCAAACCATATGGATGACGTTTAAGTCTGGAATAAAAGGTCTCGATGACCTCTATTTGTCGGGGTGTGCAACCAATCAAGAACCGTCGCCAGAAAGTCTTTATTAAGGGGGCTTTAGGTTTGTGTAGGGTTTTGTCATTCTGAAAATGATAAAACTCTACTGATTTATAATGTTTCATATTTCAATTTGGGTGGCTTGGTTCTTTGTTTGAAGGGACTAAGCCCACCAAAGCGATGTTCTGGTTGCCTCCCCCTGTGGCGACGGGACTGAACCAATCATACTCATACCTGATAGGGATGTTAGAGATTGTTGCTGTCTAAAACTATTTGAAAATCGAGCTTTGTAGAAAGTTCAACTGCTGACTTTTCAAAGATATTTTAACGGAATTTTAAAGATAATTTAAAAATGCAAGAAAGGCACAGCATTATATCGATGACAGTTTTTGTTTCATTGGACTTTTTTATGGAAAAGAGGGAATTTTAAGAAAGGCTGAAAATTGTTGGGCAGATTAGTTTTAATATTAAGGTGCATTTCGAGTTTTTAAGCGAACTTCCCAATACACTGCGCTTGACAAACCAGCAGTTTGTTTGGCAAACATTTGTTCACGGAGTATGTCGAATTAGCTTCGCTAATGCAAATAGCAGTTCCACTTATTCTTTAATGTCAACAAAATGTTCAGATTTTGCTAAACAAGTTATTTATCATGGTGAAACGATCACTCTTCCGTTTCAGTATTCCAATATTTTAGTGGGATATTTTTTTGCATTTAATTAAAGAACAATATACAGTACCTTGAAAAATTTTGATTAGCAGGGAGGTCCTAAACCCACAACCTCCTCGCTGTGTAGTCTGCATAGTGAATTCGAGAACGACAGCTATAGTTCAGATCACATGTGGCACCTGGCCGGCAGGAGTTGCAAAACATCATGAGATTGCATTTTGTTCAAACTGACATTGAATTAGTTTTCGCACGTTAGAAGTACTTTAGTATTTTCTTTCAAAAACCGTTGTCATTTCATACTGCTTGGAACACTACTAAAATACAGATCTTTAACGTTTAGAACATCAGACAGCGTTGTTGTGAGCTCAGCTGTGGGTCAAGATTTCTGATGAGGTTAAAACTTTTTCCAGTTGATAATTTTCACTGCAGGGGAAGATATATATATATATTTTTTTAATAATGATAATAATTGCCAAATAGTAGCTAGCCTAGTTGCAAAAATGCAGCGTGAATTCAATACTATAATGATACTTCTTAAGGACTGTTTGATCATTTGTTTGGTAATGCTGAGAGGCAAACCTTGGAAGTTCAGTAGGCCAAAACAGCTGTTAATCCTATGCCGTCTATTCTTTAATCGCAGGTTTCAGTATCAGAATTCATTGCTAGAAGTCGTAATTCCAGCAGGTTACTTTAGATTTTATCGTTAGTGATCGAAAATAAAGCTAGTTTTACTTCTTAAAATGCGCTGGAAAACAAACGATTGGATTTCTTCCAGACTGCACAATACATATTTTCCAAAATTAAAATATGAAAAACTTGTTCGGAATAAATCTCACCTGTCAAAGGTCCTTCCGCTGCGCTGCCAGCAGCATAGCAGAGAATGCACAGAACAACGATCTCCAGTCGGCTATCCATAATAATGTAACAAAAAGCTTCTCCGAAACATCCAGACAGTGGCGACATGCACGTCAAGAATCGATAACGTACAGATCGCTGGCAGGTGGTGAAACTCTCCAGTAAAGTGTTAAGTGTGGTGGAGTGACTCTTCAGCTTCGCTCGAGAATTCTAACACTGGCTGAATGTGTTGCAACGTTTTCTGTCGGTCGTACATTTTTTCGAAACGAAAACAATCTAGTTTTCGCCCAACTCAGAATAACCCTATTGGTGAGCTAAGTGTTGCGAAAATATTTCGCCTTGTCAAAACAAAACTTTCGCCAACCGTTGTTTACAACAATAAACAAAACAAGATTGTTTCAAATGTTGTTACTTCTTGTCAAGAAGAACTCATGTTACAACCAGAATCGTCGCAAGAAAGTCTTCAGTAGGGCGCTTTACGTTTGTGCGGGGGCGGCTTGACAATCTAAAAATTGAAGAAAATGCCACTGAGTTATAGTGCTTCATATTTCAATTTGTGGGGGTGCTTGGAGCTTTGTTTTGGGGACCTAAGCCCACCTGGTTACAACTCGTGGTAATACGTTTCGCGAAATGTATCAGTGACAGTTACAATTTTATCGACAAACGAAAAACATATTTCAGTTCTTTTCTTTCTCAATTAAATGTTACAAAAGATAGCCCCGTACGTTTTATGGAACCAGTGATCAGAGATATTTTGAGGTCTTCAAATGGCATTGCATTTTGAGTATTGACGCCACCTTCTTTTTGTTTAAGTAAATCTACACACATCATTCAGCAAACCAACTTGTTAGCATGAACGAAAATGGGTTTAGTCAAATATCGGTTACTTATAATGGTGACCGTTCAAAACAGACCTGCTCATAACAGACCGCTCAAAACAGACCATTCAAAACAGACCACGTTCATAACAGACCCGTTCATAACAGACCCATTAATAACAGACCACGTTCATAACAGACCAGTTCATAACAGATCACGTTCATAACAGACCAGTTCATAACAGACCATGTTCATAACAGACCATGTTCATAACAGACCAGTTCATTACAGACCACG
>Ga0210059_1005124_pt1 | contig 21080 bp, 10 predicted proteins | sample Ectturendosymbi2_FD_188042 | JGI IMG/M metagenome (GOLD analysis project Ga0210059, IMG submission 188042) | Ecteinascidia turbinata endosymbiont from Florida, USA - Sample 2 (SPAdes) (version 2) | ecosystem: Host-associated > Tunicates > Ascidians > Unclassified | place: Key West, Florida...
TAGCCACGTTTTTTGAGATTTTCGCCGAGTCGCTAGAGCGAACAGGAGCGGAGATATTCATCCGCAAAGCCACGTTCGAAACAGCTGCTTTTTGCGAACCGCTTGAATTAACCCGGCTCTCAAAGTGTTAACATAAAATTTACCCCCTGTGTTTTGTTTACTCACTAGCGCTGTAAAAAACGAAATATTGTAACTTCAGCATCATTAAGTTTGCCACCAGGATAGGTACCCCTGGTTGAGAACCACTGTCATAGATTGAAATCCTGTTCACTAATTGGAGAAGAGGGCCTTTTTGCCAAACTGTCCATCCTAATACTAAGTCTCCACAATAGCACTGCGTTTTGTCTTCAGCAAAAAAATTGCAGAGATTTGCTTGAGTGTGTTCATTTCTAACATATAAACTTGCATATTTGAATTTTGCATTGTCTGTTTGAGGATGTTACAGCCAATGTTACAGCAAAGCCACTTACATTTCTGCACAAAACAAATCATGGCTGTACTGTGGTCTCTAATATGTGCTCCTGTTGTACTCGACTATTCGGTCTGGCTGTTTCGGTCTACCCGTTTCAGTCATGGGACATTTCTGTACATAAGGAACTGATGAAATTTTGTGAAATGTGTTAATGTGAATGAATATCTAGGCAGGATAATCATTTATCCATATAATACAAATCAAAACTCAACAATTTGCTTTGCCAAAAGCATGTTGAAACTCGGGTGCTAAAATGATAAAATACATTGTAATAGAACAGTGTACAGTGTAATTCCTTCAGAAATTAAAAATGTGACGTGTTTGGCACTTTTTCCCGCGAAGTATAAGAAATATTTATTACTTGGTTACTAGAAACATGGTTTGTTTTCTTATTGGTGCACATAAACCAGATGCATTGATTTAATTGTTTTAACACTTTGACAGTGGAAACTGTCAAATTATGTAGTATCTCCGTTATATTTTATGTCGTTTGGTTTTCATTGCATTCATCAAAAATGGTCGCATCAAACCTTTGTGTGAAGTAGTGGGATGCCTCTAGTGTACAGGTGCAAACCAAAAACAAATTCGTATGCCTACTGCACTTCAAACGAATTTCCGTTCTCGCGCATGCATTGACAGCAAATTCTTTTCGACATTTTTAAAATCGATGTACTTGGAAGTAACCGCAGTACTACATTATAACAATCATGATGGCATCATTCATGCATGTGTCTTATACACTTGTGTTTTATCAAAGTAAATTTATCAGCGCCATGAGGCGCAGCCACGTATATACCCTCGCCAAACATATACTCTTTACTGTCGCCACATATATACGCTTGAATTTTTCATGTATTTGTGTGTTCCTTGTTACTGCGGTGCATGTTTGAAGTCTAGCATGTTGTGTGTGCGAATGAAGACGTTGCACAATACACTATACCAGGGGTGGCCAACACGTCAATTGCGATTGACCATTCGATCTAAGTTGGTCGATCACGCCTGATTTTGCACTGAATTGACAAGATACTGAAAAGTAACATTTTTCGATAAACATTTCAGAAAGTAAATCAAAATGAAAAACATTGCATTTTATGACATTTTGTACTTACCGATTGGCCCATCGCAAGCTATCAAGAAATTTTCTAGTTGAGCCCAGTCGAAGACAAGTTGGCCACCCCTTTGCTATACAATTGCAGGCAAAATGTCACGGTAGCTGGTGTTATACTAAATATATTGCAGCAGAGTGACGAAACAGTCTGACAGGTGAAATGTCACACTACAGGTGTTGCACCACCTCCCTTTCCAACTTCTTTTGATGTTGCAACCCTCTGTATACAAGCCTGAACAGCACATCCTCAAGCCAGCTCACCAGATTTGATCCATGGAGAGCACAGAAACTTCCCAAGGCAAGAAGCTTATAGATGCTGGATTCATGTTCACTTTTCATGCTTTTTCTGCTGAGAGTACGAAGAGGTTTTGAAGATGTGTGATACGCAGTTGTCAGTGCCAACTCCATATGGATGAACACATCGTCATCATAAACCAACTTGGGCACCACACCCACGGAAGCGACGCAGCCGGTGTGGAAGTTGCCAAAATTAAAGCAAACACGAAACACCGAGCCCTGGACGCAATGGAATTGCCGTCGCAGATTCGCAATCAAGCCGTCAGATTCACTGGTCAGTCCGAGGACAAATTCCAAGCATATCAGCAACCAAAAAATTGATTCAGTGTGCATGGGCTCAGAAAAAAGCACCCCTGCCAACACCTACAGATCTTGCATCTCATTGTACCAGACCAGTAAAAATTATACCATCCTTCACTCGATGTCGACAAACTATTCCTACTCAGAGATAGTGGACAAGTCGACCCCAATCGCGTGATGATTTTTGGACAGGACAACCATCGCAACTGGGTCCAAGATAAGAATCGTGTTTTCATAGACGGTACGTTTACCCTCGCTCCTCCGCTGTTTAGCCAGGTGTTTGTGCTTCATGCCAAGCGTGCAGGATACGTGTTTCCCGTGATGTATGCTCTGCTACCCAAGAAATGCCAAGAAACATTGATGGATTATTCAGACTTATCAAAACGGTATGGCCACTTGTCAATCCAACGTTGGGTCTCTTGCGACTTTAAGATGGCAGTGGTGAAATCTATTCGACAAGCATTTCCACGTGCAGAACTTCATGGATGTCTATTCCAACTGATGAAAAGTATGAGGCACCAGCTTTCCGACAACGTTCTTCTGCAACGCTCCAATACTGAACCACGGTTTGCCCTCCATGCCAGAATGATAGTTGTGCTCAGGTTAGTACCGATTGACAATTTGGATGAAGTTTTTGATGCTTTATCCAACCAACTGGCGAACGAACTCACGCCCATCCTGAACTGGTTTGAAGACAATTATATCGGTTGACCTGAACGTAACCACTGTCGAAGCCACCCCGCAATCTTTCTGCCAGAGATTTGGAGCGTGTGGCAGTGTGTAATAAGCGACATTGACAGACCAAACAACCACGCTGAAGCAGCCCATCGACACCTGAAAAGAGAACTCAACGTTGTCCATCCTCAATCTGAAAGTTCATAGATTGTCTTTGCCACGTCCAAAAGGGGAGAGATGTCACATAACCTGGACCAGTGAAAAGACAGAAATATATACGAGCTGACCAGCGCCTCTTCACAACCGTAAACGATTACAACAACAGAGACATTATAGAATATCTTTGTAGAATTGCACATAACTTCCTCATGGAGTAAACAAAAAACTTCCTGGTGCAAAATTTTTCAACAATATAAAAGAAATTCTGTCAGGAGGTTGAGGAGTCATGATTATGATTAATCTTGAATTGTAATTAGGAGGTGAAGTATTTGTATTTAATTGTAAAATGTCGATAGATGATTTAATTTGCTTGCTGATGACAACGAATATAATATGTTGATGCTGGTTAATTGTTGGATCTTAGATTACGTATATACTCGTGGATAGGTCACACCCCTAGTTTGTGATTGTCAAAGTAGGTGTCTGTGGTTGATCACGCTTGTAATATTAGCTGTTACGCTGTAACAACGTGCATCGTTATATCACCTTAATCTGTAGATACGTGCCAAGAGAAATAACTTTGGTTCCACACTTGTGAATATCTGACAAAAAATTCAGGGAGTGAAGCAGAACAGCTAAACACAGCTTATTGGCTCTTTTTTTGGCATGATAAATAAAGGGAGTGAAGTAGAACAGCTAAAACGCAGATAGCTTATTGGCCCTTTTTTCGGCATGATAAATGAGGAGAGTGAAGAGAAGAACAATGATGAATACATTTGGTGTTAGCATGCAACAGGTTAATGTATGCAACTGGTAATAATAACATTTTAATTCGAATTAATCGGATCAGCGAGACAGAATCAAATCTTTTTGTGAACTGGATTTGATTTGGACTGATCCTGTGGACATCCGTTAACAAGAGTATGGTGTTTGTATTTATGTCCAGTATATAGGTCACACCTAATTTGTTTGGCTCAATTTTTTGGTAAAAAAAGTGTGACCTATACACGAGTATATACGGTATGTTTGTAAAAAATTACACATGATGAAACCCTTCGTTGTTTTTGTATTTCAGTATATTTAAATAAATAAAACCTTTCGTTGATCAGTGCCAGAAAAAATGCAGATTTCTCAGGAATCTAACTTTGATTCTCACGAGCTGTCGTGGAGTTTTCTTGACGTACTTTCCACTATTGTTAAGTTTTGCATGAGCTGCACGTTTAAAGGTGCTGTTTTTAAAGAAGAATTATTAACATTTGAGACTTGACACATCAGCTGTCATAACCTCTCATCCACTCCCTCGTTTTTCATTTCAAGTGCTAATGTCTGAAATGCCCTGTAATCTTTTGCAGTTAAGGGCAGACAAAGGGCAAGGAGTGATCAAGATAACCAACTCCTCTGACACACAGAATGCAATAACAGGCAACAGAAATTGAATGAAATAGAGTATCTCACGGTCGCATTTAACGAATAAAGACATGTCACTCAATAATGAGTTTACGAACTAGACGTCAAGGAGCTGCAATCATCACAAAAGATGTACTTTCTGGGCCGAACGTTACTTTGATGTTAGGACAACAAACGTTTACGTCAACTAGTTTTACATTTGCACACAAGCAATCACTTGTCACTGCACTGCTTTACTATAAACTGAGCACTGCTTAACTATAAACTGAACATTCTATCCATGTAAAGTCAACTTTATGCCAGTGACGTGACACATTGTACGCAAACGCAAAGAACATTGTTCTGGAACATTCAGTTCAGAGGCGACCTCTGGTCAAACGCGTCATTCGGGCTCAACATGCCATTTATACCAAGGCCACTGACAGAATGCAACTGTTCGAAGCTTGCATCATTGAAATTTCCATTTGGTTTTATTCTGGCTAGCACTATCGTTGCTATGTAACGGTAGTTACGCAACAATGAATTAGAAGTTCTCATGAGAACTCGTCGATTGTTGCATAACGTATGTTGCAGAGCAATGATAATGCCAGTTAGTACTCTGCATACTAGGTTCATTCATATTAGCCCATTACTGAACAACATTTTTGTTCGTTTGAAATTATTCTTGAATGGCAATTTGTCCATGCAAATCTATTGTTTCAAAAAACATTCAATCTGACATGAATTATATTTAAAAAATGATTGTTTGTAGAGGGCAGCTCAGGCTTTAACAGATGAGATGAGTCCAAGTAAACGTATGCGTACTTGGCTCATTCATATTCTCGAATTGATAATCATTTGTTTAAAATTATTTTCGAATGCGGACTGTTTGGATTGGACTGTAATTCACATTCAGTATTCTATGGCAGCGGTTTTCAGTGCAAGCAGGGTTGCGACTCCCAGAGGCAGTGTTCCCTCTACGGTGCACAAATGCGCAGTGCCAATAAACCACTTGTGTAGTGAAATTTCATTCTTGCGTCCTAGCAACAGTCCAGATTTAATATAGTACATATACCACAGAGCCTCTGTAATGCTTAAAACGCTTTACTGCCTATGTGTTTAATGGTTGCGCAACTGCATGTGCACGAAAACAAACATTTCCTTAGTGTACACTTTTCAGTGGAAACACTGCCCAGATGGGTCTTGAACAGTTTTGGCAAGGTCTCGAGTGTATTTTTTGTGCACACAGCTGTATCACAGTTGATTTGATCAAGTTTTAGATGGGGGTCATTGGTATAATGAGTGGCTACAACGGATCACGGACTCGCGGTACAAAAAAGGTTGAAAACCACTGGAATATGCAGATCTGTTGCTTCAAAAAAAACATTTCATGTGATATGATTTATGTTAAAAAATACTTAAATGCCTAATTGCAGAGAGCAGTTCAGTCTCTAACGGATGAGCCCAGGTAAAGCACTACCAAACTAAGTCGAGAGAACGCTTGCTACGAACAATAGTTTTTGATTCAGGTCACCGGCAACATGAATGCGAAAGGCCAGACATGGAACGAAAATACTTGAATAATAACAAAGCCCAACGCATGGACCCCAAGTGAACAACCATAATAAGTGAAATGTGTGGTGCCACAAATATACAATCCAATCAACCTTGCATTTTGCAATATTATGAATCGTTATCAAAGACTATGGCTAAGCCTGTGACACCACTGATTCATTTACTTTGCACGACAACTAAGAACTTTAAGCCGAGTAAAATACCTTGCCGACAGCGCTTGCCGCTATTGCGAATAGTGAAGGGAGTATGCTTTGAGTGGAATGCCTCGACCTTTGGTAACATACAGTATGATGATGGAGGGAGTGCGATTTGAATCACATGGCTTGTCTTTGCATTAATGCAAGATTTCATAGTATGACTGAAACGACCAGACCAAAACGGCTCAGACCGAAAAGTCCTGTTCCATTGTTTAACACCTTCAGCAGTCAGCACCAGGCTGTTTTTTACCTTTAAGGTTTGTGTGGGCCACGTAAAAGGCTATCACTCTGCAACTCCATAATAAAAAATTGATGTAATTGTCAACAGAGACCTGTTCAATCCCTCATATGGCTCAGCAGGTCTTTATGTCTGCAGTGAAAAATTATTTTGGGTTTTGCGTTTCAGGTTTTTTTATGAGTGACATAAATGAGGTATCTTTTAGGTCATATGTTCTATGTTACCTGGCCTTGGGCCCAACTGCTAGACAGAAGTATTTTCATTGGATACTAGGCTGGAATCTGAGTTTCTCAATCCTTTGATCAACTTTCTAGTATTTCTGATTCAAAAGTTATGATCTGAAATAAATAAATTGTTTATTTAATTAGTGGATTAATTACTGGTGTTGTTTTTAGGTCATAATTTTTGAGAACGAAACCCCAGCAAGTCATCCAAAGTATCAAAAGACTCAGATTTTAGCCTAGTTTCCAAAGCAACTTGAGCAAAATACAACCATCTAGCGATGGACCAAAAAGGCCTGAAACTACTCCACATATGACATCACTCACAAAAATCCTAAACCCAAAACCAATATAGTTTTTTTTTCATTGCAGACTTGAAGACTTGCTAAGTTCTTTGAGGGTTTCAACAACCCTTAAGCGTAATCAGCATAGGGGTTATGCTGTCGCTAAGACACCTGAATAATGCTTGATTTAGCCTGTAACCATACTGGCTACGAAGATTTTAATGTGATTTTTCAGCTTTTCTTGCTCAAATTTCATAAAGAAATCTTAAAAACATTGTTTCGTGATTTATTTTTGAAAATTGCTTTGATACACTTAAGTCAGCACTTTTCCTAGTGCATAAAAGAGCTTTTTGCAGTTACTATGGAGTGATGGTATTGTAGAAATAATTATTTCTGTTTTTTTTATTATTTTAAATTAAATAAGTAATTATGTATTCAATTAAATTCAATGATTTTCAATTATTCGATTATTCAAACATTTTAACATTCAATACCATCACTTCAGAAATAATTATGTCAGAAATAATGGTATTGCAGAAATAATTATATATCACAACATAATGTGTGTTTGTGAAAACCATTCACTTGAATTTTTTACTTTGTAATTAATGAACCACCGATGATTCAGAATTGACGGAACATGGTCAGATTTTGCTTATGGCCTACGTTTATTGTTTGCTATATATAAAATGTTTATTTCTTTCATTTTCAGCTTCTGTTTGGTTCTGAATCACCAGACACAATTGTAGCTGAAACCTCTTGTGAAATAATCGTTTTGTCAAAGACTGATTTTGATGAAGCCCTTGATTCTTTTCCACCTTTGCAAGTTCAAATGAACATCATTGCAGAATCAACTGAATACAAAAATGATGTGTTTCAAGCACATACATCTCATGCTGCTTATCATTCACTGAAGTAAGTAACCAGCATATTTCAAACTAATTTTAAGTTTGTACTTTTTCTGTTTTCATCTTTTGCTTATTATGCAGCTAATGCTTTTCTGAGGTGTTAAATTTAAGTTCCAGCAGTGAAGGAAGTATTGTACTGTAAGTGCCTCACCTTGCTGACATAAAATTAGGGATGGGCTACCAAATCCAGAAGGATCGGATCCTAAGCTATTCCAATCCAAAATGCTAATTTAAACCAGATAATTGGATTCAGCTTAGATCTCCCACAACATCAGCGGTGCACCAGGTTCCAACACATGAAAGTTAATGCGTACAAACAGACGTTTTTTCAGTCTTTTTACATGCTTTTTCCTCTTCCACTGTGTGAAAACAAGAGCACTAATGTGCATGCACAGAAATTTTTTCAGTCCACTCCCTGCGTTTTTCTCTTGCACCACATGGGGAAGTGGAAACTTAGCACTATTGTGCATACACTGACATTGTGCAGTTCACAACATAAGCTTTTTTGAGACACTAAGATGCGATGTGATTTCTGCAGTTACTAAACTAACTACACGCATTTGTAAGTCGTCGAGTGCATTTTTTCTTGCATGCTTTAAAATCAGTTGTATTTGTTTTGTTAACGTGTCACCTAGAAAAGTGCATGGAGAAAGGAAAACTGCGAATCAGCAGTTGCCTTTGCTTGCACAAATGGCTTAAAATCTTTACACAACTTGTCATGTCACTTTTTTCTAAAAGATATTTTTCCAGTGCATAATTAACTACCACCAAGTTGCCATCACAGTTAACATTGAGACATTTGGAAAACCTTAATGCATTGCTACATCAGTGGCGCAAACCTTCACTGTCATTACAGGCCCCCTTGTGCTGTAGGTACTCAGTAGTAGCACTGATCAAATGTTAGATGCCACTGCAGGTTTCTAAAGCAAGCGTTTTGGAACAGGCAACATCATTTCTCTTCTAATGTTGCATACAATTATTGCTAAACAATTACATCGCTCCACATCCGTGCTACCTGACACCGTTGGTATCTGTACCTTGTCAAGGAACCGACCACGGAGATTTCATGAACTGTGGGATATAAAAATGTTTCTTGATATTCTAAAGGTCCCTTGCTCCTTACACAGTATTTTTAACTCTGATATCCTTTAGTGTTTAGCAAAGCAACGTTCATCAGTTGAAATCAATACGAAGTTGTTGCAGCCCGTGCATTGCATGTTATCATAATCATGCACACTGCATGTGTGACATAATAATGGCCTGTATTAGTCATCGAATGTTTCCCGTACTTGCGGCCATTTTGTGCTTGCTTTGCACTATACACTGCAGTTGGGAACATGTTTATATCTCACAGCTGCTGTGTATGAAGATTTGTACAACTGCGGATTATTGAAATGCCTCAACAAATTTTAAGAATCTCTTGGTCCTGATACAGCTGGGCGCTGTATGTAAAGACTTACTGATTTGTTTGACTGCGGCGTCATGAAGCTTTTATAATCCCAATGGTGTTATGTATCATTCCGTTGAGGCATTCACCATAATCTTCAAGTAACCAAGTTGAAACAGTGCGTTGCCATGCATCCGGTAGTTACCCAGTGCCATAAAATTAACTTCAAAAGTGCTACTTTCGCAACAAAGATTTGCATCTGTAGGGACGAGACACGACTAGACCACTGAACACGGTGTGCTGAAGCGAAGTTGAGCGCACTACGTTGAATTTGGCAAATTGGTGAAGGAAGTCCTTTCAGGAACAGTTCCAAGAACAGAACATTTCTATTCGAATATCCGGTTTATTTCAATAACCATTATGCGATTAACCATGCTATTTTCTTATGTTTGTACTCTCAATTTTGGAATCTGGAATCCTATGCAATAAAGCAGTTTTTGTGTTTAACTGGAATGAAATTAGCTGAAGTTGTTTGTAGCTGTTCTAGGCCACTAGCCAAGTTTGATTGGGTCTGAGGACACCTATAGCTAAGAAAAATGAGTTTTGTTCTAGAAATTATTGTCAAAATCAGGCCTTTCCTGGCATAACGACTTTCACCTAGCAAAAATGCACCACTGCATTAGAATCAAAAAATTTGTTCCTCAATGTTGCGAAAATGTATTGTTTGTGTGATAAAATGATAAATTGTTGATTTCCAGTGCCAGATTAAGGAAAGTGTGCTGTGTGGGCCTCCTTGATTTTTGAGTGAATAAAGTTTTTTTTAGTATTCTCAGGTGCAATGCATTGTAGGATGAAAACAGAATAGGATTCAGTATTCTGGATTCGGTTTAGCTATTCTGGAATAGTAAACTATTCTGAAATGCCCATCCCTACATAAAATAAAATCATGCGGCTGCAAATTTCACAAAATAAAAAAGAATGGTGTAGCCAATAAGATTGCAAACCCAATACCACCACTGAACTAATAGTCATACATGGATTGTATGTTCAATATCAACACACAGCAATGAAAATGGACACTGCTGATCATTACCGAGAAAGCAACACAGACATGCTAAACAATCCTTTTTAAAACAACTTACAATGAGTGGGGTGTAGACATATGGCATAGTCTTGGATGTGTTCCTGTGTACAAGGTTGCTCCATATGGTACAGAAGATGCATGAAAGTGACAACAGATGCATCACCACAATTCAACAACTCAAGATTGATGTAGTTGTGATGGTTTCAAGCAATATGAATTTGAAAAATGTTTTGCACTGTTTTGTTTAAAATTGTCATAAATTTATATTCCAGGAAGTTATGGTTCACTTCAAAAGAAACATTGTTATAATTATACAACAAGCAACAAGGGTTTGTTGATGCTTGGCAGTAACGAACTGCCTTATCTTGTGTGCATTTCCATCAGTAAAACTGGATTGTTTAAGATGGTATCAATGCTATGCAGTTGCTTCACCAACAGCAGTTTTTTTGATTGGCTGAGTAGGAGTGAATGATGCATCAATCATGATTAAGTGATATCTGCTTGAACTTGTGAATATATGTGTGCAGAACAAATATCACACTTAATACCTATGTTGAATAGCATGCAAGCTGACTGCAGTTTTTACTAACCACGCTTTTACCACGTTGCCCTCTTCTTTCTGTGGCACCAATTGGTCCTATCTGGTTAGTACCAAGTTGATCTTGATTGACGTGAGTCAGCGGCAATTGTAATCATATCATCAAGAGAAAATAACTCTGGTGTATTTGATTACCATAGTTATAAGATTGTAAGCTGTATGAAGTGGTGTTAAAAAATTAGTGGAAGCTGCACCCTGCACTGTAACACAGGTTAGCTAGGCGTCTGACATAGTGTTGCATACCAGCATGTTTCGCGGTTTTGGCAACCCTGGTAATGATGCTTACACCATAACACCTGCCTTCCATTGATCATAATCCCTCCTGTGATGGAGCAATGCTGAAGAGGAAATAATGCAAAAAGAAATTGGTGGAAAAAATGTAGCCAAGCAAAGGCTGGGCATCACTGAGACCTTTCAATAGGACAAAGAAAAGAATGTGTAAGCTGCATGAAAAGATGTAAAAAACATAATCTGTGGTTTACAATCAAATAAATGCGGTACCTTCATCAAGAAAGTCCAAAGGCCTGCATGGCATTGAAAGTGTTAACACTTTAGCACCCGGGTTAATTCAAGCGGTTCACAAAAAACAGCTGGATCGCACGTGGCTTTGCGTGGGAATATCTCTGCTCCTGCATGGGTTGCAAACCTGGTCGAAGTGTCAAAAGACGCGGCAAGTCTTGTAGTGTGCACTCGAAAAAAATTTTTTGGTTGTGGGTTTTTTGTGAGTGACGTCATAAGTGGAGGACTTTTTGGCCACCTTGGCACACTTCACCTGGCCCTGGGCACCAACCATTACATGGTAGTATTTCACTGAAGTTTTTATTGGAAACTAGGCTACAATCTGAGTCTTTTCATACTTTGGATGACCTGCTGGGGTTTCAGGTTCAAAAGTTATGATCTAAATTAGTAAAAATTTTTGACTAATGAGTTAATTAATCTGTTCATTTACGATCATAACTTTTGAATCAGAAACGCTAGAAAGTTGATCAAAGGCTCAAAAGACTTGGACTTGAGCCTAGTTTCCAATGAAAACTTCACCGAAATACTTTGGCCTAGCGGTTGCACCCTAGGCCATGCAACATGAGCCAAAATGGCCCAAAAACTACTTCACTTATGACATCACTCACAAAAATCTACAACCCCCAGCCAAAAAATGTTTTTCAAATGGAATCTAGAAGACTGTCCGATCTGTTTGAGCCCCTGAACAGCTCTCTAGCGCAATTGACGGAAGAGCTAGGGCATTGATAAGGCAACTGACAACTGCTGGTTTTAAACCGATTTCGAAGCACGAACATATTGTACCCTGGTTCTCAAAGTGTTAAGCAGGTGTGTGTTGTTTGTGTACACACTACTGTAGGATGGCATCCCCGAGATTTTGAAAAATGATAGCAAACTGCTGCTAACAGTGATTTTCTGCATATCCATGAAAAGCTGCAATAGACGATATCTTCCAGACAATCTTAAGAGACACCAACATCATTACTCTCAATAAGAACAAGGGCGATCGTAGGGATTGCAACAACCATCATGGCATCTCGCTTTTGTGTATTGTATTGCCAGGAAAGTTTTTTCTTTTTCCCTGCCCAGAATCAGTCAGATTGCTGACAGAATTCTACCTGAGAGTCAGTGTGGCCTCTAGAAGTACACCAGACATGGTATTTTCACTGAGACAGCTCCTAGAAAAAGGCGTGGAGCAATCATGTCCACTGTATGTGGTTTTCATAGACCTGACCAAAGCCTTCGATACAGTTAGCCTGTTCAGCTTGTACAACATACTCAAACTGTTGGACTGCCCTGAAACGCTATTTTACATCCCTGTAGTGAGAACATGAAGGCAAGAGTCCAATTTGATGGCTCCATGTCTAAAACTTTCCCCATTTGCAGAGGTGTCATACAAGTGTGCGTCCTGGCACCAACATTGCTTGGCATATTTTTTTCAGCTCTTCTTGCACACGCTTTCCCAGAGGAGGATGGAATCATGCTCCACACTCGTAGCACCGGCGGGTTGTTTCACCTTTCCCAGCTGCGCGCTAAAACCAAGACCAAGCATGTACTGATTTGTGAATTGCTGTATGCCAATGACACTGCACTAGTTGCTCACTCCGAAATGCACTTGCAAAACCTGTGCGAACGTTTCACTAAGGCCTGCAATGACTTCAGTATGACCAAAAACCTGAAGAAAACGGTCATAATGTCACCCAGAACATCCATTCCACCACGCATTCTCATAAACAGTCCACTGCTTAATGTTGTTGACAAGTTCTCCTATCTTGGATCTATTGTCAACTCTGCAAACAATCTGGACGACGAAATCAACCAACGAATTACAAAGGCTTCGACTAATTTTTGGCGACTTAGTTCTTGGGTATGGAAAAATCACCACCTAGCAATCAAACTAAAGATCAAGTTCTACACCACTTGCATCCTGAGTGCTGTGTTATACAGCAAGAAGACGTGGTGTACATACTGCCACCAAGAAAAGCGGCTCAATGTATTTCATTTGAGATGCCTTCGCTCCATTCTTCGTGTCTCATGCAAGGATTATGTCCCTAACTCCACCATCCTGCACCTCACCGGTTCACATGACCTCACCACAATCATGAGGCAACGACATCTTCACTGGCAAGGTCATGTCCATCATAAGGAAGATGGTTGCCTGTCCAAGGATATCCTCTGCAGCGTGTTCTACAATGCACCTCGTAGAACTAGCAGACCCAAACTTCCACATCTCTCCACAGTGATGGGAAACACTTGCCGCCGATTGCAACATACGGCATGCCTATCTGAGTTACTTTTATTAATTGTCAGCCACAAGCTACACAAGCTACAAGTCCATAGTACACAAATTTGATCAACAAGTAACTCATTGAGTCTGAAATTCTTATAGGATTTCAGTAAACTCCACTAGGATATATTTCTTATTAACTCTTACACGTCCAGTAATACTTAAGGATTTTGTGCCAAAATAACGGATTGCACGTGACTTTGTGTGAGCATAACTCGGGCACCAAAAGTGGTAGAGGGTTGTTCAAAGGCTCAAAAGACTCAGCAAGTCTTCTAGTCTGCACTCGAAAAAATTTTTTGGTTGCTGGGTGCGGATTTTTTGTGAGTGAAGTAATAAATGGAGGACTTTTAGGCCACCTTGGCCCGCTTCACCTGACCCTGGGCCCAAACCGTTAGGTGATAGTATTTCGCTGAAGTTTTTACTGGAAAGTAGGCTACAATCTGAGTCTTTTGATACTTTGGATGACCTGCTGGGGTTTCGGGTTCAAAAGTTGTGATGTAAGTTAGTAAAAATATTTGACTAATTAGCTAATTCGATAATTAATTAATTTGTTTATTTTAGATCATAACGTCTGAACCAGAAACGCTAGAAAGTCGATCAAAGACTTAAAAGACTTGGATACCTTATTGTAGAAGCCTTCAAACAAATTCTAATGCATAATCTGTGATAGATCACAATATCGCATTAAGAAAAAATATATTTATTGTGTTTTTAGTAGTAGCAGATTTTTGACACTTTCAGTCCTGCTCATGAATATATCATCATACAATGGGAAGGGTGCCAACTTGTGAGTATTTTCATGGTTTTGGGAACCTAGTCGTTTTTAAAAATGTTTTGGTCTCAAATAGTTTGTTTTGCCTTTTCTATGTGTTTCTGGTAATTTGATTAAATTTCAGCCTAATTTGCAAATGGCACCACATTCTCGAATTTAAACATTAAAAATGGTTTAATGTGCGTTCATATAAGCAAGCTTTCCTTCCTGATAGTTGAATTTTGCCAGATTAACATTCATAAACATAGGGAATGGAAATATTTAGTGACACATAATGATCGCTCTGATATGATCAATTGGTCAATCTACTAATGTATAGTTTATTTCCTGAACACCCTAGCTAGCTGATTTGCTGAACAGTATAATAAGTTCAGGGATTGTGGGAATGGTGTGATTGGTAGATTGGTTGATCTTTTGCATATCTAGACCAGGTATGTGCAAAGGCTTTGTGGAATTTCACCAATGATACAAAGAATATGTTTGAGCTTAAACGCAAAGTTTTTGCTGGTTGTGAACAATTCATCTGGCCATTGTGCTGATGAAATGTCTACAACCCTGCTCAGATGTTGACAGTTGGGCACTGCCACTAACCTTCTCCTGGTGGTATGAAAACATTTCTGGATCTTTCTCTTAAGAAAAAAAGACCTTTTTTATGTGGTTTCACCTGTGGCGTGATCAGGAGAGTTGACCTATTTGTCTGCGAGCACACTAGGTCAGGGTTTTTCAACCAAGGTTTTCACGTCAGGGTTTTCCCTGTGTGGATTTCACATTCAATGGGGATGAATGAGCTGATTGTCTGGCACCAAATGTGTTAATCTTTTGTGGTGGTGCATTATGTTAATCTGAAAATAAGCTTTTCTACTTTGCATATTATTAGGCTGCGCTTAACATGTTGAGCAAGGTATATTCTGCACAATAAGCAGCCATGGATAAATAATTTTTGCCAATCAACCCAATGTTTTCAGACTAAATATGACTGAGCGCTACAAGATAGTTGAGATTGAAGATGGATTGTTGTGCTATGGAAAAAAACTTCATAAAGATGCTTCCTTTTACAACTTCCTCAAAAACAATCACCAACAGATGCAACCCAACATTGGATCTTTTTCTTGGTTTTCTTTGGTTTTGCTCCCTGTTACTTTCAACCCATGGAGTAGATTATACATTATATATGAAACGATGCGAACGGTTTTCATTTTGCTTAATGTCTTTGTTGTGCCTTTGGAGGTAAGCCAACTTTGCAATGAATTTTTATAAAATCACTTTTTTCTAATTGATTATGCTGTGATTATCAGCAGTGGGATTAGTTCAAATTTGCTGTGAATATGCAAACGTTTCATTGACAAGACACCAAGATTTCTGTTGTCACTATGTTTAATGATTGATAGAAAGGTTACAATATTTAGGATGAATGACTTATTTCATTATTTGACAAAGATTACACAATTGAACAGTTGTTTGAGATTAAAGCCAAACTATTTTGGTAAACGAAATTGTTTATTCACAAACGCTTCAGTGCAACAGCAGGGAGCTTCTATTTTCAACCTCAGCACCTTTTCCTTTTTACGCTTATCTATTTCAGTTGATCAGTATTTGTTCCATGTTTTTTTGTGATCAGTGTACACCAAGATAAAGATTCAACAATTTCTGATAACTAATGTTGGGGTTGGATTGATTAAAGTAACTGACACCACCCTGTCATAAAGATTGATGGCACCTTTGCTATTTCACCACATGGCATTGATTGCATTCATAGGTTATGAAAACGACTGGTTCTGTGGTCTCTCATGAGTGTCTTACATGGTGTTTCATTTCAAAATTGTGAATTAAATTTACAGTCTGTTGAGCAAAAGATTTTATTACTACTATCCTGTTGGCTGGTTCTGCAATATGTTCCCACAAAGTTGAGTTGAGACATACGAAATGCAATGATTAGGTCACATGATAAATATTATTCTATCTCAGTGCTTCTCAACCTTTAGAAAGATGGTTTGCACACTCCTTCAATGAAAATTTCATTCGCACAGCCAACTAGCGGTGCTGACAAATAGCTGTAACGTTGGATTAGACTCTAAAGAGCGATGTAGAAATTTTGTTTGATATACCAAAATAACGAATACCTACTGCAAAATGGTAAGCACAAAAATGTGTATGCTAAAGAACATCATTTATTTATTCAAAGTATGCAATTAAACCAATGGCTTTGGTGTTTTTGCATACTTCCTGCAATTTTAGATCAGTTCAATATGTCAATTCCACAACTTTGAAGAGTGAGTTTCAACTGGTTAAATATGTCAACCATATATGCTAGTCTAGCAAGCAAAAACAAATAGTGAAACAAAAGAGTTTATGACATTATTGTCCATCAATCCATACAAGAAGTTCCTGTGGTAAATTCCACACTCTCTCCTTTACCTTGTTTTGGTTATTTCTGCCCGGCAGATACAGAAGACAAAACAGCAAGCACCTGTGGCAGCCTTTGAGACTTGCAAAAATGGGTCTCGAGATCAATTCTTGAGACTCCATCTCTACTGCTTTTAATAATGACAATATAAGATACTGATCCATTGGTGCAGAAGCAGGCAATTGTTTGGGGAGGTACAAAGGATATTTTCTCAGAATTTTCCTATATTTGCTTGAAAAACTTTTATGGGAGAAATTCGTCCCAGAAATTAATTTTCTCCCAACAATTTTCTGCTGCTGTTGGTACATTATATAGTCCTTTGCCATATCATGTTTTCACAGAAATGAAAATAGACAGTTTAATAAAATTACTTGAAATTTTGTTCATGATAACTTAACTGAAAAAGTACGCTAGGCTGGGAAGAACATTGTCAGAAGCCCACTGGCTCAGTACTCTGAGCATCTGCCTCCTCACGGTTCTGAGGTTTGGCATTCCAAATGCTGCTTTCTTCTCTGAAGACATGTAGGCTATGTGGTAAATGTGTCATGTATCACATTATTTATATTATGACTGTGGTGTACGTGAATCTCACAGCATTGTCTGATCAACTGCACTGTATAGAAAAATGTGTTCATCAAAACACTGTAGTCAGGGATGATGCCTTGCGAATTGTAACAGATGCCTGTGTCCTACACCAGCGGACAACCTTCCTATCCTCACAGAATCCAACCTGCTGTGCTTCGTTGCAAAGAAGCCACACTGTCTCTAGCATGCGGTGCCATGGAGCCTGGACATCTGCTCCACTCAGCTCTCACCCCTTAACCCAGTTGGGAAAATGCAGCATCTCAAATTGAGACACCCATTCGTATCCTCTGCAGAGCAACTCATCAGTTTGTCTGACAACAATAACATATGTGCAGCACACTGGGCAGATTAATGATGGAATGCAGAGTGGTTGGAAAGCACTATGAAACTCCATACTTTCATTCCCATCGTCGGAACCCCCCTTTTGGAATGACCCTGCCAAGAACAGTATGGTTCCGTTTTAAAGCTTATACACAGGTGTCGGTCTTTGCTGCTCCTGCTTGCAGAAATGGGGGTATCACCCTTTCTGCAACTTGTGAGTGTGGTGCAGAGGAACAGGCGGTTGACCATGTTGTCATAACTGTCAAATCCATTGATCTCCCCATGGATTGCACAACCTGATGGTTCTAGATGATGAGACAATTGATTAGCTGCTCAACACCAGCCCCAAGATCTAGTGCGGTCTAGCAGTGGACAGTAACAACTCGCTCAAACAATGAACAAGTAACTTTACATTTCTCTGTTTAAACATTCAAACTATCAAGACATGAGTGCAATGTTAGCCAATTTTTTTTTGTGTGTGGTAACATGGTTTACAAAAAAGGCAATAGGGTGGTTAAATCGAGGATGTTTAAAACAAGTTTACAACAACACAACAGGGTTTTCTTATCTGCATTCATTCGCACTGTGTTTGTTATTCGGACCACAGGGTTTTCTCATCTGCACAAGTGCATACCTGTGCACAGGTTGAAAAGCACTGTTCTATCTAAAGAAAGTTGAAGCTCTGCTATTGATACATTCGTCATATTGTGTTAACTGCTCTAGTAAATTTTATTTGGCTTTTGTGCAACTGGAAGAACTTGGACAAATTAAAACTGAACAAAATGGCAAGTTAAACACATTGCAATTTCATGTTTGTGAATGCACTTCCAGATTTTCGCACTTGATAAAACTATTCTCCATGAATGTTTCTAAATTTACATATTTGCTTGTGCCATAGCATCCTGTTTATTATTTGTATTTGCCTGTTGCATGATAAAGTAATGGTTTCAAAATTGAATGCTTTTTACATTAATGCAATTCAGAAATGAGGAAAACTTACTTAGTGCGATTCGTTTTGTTTTAGTTCATGGTAAATCATATTGTTACAAACTTTGTCACTATTTCAGTTTTCTGTGCTAGCACACTGCTATCCTTTGGTATATGTACAATACATTTTGGATGCTGTATCTTTGCTGGATCAATATATTAGAGCTCATGTGGTTTATATCAATGACAAAGGAATCAAAGTGACTCATCCTGTAAAAACTGCTGTGCATTACCTGCAAACAAGCTTCATGGTAGACTTTTTTTCGTGGTTTCCTTTGGAGTTGATAGTTGCGCCCATGCTCCCCACTCCACTCAGCCTGGAACAGCAGCGTGTTGTTGCACTTCTGAAGCTGAATCGTTTTTTACAACTTTACAAGGTGAGAAAATTGCATTATTGTCTATCTTCACCTCTTTTTCTATGAACTGAATTATGCCAGTTGATGCTAGAAGTAGTATGCTTTAACATAAAGTATAGCACAATGTAGCACTTTTTTGATTGAACTGTTATTTTGTTTTTTTACTATTACCAGTTTAACTCAAAGTTGCTTTGGATTGCCTGTCATCCCACTTGATACTAACTTCTATGTAATGGAAAAGCAAACACATTGGTTCCATCTTCTGTATTTGTGCATCTATGGGCACTGGTGCCAAATTATATCTGCAGTAATTGCATCAATGTACAAAATCTTTTGCGGGTGATTTAAAAAATTAAAATTCTAACACCATGTTTGAATGTTAGCACCTTTGACACTGGATGAGTCAGAGTAGAATATGCATTGCACACCACACTGAGTTAGGAAGTTGATTGACTGGCAAGTGTCAATCAAGATTAATGCTTGATCAACACATCATGAAGTCCTTGAGACCAAGTTGCCACCAGATTCCAAACCTGCGGTTTCCTTGCATTTTCTGCTGGTGCTATTAGCTGAGTTCCTTCCAAACAGACATTCAACAAAGAACACAGCAATTTGCATTACTAAGAATGCAGTAATATTCATAACTCCCACAAAAATTTACGAATAACTGGCGACTTAACAAGAGTAACCTACAAGTGCCGCTTATTTTACTAAAGAAAAACGAGGTGATATGTAATACCAGGGCTGGATTTGGAGCGGCCATTCAGCACATAATTTTTTGTTCACAAAATATATCTATACATCTGTGTTGTTTTACTACCCAGGACAGGTCTCCAAGCAATACCAACACCGTTGACAAAACCTGAGCGGCATATGGGCAAAGTTTCACACTGTGGCAGCAAGCAAGAACAGAGATCATGTGCCACAATCACTCTTATTGCTTATTCACACCACATATATATTGGTGTTATTCTTCGCGCACATCCCGTTCGTGGTGAATCACACATTGACCGCAATGCCAACAGAGATATTGCAACAACATCCTCCTTTTTTTGACGAACCGCACTCATCGCACATTCTTTTTGTGAAGTCTGCACCTGGCGCAACCTTCACATCCTGGTCACAGCACCATTTGTTGCTATTGGAAAGCCCGAGCAGCATGTGGGCAAAGCTTCACATTGTGGCAGCAAGCAACAATAGAGATCATGCACTGCAATCACTTCATTATTGTTTGTTCAAAAATCATTGTTTGTTCACACCACATATATATTGGTGTTATCTTCATGTACATCCCGTTCGTGGTGAATCACACATCTATCACAATGCCAACGGAGAGGTTGCAACAATAACCTAACCCACCTTGTGCAAAACTTGTTGTTTTACCTAAATTTTCTTTTTTGGCCATAATTTGTGAACCAGAAACATTAGAAAGCCAATCAAGGATTTGAAAGGCTTGAATTATAGCCTAGTTTCCAATAAAAACTTGAGTCAAAAATTGGGTTTCGTGTTTGAGGCCAAGGGCCCAATGACCTCAGCCAAAAATGCCAAAACCTACCCCAATTTTTATGTTACCCACAAAAAAACAAAAGCCTAAAATATTTTTACTGCAAACCAGAACAATCACCGAGTCTTTTGAGGGGTTGAACAGTTCTCTCATCAAGACAACTGTTATGGCGCTAGAGAGCTGTTCAAGGACTCAAACGGATCGGCCAGTCTAGTAGATTGCACTCTAAAAAAATGTTTTGGTTGGGGTGTGTGGATTTTTTGTGAGTGACATCATAAGTGAAGTAGTTTCAGGGTCATTTTGGCTCATGTTGCCTGGCCTAGGGCCCAACCGCCAGGCCAAAGTGTTTCGCTGAAGATTTCGTTGGAAACTAGGCTCAAGTCCGATTCTTTTGAGCCTTTGATCGACTTTCTAGCGTTTCTGGTTCAAAAGTTATGATCTAAAATAAACAAATTAATTAATTAGCTACTAAGTCAA
>Ga0210059_1005125_pt1 | contig 21077 bp, 9 predicted proteins | sample Ectturendosymbi2_FD_188042 | JGI IMG/M metagenome (GOLD analysis project Ga0210059, IMG submission 188042) | Ecteinascidia turbinata endosymbiont from Florida, USA - Sample 2 (SPAdes) (version 2) | ecosystem: Host-associated > Tunicates > Ascidians > Unclassified | place: Key West, Florida...
CTTTTGATACTTTGGATGACCTGCTGGGGTTTCGGGTTCAAAAGTTGTGATGTAAGTTAGTAAAAATATTTGACTAATTAGCTAATTAGTTAATTAATTAATTTGTTTATTTTAGATCATAACTTTTGAACCAGAAACGTTAGAAAGTCGATCAAAGGCTCAAAAGACTCGGACTCAAGTCTAGTTTCCAATGAAAACTTCAGCGAAACACTTTGGCCTAGTGGTTGGGCCTTAGGCCAGGCAACATGAGCCAAAATGACCCTAAAACTACTTCACTTATGATGTCACTCACAAAAAACCTGCACCCCCCAGGCAAAAAAATTTTTTTCGAGTGCAATCTACTAGACTGGCCGATCCGTTTGAGCCGTTGAACAGCTCTCTAGCGCAATTGGCCGAGGAGCTAGGGCGTTGGTAAGGCAACCGAAAATTGCTGTTTTTTAGGCCGAAATCAAAGTACGAATATACTGTAGGCCAGTTCTATACGTGTTAAAGACAAACAACGTTAGCCTCTTTGAATATACTAAAAATGGTCCAACAATCATAACATTGTTGCCACGGAATCATCGCATCGAGTTTCGCTGCAATTAGAGTATTACTAAAAAGTTTTTATTAAGCTTAGCCTAACTGGTTCTTCCCGTCAACTAACACAAATCCCCCAACTGTATGTACTATTATTAGCAAAATTGCTTTGAAACAAGACTTCATATTGTCTTCGGCAGAGCACTGCCAAAACATTGTTTCGTAGGCAAAACAGTCATAGTCTGTTAACATGTGTTTTATAAACTTTTGTTCGTAACTTGAGTAAGACAGTGGAACCAAGTGTCTTCTATTAAAAAACACGTGAAAAATGACTGTTAAGAGACGATTTACGTGGCAATAAATGGCTAGCAAAATTAATTACAGTTAGACGTAATTGTAAAACGTGCTTATCATGTTTTTCAGTCAGTCGAGTGTTTTACTGTGCTTATAGATATTGCTGTACTGTGTTCATCTGACTAATGACACAATATATCAGTGCAGTAGGCTAGGAAAAGGATAACTTACGCTCAGGGGTGTAGTTGGCCAGGAACCTGCGGGAATGGCGTTCTGACATCTTTTTCACGTTTTGCTTTAAAATGAGGTTGAAGCTCATTCAAAATGGGTATTTTTTATGCGTTCCCACACCTTTTTTGTTAGCACTATATCCCTGCTAGCAAGTAAGTCCAACCACCCCCATCTTGGCTAAACTAAAAATTCCAGAAAATCGTTTCCTCCACCTGTAGTTTGAGGTTTGCTAAAAAGTCTTTCTGTTGTGGAAATAACACCAAATTTTTCGATTGCGCAGCCGCAGAAAGTGATTGGGTGAAGTGTTTTGCTAGTTAACTAACATGAGCAAATGCGATTCGACATCCAGAAACTTTTCATCGACTACCAAAGCGAGGTTTTGATCCAGTGTAGTGAGTGTTTCCCAGAAGTTTTGGGGAAAGTTAAGCTAATATTACTACTGAAGTTCCCCACTAAATATGCTGCTGAGCAAGTTTCAACCAAGTATTGCACATTTGTAATAAATGCCGCAATTGTCGTGACATGAACAAGACCGTTTGAAAGGCCGTACGACTTACGCTGACCACTTTGCAACCTGCTTTAAAAAACCTGCAGATACAAGCCAGGGGCAAGGTTCGCAGTAGTTGGAACCAGGACTGTGGAGCCGCAACTCAAACTTCGGGCTTCAACTCCAGGCATCCAAAAATTTTCGCTGCGGCTCCAGAACGATTTGGTTTATTAAAAACTAAAAACCATTGCATAATTTGTACAATTGTCTTGCTACACAAAATGCCTGTTGAATGGGAAATCAAATTTCAGGCTCTGGCTCCACCATTCAAAATTTTTGGGTTCCGGCTCCACAGCCCTGGTTGGAACCAACTTGGGTTTTGAAAATGAATAACATTGTTTTTACAAATGCAATTCCATTCGTTTTGTTTGTTTATTTTTTATGACAACTAAACTGCCCCTTAATTTCAATAGCATTTAAATATTTTCAAATTAAAACAATATTTTTGCCAACACTAAAATGATAAGTGGGGGGCGATTTTGAAGCAAAGTTCATGTTAGGGGGCGATTGAACAAACAAGATTGAAGACCACTGATCTAAAGTAATAAAAATAATTAATTAGTTAATTAGATAATCAATTTGTTTATTTTATATCATAACTTTTGAACCAGAAACGGTAGAAAGTTGATCAAAGGCTCAAAAGACTCGGACTCGAGCCTAGTTTCCAATGAATACTTACAGCGAAACACTTTGGCCTAGCGGTTGGGCCCTAGGCTAGGTAACATGAGCTAAAATGGCCCAAAAACTGCTTCGCTTACGACGTCACTCACAAAAAATCCGCAACCCCCAACCAAAAAATTTTTTTCGAGTGCAGGCTAGAAGACTTGCCCAATCTTTTGAGGGTTTAAACAGCTCTCCAATGCAATTGGCGGAGGAGCTATGGCGTTGGCAACGCAACCGAAAACTGCTGGTTTTAGGCCGAAATCTAGGTGCGATATATTCGTAGACCAGTTCAAGGCGTTAATTGCCCACATCAGAGTTTTTATTACCCAAGTTGGAATGCAACATTGCATCAAAATGAAAATCCATGACAAGCGAGAGACAGTTAGTCTAGAGCAGGAATGGGCAATTGTTTTGGGGGTCACTTTGAGAAGGCTGTGTTTAGTGGAGGACAGTATCATATGATACAGGGGATGGGCAAACACTTTGACGTCTGGGTTAATTCAAGCAGTTCGCAAAAAAAACTGCTTGATCGCACGTGGCTTTGCGCGGGAATATCTCCGCTCCTGTAGGGGTTACAGACCTGGTCGAAGTGGCAAAAGACGCAGCAAGTCTTCTAATCTGCACTCGAAAAAAAATTTTTAGTTGGTGGGTGCGGATGTTTTGTGAGTGACGTCATAAGTGGAGGACTTTTAGGCCACCTTGGCCAACTTCACCTGCCCTGGACACCAACCGTTAGATGGTAGTATTTTGCTAAAGTTTTTATTGGAAACTAGGGCTTCACACTGTGGCAGCAAGCAACATTAGAGATCACATGCCATGATCACTCTATTATTGCTTGTTCGCCCCACATACATCTGGGTGTTAGTCTTCGCGGACATCCCGTTCGTGATGAATCGCACATTCAACGCAACACCAACGGAAAGATTGCAACAGTACAAGTTGTTTTGAAACTTTTGTTGAAACATAGATTTCTTGCTGTGCACCACGATTTCCATTGATTGCTAATTGCTACAAAACTGTTAACAACCAAACTTCATTCCCTTAATGTTAAGGAGTCGGAAATTTCGGAAAGTTTACAGTCTGGGGTCGAAGTCGGAAATTTTTGAAAGGTTGGAGTCGGATATTTTACCTGCGACTCTACAACCCTGCATCATCAGACTACCACAATTCTATGGTATTGTAAAACATTTGACACTTTTTTAGGTAGTAACTGCCTATTTTTTCAGTGTGCTTTCCTTAACTGTCTCATTGCAACCAGGGTTGCGGAGTCGGAGCTACAATATCCGACCACGACCTTTCCAAAATTTCCGACTCCCGACTCCTTAATATAAAAGGAATGAGATTTGGCTGTTAAAATCAGTGGAAATCGTGGTGTGTAAGAAACCTCAATTTCAACAAAAGTTTCAAAAGAAATTGTACCATTTTAGCAGGAATTCCCAATTTAGGAGTGTGAGGTAAAAATGTTCAATTGGACATCCGGAGTCGAGTCGGACAAAAAAAAACGACTCCTTACGACTCCGACTCCGCAACCCTGATTACAACTAGCGCTTTATTCATGTGAAGTTGGCCAGCCTAATGCAATACACACATCCATTATGTTCAGAAACGTAATTTTCATCATTTAGCAACTATGTCGTGTATCAGAGGTTCAGACTGCTTGTGAAGATCGCTAAGTTTCTGTTCGTTCTCAGTATGCTGTTATTACTTGCCAGCAACTCCTTGTTGCTTGTCTGTTTTAAAACCAAGTGCAGGTTTTACAGTTACTATTTCTAACAGAGGTAAAAGTCCCCAGGTAGTGTCCCATGTATTCGCAGAAACCATCGTCCTTGAGCTTTGTCATGCAACCAAAAAGGTGCCACCAGCTCGTGTTTTCGACTAAAGGCTCTTTTAAAAAAGATTCGCGTGTAGCTTAGAGTGAAAGCTCGCATGACTCACCTGTTCGCAATGCGTGGGCGGGTCGTATTGAATTCATTTCATTCACTATCAATGGCACGCCAATCACGGCGTGATGTTACCGCCGCTAAAATAGTACCAGTAATTGGTGTTTGCCTTCACTGGTAGTATCATTTTCGCCTATTCTTGCGTCTGACTGCTAAGCGATGGCAACGCTGGGATTATTACGGGATAAATTGTTGTAAATTATTAACGCCACCGAAATGGAGTATCTGATGCTGCGAACGAACTACGTTTGTTGTTGCGTGTTGAACGCGAGATTAGTTTTTAAAGAGATTTTAGATGAAAGTGTTAATGCTTAGAGCATTTCTCCTGACAACTTGATGTCTCCGATATTTTGTCTCACTGACAGACAGATCGTCACTTGTTTGTTTCAGTTGCTACAGCCCATTAGCGAACGTACTAGCAACCAAAACTCATGTTGCTTTGCACACCGTCATAGTGTAGTCTCCAGTGGTGTGTATGAAATAGGTACTGGTATACATTTTCAATTATTACTTGAAACCTGCTAGAAACATTAACGTAACAATCAGTGATTAAAATGAAGCCATATTGGACGTTTCGAAAAACACTGAGCAAAAAGCAGTGAAACAAATGTTTTGCGAAACCTTCAGTGTGTGTATTTATTTAAATCATGATTTATTGCAACATTGTTCTTTTCCCCACGGTTTCCGAAACTGGGGCCCACGAACCATTGGAGTCCGCGACGACTGTACAGGAATGCGTGAAGATATGAAAAAAAATAAAAAGTCGAACATACATTCTACAATGTGCACACTGTCAGAAATTTCCGAGAATTGGTAAATAGAGCAGTAAGAAGCAACCCGTCCGTCCCATTGACGTTGTCAGTTTTGTAAACTTAAACATTATTCAGCGTTATTTCTTATTCGTTTTGTATTATTCTTTCATGCTAGTTGGGCGAAAAAGTTGATGTGCGACGTAGGATTGGAGTCCGGAAAAAAAAATCCGGAAATGAGGTTCATGGCCCAAAGACGTTAGGAAACCCTGCCTTACATACTTTTGCAAAACATAATTTAGTCGAGATTTCACTTTGTATTGGTAACTGCCAATTTCAATCGACTTTTCTGATGTCTATATTCATCTTGAAGCAAGTAGCGGAAGCGGGAATCTCAGTAATGTTTATGCACACATGCGCAAACATTGCATGGTATGATGATTTTTTCGAGTTTGCCAGGTTGTGAGAGTTGAGCGAAACCTGTTTGCACTGTTTGATTGGCAAGACTTCTGCGCTAGTGAACTGTTGTCAATCCATTTTCATACATCTTTATTCCGGTTTCTAATCACATTCGTCAATGCTGTTTGACATTTCGACCCTGGCATTATGTCATTTGTTAATCCAACACATCCTAACAAATTGTTGGTTCACAGAGAGTCATCCCGCAACATCGAAGTTGGAACTGACGATAGGCATATCAGGTCGGTAACTATAAACTGCATCGAATGCCAGCATTACGCAAGTGGTCCACGTGTTGTTTTACTAAGTGTTCTACTTTTGTGTGGACCTGTTAAGATTTCATGTTAAAGAAAGTGCTTCATGCGTTTGTTTCTAAACTACTTTTTTTTTTAAATCGCGATCAGTTCCATGCTTGTTCTGCCTTGGTTTATATGCCAAGAAGAAAACATCGCGTGGTGAACGTTTCATTGTGGTCTTTTTTTTTTCTTGGTTACGTATAATTTGTCATCTTCTATTTTCACCTGTAACTGTGTTACATCTGTACCTGATTGGTGGCGCACGATCTCCTGTAGCAGAAGCGAATCGCGCGGTCGTGAATCAGTGCAACGAGCCATGATTGATTCGTTGTTGTTTCGTGTGCATGCGATTTGCCCCGGTGGGTGTTTACTACACGTGGAACAGCATGACAAGGCTAGTTTCGGATTTCTGTAAGCTTTAATTATGAAAATTGCCTTCATTCTTTATCAAGCGAGCACTAGAAGAAATTGATCACTGCTTTTGAAGTACATTTTTACACCTGTGTGTTGACAGAACACGCGCGGATCGTTTTTCATTTTTGAAATGTCTGTTGCAGTTGCTGTAGGCTTATTCTTCTTTCTGGCGATGATGGTGGTCGGTGGTATCTACATGTGTCAAAAACGATCGCAGAACGCTCCGACGAAATCCTTGCTCAAGCCGAGCCTGACGGAAAACACACCGGACGCCATAATACAAGGTGCGTTTACGCGCGAGTAGCGATTTTTACGGTCTGTTGAAGGCAGGTGTGACTGACCGACGTGCTTTTTTCTTAACGTATAAAACTGTTTGTTCGTTTAATTGCCGAAGGCGCTGTAGACATGTCGTTATGCTGCTTCGACAAGCGGAGCATCACCGGGATTCCCCGGTCAGAAAGCACTACGTCAAGCGCTGATTTTTCTTACGAATACGTTCTGTGACATCTGCCTACTTTTTACTAAAAACATGTCTTGGCATCGAGTAATGAAATTGCATCGTATTTCCAAGGCCAAAATGAAATTGCGTTTGATCAAACAATGGTTAACGATCAAATTTCATGTTTAGCAACATAACAAAATGTTTAACTACCGAAGGTTTCAACGTGCATGGTGTATTTTTGTGCTAGACCAATTGTCAGAGCCGTGGTCGAGCAGCGGTTCAGGAGCGGGATTGCCATTACTTGTTCACAGAACTATTGCCAGACAAGTCCAGCTCCAGGACGTGATTGGTAAAGGAAGGTAACTCACCAAAAACACAAAAGCTCTACTGGTAGATGGAGCGGACTGTTGAATGGGTGCTTAGTGCGTGGTCACGTTCAGTCGTAGCAACATTTAGTGTCTTTATAATTTTGAGATCAGCTTTTTTTCAAAGCTGAAATTAATTCGATTGATTTTTTTTGTTGATTAAACCATTGGCATTGTTTATTATTACTAAGTTGTACGTTGTACTTTTATTTTCTTGCATTGTAACTCGATCCATTTGCTCATTGCTGGATTCGCCCACGTGCTGCTTAACAAATTTCAGTTGCGTGGATAGCGCCGCGTTGTGTTGTACTCATTGCAATAAAAGATTAAAAATAAATAGCAACTTGGGTTTCATGACGTTTCGGGTCTAGCCCATGCGCCGACAACCGGACAGGCGTACGGAACAGAATTTCAAAAATTCCTTTTCATTTCCTGTCTAGCAAATCCGCTGACGCGAGATGCTGCGGTTACTTGTGGCCCATCATTAACAAACGCTGCGTACGTTCGAATGTAAAGCGCGTTTCGCACATTTCTACGGACTACTTAATTGTAGATTGTAGCTGTGATCAAACAGCACTGACCTCTGCCCACGTAGGTACGGCGAAGTGTTCCGCGGCAAATGGCGGGGCGAGGACGTTGCTGTCAAGAAGTTCATTACCCGCGACGAACGCTCGTGGTTCAGGGAGGCGGAGATCTACCAGACCAACATGCTGCGTCACGATAACATTCTGGGGTTCATTGCCGCTGATAACAAAGGTAAATATCAAGCGCCTCGCCGTCAACGTGATTTCTCGCTTTTGAAAGTTAATGGTGCTGAAAAGCCTGTGTTGATTTCTTCGCTCTCTAAGCTCACGTGGGTTTCCCGTGGTTGCCTTCTGTTTATCAAAACGAACGCCCAGTGTCAGTAACTTGTTACTGAAAAAGGATGATTTCTGTTCGGTGACGCGCTTGACATTCGACGGAAGCGTTCGAATGAGTGCTGATTGGTTTTGTTATCAAACGCTTGTTTGAGCTTGGTCACCCCTCGTGGTAGACGCACCGCTCTGGTGAAAAACCGTTGCGAACTCCTGGCAGCAGGACGCGGCACGCGAAAGACATGACAAAAGTCAGACCGTGCTACGTGGCCGGTTTGGACGCAGGCGCGAGCTTTTTTCATCGGGTGGGGGTGACGCATCAAGAAAAAGCAACAGTTTTTTTAGCAAATGCCTGCAAATCAAGTTTGAACTCTTTTGGCATTTCACGAACGCTGTATCACTCAGATGTTGGGACGTGGACGGAGCTGTGGCTTGTCACGGAGTATCATGAAAACGGTTCGCTGTTCGATTACCTGCAAGAAACGACGATCGACGTGCCAACAATGTTTAAGCTTGCTTGCTCGATTGCAAACGGTCTCACTCATCTCCACAACGAGATACACGGCACATTAGGTGAGATCTGATTTTGCCGTTGGCGCGAATCAACGCAAATGCCTTCGTCCAGTTGTGTTTTTGTGATGTGCTCGTTAAAGCCAATTCAGTTCCATGATTTTATTGCACGACCGCAAGTTGTAGATTGCCAGTGAATCATGTATGTTTCTTACAACTGGTTGAAAGTAAAATGATAGCATTCGTCACGGAAGATGTTTCTTGGTAAATTATGGTATTTCTTGGCAGTGTGTAATACCTGGAACTTAACCATGTTGCAGAAGAAGCTTGGCCAAAACCGCATCGTAATATATACATCATATTAATAATTATTCTTCATCTTTTGAGCCTGCTCTTCTAACCACTGCTTGGCTGCACTAGATCTCGGGGCAGATGTTAAGCAGCCATTCGATAGTCTCATCGTCCAGAACCGTCAGGCCGTGCCTGCAGTCCATGAGGAGGTCGATGGACCTCCAACATATTGATAATGTTGGAGTATAACTGAAACTACAGCACTCATTCGGTGTATTATAATGCCCGTCGAAGCTTTGGCGGTAGTTTATTGTGAATCCTAACATGAGTTAGCTGAGCTTTTAAATTATTAATGGCGGGCTGTGGTATACTGCAAGTGTAAAGCTGAATTGGCTTTGTTCCTCCAGCGCTCGCTTTTGTTGTTGCCGTGTGGCTAATGACGTTGGACCACTGATGCGAAGAACGAAAGCGCACACCGAAAGCAGATGCAACCGATTAGTCAATCTCGATTGAACACATTTTTCACCGTTTGTTTCATTATTCCGTTTCGTTGCACCAAGTCCACTCTGTCTAAGACGCTGATATTTTAATCTTATAAATCCTGTTCTCGTTCAGCTCATTTCGTTTTGGGTGAGATTTGGTTTTGCCCATCGTTTTTGGTAGGACATTAAGATCGTGTTGTCGCGTCCTAAGATTTTACATCCTGCGATTTTCCTGTGTGTTAAAAGTGATCATGTCCATCGCTCAACCCCAGAGCTAGAAAGGTTTCCCAGTCAGAATCTTTCACGATCCTCATGTGGATCTATTATTCAATGCAATATTAGTCTTTTGATCAAATGACGCGGTTCTGTTGAGAAATTACACACAGATTCCTGGGCCGTTTCAGTATGCCTCGGAGGTTTATGTCCTTGTCGTGAAGCTGAATTATGTAGCAGTAAGACACAGATACAAATCGTTTCGTTTCAGGCAAACCTCCGATTGCCCACCGAGATTTGAAGTCGAAGAACATCCTGGTCAAGAAAAACAGAGAGTGCGCCATTGCTGATTTAGGTTTGGCCGTCCGTCACAATTCAACCACCGACACAATTGACATTCCCTCGAACGACCGCGTGGGAACCAGAAGGTATGAATGCCATCAATGCTTGTGCCCACAGGCAAAAAGGTTGCGTTAGCATTGCAACATTCAAAAAATAGAAACAAGTGCATTGTTTAGGCCGGGTAGATCGTAAGCATGCCGGCCTCTGTATGCAAAGTAGCTGGTGCGTGAAAGAAGTGGTAACCTTTAAGGACGGGTAACCAAACTCGGGATGTTTAAACCAAACCACCCACGTAAATTTTCTTAGTAGTTATGGTTCTATTACTAGGTACCTTTCGTACATATTCCTAGCTGCTTTACAGATGATATTTTAGAACTATAAATCCAACTAACTTTATCGTAACCATGAGCTCATATTTGGTTGAAACAATGTTCCACGTTTTATGCTTATGCGAAGAGTTAGCGCTGATCCTTTATATTGCACGAAACAGTAGTAAATCGATGGTGTTTGTGCGCTTGTGACCCTTCGGCAATCTTGAGCAGATAGCTCGTCCATGCGGTGCTTGAGCCAATGCGTTTGTTGCTTGAAGAAACGGTTTCCTCCTTCAGGTTTCTGCTTTTCGACTTTCTCAGTTGTACTTTGAAACCACCATGACAACTCCAGACAAGCTGCGTTGAGCTTAGATAAACTTGAGCCAATCACGCATGTAATTCTCTCAGTTATTAGCCGGCTCTGAGGACTCTACGGTAGAAGTTTCTGCGTCATGCAGATTTTTCGATTACGCAAGCCACTTGAACATGTTGCTGCGGTTTCTCGGCTTCGTGTTGCGTTTGAATTTTTCGTTTCCTGCTCGCTTTGAGCTCGTGATTGGATCCCATGACTTGATCGGTACTGTTTGAGAGCCCGGATTTTAATGTCTTTCGGGGCTTGCTAGCAATGTCGGTTTGAGTAATTAACGTCCGCGGACACGGATTTCCACGCGAACGTTCTTTTGACCCCATGCTTCAATCGTTGTCAGCCACAGAGCCAAAAAAAGTAACTCATATCGCTTGTGATTGGCTCGCAGTGCTCATTGCTTTTCTCCCTAACCGCAAAGCTTGATTTGCCATTCGACACGTTCATTCTCCATCAGGTACATGGCTCCGGAAGTGCTTGACAGCAGCTTGAATATGCACCACTTCGACTCGTTCAAGCGCGCTGACATCTACGCACTCGCGCTTGTTTACTGGGAGATCCTTCGTCGCTGCAGTGTTGGTGGTGAGTTCTTAGGTTGCTCCTAATTTTCGCTTGAAATTGCTTTCGGTTCAAGTCTTATTGCGCCTTTAAACATTAATGGAAAATTAATCTGTGTAGAAAGTGATCCTAGTCAGTGGTTTAATGTGTGCGACCTATGTACAGTGCATTCAGGTAACTTGTCTCCACAAAAGGTGACACAAGCGAACCAATTAAACAACATTTTTAAGGAAATCGATTTCACGTAACACGACTCAACCTCACTCCTAAAATTACGGCGCATTTAATATTATTTTTTGTTTTTCTGCAAGATTGGCAAACTTGTTGAAGTTGAACTTCCATTTAAGTAATGTACTTCTGCCACGTCCACAGATTTACAGTGAATCTAATCGAAATTGATTTTGCATGGCAGGAAACAGCCTTGAATACCAGCTACCCTACTATGACGTCGCCCCAGACGACCCAACAATCGAAGACATGCGATTGATTGTGTGCAAGCAAAAACTCAGACCGCACCGAGAGAACGCATGGGACAATTACGACGTATGTGTGAAGCGTGCTTTGCGTGTTTCGCTGGAGATGTGAGCGCGTGCAGTTCGTGATACATCCAAGATTGATGTATGGGGTGTAGCACAGATCTGTGATTCGTGCGTTATTGTCGCTAAATGCGGCGCTAGCGGTGTCGCGACGCCGGCCATATTGTGGCGACAAGTCAAGAGATGTGCCTCAACCAGAAGTTCCGCACTTGCAGGGACTTTTGAAAGTTTCTACATCCGGGAGAGGTAAACTAACTGGCGTGCCGCTCAACTATTCGTGTACGATAAACAAACATCTTTTCTTGAAATTGTCGTTATCATTGACACAGCATGCATATTCTCAGGTGTAGAGTAATGATGTACCACCTGTCAGGGCTTCCATGTTCATGGAAATCATGGACACTTTAGTTATCGTCAAAAGTCATGGAAAAGTTATGGCAAAAATGTTAAATTGGTGAGTTGTGGAATTTTGTTTGAAAGATTAAAAGATTCTAGCATTACCAGAAAGTAAAAAAAAACAAAAACGGAATAGGATTAGAATTCTGGATTCGATTTAATTCTTATGGACTAAATCCCGGGTTAGTAAATTTTTCTCAATTGCCCATCCCCAAGCTGTTGCCCTAGGGGCCTCGGGTCTGTATTGGTTATTATTAGGGCCATTTTTATGACCTAAAAAATTGATTATATGACTTTATTTGACCAAACAAAAATTACTGAGCTAGAATATGCACAACTACTGTACAAAGAAGCATTACCAGCAAAAATAGGCATAAGGGATGTAGCACCATGTTTTGTTGAAGCCCCACTAAAATAAACATATCAAAACATGATGAAAACATATATTATGGTTTGAACTTTGAAGCAAATTGAAAGCATGCATGGACATTGGTTGGTTTCATTGGGGCAGCAAGAACATGTATTTTGGACAGTGCATTACATTTCATCCAAATACGGTAACTTGGTTGACCTACGTCTTTTCCAACATTCGCGGGGTACACAAGTGGGTTCAATTTGCAGGATGCAGTTTAGACCTATCGATGTAGTAGTTTCACCGGATATTTTCATATTGTTTCAATGGTTTCCTTATTGAATTAGGTTGAAAATATGCAAAATATGACTTATGACCTAACATGGAAGATACGACTTTTTATGGCTTTATAACTTTTGATATAGACTTAGTAGGGATGCGATTTCTGTTTTAAAATTCGTTTCACAGCTTCCTGAATCACAGAAAAAATACGACTTTAATGATTTTAAATGGCCCTAGTTACTGTATTACGTAAATTTACAGCAAAATGCATCTAGACTGTAACTAATGTATGCTGTCATTGTTATGCAGTACGTTTCTTAATTTTTTTGTTTGTTGTACCTTTCATTGGCGTACTGTGTTGTACATGCCGGTATGGTAGAAATATGCATTTTGTGAAACGGCTGATTTACCATTTAAAGTATGATAATATGTCGTAAAGCGGAGGTGTACTTAATAGTTGTAAGGCGGAAACACTCGATAATGGAAGCTTATTATGCACGTAACTCAGGGTAAAAGCTGATAATGCCTACCCAGTAGGCGAAATGTACACGTTGATAAGATCGTACTGTCTGATTCTTTGCTATGAAAGGATTCCTCTTGATAGACAGTAAAAACTCATGAAACATTATTAATATTGCCATTGGAAGTCATGGATTTTGATTGTTGAAATTTTGTGGGAACGATGCCTGGCCTTAATCAAATCCTAATTTTAAACCACTGGTGAAATCTCAACTCACTCTTGATTTTTCTCTTCAAAAGATTAATTGCAGTGCGCGCGCGGTTCATATGCTCCAACCTGTTACTATGTAGTTAGTACTAAACTAGTAATTATCTTGACTGCGGAAACTAAGGTCACGTTTTTAATGGCAGACTTGTGTTGAGCATAACTGAACGAATTGAGAAAAAAAGGCAATAGCTTCTTTGTCTAAAAAAACGACAAGTGCTCAATTGTTTTAATGAGTGGTTGTTGCTCGGGTTCTTTCTAAAATATCGGTCGCACTAATAATGTGATTGGAAGATTATCAAAAGTTCACTAACTAGCGGTTCGTTATAAAGAGAGACTCAGTCTTTTAAGAGTCGTTTTGGTCACTCTGCAGTGTCTGCAGTAGCGAATGAGACCAAAGCACTAACGATTCTCGTTGGCTGATCGATTGTTACGTCAGGGACTTCCTGACATATATAGCTCCGTGGCTTATTTCCAAATGTCACGTATGACTGGTGGACGTTGCCTGACATCCTTTTGCCGAAGATTGTTAATTTGCTGATAGCGTTATCTACGAAAGCCTTCGTTAAACCACTGCAGTCTGGTGCGGTTGTTTGAATTCGTGGTTGGTGTCTAGTTAGTGCCACACGTTCATGCAAGAGTTCACTTTCCAATGAAACAATTTTCTGCTCATCTCCCACCGAGCAATATTCTGGTGCCAATGGCATCCAACTCCGCTCATGTTTGCGAATTGTATCGTTCTGCTGAGAGCGTGTTATCAATTAGTAAAGAGATCACGGTTTCTCGACTGCATGTAGTAACAAGTAACGTTGCCCACACATTTGTTGCAAAATTATTTTAGCAACATGTGGCTATTTAGTTGTGAGCAAAGAATTGTTTGACACAGATTAGTGTTAGGAACGTTCCACAACGTTTTTTTACTGAAGTTAATTTCCCAGACGATGATAAGCGTGTTCTCTTACTGGAATAGATAGATAGGTAAATGAAGTTCTGCAGAACAGATAAGTATATTCTATTCTGATAATTTGAAGCCAGTATTGCGGCAATGGGATGCATTGTATTAAACCGAGCATAAGCATGACCACGTTGTGGAAGACGTGGATTCGAGAGGAATTGGTTGACCACGTGGACAGATTTGTATATCATGATCGTTACGTGCCGGCAGCATCCCATCGCTCCAAGCTTATTGTTTCTTGGAATTCATCGATCGATTTTGTATGTGTGCGTGCTTTCCCAAAACCTCCAGCAATGTTAGCAGCGGGTTTTTGTGTTGGCAAAAGCACTGGGTTGCTTGCTGGGATTTGCGTTCATTGTTAGTCGCAGACTGTCGGACCAGTGTTTACCGCTTGATTCAACCTTGCTCAGCTTGGTGCCTCTAAGACAAGTTTTAAACAAAACAAACTGGTTCCACTCGCGTTTGTGCGAGCAATGGTTTGCGTCACAGAGGTATGCACAATCATTGTCCTTGCCATACTTATGCATAATGCCGGTTTGCTGCTGCCCGCGTTCACCCGAAGCTTTGCAAAAAGTCAGCTGTAAAGCTTATTTTACGCTATCCGACATTTGCCACGCATTTAATGCATTTGCTGAATGAAACGCTGCAGCAACAAATCGGGCGATTGTGGGAGTGAAAATTAAACATTCGCTTCGTTTCACAGAGTACTCGTGGTATGTGGAAGCTGATGCAGGAATGCTGGTACGAGAACGCGAGCGCGCGACTGACCGCTCTCCGCATCAAGAAATCCATCGCGCGGTTGCAAGACGAAGAGGGCGTTAAAAATGTCTGACAGACTTAGAAAAGCAGTTCTGCTACATTGTCTACTTGTCCGCAACAGAACTGATGCCAACCGGGCTTGCTTTTTTTGCTGCGTTTGAAAGCACTGCCCTTCTGAATGAAGGATAGGAATGAAAACTAACGGAAAACGGCGCGGCGCGTCAAAACCGTCTTGCCAGAGCCAGACTGTGCTTCCCAGCATAAGGTTTTTATCAGGTGTTCGCCAGCGCAACGTGTACAGACAGTTTGGGAATCTTGGGACGATCAGAACGAATGGTGCTTTGCCACCAAGCGGAGTCATTTGCGGATCACGCAGTCAGCAAAGATTCGGAAACGTTGATTGCTTTGCTGCAGAACGCTTCACTGTTTGGTGCGAGGCATGCCGCCTGGACAAACAAATCTTCGCATGCTTGTTGCTTCAAACTTGCTATGGTGACGCCGTTCAGCTAGAAAGTGGTGAAGATCTGCCGCGCGAGACGATCGCTATCGTTCGTCCCGAACAGCTCTTCTGCTTTTGCGCCGTTGGTACATGGCTTGCCGTGTCTTGAGTTGTATTTGCTTTTGCTTTTTTTTCTACACATATTGGGTGTTGGATCGTTTCTTGCATCAAAGTTCAGACACTATCGCTGTACGCCTTTTCATTTTCATCAAAACCCTTTCTGTTCGAATTAATGATCGTGCGATCTGTAAAACACTTTTCTTTCTTTAACTTGATCAAGTTCGCTTTTAGATTCTCTGTCGAGAAAATGGAAAGGTCAACCAACGTCACAAAGTGCGACCTTTAAACGTTGCGTTCCGTATGTTGGAACGAGAAGAAAATTGAAAACTCTTGTTGCCTTGGTACAGCAAGTATTTCCATGATTTTAATGAAATGCAAACGTTTTGACATTTTTAAAGAGGTTTGCTCACTCGGATACGTCTTATTGCTTCTAGTGTGCTGTTTGTTTGTTTGCATCTTCTTCACGTCAGCCGCGATCGTTCGGCTTTAGCGCTTCCAAACAACTGAACGAGAAATTGTCGTGCATGCAATCCATGCCACATTTCCTCATTCCCAATAGTTTTCTATGGAACGGGTATTTCTGCACACTTTTGGAACACCAAAACTCATGAGTTTTGTCTTGATATATATTCAAGTATCTTAATCCCAGTGTTGGTCTTACAGCGTATCAAAATGCTTCTTCACGTAATTTCATATTTCTTAGCTACAGAGAAGTGATGGCCTTAAGTTAAAGACTAGGAAATCCGAATTGGCGTGGATTGTGTGCTGTGCGGCAAAGTTTGGTGTCTGATTCGAAGTGACCACCCAAGGCTAACTGCACCGTTGTCATCCTCACAGGAGGGCTGAAGTGTTGTGAAGCGCTGAACGTTTCATCAACTGACCCACATTCGATGTTTACGCCTAACTTTTTCCGTCTGTTTTTGCGTTATCTCTTGTGTTATTAATCACCGATAAGGTCAGCTGGGTTTTTGTTTTTAAGCCTTGAATGACGACCCGATTTAGAGCAAGTTTGAAGTTGATGTTCGGCCGCTTGACACCGCCCGCAATCGCTTTGAAATGTGCACGTTTTTCGGTTTTGTTTTTTTTCCTGTTAATCACTGAATGATGTGGAGTCCCAATACCCTGGTTTCAGTTGACGATTTACGAAAACGGGTTGCCGTTTGCGCCTTGCTAGCAAAGCATTTGATTCATCGAATCCTACCGGGATGTTTCCAATCAACTGACCTCGTTCAGTGCTGCGTTGAAAAATCGATCACGCGGATGGGTAACAATGATCCATAGTCTGTGACTGGGTATCTACAGTAAGCATGCGATGTTTTCAACGTTAGTGGTTGTGCGCCAAGTTGCCGCTGTTTGTATAATTCTGTCTGCTGATGAAAGTTCAATTTGCATTGACAAAGCGGGGCTTATGTTTGTTTGAGGCAAAGGGCTATGTAAGCTGTACGAGCGAAGCAGTGTTGCAACTTCTTTAGCGCCTTGCAACCCAAGTGACAGCTGCTTATCTACACTCAAATTTCTTTTAGTATTTGTAAAATTTGAAGGAGCACTTGTTTTTTCAGGGTGTGAAAGCAGAGTCCAGATCGTTCTTGGAGGAGACAAACCCTTACATTTTACTCTGACTTTTGTTTCTGCTGTACACACGTGTTGTTTAACAGCTCTTTCTTTAATATCTTGATCTCTCTTGAATAATCGTGAACGCGACAACTTTTCCATAGCAGTGTAACTTTGGAACAGTGTCAGTTAACGTTTATGTGATTTTTAGTTGTGGACGATTTTACAGGAAATTGTTTTCGCACTCGTCATTCACCGATGTAAATATAATAACAAAGAAAAACGGACTTGAGTATATAACCTACTTCCCCAACCTATAGCTCCAGCTAACAAAAGGCGAGATTGGCGTTCCCGCAGGAAGGATTTAGCAGCGTTTTTCCTTGCAGGTTCTCTGAAGCCATTGCAGCATGTTAACAACCAGGTCCATCGTGGTTGGCAGTAGCGGACACAGGCTGATTTGGTGGGGGGGATGCGATATCGATTTGAAATGAACCCAATGCTTGACAGGACCATATTGCGTAAATCAATCACTTTCGCATACGTACATTTACGAGGAAACAAGTCTAAGTTTGGTTTAGTTTAGAAGTTTGAGTGATAAAACTGGTCAAACTTTAACACTGCACCGCTACAGAACCAATAAGCAATGTGGCACAACAACGATCTGGTGACGTCACCGGCGTCGGTGCAGGTACATTGAGGACTAGAGATAAACAATTCATGTGACGACATAATACTTATTGTCATTGTAGGTTACGTTTGTTACAGCACAATTACTGGTAGCAGTAGCCAACGTAGTGTTGTTGACTTGTATGTTGCAGCAAGCGGGGGTAGTCACTTCGATAAGGTTCAGATCAGTGCTCTTCAAATGGGGAACCTTACAGTTTTTAATTATCGTTTGGAGTAGTCTGCAACACTCAGTGTATAATAATTGTTATTGCAGGTAATTTTGATGAAATAAGAACATAAGCGGGTTGATTGTGTTTATTTTGCAACCGAAATTAAGAGAACGGAAAGAAACAAACAATTCGTAATGAGGTAAAGCACGAAAGTAACAAAAAGCGAAAGCGAGAAAGCACGATCATTCATGGGCGTCCGTAGAAATTTTTCCATGGAGGCAACGTCGACATTTTGTTTATCATTTTCAAATAGCTGAGGATCAGTGTTCCCTCGGAGATAATTTTGCACTGAGCAAATATTTGTTTTAGTGAGCATCATTATTTTAGGGCTGAGTAAGTGGAGTTTTCAATGAATTACAAACTTTGTGAATTATATAATAAATATACAATCTTATAAAAATACGAACAAAATAACATTTCATTCAAATAGCTTCTTGTTTGCGTGTTTTTCCATTGCTTTGGAATGTTGCAAGTGCGCGAGAATGAGATTTCACTGCGGAACAGTTCTGGTGGTCCTGAGTATTTGCGCACTCAGAGGGAACATTACTGACGATGCAATGCAAATGGACGTTAACAAATCGCTTTATCCTTTCTACACTACAAACGAAATGCCCCATGTTACGGTAACAATCACAAAAAAACGCTTCGCTGGCAGCAATAGCCAGGTATATTAGTATTACGACAATTTACACAGTAGGCCACCTGCAGATTTTAAACGCAGGGCATTTCTTTTCAAGTAAGCATTGCAATGATTTGTAAAGAAAGAAGCATTGGATTGCCATGGTTTTCAACGAAAACACAAATTATGACTTTAATTTACTTAGCAAGCAGGGCCGCATCCAGCTGGTATATTCAACTGAACTAACAATTGAACATGTTTCTGAAAATTTCGGGGGGGATTGCCCGGTTGCTCTCCCCCTAATTGCAATATCAGCCAGCGAGACTTGTCAGCATCACTTAGAAAGAAGAGATGCAAAAGTCTGGGATCTCGTCCAAAGCGATCAATGAAACCTTGCTACACAAACTGGACAATTAAGCAGACCTGTATGTTGACACGACTACGGACAAACTCACTAAAATTAGAACACCACGCAGGTTTTGCAAAACTGATCAGATGAATTGTGAAAACTCGCCGCAGCAAATATAGCTTTGCACTCAGTATTTACTCAGATATCAGAACAACCTTAACAATCGAGACGTATTTCCACAAGCCTGCATAGACGTATTCTAACAAGCCACGTAATTTTGTATTGCATAAAAAAACCCTACATAAGTGCAGTTGGACACTCAGGCACATTGGTCACACTCGCACTAATTATGGATTTTTCAAACCTGTGGAAGCATTGCTATAGACTCACTCATACTTCTTTTCACAAAGTACAAATGTACGTGGCTCACCGCCATCAGCATGTCACTGTCTCGCTGCATTACCTACCAAGATGTGTGCGTTCAGAAGTCTCATGCAACAAAACGCCTGCTACCGTAATTTAAAGTGAACCTATGCGGGTTTGTTGCCACGGTATTGTTATGCAATAAAGACCAACAGCAGAACAATCCGCTCGCGACTTTCGCAAACCGCCTTTGCAGGCAAACGAAGAGACATGAGTGAACTGCAAGCTCATCACTGCATGACACTATAAGTGTGAACCTGATTCTTTGTGCAGTGTGAGTTTCATACCGGCAAAAAAACTGTCATTGCAAGAATCAAATCAATTAATCGGAATTTAAGATGCCGACGTCAGGCTTTTCGAGAAATAGTTGGTTCTTAATCCCAATTTCCAGGGGGGAAACGGGCATTTCCCCCCCTGCGAACGCCCGTGCTATCATTGACTACTTTATATTAGGTTCCACAAACAAGGCCAGCTCATCTAATGAACCGAAGAAACATTTTTGACTAATTGTTAACACAAGTTAATTTGTAGTATTTTAGCGATTAAGTAATGTGCAGTACAAAAATATTTTTGGCAATGATTTTCAATGAAATCAAGTGTCATGTCAACACCTCTTTAGGTCTGGTGGGGCGTTGCATCCCCTGCATCCCCCCCTGTGTCCGCACCTGTACACAACGACACCTTTGAAACACTCAAACGCGCTTTTAAAAGGCAATATATACATATTTTATACATGAAAAGAATAAAGGTCACTAGTCACTCTAATAAATTTCTCGAAACTTTTGGTCTTGATGAAGTGTAACCTGAAATTGCAAACCTAACAATGCAGAAAATAGCAAAACAAAAAATTATAAATTCTCGTGCAGAGTTTCCAATAAAATTTTATCATTCTGTGTCCATAAACAGTGTCTAGAAATCTGCCAGTGTCCAGAAATCTGATAAAATCGTCCAGAAATCTGATAAAATCTGCCAAATCGGCATAAAAAATCTAATTGGCCAAAAACGGCCAAAAAAGACAAATTTCATTTGGCCTTTTTCAAGCATGAAAAAAGCCAAAGATACTGAAAAAAGCCAAAAATTACAAATTTGGCCTCAACCAAGCCAAACTAGCAACACTGCAAAAAACTCGAAGGAATGAATGCTGGCACTTTGCCCTGGAAGGAGGTTATTGCATCACAAGGGCATTGAAAATGATCAGAAAATATTTTTCCACGTCACAGCGGGAAATGTGAAGTTTGCAGCGAGTCAATGACCAACTTCTGCTCATCCATTTAATTTTTTGTGTGAAGCGACTATATCGTGGTTACACAATTGTAGAAATATTGTACAGTAGGTTGAAAACATTTTGTAGAGACAGCAGAATATGAATCGAAAAAAAGCGTCTGATTTCGTGCTGAGCTGAACTTTTGTCCAAAAATTGTTTCTGGCATGTCTGATCTGTAGTCATCTTTAGCAGAGTCAACAGTTAATTTAGCGCACTTCACTTTTAGCCTATCTGGCATGTAGGCTACATTTACCGTTAAGTTTGCTGTTATGGAATTTATGTTGTCACTGAGTGCTCTAACCTAGCCTGTAGGCAACTGCGTTGTAAGTTTGTTGTGGCGAAATTTCGATGTCTTCGCTAAACTAATAAGATGAGTTGCACTCATTCATGGAAGCTTGTAGGAAAAAATATTATAGTCTACTGCAGTGGTTCCCAACCTTTCCAGTGTCATGGACCCTTTTGACATTTTGGCTGAAAGCTGTGGACCCTCTTATAAAGCCAAATCAAACCCTGCTCCGGAACATGTCGTTTAATCATCCAAAAGCAGTATACAACATAACTTTAGAAA
>Ga0210059_1005126_pt1 | contig 21076 bp, 15 predicted proteins | sample Ectturendosymbi2_FD_188042 | JGI IMG/M metagenome (GOLD analysis project Ga0210059, IMG submission 188042) | Ecteinascidia turbinata endosymbiont from Florida, USA - Sample 2 (SPAdes) (version 2) | ecosystem: Host-associated > Tunicates > Ascidians > Unclassified | place: Key West, Florida...
CAGGCATATGCTCCTTGTGGTACGCATAATAAAACGAGCGAATATGCGTAATAAACAATGCATTCATACAGCGAGTCATCACCGACGGACTGGTAGTCAACCCCATAGGTACTACTGTGTACAAGAACGAACCAAAACTTGTTCTTGTACAAAGGAGATGCCAATCCTTTTCTCGCACCCCGATGCTGTAGAACGCTTTAACGACATCGAACTTTGAAAAGATCGTTTTATTGGCAACTACCATCTTTAGATCAGAAATTAGTGGCAATGGAAACATCACGGGAACGAGTTGCGAGTTAAGGTAGCGAAAGTTTGTGACAATGCGGTATCCTCCGTCTTTCTTGTTGATGGCGAAGCTGGGGGCGGACCAAGTCGACAAACCTTCGATTACAAACCCATACTCGCAAAATGTATCGAATTCTTTTTTCATTGCAGTTAACGCTTCTGGAGACTGTGGATAAACCTTGGCTATGCGTGGTTTCGCATCAGGCTTTAACAACTCGAGTGTTTGCAACAAGGGCATTCGAGGCCCCTGCTTGAAGTTACGTTCCGAGTCTGAAATGTGTGGGCACTTCCGCCAGATGGCGTCCAATCACGCTTTATTCAATGTCACTCGCGGTTCGGGAAAGGCTGACAGCCCACGATCGAACTGGACAGCAAGCAAATGCGCTTCATCCAAGGTGAGCTTATCGGTTGTTGAGTCGCTTACCACCATTGTGCGTGCTACCACATGAGTGTCTTCAGCTCGTAGGCGACGAGCCTGAAACGCAATAATGTTTGCAAGCTCATAACGATCAGTAAAGTTTGCGCCAAGCAGGTTGAACACAGTTTTAGGCACTACGTGGAAGGTTACATTAAAAAACTTTCCAGACAATTCCGGTTGCATATTTAGGTCGACTTTGCCAACAGCACGCTGGGTTTCGCCGCTAATACCTTCTATGACGATATCAGAGTGTTGTACTGTCACTCCGATCGGCACATTGCGGACTGGAAGCAAGGAAATTGCCGCATCTGTGTCAATCAAAAACTTCATGCCGGTATTTACACAATGCACGACATAAAACGGGCCTGTGCATTTCTCGAAATCTGCCCCTAAACATACAGGCTTGTCCAAGGGCGCGTCTAGTTTGACGAGGTATAGGTCCATGGACCAGGCTGTCGCATTACCGATCGGTTGCCCTTCATATACTCTTGACCTTGCGGACGTGTGAGCGGCGCTGGAGGAAAGGGTGGCCCGCGCGGATTGGAACGTCACCCTGTGGCCCTTCGAATTGATGCGCAACTTGCGCTTGCAGTTGTCGAAGCTGTCGCTGATGGTCTTCATAACATTGCTTCCACTGCGGTGTGTGCCATTGGTTGCCCTGCGAATTAGATTGCGTAGAACGGCCGGGACAGAACCTGGCGACATGCCCCGTCCGTTGACACTCGTAACAACGCACGGGCTGACCACTAGTCTGACGACTATCGTAATGTGGCCGTAGCCCCCGCTCTTGACTTTGTTTGTGTGTGTCGTAATGTCGCCTGGACGAGCTATGTTTGTCATTCTGTCTATAACCCCAACGTTGATGGCGCGAACGTTCGTTACCGTCGCAATGCTCAGCTCTGGCCTCGTGTTCTTCATTATCGGAATGCGCTTGGCGAGATTTAGTAGCAGAGCGCAGTTTTCTATTAATACTTGACTCCTCCTCGCTGAGAAGAGCTTGAAGCACTGACAGTGCACCCACCTCGTAGGGGTTACCTTGCTCACTAACCGCTGGATCTTGCTTGTTGGTTGCCACAGAAACTGGCAATTTATGTTGTTTTTCTTGGCGAAGAGTAATAACGTAAGAATCTGCTTCATTCATTAGTTGTTTTGTTGTCCCCGAATAACCATAAAATTTCAAACGCGCATCGGGGGGTAAGGCTTGCAGAAACAACACTTTAACCAACATGTCCAGACCTTTGTTCATTATTGGTAGGGAATGATGCGCCTTTTGTAACGTTTTGCGCAACATTTCAGACGGTAGCTCGTTGCTAGCGAGATGCATGCCGCTTAAGGCAACCTGAACATCGGACATTTGAGAGCTTGCGTACTTTTTTAGTACTTGCGTACTTTTTAGTACGAGGAGGTCTTACTTTTTTCGTAAGACCTCCTCAGCCTTCTGTGACTGAGTGTGACCGTGCCTCGCATCATGTCTAGTAAAATTCGATCTTCTGTCGGCAATTTTTTATACAACAAGTTAATGCGCGTTGCCTCACTAATGCCGGGGTAGTTTCTCAAATAGTTTATTGCGCGTGTAAGCCATTCTTCACGCCCTTGCGGGTTGAAGTCTCGCAGCTGAATGCTAGAAACGCGGGTCGTCATGACTTGCTCGACTTCACTTGCCTCTGTGGATTCTGATGAACTGGATAAGCATTGTTTGCGTTTGTAAACCTTAGTTTTCACAGGAGTGGAGCGTATTTTAGGAGGTTTCCGCTCATAACGTTTTGTTTTATTTTTTGCTCGTTTGCGACCTCCACCTGAAGAACTACTTGACGACGAGCCGGAATCGCTGCTGGACGGATCGGAGGATGGGTCGTTTGAAATTTGATGACGGCTCAAGCTACGCTGTGACTTGCAGCGATCGTCTCGCGATCATGCGCATTGCTTAGCGACTTTGTCAGACGAGTGACGCCCAGCCCGAATTGTGGTTGAACGTTGCTGTTTGTCTTTTTCACGGCGTTCTATGCCTGCTTTCTGATCGTCCTCACTCCCCATGGAGCTGGTTGAACTTATTGAGCTCGAGCCCGACGAACTGCGATATGTCAGGCTCGGCAACCCGTGTCGTCGCTCGCTGTGTGTTGATATTCTAGGTTTGCATGCAGATTTTAGAAAGGAGGGCAAGGGCGCGTAAGTGGTCACGTCAGTAGAATAACCTTCGGAGAGGTTCGAATTACGCAACGCTCCAGAGTGCTTGACACGTGCAGCTGCAGCGCATGGTTGCGCTAGACTTTGAATGTCCCCTGAGGCAGAATGGGGAGCAATACTGCCCTGAGGATGAGGTTGACCCCTCGAGTGCGCGGTGGCCACTGTCGCATCGGCCTGCACCGGACTAACATGGGCCAGGCCCGAAGTGCCCTGAATTGAGGTCTCCCCAGAGAGAATACGTCGCTCATTGAAACTTAAGGGAACCTGCGGTTGGTCTGGCGGACAAAGGTCAATTAGCGATGCAACCAGTCTCAAATAGTTGCAACCTCCCTGGTGGTATTGCGTTGTTTGTGTGATTCACCACGAACGGGATGTGCGTGAAGAATAACACCATCATATGTGCAGCGCGAGCAAGCAATAGTAAGAGATATTGCGAGCATGATCTCTATTGTTGCTTGCTGCCATGGTACGAAGCTTTGCGCACATGCTGCTCGGGATTTCCGATCGCAACACAGGACAGCTCGACGCTTCACACATCTACAATCGACTAAATACATTAAATTCTATTTTCGTTTAAGAACAGATAAAACGTGGAAACTGGATAAATTGATGCACTGTAGCAGCAAAAACAGCCAGTTGAAAATCTGACAAGCTTATGGAGCTTCATAATGAAAATAACGGCCAAAGATAACGATATGAATGACATGCAACTTTCCTATAAACACACTGGGTTTCTTCCAAGAACCGTTGCGGATTGGACTTCAAATGCATGTCAGCCACAACCGAAGATTTTGACTCAGAAGAATATTATATTTCATTGTTGTTTATTACATGTGATTCATGATCTTTTATTTTCAGGTGAGTCTGTATACTTCTAGTGCCGTGTCGATTCCGTGATTGCCATAGGGATTTGTACCAAATCTTTTTTGTTAGAAATTAACTTTCTTTAATCGTTGTAGTGCCAGGCATTGCAGCCGAGCATGAGCCCACGGTGCAGTTGGTGGATTTGGTTAGGGAAGAGTGGAATGACCCCTTAACCATCATTATTGTCAGAACCATTCTGACCCGGAATGGTACAGCACCTGACAGGGTTCCAAATTTGGGTTAAATAATTTGTCAATATTTCTGAGGGGTACGTGACTTTTCGATCTGGAAACATTTCGGTCATGACATTTCTATACATAAACAACCAATAACATTTGCTTATTCAAAATAAATGCTTATATAGGCAGGCGAAATGTCACGCTAGCTGGTGTTATACAAAAGCCCTTTGATGTTGCATCGAAGTGACAAAACAGTCTGACAGGTGAAATTTAACGTTAGTCGGCATTATACCAAATTGATTTAAGTATGTTTGCAGTCAACTTAACATGAAAATCATGTGTTTGTGCTGATTAGCTGTTGGATCTTGGATTACGTTTGCATTTTTTTTAAATAAAAGTTTTCGTTGATTCAAGTACGTTTGCAATAAAACGTTAGCATGTAAGATTTCTGCAAGATTTCATCGTCTGACCGAAATGTCTCGAGACCAAAACGACCAATACCGAAACGTCCCGTGATCGAAACGGCTCAGACTGAATCGGCCTGACCGAAACTTCTTGTTTCGATTTCAGATTTGCTACGTTTTGGCAAAGTTTAAGTGAGGAAATTGTGCAGTATCATAAGATCATCAGCCTGATTCAATTGTATTGTTGGTTTAGTGCAGTGATTTTCAACCTGGGGGTCGTGAACCATTTTCGGAGTGGCCACCGGCAGATATTTTATGTACAGAGCTATATTACATTTGCTTTATTCAAGTTTTAGATGGGGGTTGTTCGGTTAGAGTGTGTTGCTGTAATGGGTCGCGGTACAAAACTTTAGTTGAAAAATACTGGTTTAGTGCGACAGTAAGCAACGCACAACGAAGACAAGAACAGTCATTCAGGACCGCACGCAGGGCAACCACTGTCTGACAGAAAAGGTTCACATTTGGATAGGAAGTTTGCATGCAGCTGATTTCATTTATTGCCTTTGTGATGACTGTTATTTTCGTTTGTTTATCAGAAAATGTTGCGCGTGTACATGTTGGAAAAAGTGAAGTCCATTTTTTATTTTTCTTGGTCATTCATCAAAAATAGTTGATGAAACGTTTTTCGGTAAAAATGGACGCATTTTAGAAAAATTTACAAAGGGCGCCTAACTTTCTTTTGATCTTGGCGGCACTTTTTGGACACCAGCCAACTTACGAAAAATCTTAGAGGGAACCCTGCACCTGGGTCAAGTTCTCAGCCAGCCCTGCTGGTAACACAAACCAAATTTTAATTGAAGACATTCTACAAGTAGCAATAAAAGTAACAAAAAGCGTCAAATCAACGTCAGGTGAAATAAGCATACAAACAACAACAAAAACAGTGGGGAGAAACATGCCTATGTACAGGGGGGGGTGAGTAACTATAGAGGTAGATAGGAGGAAAAATAGTGGCATCAGCGCAATATTACAGAATGGGACAAGAATATTAAACGAAGATCAAACAGAATGTGACAAGCATACAAAACGAAGATCAACAAGAAGTCTGGCAAGATAGCAGGACTTTTTTAAAATATATTTTGCCAAATGAATAAGGCGAAGATTATTTCAATTTTTCCAGAATGCTAGACCAAATTTTCGGACCAATATACTTTAGAGAAAGCTGACCCAGAGATGTTTTCATTCTGGGTAAATAATATTTTTGCAGAGAAGCAAGTCTTGTTTGATATTTGTGGACTGATGCAATCTTGGCAAAGTAGTTGTCAAAGTGATTAGGTAATCCACCATTATAAAAGGAGTAAATGAATTTGGCAACTGACAATTGAAATAAAATTAGGTATTTCTAAAATTTTGTGCTTGGAATAGAGTATAGTTGTTTTAGTTTTGTTATATTCAAGTGTTCTCACAGCTTTATTTTGCAACCTAATTAAAGGGAGTAAAGTCATCTTGTTGGCCCTTCCCCAGTTAAGTATTGAGTAAGTTAAATAGGAATGGAAAAGAGTGAAGTAAACTGATTTGAGCGCTGAAATGTTGGTATAGTGTTGTAATTTGAACAACATTCGACATGATTTGGAGAGCTGTGTTACCAACTTTTCAATTTGAGGCTTCCTATTAAGTTTATCATCAAGTATAACGCCAAGATATTTTAAGCTGCTTTGTTTTGATATTGGGTGATGATTAATTGACACTGAAAAACTGATATTTTTATGGTTGTTCATGAGCATGAAATTGCTTTTGGAATAATTGATACATAATTTGTTAGCACGAACCCAGTGATCGATTTTTTTGAGCTCATGGTTAACTGTTTTTTCTAAGATTTCGTGGTTTTTCCCCGAAATATGCAGATTGATATCATCTGCATATAAAACAGTATTAACGTTGGAGGCTTTCACAATGTCATTAATATATATAAGGAAAAGTAAAGGCCCAACAACAGATCCCTGGGGCACGCCACATGTTACATTCAAAAAAGAGGATTTAGTATCTCCTATTTTAGTGCACTGAAACCTGTTGTCCAAGTAAGAAGCAAGTAGTTTTAGGGGTGTTCCCTTTACGCCATAGTAAAACAGTTTTTCAAGTAATATTTTGTGATCAACACAGTCAAAGGCTTTGCTTAGGTCTAGAAACAGAGTACAGGTTATTAATTTGTTATCTTTATTACAAATCATGTCATCATAGAAGGCAGCAATTGCTAATTCAGTAGAGTGATTGGTACGGAGGCCATATTGTTGTGCCCTCAGTATACAATTACTGGTGACAAAAGAGTACAATCTGCTGTAAATTACTTTTTCAAAAACTTTGGAGAGAATTGGAAGTATGAATATTGGCCTATAATCGTTAGGGGATTTGGGATGAGTTATTTTAGGAATGGGTGTAATTTGTGCAATTTTTAGAAGATTGGGAAATTCACCTTTTGCCATACATTTATTAAAAAATTCAGATAACCATGAGGATAAACTACTGGCAGAAAATTTAAAAAAGTTTGCTGGGATGTCATAGGAGTTAGATGTTGTTTTGCATTTTAGTGATGCAATTATTTGCCTGATTTCATCAGCACTGGTTGGTGGGAATGTACACAAATTGGGGAAAGACTCAATAAGAAAGTCATTGAAAGTTGCAGGGGGAGGGTCAATTATGGAGGATATATTTTTGCCAATTTTGGAAAAATGGTTATTTAGTTTTTCACAATGGTTTTGATTAGTAAAGTCAGTATTGTAGGTTTCTGCACCTATTTTGCTTTTTTTTGTTTTTGTAGAAATAATTTCATTAATAACTTTCCAGGTTTTTTAACATCATTTCTACAGTTTTCAAATTTTGATCTATAGTAGTTTTGTTTTAGGGATTCTTTGAGGTGAGTTATTTTATTTCTGTAAAATTTGTACTTGGCTGAAATTGATGGGTTGTTTGTTGATAACATTTTTTTATACAAGGCATTCTTTTTAGAGATAGATGTTAGCAAACCTTTGGTCAACCAAGGTTTGTGGAAGGAACGAGTTTCTTTTCTGGAAGCAAACCTAAGGGGGGCATGTTGGTCAAGAATGTTGTTAAACATAAGAATAAAATTGTTACAAGTGATGTTGATATCACTGATGTTTTGGTTGTGAAAGTCAAGATCAAAAAGAGCAGTGTTAAGATCTTCCAGAAAAGATAACAAGTCACAATTTTTTAAACAGCGAATTTTTGGTCTGTATTTTTTAGCACATTTGGGATGGAAATTAAAGTTTGCAAAAATGGGGAGGTGGTCAAAGATGTCATAGAGTGCAATTCCAGTGGTGGTGTTGTCATCAATTATATTTGTGTATATATGATCAAGTAGGGAGTGATGACGAGTAGAAGAAAATTTGGTGTGTTTGTTTATAAGAGATATGCAGCCGAGACTCAGAATACTGTTAACATAATCAGTAATGTGTTTGTCAATTTGGTACTTCAAAAAATTTAAATTTATATCGCCTCCAATTATGTAATTACTCTTTTCAGAGTGCATAATTTCAAGTAGATTAGTGAATGCAAGCTGAAAAGCTTGTGAGTTAGGAGAAGGGTGTCTATAGATCACTCCAACAATACAATTTTTGCCACTAACATTATTTGACTTCACTTCAATGAAAAGACTTTCACATCCATCTGTAGGTAATTCCAAGTCTTGTCTAACAGTATACTGCAGTTTTTTGTTTACATACAGGCCAACACCTCCAGCATTGGTTAAGGAATCAACATGAACAAAGTTGTAGTTAGGAATTTGTACATTTGTACAACACTTTGATTTCAATTTGGTTAGTCAAAACGTCCCGTTAGTAGTCAAAATGAAAAAGTAGTTAAAATGTCCCGTTAGTCACATTTGGAATTGCCCTCCTGCAAATTTATTGAATATTTCGTCAAAAAAATGATACAATTTAAAAGGCCACATGTATTAACCTAGGAAATATCCAACGCCATAAACGCTGTGGAGATGTTCTCAGTTAACGATTTTTTTGTGATGTGAATTTCGACAATTAAATGTCCACGGAGATGCTCAGTTTATGGGTCAACTCAAATAAAAACACATGTAGCAGTAACCGAAAAGTTGACATTTATGACTAGTATGCTCAAAGCAGTTGCACAGTTTCAATCAATATCTTGAAAAAGTAGTCGGTATTTAGTTGCATTACTCCTTTCCCTCAGCCATATTGACGATATGCGCGAGCAAAATACGTAATTAAATTGATTTTGTAATTAATGCCAACCGTCAAATCGTGCTTTAAATTTAATGAATACAAACAGTTGTCTGCCTCATGCTAAAAATATCTCACAAAAACATTTGATACCTTGATCAAAACAACCTACATGCTTTTGTACACCACTGAGCATCTCCATCCAACATTTCTAGCCATTTGCTTCAGAACCTAATGTTAAAATGTCTTCATTTCTTCCCACTACCGGATTTCTATTTGATGATGAGTGAAAGTAGGTATAGCTGGTGCGCTGTTTCAGTGTTTGGCATTCCCCTGTGTTCATAGGTGTCCACAGGGAGGACAAAAGGAGAATTTGCCACCACCTGGAAATTGGGACTAAGAACCAAAAATTCCTAGAAAACTTGAAGTCAGCAGCTTAATTGCCTTCAATCTTGCAATGACAGTCTTATTTCCCAACATTACACTTACACTGCGTAAGAGCCGGGTTTGCTGTTGTGGTGTCATGCAATTTTGAGCTTGCAGTTCATTCATGTCCGCTACATTGCCTGAAAAGGCAGGTTGCGAAACTTGGGTGCGGGTAGCTCTAAAATTGGCCTTCATTGCATAACAGTAACATGGCAACAAAGGTTCACTTCAAGTTGCGGTGATAGGCGTTTAGCCGCATGTGACTGATGAAGACATCTGTACAGTGAGACAACAATGACTGCTGATTGCAGTAGGTGATGTACTTTTATATGTTGTGAAAAGAAACCTTGCTGCCAACGAAGAACATTTTTGGGACTGTTGCCGTAACATACAGCTGGCGCAAAATGACTTAAGACCTATTTCATTTTTCCTTCAAAAACAAACGTTTGGTCTTAAATAGCAACTTTTATGTAACAAAAACACACACATTAATATTTTGTCATGTTGCCCTTATTTTTTATGACCATTTGCAAGCGTTTAAGCATGGAAACACTAAACTTCTGAAATAATCCAAGCGAACTTCCTGGCACCAAACCTTTTTCAACTGATTTTTAAGGGTGTCCAGATTTGGGGTTTTCTTTTGTTTCGCAAGATATTTAATCTTCTGCCAGCAATTTTCCATTCGGTTTAAATCAGGACAGTTGCAAGGCCACTTAAGTATTTTGATCTACTTTTGTTCGAGGCAATTTTTTTCTTTTTTAGACTTTATGGCAGGGAGCATTATCCAGCATAAACATTTCACAGCTATGACCATGAAACAAATCCAGCATATGCTCTTCCAGTGCTTTTCATTCAAATTTCGACATTCATCTTTTGCTTTTTGGGTAGGAAGTAAACGCCAGCTCTGGGCCTACCCATTTCACCAGAAAAATCTCCCCAAACCATGACTGAACCTGGGTGTTTAACACTTAGAACCTGGGATCAAATTGATCAGATGATGATGGGCATCGAATGATGGAGGAACCATCCGAAATACTTGAAAGTTACTTTCATCAGAAAAAATAATTTTCTTCTGCTGTTCAGGGGTCCAATGGACATGCTGCTTGGCAATCGCAGTTCTCTGCTTCTTCATACTTTCAGTTAGGAGTGGTTTCTTGGCAGCTTTAGGGCAAGGAAAACCTGAGTCCTTCTGGAGGCGATCCTGCATTGTTCAGAATGAAACGTTTTGAAGCAGCTTTGGATGCAAATTTTTCACATCCAGTGTTGCTAACTGAGGTTTCTTCTCGATTTCTATCCTCAAAAAGGTGTCTGAAAAATACGAAGTCTTTTTTCTCCTTCCATTTCAAATTCATGCTTCGGAACTGCATTGCTTGGTAGTCTTTTGGCTGAAGACAAAAGCTTCATAATTGTTGATCTTGCTCTTCTTTTATGTTTACATATTATTTTTATTGGTACGTTTTACTCCAGGCAAGAATACGAGCCTTCATCATTATTACTGTATTTTTCAGGCATGTTAAAATGGTACTTTCAAAAACAAATACAACACTGATGATCTACTAAACTATCTCTTATGCAGCAAAGTACTCCTTCCTGAATGATGTCTCCTGAAGACTTAAATTCCTCCAATTTTAAGATGATTGTGACGTAACAATACCAATATTGCATCATTTCATAATAACCCAACGATCAATATGTCATGTAGTTTGCAGAAAATTGATTGAAGTAATGGTCCCGATATGGATAAATGCTTATACATACTGCAAAATAAAAAATTTTGGGGCTAGGTCCAAAGTCATGTTGCGCTAGCTGTAGGTCATTTTCTTTGTGGTGTAGAAAGGGTGAAGCGTTATGTGAACGCCCATTTGCATTGTATCGTCAGCAGCATGAAATGGCCAAGCAAAATGTCGACTTTGCTGATCAATGGACAAATTTCTGTGAACACCTATGCCTGCGTTGTTTATGTTTATAATGCACATCTGCTTTGTACTGTGCTGTAAATAACCATTTGTGTTATTCGACAATGTTTGTAAAGCCACATCAGTGACCCACACCAAGCGAATCTATCGCAATTTATTGTGTAAGGAAACTAGTTTCGTGTGCTACACATCTTCAGTCCTGCGCAAAAGTCGACATATGAAACAAAATGAAAAAATTACGCACTGTTGCCAAGATCAAAACTCAAAATTACTAAAATTGAAGATTACAAAAATTTTTTACAAAAATTTTAAGATTACTAAAATTGAAGATTGCAAAAATTTAGCACAATTGCAACTCTTCCACTAAACACAGCTACAACACTGTTCAACGAACCCAGATCGCAATGGCCATTAGCCCGTAGCCAGGTTTTAAAGTTTGGGGGCTTACATGTTTCAGAGGGGAAGAAAATTGCGGGGCATTGCTCTCGAATTCCCCCCGTGGCTACCAACCTGCCTGCAGTACAACTTTGCAGTCACCCTCAACATATTTCACACACACACATTCACAAAACATATTTCACACACACACCTTCACAAAGCTTGTATTTGCAAGACAGCATCACAAAAAATATTTTCACGGGTGCGGTGCCAGTGGAGAATTCCAGAAAGAAAGAAAACATCGCAAGGAGTCAAACCTTATGCCTGTATTGAGATCTGCTAGACGCGAAGTGACAGACTTGATTATTTTAAATGAGGGGTCTGAGTCAATGGGTCTCCCTGCTGGCAACGCGGATGGTGCTTCTGCACCGAAACACCTTATTGTTTATGAAACTGTGTCCATGCGTTCATAAGCTACTCCACGTCCTCTTCATCTGAGTCTGCATCTTTAGTTGCAGAAGTAAGCACCGAATAAAACGTTCAGGAAAAAACACATGTGCAAGCAGATAACTGACATCAGAGAGCTTTGCCTCTCTTACAGGGAGAAACGTTACATACGCATCTCTTGTCAGTGCCGGATGAATGGCACTGACCAGCGATTTTATTTATCCGTCTATAGGCATGAGCTGCAGGTATTGTTGCTATGCAGCCACGTAAATACGTGTTTTGGGTCACACGATCTTGTAAACCACAGAATAACTGGAATATATGATGACATTCCTCTTCACTAAACGCAGCATAGCAGTTACAATGACATGACACAATCGGTTTGGTTCTTTCTGCAACTTCATTCCCAGAATAAGTTTTGTGAGGTGTACCTGAAACAAACTATTAAAGTTGGAGAAATGCACAACAGTAAATATCTTGACCAATGAAATAAAACAGTATCCTTTGGCAAACTACAAAAACGTATCTTGATTCCCAACATAAAGTTTTGGGTGAGACATCCTCTCACTTGGTTGCGGTTGCAAAAAGTGTTGCAAATGGCATGTCTATCACAGTTGTTTATTTCCCTAACCTTAATCTTTACATAACCTAACACCAACTTCAAGGGATTTAAAAAACTAGGTTAGACTCCTGACTTGGTAGTTTGTGTTTGCTCGGTGACTGAGTTGCCTACTAAACATTGGACGACATCTGATCAGTGATAACTAACACCAGGTGACCGTAACCGAAAATAACATCTATTATCTTTATTTAAAATCTTGCCATCAAATGTGTGCAACTAGTCATTTGCACAACTTAAGCTCCAAAGCATGTGTACAACTCGATCACATGTATTATTTTAAAGCCCTACATGCAGAGATTTCTCATTTGCATAAATTAAATGCTACAAGACAACTGCAGGCCTGTAGCCTACACAAGTTTACCTTGGCTCTGAGCTTTTCCTATTTTGTTGGCCTTTCAGGTTTGTGGAATTAGCTTTGGCCTAGATTCAATTTACATGCCTATCCAAGCTGTGTATTCCCTAACCTTAATCTGACCCAAGCCTAACCTAACTTCAACTTGAAGGGATTTCAAAACTAGGCTAGACTCTTACTTGGTAGTTGTGTTTACCAAGTAAACATTGGTTAACTGACTTGCTTAGTGAAACAGACATTGGATGACATCAGACCATCACCACTAGTTTACATTAATCAAAAATAGCATCTACCATCTTAATTGAAAAACTTTGCCATCTCATGCCTGATGTAGTTGTCATATGTATAACGTAACAGCTTCATAAACACATAGCCTACACATCTTGATGTATTATTGTAGCCTACACATCTTGATGTATTATTGTAAAGCCAGAAAACACAGACTTATTATTTGCATAAACTAAATGCTACAAGAAAACCTCATAGGCCTACACAAAAGTTCACCTTGGACCTTGGCTTTTTTGCTCTGTTGGCCTTCCACGCTTGTGGATTCAATTTCCTTTACTTTGGACTAAAATCTTGTTCATGACCAACAGTATCGCATGATTCAATAGGTTTACTGGAATACATTACTAAGACAGCAAAAACTGATCTGCAAATGGATATGAACTGTTAAATATCTCTGGACATTGGAAGTCATGCATCCTGTTGCCACATATAAAAACATATGTTACACTAGAACTTCTCACACTCTAAATGCATGCTGATTGTTGAACTTGTTTTGCTTTTGGCAGATCAAAATTCTGTCATGAAACAGCTTCATATGAAGCAGAGTTAAACCAGACGATTTAACAACCAATCATATTTTCAGTAAAATAACAGGTAACAACCAATCATATTTTCAGTAAAATAACAGGGTGTCCTGTAGAACACATCTATTGTTCACTATGTTTCATAAATAATAATACTGTAGGTCTCCTGTACTATATAGAGGTAAAATGCTCAGATACGTTTGGCGTACAGTAAATTTAGAAATAGCTAAAACCTAATTACGCATCAAACTCACCTTCATCCTACAAAAAATGACCTTTCATAGTCACTCTTTCCTGCAAGGCCTACCTTCTTCTCCAGCCTGGTTATATCAACAACCTGTGCAGCAACGCATGAGCAGGCTCACACCTCACTGAAATGCGAGCTTCTGATTGGATGAATTCATAAGCAGCAGACCTGAGGACTTCTAGGACTGAAAACGATGAGATAAGGCAGAATTTGGTTGTGCAGATTTGCACTTTAGACACTAGATTTTTGCAGAGTAGGTTAATGAGGGCTTGGGGAAAAATTTCCACTTTGCAACTTCGTTTACCCGAAAATGTGACTTAAGCACTTTTCGTTCGAAGATCTTCAATTGTGCTTTACTTTGTGATGGCCACTGTGAATGTGTGTGATCACATCATTTCATAGTGTAGCAGGAATGATCAATCGATAGTCCTTTAACAAGAGACCTTCAGGAAAAGTGATTTCGTTACATACCAAAAAGTAAGGTTTTAGGTGATCACTAATCTTTTGTGGCCAACCATTCTGGCAGAACTTGATAATAGCCTGGCTCACCTTATCATGTTCGATGGCTTGGCGAAATTCATCGAGCCTGTGTGACGTTGCAGGAAGCGAACTGATCACTTGATGTACAAACGATTCTAAACGAACAGTGCCAGTTGACAGGATTGGCGTCCTTGACAAAGCATTGGCAGTAGCTAATTTGCTGCCTGGCACAAACACAACTTCATAACTAAACCACATCAGTCGCATGCGAAAACGCTGTATGCGTGGAGATGATTGATCAAGGCTTTGTGTTTAAAAGTCTCACCAGTGGCCTGTGGTCTGTTTGAACAACAACGTGCAGTCCAGTAATATAAGTTCTGAACTTCACACGCCCAGGTAACAGCTAATGCTTCTTTCTCTAACTGGGCATACCTTTGCTCAGTATTGGTCAATGACCGCGACGCACAAGCTACAGGGTGCAAATTACCGTCAAAGTCTTGCAACAACACTGCTCGCAGACTGAAAAAAGAAGAATCAGCCGACCCAAACCTCCGTACGCAAGGATCGAAGTGTCGCAAAATCTCTGGAGCCAAAAGTCGCTTTAGATCATTAAAAGCACGTTCCTCCTCGGCTCCCCACTGCCACGACTGGTCCTTGCAAAGCAAATCGCGCAAAGGCTTACTTTACTCAGCTAAGTTGGGCACAGATTTTGCCAGTTGGTTCAATAGATCCAGAAATTGCCGGACAGCGCTGACATCGTGCGGGACAGGCATTTCCGAAATACCCCTAAGCTTCTCAGGGTCGGCATGGACGCCATGGCGATCGACGACATGACCCAAAAACATCACACGTTCTTCCGAAAATTGGCACCTGTCAGTGTTCAAAGTAATACCTGCGTCTTGCAGCACAGTGGTCAACCAACTGTCGTGTTCGTGCTCGGTTGCACTGTAAACAAGAATATTGTCCATGTGAGAAGCAAAACCTGGAAGCGAATCCAACACCTGTGACATGCGTTGTTGAAAGTGTTCCGGAGCTGAACTAATGCCAAAGGGAAGCCTCTTAAAGCAAAAACGACCTATCAGACAAATATTTCAGGATATTAAGCTGTCGGATAGCTGGCCAGCCCAGCAACGGTTGCTTTAAACCTGCAACTACATAAACGTCTTCAACAGTGGAAGCACCATCATCATGCAAGTGCGCCTGGAAATTTCCTTACACCAGCAACTTACGACCTAGCGGGCTACTTAAAACTTCATGAACTGGTTTTAATTCACAGGCGTAGGTCTACGTAAAAAGTTCATGCAGAATCGCGGTAACATCGACTCCGGTGTCCACTCGAAAACGACACATATTGTCATCAAGCATGATGCTTACGTACGGTTCATGTGAAGATGGGTGAAAATCAACACTATCTAGAAACAAAGTATTACTCACAATCTTGCCAGATGTATACGACATCAGTCTTGCCTTGCACGCACGTTGGAAGTAACCTTTTTTTGCAGTAGTGGCAAATAGCTTGCCGTGCAGGGCACTCATGTCACGAATGGTGCCTACGCGAGCCACACCACGAGCATTTTTCCCCAATCGCGATTGTCCTGGCAATCCCGTGCTCGAGTCTGTTGTGCGACTCGCCTGCATTGTACTGCCTCAACATCAAAGTTTCCATGATGCGGAGAATGCAAAGCTTCTTGTTGCTTCTTCACAATTTTCGTATTACGAACAAGTTCAACCGCTCGTACCAAAGTTGATGTTGGGTCAAGTTGTAATCTTTCCGACAAGGATTTGTCCAAGATACCAACAACGATACGGTCGCGAATCAGCTCCTACTTTAGCTGCCCAAAACTACAACTTTCGGCGAGTGAATACAGAGATGTTAGAAAATCGTCAATAGGTTTGCCCGAACGTTGAACCCTAAAGTTGAACTTCGCCCACTCATAGATCACGTTTCTACGTACATTAAAGTAAGCGGTGAACTTGTCCTTAAAGACAGTGTAGTTACCAGCTTCTTCAGCGGTTAAGGAAAAGGATCTGACAATATCATCGGCTTTCTCACCAAGCAGATAGAGCAACATGGCTAATTTCTTAGTAGCGGCATCATCCGCATCGCGCAACCCAGCTACAGAACAACAGCGTTAAAAATGTGTGATCCACCCTTCCCAGCTTTTGGGCTTAGAAAAATCGAGCAAAGCCATGGCACCTCACCGCATTGACAATCCACCTAGTAACCTTCTTCTGACACCATGTCATGTTCGGTGGCGTTCAACATATACAACATACAAGTGCCTTTGATAAGCACGCACAAAAGAACTGATGCTCACTGTCACACATGCTAATGGTGGACTGGTTTCCCTGAGGGCGCATGCAGACGATCACATTGCAAGCACTGATTGCTATGCACGCACGTTGATTAGTACAAAACACCACAGCATTATTGCACAATCATCGGATGCGTAATTTGTACATGTGCACCTTAGCTATTGTCATGGCGACTTGTTCTTATGGACTTTACTTCTGGTGGACAGGTGGTATTTGGTTATAGCCTAGTGCTGCTATAATTTTGTTTGGGCTAGATTGTAGCTGACCGGCTAACTTATTAACAGTCTATTTGGTGAAAATGCAGAAAAACTGCTTTCTGTATGACAATCTCAAACTGTTGAGATGTAACTATTCAGTATTGACAAATCAGTTGAGGTGTTTCATCTCATATGGCAATGCCAGTACTTCAATTGCAGTAACTAATACAACTGGCTTGCTAGAGTTAGGACATGGAGTTATTTAATGTTACATTACATCAAAATTTCAAACTTGATTCTTTAAGACTTGGATTGGCTTTTCAAATTGAAAAACCACTGAGTTGCAAAAGAGTCTGAAATGCTGATTTGTGAAATATTAAAAAAAAACAAAATTTCACAAGAGTTGTGTAGTACAGTAACTGTTGACACGTTCCATTCCGGGTTCGTGAATGGGTTTGGCTGATTTGCCAAACGTTCCCTACCGGTATGTTTTTCGGTAATTGTCCTCAGCTTCACAGGACACCTTTGAAATGACGCTAAAGTGCAAAAATTCACACCACTGTCGTCAGAGGCAAGTATGAGCGCACGAGTCGGTCCAGCACTTGTCGCAGATCAAACGTCGGCTTGCCGATTTGCCTATACCCTTCCCTCATGCAATCCACAACGCTTCAAATATTCATAAAAGTTTTAAATATAACATTCTTTCCAGGTACACTGCATTCATTGCGATTCATGATACATGCAAAAACCAAACCTACAGTAACAATGGTCTCAGTGGAGTTGCGTTTTCGTGAGCTTCTTTCGATTTGTGGCCTACCAACCACATCAATTTTGCCAGATTTCATGTGCAAAAAATCAACAAGTGGAAAATCTAAAGTAATTGGTGCATTGTTCTTTGCTTGGAAAGTTTCCAACCCATCGACAGCTTGGTTTATGCTGTATTCACTGCATTTTTTGTTCCTTTCACAATTCAAACCTACCAATGTTCTCGATGGAGGTGCCTTTTCGCAAGATATTTTGTCTTTCGAATTTGTAGCCTATCAATCGCTTCAACGTTGCCAAAATTCTTGCGCAAACAAGCAACAATTTGAAAAATTACAAATAGTGATACAATCTTTGTTTCTTACAAAGATATAAACCCACCAATGCCTTGGCTGATGCTGTGATGACTGCAAAGTTTGTTTCTTGCGAAAACCATGCCTACCAATGTTGTAAATGAAGCGCTGCCATTCTGTGAGATGCTTTTTCCTTCCTATTTGTATTCTACCTGCTTCATCGTTGCCAAATTTCATGCGCAAGTAAGCACAAAGTTGAAAAACCAAAGACACTGGTTCAATGTTCATAGCTTGAAAAGTTTAAAACCCTTTTAGGACCATTCCGTGTCAATTCTCAAGAAGTGGTCAAGGCACCCTCTCCAATTTTCCTGAAATTTTACTCAAATTGTCATTACCCCATTAGACGAAGATCTGCAAACTTTGAATGAAATCTGTCAAGAAATGGCATGATTGTAAAGCTCTGTAGTGAGGGTGGCGTAGCCAGGGGGGCGCAAATTATTCATATTTGGCCATGTTTAAAGCCTTATTACTGCCAAAGTACATTAGTGAACAACCCCAATATTCCAAGGATGCTAGTAACTTTGCCTAATATTGAAAAAAATAACATTACCTATATTGTGATCTTCAAAGGTCAAAGGTCATGGTCCCCAAAGTTGACTTTTTTTAGCTCTTGCCACAAATTTTCGAAAATTTTCAAACCTCACCACGGTTTTCTTTCTTGATAGTTTTCGCTCATATTTGGAAGAATTGTTGCTGAGAAAATTATCTTTGACCTTAGAAAATTTTATTGCAAAATATTTAAAGGTTTGTGACATATCTTGGGCCAAATTTGGCACGAAATGAAAAAACTAGAAAAGTGGGGTACCTCTGTTGCCTTGGTTACCCATTCATGGATAAACCTTTTGCTCTCACATACCTCTTGATATTTTGCAATAAAATTTTCTAGGGTCAAAGATAATTTTATCAGCAACAATTCAACGAAATATGAGCAAAAACTATCAATAAATAAAACCGTGGTGAGGTTTGAAAAATTTTGAAAATCTGTAGCAAGAGCTAGAAACAGTCAACGTTGGAGGGCCATGACCTTTGACCTTTGAAAGTCACAATATAGATAATGTTATTTTTTCAATATTTGGCAAAGTTACTAGCATCCCTGAAATATTGGGCTTGTTCACTAATGTAGTTCGGCAGTAATAAGACTCTACACATGGCCAGATATTAATAATTTGCGCCTCCTGGCTACGCATCCCCAACTAAAAAGCTTTCTAATCATGCCATTTCTCGAAAGATTTAATTCAAATTTTGCAGATGTTCGTCACAGTGGGTAATGACAATTTGGGTCCTGGCCGACATTTCCTGTGCCGAATGAACTTTTCTAACGTGTTTGTAGATTTTTGTACAGGTTTTTGAAGATACCCACTGCTTTTGTTTTGATTACTCTGCTTTTTCAGTTTTTCCACTGTTTGAGTTAGCCAATGACGCCACAAAGCTATCGCCAATACACCAAAATATGCGGTAAAAGTTTTTGTTTTTCCTGGTCATTTTTGGCCAAGCCTACCAACGGTGAAAGTTTTTGATTTTTTAGCCTTTTTGGCCAAGGGTACCAATGATGAAAGTTCTGTTTTTTCTTTGTCATTTTTGGCCAAGGATGCCAACGGTGAAAGCTTTGTTTTTACTTGGTCATTTTAGGCCAAGGTTACCAATGGTGAAAGTTTTTGTTTTTTTGGTCATTTTTGGCCAAGGATACCAATGGTGAAAGTTTTGATTGGTCTGGATCATTTTTGGCCAAAGATACCAACGGTGAAAGTTTTGGTTGGGCTTGGTCATTTTTGGCCAAGATTGCCAATGGTGAAAGTTTTTGTTTTTAATGGACATTTTTGGCCAAGGTTACTTTTATTGGCCACTTCGGCTATGAATACTAATGACGAAAGTTATGTTTGTGATTTGAGATTTTGAGCAACCTCTGGCATCCCGCTCTGCCAAACGCAAGTTCGCGTTCGCTGGAGGCAATCTCTGGCACCAACGTTGCCAATTTTGTATAATTTTTGCCAGATTTTGAAAATCGGGCATAATTTTGATGCCTTTGGCAATAAATTTTGTGGCCTATTTTGCCAAAAAGATTTTTGGCATAATTTGGCATATTTTTTATATTTTGAATAAATCTGGCATAATCTGGCAAAATTCAAAGAAATCGTTGTTTAAGGCAGGTCATTTTTAGTATTGCTGATTCCTAGTAGTGAACCGGAGCGCGCTTTCCACGTGACATAAACAGCCGCACAGAAGAAATCTGCAAATACTTGCATCACATTAGTGCTAGTGGCGCAATGGCTGATCGCCGTACACGGAGGGATGCTGAGTGTGGTGCGCTCCGGCGTTCAGCGATGTTCGTCAAATGGTTTGCTGAGTAGAGCCAGCCAATCATATGGCTTTGTATGCTGAATATAGGTGCAACTTGCAACTGCAAAAGAATAAAACAGTTGCATATTTGCCAATTGCAGTATTAAGGTTCACTTCATAGGAAAATTTCCTTTATTGTACAAAGATCACTATCAGATTATGATTTTATCTATATGTGTTAGAGAACAGTTTTGTTTGATAGCTTATAATCAGATAGAAATTTAATTCAAGCATTGATTGATGTGGACTTACAATAAAGTGAATTAAGCTTTAAATGAATAATAGTCTTTGTTATATGCAGGTTTAGCAATATTGACTGCTGGAAAAGTTGCTAGTCTTCATTGTCTTGTGAGGTGAAGTACCGTGACTTTGGTGAGAAAAGCTAATATGCTGTCAGCAAGTATAGTAAGACGTATGATAACCAAAGAAAGCATTTAAAATCATGGGAAAAACAGTTTCCTTGGCTCAAACCATCCACAAGATCTGGTTCTTGAAAGAGTTGGTGCAGTGTTTGTAAGTCAGAGCTTATACCAAAGTTGGCAGTGATTAAAGTTCATGATCAAGGTAAGAAGCACAAGGATAACTTGAAGGAACTGAACAGCAATAAAAAGATAACTGATGTAAGTCAGACAAAAAGTGAAGGAGACAGAAGTAAAGTTAGCATTGGCAACAGCTTGTCATATGCCCATACATGCTATTGACCATTTATCAGATGTTCTTGTGGACACTGGTGGTGTGCTCTCTGATTTAAGATTGCACAGAACAAAATGCACAGCACTTATTAAGAGTGTTTTGTCTCCTTGGATGAAAAACACAATTAAAGTTGACATGAGAGGTAAAAAGTATTCACTTCTTGTAGATGAGACCACAGATATATCAGTTGAGAAAA